>TARA_R110002072_G_scaffold243698_2_pt1 | contig 23892 bp, 23 predicted proteins | sample TARA_R110002072 | Tara Oceans TARA_R110002072 (sample SAMEA4397118) | marine metagenome | biome: Polar Biome; feature: [SRF] surface water layer (ENVO:00010504); material: water (ENVO:00002006), including particulate matter (ENVO:01000060) such as... | depth 5 m | reverse complement strand
CCTGAAAACAGGGCGTTATCAACCGTTCCCGAACCAACACGACCCGCTCAAAAAGTGGGGGAGGAACGGCAGAAAATTTCTTTGCATTCTCCATCATCGGCCCCCAAGGGCGTGTGGGCACCCCACATCGAGGGACGCTACCGCGCCATCAGTGTGCATCAACTCGCGATGGCCTGGTGGTGCTTTCAGGCCGGGCACATCACCAAACGACAACTCCGCGTGTGGTTTGCTGCTCAGGAAATGCTCGAAAGACGCAGGTATACCGCCAAGCCGGAACACTCCCGTGAAACGCCCAGGAAGCCGTCCTACGGCCTCGAAGAACTCAAGGCTCTCGTGGGCGGAAAGGGATCGAAGACCGCAGACGCGGCCCTCTCCGCTGATCTCAAGAAGCTTGGCGCACTCGGTCTGGTGGTCATCACCGAGCACTCGATCACCTTCGCTACTTCGATCGACCAGCTCAGCTTTGAAGATGGGGTTGATGACCTGAACTCGTTCTGGACGATGTTTAATCAACTCCCGCATCCACGCCGTCGCGTCCCTGTGCCGCGCCGGGTACTCCGTGCGCTCGCGGGTGGATTTACATCAGGCATGACCGCCGTCGTGCTTGCCACACTCATCCGCTCACTGTTCTGGCACAAGAACGGTGGGGGGAGTGGGGGAGGGGAGGGTGCTGGGGGGTACCGGGTTGATGGTCGCACCAAGCGAAAGTGGATCGCCGAGGTCTTCGGGATCACCCCACGCACCATCACCGATGCCCGAGCACGACTCATCGAACTCGGCTGGCTCATCCCGCTCGAAACACATCAGCACCTGCTCAATCGCTACGGCACGCACGATCAAATCAACACCGATTGGAAACCAACACCCCCCAACCCCTCCAAAGACCCCGCCTCCAACGAGAGCAGTGGGGGGGTAGACACTGAGGCGAACGCCGAACATCGCCCAGGTGAATCTTCCACCCCATCGACTGATTTTTCAGGTGGATCTTCCAGCCTAATAAACAGATATTCTTCCCCTACGGGGAATCAATACACCAGAAGACCCGCCCCCGATCGGGCAGGACCGGCTGGGGCTTCTCTTCGATCCGCTTTGAAAACCAAGAGCAAGACGGGCAGTAGGAAAAAGAAACTCCTCGGTAAACCGCGAGGATCAGGCCAGCCGAATATCCGGGACATCCAAGCCAAAGACCTCGCCGACACCGGGCGATTGCTCGAACTCCATCGGCAAGCAGTCAAGCTCAGTCTTTGCAGCGCCAGCGAGGCAGGGCGGTTGGACTTTGTGGCCCTGGCTCAACGGGCACGGATGAGCGGGCGAAAATCTGGGGCGTTGTTCTTCTGGCTGCTCCGAGAGAAGAAATCCCAGTTCATCACCCAAGCCGCCGAGGAAGAGGCTGGACGGATGATCAAAGAGCACCTCTACGGCAAGCAAGCTCGCGAACGCCAAGGCCAGCAGTGGGGGAGTGGACAACAGAAAACCAAGGTACAACCGACAGAATACACGAAAGAGGAGCAGTTCGTGGTCGCTTGCACCCGTGTCGCCAAGAAGCATCGGATCGCAGATCCATTCCGAATGGCCCACAGCGAAGGCTGGACACGCGATCAGTGGGATACCGCACTGGCAAGCCTCGAAACCAAGCAGTGGGAACAACTTCAACGCTCAAAAATATTCGATGAGGACTGATCTCATACGCTCTTTCATCAGGGATAGATCTCAAGGAACCGACCTATGACGAAGGACATCATCAGCCTGAAAACACGAACTGAGTTTCAGGATCATTTTGCAGGATGGTCAACGCTTGCCAAGATCTCTGATATCTTCGACTCTGCACACATTGATTGTGATTCCAGCTTCATCCCAAATACAACCGGGCAGCGACGATCTTTGGTCAGACAGTATGAACATTCTCTCGATCTGACCAAGCCAAAAGACGCGAGAAAGCTGCTTGATGTATATGAGCTCATCATGATCGAGTTGAGCTGGCTTGAAGCCGATGAATATCAGGGTGTAAGTGCTCGCAAAGAGTTAGAACGATTGAGAGCCTGGATCAAACGCGATGGTTTCGATTTTGCGGACGGGCGAGTTGTTGCAATCGACGGACACAACATGCTCGACGGGCTGGGGAAGGTGAGCGAACCATTTGATTCACCGCACCTTCGGAAGCAGATCCGCCGGATGCAGGACTCTGTGGAACAAGATCCGTGGCTGGCTATCGGGACGGCCAAAGAGCTGGTTGAGACCACATGCAAGACCATCCTTGAGGAACTCGGTGTTGAGATTCCAAAGAAAGCAGAGATAAAGGATTTAGTGAAGCTTGTTCGAGAAGAGCTGAAACTAACCCCTGACGATATCCTCGAAGCGGCGAAAGCTTCATCCACCATCAAGAAAATGTTGAGCAATCTTGGGACAATTGCCCAAGGACTCGCGGAACTCCGCAATCCCTACGGGACAGGTCATGGGCCAACCGGCAATGCGAAAGGGTTGAGCCCACGACATGCCCGGCTTGCAATCGGATCGGCGGCGGTACTCGCTACATTTTTGCTGGAAACATACGAAGAGCGAGGAACGAGATAGCCCAGGCTACTGTACACAATAAAAATTATTGTTAAAAATTTTACGATCGAGAATTTTTAAGACATCTTGCCTTCAAAATCATTTATCGTAGAACACGGCATAACTACCAAGGCGTGTGCAATCCGATTTTCGTTTATATGATGTACCGAAGGGATTATTATGAAATACAAGTTACTCGCAGCATCTGTGCTAACAATTAATGCATTCTCAACCCGGGCATCAGCGCACGATTGTCCTGACATGATGATTCTCGGTGAGTCTCTCCCGATTTGCATTAGTATCTATGGGATTCACCACAATCTCATTGGTGCAAATTTACTGCACACAATCAATAACTACGTACGAGTCAGCGACTATTTCGACGACATACAAACCGTACCTGTTGGATATGCTGTTGATCAAAATACTTTCAACGATCGATCCATCATGTTGAGCATCGACGCCACCGCCAGTTCTAGCGAAAGCTTCGGAGTGACAACAACTCTGTCGGCATCTGCTAAAGCTCAGTTAAAGTCAACTATTTTACCCATTGGAGTTGAATGGCAAACTTCGATTGCTTCAAGTCAAGCTGATAGTGAGACTCTTTCCTTTAGTTTTGGTGTTACCAAAACAATCGAAGCACGGGCTTGCGAGCGGATTCGCGTTGATGTGAATATGAAAAGATCTCGTAGATCTGCAACAGCTCTCGGCGGACGATGGGAAATGTGGGAAGCAGATTGTCCACTACTTGGTACTTCTACAATTGTGATTCTTTGCGGTCCAACTGAAGGCAGTGGATTTTCGAATCGATATTTCGCATATGAATCAAGTTCCGGATTTGCAAATCCAAAGTATGTTCCAGGTTGCCATGATCCAGCATCTGGGGGTGGCGATAGTGATGGTGATGGCGATCCAAATATCGATGATCCTGATGTAGATGGTGATGGAGATTTGAATGGAGACGACAACGACATCGACGGTGATGGGTGGGACAATGACGATCCCAATGAAACTGACATGGATGGTGATGGGCAACCAGACACAAACGACTCTGACATGGATGGGGATGGGATAGACAACACCGATGACGATGACATGGATGGGGACGGGATTCCCAATGATGAAGACGACGATATGGACGGAGACGGGGTGCCAAACGATGTAGACGACGATATGGACGGAGATGGTGTTACCAACGATGAAGATGATGATCCAGACGGGCCCTCCGATGGTGACGGGTGGCTAGATATCCTTTTGGATATTATCAACAAGGTCATAAGAATCTTATTTGTATAATAATTAGGAGTTCTATACATGTCATATTTAGCCAATCGAAAATCTTGGATGAAGAACAGTGTTTCAATAGTGGTATTAGCTGCAAGCTCTTCTATTGGATTTGGTAGCGTTGATCCTGTGCATGAGCACCCTGATGGAGTTCATCCAGCGGTTGACCCTGTGATTACAGATCCGGTAGTAACAGCTACGAAGGAACAGATTGAAATCGCCGACCCAATTGGCCAGCAAGCGTTGGTTGGTTGGTTGGTGGCAATCTCAACAACACTAGACAACCAGGCTGCTGCACAAGCATTGTATGTGAGTGGTCATAAATACTATAGTTCTGGCCAGCTTGATTCATCAACTAATGCTTTTGTCGATCTAGCAGCGCTTGTTCCAAACACGCCTCTTGAAATTGATGCCGTACGAATGCTGGCGCAAATTAATTTGGCACAAGGTAATGTTGGAGCTGCTAAAAACCATTACAACACCGCCCTAACCATAGCCGAAACACTTCAGGGTTATTCGGACAGAGATATCCAGGTAGCCCTGGTTTCATTTTTGCCAATGATGTCTGTTGTGTCGGAGCTTACGGGTGATTACGAGGACACGCTCTACACATCTCAGAAGATACTGGATGATATTCCTGTGGAGTTGGATGCTTCACTAAGAAGAGAGGCTTTACGTCGATCTGGGCGTGCAGCATTAAACATGGGCATGTTGAATCAAGCAGAAACACAATTCCAATCATTTTTGAGTGAGTACCCAGACTATGGCTGGGAGAATGGGACTCGGATGCTTGCTGAAAGGTCTATTAAAATCGCACAAGGAATGACATGGGGAGAATGTCGTCCTGAAGAAATACAATTTTGCGCAGATATTGTAGCCAACGAAAGTTACAGATTAGATGTCTCGAGATATGATATAGGGGCTTATCTAGTCATGTGCCTTGATATGAGAGGGCAAAAGGGTGCGGCCACAGAGTTGGTAACTGTGATGCTTTCGCAATCCCTAGTTGACATAGATTTGGCAGCCCAGGAAATGAACGAGGAAAGACGCCTAGACATCAAGTTGCGAGGTGAAGGGCAGTTGAGATATCTGTATGCGGGTATACTTTCGTCACAGGGATTAGAAGCAGATGCGATGGAGCAGCTTAATATTTTAAACAATGATATTGAATTTGGAGAATATCACAACACTACCGCAATTCAGTTAGATATAGAAGAAGCAATTGCTCCATAAATTGCATTATATTGCTACATGTGGTTTTGGTGTACGATGCATAGCGCTTTTAATAGTTCACCTTGAATGTTGGTGAATCCTCTGGCCTTGAGCTTCGTCGATCGTAAAGTTTGGTGGTACTGATGTTCGCGTGACCCAGCCACTTCTGTACGAACGCAATGTCCGACTTGTTCTCTAGGGCGTTGGTTGCCGCCGTCGCTCTCAAGGCGTGCAGACACAGCCCATCAACCGTGATCCCCGCCTTCGCTGCATACTTCTTGAGCATCTTATAAACGCCATCGCCAGTGATAGACTCATGCAGTTTCCCTGTGCGATTGTTGAGCACCGGCCGAAACATCGCCCCCCAACGATCCTCGAAGTGCCCTGCGCTGGTGAGATACTCCTGGAGTGCTGACAATGCCGCCGGATGCACCGGCACATACCTGGTCTTTGATCCCTTTCCGAACACCCTGAAATGCATCACGCCCCGACGTTCAGTAAGATCCCCAAGGCGAAGATTCGCGAGCTCGGTTCGTCGCAATGCATGAAAGAGATATACCGACAAAATCGCCCGATCCCGAGCCGCCTTGATCGAATCTCCTTCCGGCGCTTTGAGCAGCGCCCGTGCTTGCTCATCAGAGAGCGCCGGGGTCTTCCCCTCGTTGTTGTCGGCTGAGGGACGCTTCACACCACCCACAGGGTTGTGGGGCACCGCGTTCTCGTTGCAGAGATGATCGAAGAGTGACGAGACCGCGGCTAGCTTCCTTCGAATAGTCGCCGGTGCCAGCTCACGAGCTTCGAGTGTGGTCCTCCAGGCGATGATGTGAGCTCTTGCCACATCACGAAACTCATCAGGATGCTCGATCCCCACAAAGGCGACGAAGTCGCCCACATCGGATTGATACGCGCGTCGCGTGTTGGCGTTGTCAATGTTGGCCAACCAGATCGCGGCGGCGGGCACACCCGTGAGCTGCTGAAACTCCGAGCTCGTGAGTGCTCTTGATTGTTTTGCGTCTACCCGAACAATATCCTTCTGTGTGTTTTCGTCCATACTGATCCGTATCGGCTGTTTTTGTACTCCACCACTATTGATAATGTATTTTATCACGAATAAATAATTGGTGCAAACTACGCTGAGTTTGGTGTGATCAACATGGTCTTTGTAAAATAATCACTTGTGGAAGTTCTCGATCTTCGGCATGGTAGCCATCGTTAGAATTCGATAGATGGCGTAACACTAACTGTTGCTTTTGAGCTCAGGCCCACGAAGAGTTATTGAAGCTCGCATATCGGCTTTGCGAATGGACTCGAAATTCTTGTCGCTCAGAGGTCGAATTGTATCTCGTGCCTTCACAGATTCTTCAAGCGTTTGGAGACTCTGATACGCTTCAAATACCATATCTACATGCATATGAACGCCCCAGTAGAAGATTGGATCTGCGATTGCTGTCCATGTCGTAGACATTGCGCCGCCAATAGCTACGTGCCATCTGTTGTGAGGAAACACGAGACAACACCCAAGCTGATTGAGATTCTTAAAATCCCCTAGCTTACGGGCACCTGTATACGGCTCGCCATCTTCCCCAGGTCCAACGCCTTCTGGAGTGCTCCATTTCGGCAGTTGGAATTGCGGGTTGTTTGTTCGCCGTGTCAAAAACTGCTCAATGGTGAGTCCTTGATTCTCAGCATGTTGCTGTATCGGGATGCGAATTTCATCTGGATACACGGTGGGATCTGGTTCGTATCCGAGCTCAGGTGGAATAGTCAAAAGGGGATTCCATTCGGATGGCTGGGCATGTTGATGGTTTTTGTACCACGTGGTGAGGCTTGGATGGTGCATGTACTTAGGAGTCTGATCTGCAGGTAAGCGGACCATCTCGTGATGCATTTTTAGAAAGTCCGAACCAAATTTTATATCTGTTCCCCAGTTTTCATCGAGTTCCTCGGGTGGTCTGGGGTCAGTATTGTTCTGATGCCAATCTCGATGGAATATGTGCATGTTATGGCCGTGGTGCCCACTGGATGCGTCTTGATGAAACTGATCGATGAGCAACTGATGTTTTGATGCGGTCATGATTTTCCTTGTTGGCTGATTGATATTTATTATGGATGAAGTGCCCGAGGATTTCGATGTATGATTATAACAGATCCATGCGAAGCACTAGTGTTGGTTCACATGCGACTAGGTGTTGCTAGTGAGAGAGTGTGTCGAACCCATGCTCTTGGGCACAGGAGTTCGGGCTTTGGTAAGATGGCAATATGGAATCCCAATCACTCATCATGGAGCCAGTCACACTACCAATCGATCTGAATCAAGTCAGAACCGATGCCTGGGATGTCTTCGGTGATGTCATCCTGATCATGATCAGCCAGACCCCTTGGTGGCTTTGGGTCATCATTTGTATTGGTGTGATACTCCGGATCCTAACAGCAGCGCCTGAACTTGGGAAATGGTTGTGGCGATACGGTGTGCGATCATCCTTCTTGGATTGAATCAGCGACATCGATACGCTGGGATGCAGTCAAAATCCATTATTTAGCCGCTAAAACAGTGATTCAGGTTGGTGGTGAAGTATTTGTAGCCAAAGGAATAAATAGCTTGACAAATATGTTATACTAATCAATAATGGTACACAAATGAGCCGATAGGAATCACCATGCCTTTACCAGCAGCATTTCAAGAGAACGGGACACTCCCCGCTGGGGATTACGAGCTGACGCTCGATCAGCTCCGTGCATCGATCTTGGTGCTCGGTCCTGGAGAACCCTGTGATCATCCTGTGTGGGATGCCGCATGGCGAGAGCAGCTTGTTGAGAACCTGAGTGTCATGGTTCATCAGCTCTGGCAGGTCGGGATTGACGAGATTTATATCGATGGGTCGTTCGTGGAGGACAAAGACCACCCGAACGATATCGACGGCTACTTTGAATGCGATCCGTTGCGTATCGCTGACGGTTCGCTTGAGCAAGAGCTCAACAAGCTGGATCCACAGAAGTGCTGGACCTGGGCGCACTCGACACGCCGCGCGTATCGGGGCTATCCGAAGAAGCAGCTCCCAATGTGGAGATCATATCGTGTAGAGCTTTATCCGCACTACACAGGTCTGATCGCGGGACACGACGAGCTGGGGAGCCCATTGGAGTTCCCAGCGTTCTTCCGCAAAAGCAGGGGGAGCGGGAGCCCCAAAGGCATCATCAAGATTGTTCGGTGATGAGCAAGAAGAAGGAGTACATGACATGATCCGTAACGAAACAGAGTATCAGCAAGCAATCGAGCGAGTTGCCGCTGAGAAGCAACGGCTGATCGAGCATTGCCAGTCCTGGGCTGAGCAAGGCTTTACTGAAGAGCAAGTGGCAAAGCTCCGGGAGCCGCTTGAATCGTTTCACATGCAGCTCGCAGAAGAAGTAAAAGCCTACGAGGGCTTAAAACGCGGCGAGATCCGTGATCTAGAGAACCTCGAAGGCTTAGGCCAAATTTTAATCGGTCTTCGAATCGCTCGCGGGATGACTCAGCGACAGTTGGCCGAGCAGCTTGGCGTAGCGGAGTCTTCTGTGTCACGCGATGAACGCAACGAGTATCACGGGATCACTGTGGAGAGAGTGAATCGTGTCCTCGAAGCTTTAGAAGTGCGGATGGTATCGCATGTTGATGTCGAGCCGCTCAATCCAACAGGCGATCGTCATCGAGAGCCAGAACCAGCATAGTGCTGGGCACGAGGTAGGCAGGAGTTTTTTTAACCAATGGTGAATGACAAGTCGCCAATTCAGTCACCAAAGAGTCGCTACATCAATAAAACGACATCGCTATTTCTCTACGCACGGGCAGGTGGGCGATGCGAGTTTTGCAACGAGTATCTGTTGGAGCATCCGACTAGTGGAGTTCCTGGGAATTTTGCAGAAAAGGCGCACATCTTTGGATTTAAAGAGAAATCGGCGAGGGGGAATGAGCGTGGTAAGCCGAAAGGAAGTGCGATCAACAAGGTTGATAACCTGATTTTGCTTTGCCCGCCATGCCACCACTTGATTGACAATGTAGAGCCAGAAAATCACAGCGTTGAGGATCTTAAAAAACTAAAGAGTACCCATGAAGCACGGGTTTATGATCAAACCGGCATATCAGAGAATCTGCGATCGATCCCGTTGGTGATAAAGAGTTTGATCGCCGGTCGAGTAGTCGATGTTTCCAGCTGGGAAATGCAAGAAGCCGCTAAGCCACACTACTTGATGATGCGCGACCGGGTGGATGTTGATCTAACGCGCATTCCAGATAGTCCCGATGAGCACTATTGGCAAACAGCATCCAAAGCCATCAATCGAGAGATGGACAGGCTGGATCGATTACTAGATGCAGCGGGCAAACCTACACGGATTAGTGTCTTTGGTTTGGGTTCGATCCCCTTGCTCGTTTACATCGGCACAAAGCTCAGTGACAAAAGAGAGGTCGGCCTTTATCAGCGGCATAGAGATCCTGAGAGCTGGTGCTGGAAAGAGGGCGAGGGCTCCACGCAGTACACGACAACCTGCATCTCTGATATGCAAGCTGAAGATCAAGTTGCTTTATTGGTAAATCTGAGTGGTAAAAATACGATGGATACGGTTCTTAATACCGAAGGCATCCTCAAGAATACAACCATCTATGAACTCACGCTTGATGGTCAGCAGCCAAATACCATGATCATGAACACGCGTGGAGATCTTGAGCGGTTTACTGCTGAATACAACAAGGCACTTGCGACAATTCGAGAAAACCACACAAAGGCCAGTTGCCTGCATCTATTCCCAGCCGTTCCAGCCCCAGTAGCAATCACACTCGGAAGATCTCGCTTACCGAAAGCGGATCTCCCGTTGGTGGTGTATGACTACAACAGGCAAACAGACGGCTTTGTCCGAACAATGGAGATTTCCCATGACACCTGACGAGTACCTAAGCAAAATCCTCGAAGAGCAAACATTTGATACGGATGATCAAGAGCTTAAAGACTTGCGGACGCGCCGAGATGAGATCAGTAAAAAATTGCGATCCCATTTCACCAAATCAAGCCCTTCGATCAGGTGGGCCGGTTCATACGCCAAGGGCACCATGATCCGCGAGTCCTACGACATCGACATGACCTGCTACTTTCCATCAGACGAAACAGAAGCCGGCACAACACTGAAGGCTATATACGAAAGTGTGGAGGCCGCACTTGAAGACGAGTACCGCGTGGAGAGAAAGGCATCATCACTCCGGGTGTTTGAGCTCGATAGCTGGACAAACGATTTGCACATCGATGTTGTTCCTGGCCGGTACACAGATGACAAGAAATCGGATGTCTACCTGCACCGAACCTCATCGGAAAAAGAGCGTCTGAAGACCAATCTTCAAACACACATCGATCATATCAAGAACAGCGGAGTTGTTGATTCCATCCGGCTCATGAAACTCTGGAAATCACGGAATGGCATGGCAAGTGTCAAGACATTCGTGCTTGAGCTTTTAGTGGTGAAGCTGCTTGAAAAGAAGAAGTCATTGAGTATTTCCGAGCAACTTGAATATGTATGGGAAGAGTTTCGTGATAATGCAGAAGGTCTGTCTGTAAAGGATCCGGCCAACTCCAATAATGATCTCAAACCCGTTCTGGACGATTGTCGATTCTTCTTGTCATCGGCTGCAAGCGCGGCATTATCGAGTGTTGAAAACTATGGTTGGGAAGAAGTATTCGGTGATCTTGACGAAGAAGAAGCCTCCGCGTCGGGCATGAAGAGCGCACTTAGCGCCGCAGTTGCAAGCGTGAGCACTCCCACAAAGCCGTATCGTGCAGAAGAGTAAACGGTCGCAATGGTATCACATGATTTAGAGACTATAAGGAAGGACCTATTCAAGACTTTTCCAACGCTTCATGCCTACTACAACAGCAAGGCACTTGTTGAGATTGCTGGGTCGTTTCCGGTAAAGGGAGAGTCTGGAGCTGTACTAGAGAGGTTTAATATCAAGATTGTTTTGGGGAAGAGCTTCCCAAAAACGCTTCCAAAGGTCTGGGAGGTCTCAGGGCGGATTCCGAGAGAGATCGATCGGCACATGTACAGTGATGGTAAAGCGTGCATCATCCACCCGGATGACCGTTGGCGTTGTTTTCCTGAAGGATCCAGCTTGTTGGATTACATCAAAGGGCCGATCTACAACTTCTTTTTGAGCCAGTTGTATTGGGAAGAATATGGCGAATGGCCCTTTGGAGAGTGGAAGCACGGTAGAGTTGGAAATTACGAGTTCTACAGGGATATGTTTGGGGTAAACAGCAATCTCGCGGTGCACAGAATACTAAAGGAACTCTCAAAAGCAGAATCGACAATTGGAGGAAGGTGTCCTTGTTACAGTGGTAAGAAAGTGGAAGACTGCTGTCTCGATAAAATAAACGATTTGCGCAACAAAATGTCACCAGAGGTAGCAAAGAAGAGATACGAGAGTTTTAGTTTCGAGAAGAAAACGACGACGGTGCGCAGCAAAAAGATTAAACGGTTCAAGAAACGGTAGCCTAAGAATAACGCTCACCAGATTTGCTATGCAAATAAACCCGGCTGCACTACATTTCCAGGCTCGAAGTACACCGGCGGCCCAGTGAGCACAAACCAGTCTGAGCGGTATCGCACCACCACCCCGTGATAGAAACCAAGCTCGGTGGAACGACGTGCATCCCAGTCTTCGATCGGTTCTTGCCCAACCACTTCATCAAGCCTGAAATCATCCATCGGCACCAGTTGATACGCTTTGGCGACCCCGCCGCTCAGACTGATGCTGGTCCTGAGATTTCCTTGGAAGATGAAGGGGTCGCGGACACGCTCATTCATCGTGATGGTGTCGGCGCTGTATGCTCGCGCGATATCACCCTCACCATTGAACCTGTTGAACTTCTCAGACCACACGCCAGGTGCAAGCCGATCGGGATCAACGCGATGGATGGTTGGTTCATCATTCATCGTTGGAGTGCCTCGCGAGCCGGTGGACTTTCAAAGGCTCCCAGAATCCAGTCTGCCGCCCGTTGCCCGGCACCCGCCGCTTGAACCACGAGCTTCTTGTCTCCCTTGAGCTTCTTCTTCCAGCTCTCGATGTACGCCGCTGATTGCTCGATCGTCTCGTTGCTGATCCCGGCGGCTGCTGATATGAACGCAGCACCCATTTCGGCGACCAGCTCTTCTTTCGAGTAGTCAGGGCTCCCAAACGCAGCGATTTTCGTATTGATCCCGCGATCAAGACGCTTGCTGTGCCCCGTTGAATGCACGAGCTCGTGGAAGAGTGTCGAGTAGTAAGATGCGTTGCCCTCAAAGTCGCGTGGATCAGGTATCCGCACCAGATCGTCTGATGGCCTGTAATACGCACGGCTCCCGCCATGTTCAATGGTTGGAGCGTCTTTGTACCCATCAACGATGTTCATCGCCTCGATAATCGGTTCAAATGGGGCTTCTTCGGTTTCAGATTCAGGAGCCGCGGGAAGCTCAAGCCCTTCACATTGCTGGGTGTTGAACACCTTGTAGTATCTCAGCACCGGCACGCTGATCGGCTCGCCGGTTGTCTTGTCCTTGGTCGCGTACTGCTTCCAGAAGATCACAAGGGACCCCTTCTCGCCCTTGCGGACATGCGCATCGCGGGCTTTGGCTTGCTTGAAGGTCAACCAATAAGGCGAGTCGTACCCTTCGAGCATAGCCGTTACCGCGAGCAGGAACACATTGATCCCCCGGTAGTCCTTGTCTGAGATCAGGTTCTTGGGAAGCCCCCCAAACCCCTGTCCCCCACTACCGGTGAATGGTTTCCTCCAGGGCACCGTGCCCTGGTCGAGGAGTTCGAGGATGCGATCGGTGACCGCCTGATAGATGTCGAGTGCCATGATTCCCTGCGCTGCGTTGTTGTCGTTGCAGGAGGTATGACACAGATCGAGGCGTTATGTCAAGCATTCTCGATGAATCTCCCCATGAACACACTCGCGTAGACCCATCAAACCCAGTCACGGAGCGGTTCGCACAACAAACACTCACCCAGCTAATCAGGATTTCTTTTCCTACTGCCCCGACCAGGCCGCGTCGGTTTGGATGAGTGATCCGCCGTTCATACCCCTCCCGTTGCGGGTCGGCTTGACGATGCACCCTGACGATCTCCGCACCCGATGGCGTGTCTTCGACACTCAAGGGGCCGAGTTGTCGGCTCTGCCTCCTGCCCGCACCAACCCCTTGCATCTGTTGCTCAATAGACCGTCTTTTCGTGGGCATCAACCAACCCAAAACGAAAGGACTACACCATGAAAAACTCAACATCAACGCCAGTCGCAACACTCAGAGACGGGGCAATCAAAGCAACGATTTGGTCCAACCTGGGCGAGAAAGGTACCTTCTACAGTGTACAGATCACCCGCACCTACAAGGACGACCAGGGCTATCACGATACCAGCAGCTTCAGCGGCTCTGAGCTTCTCAGGGTAGCCCGACTGATGAATATCGCATACGACGAGATCCTCATCCGTCGCAACAAAGACAAAGCCCAACGCCAGGAAGGAGCTCAATCCACGAGCTAATCTCAATCACCATCCAGAGGTGATTTCCCCCGAAGCCCGTCCGTTCAGGACGGGCTTTTTCATGCCTGAAAGAAAGTGAAGTTTTTTGCTCCGATTTCGATTTTTTCAAAGGAACAGCACTCGATTTGTATAAATAGAGAGGAACAGGAGAGGCTTTATTCAAGCGGATTCGTTGCCATTTGCTCGTCGCAGATGGATCGAGCCGCAATCGGAGATACCTCATGGAAAAATCGGAAGGAGAAAGGCATGAAAATCAAGTTGAGATTCAGCCTCGATCTCTCGTTCAAACTCGCGTCATTGGTCGCGATATTGGCGGGGTTCATCGGGCTAGGACAATAAGATGCGGGGCTGCTGGAGGAAACGCCAGCAGCCCCTGTTTATTCGCCGAGGCTTCGCACTAGATCGACCGCCTCGCGTTTGATGGTGTACTTCCGATCACCCTTGGAGTTCATCCCATCAATGAGCAGCCCGAGATCGCACAGCAGCTCAAGATCAGCCTCGAAAAAGCGTGCCTCATCAGGTTCAGGCTCGTAGTTCCCATGACCCCCACTGCCCTCCATTGGCACAAGGGCAGTCCCGCCGTGATGCCTCAACTCGATCACATTCGAAGCTCCCGTAGCATCGAACCACCGGAGGATATCGACCGCTTGCTTGGATAACCGGGCTTTGGGGTTGAGGCTCTGAGTGAGCTCAGCCCACCCCGGTGTGCTGATTAGCGACTGGGCGAGCGTCTCTTCGAGCTGATCGAAGCGATCGAGGATCTCTTCGTGCCCCGTTCGCATGAAGCGGTCTGTGGCGGTCATCAGGTCCTGGTTGGACCTGAGCAGCTCGACAAGCTCGGTGTGCCGTCCGCGTTCGAGCCATTCGATGTACTCCTGGAGCGTGGCTTGGGTCTGGGCTTCCTTGCGTCCACGGCGTTCCTGGAAGAAGGTCGCCATGAGCCCGAAGACGGAGCTGAGCGAGATGAGTGTGGCGGGTTCCATTAGGTGCTCCTGAGCTGCGCAATGTGCATTCTAACAGATCCGGTGATGGATGAGCAAATAGGTCATCTACGGTTCATACGACCCCCACTGCGTTCGCCGCGAAGAAGAGGTGCATGGGCGGACTTACGGAAACAACTTGCAACCGTTCGAGCGTTATGGTAACTTTCGGGAGTAGAAGGGTAGCCAGATGTGTTTTTGTGCTACAAAAACGACCGCCTAGCGGCATCTGGCCAACGCTTCGCCGTTGGATCACGACCAGTATGGGAGACTTCGCTCTCCCCTCTGGACTACCCCATCGAGCAGGGTTTGCACCCTTGCACCGCACCATCTTTGGAAGCCAGGAGATTTCGCTCTGCCTGGACCATCGAGGACGGGTTTCGGCCCATCCATGACGAGGAGCATTTGGTGCTCCATCACCAGCAACTTTCCGAAGTTGCATCCCGGCCAAGGGGTCGCCCTTGGAAGCGGGTTTGAAGAAAGGGACGCATACACCGTGGGACGACCAGAACTCCAGCCTTACGAGAAACGCAGCGATGTGCTGCGTGCTCGGGTGACGATCGCCGAAAAGGCGTTCGTGGTCGAACAGGCGGCGCGTGCTGGTCTGGATGTCACCGAGTATGTCCGCCGCCGGTGTCTGGGGTTCCAGGTGGCTCCTGCTCAACCATCCCCACACATGGCGAACGCTGCATTGGTGTCAGAGCTCAATTCCATTGGGATTAACCTCAACCAAATAGCTCGAAATCTCAACTCGGATCGTCCCCTCCGCATCAACGCCGAAGAAGTGCTGGGCGAGCTCCGGCGTGTGATGGCGGAGGTGCTCTAAAATGGTGCCCAAGATCCATGCCAAGGGCGCTTCGTTTGCGGGGATTGCCCAGTATTTGCTCCATGATAAGGACCGCGCCACGACCTCGGATCGGGTGGCGTGGACCTCGACCAGGAACCTGATCTCTGAGGATCCTCATCATGCCTGGAAGATCATGGCAGCGACGGCGATGGATGCCGACCGGCTCAAAGCCAACGCGGGGATTAAGAACACGGGCAGAAAGTCCATCAACTCCGTGCTCCATTTGAGTTTGGCATGGCACCCCAAGGAGGGTGAGAGCCTGATCCCAGAGGAAATGCAGCGAGCCGCAAACTTGGCCATCAAGGCGCTCGGTGCTGAGGATCGTCAGGTGCTCATCGTGGCTCACAACGACGAAGAGCAACCCCATGTGCACATCGTGATCAATCGGGTGTCATCAGAGGATGGCCGGATGTTGCCAAGCTCGAAGGAGAAGCTGAATCTCTCGAAGTTTGCCCAAACCTACGAAGAAGAACGCGGTGAGGTGCTCTGTGAAGAACGGGTCATCAATAACGCGGCCAGAGACCGTGGTGAATACACGCGCGGAGAGAAGGACACGCCACGGCACATCTACGAGCAGCAGGCATCGAACGATAATCGCCAGGTGCGTCATCAGCAGCGGGAGAAGGATCGGGCAGTTGGAAAGAGACAGCGTGCAATCAAAGATCAGCAAGCCAAGGCGTGGGCAAAGCTGCAAGCCGATCAGAAGCAGCGCGGTGTGGAACTGCGTGAACAACAGAAGCGGAATATTGAGACGGCCAAGCAGCGTGTTCGTGATGAATACAAAGATCCCTGGCGTGAGCTTTTCCATGAGCATCAAGCCCAAACCCGGCTCTTTGAAAAGAACGAAACCAGCTTCCTTGGGCGGATGAAGAACCGATTACGCGGCGTTGATGTGAAATCAATGGTGGGTGGCGATCAGAAGAAACAGGCCATCGGCGAAGCGTTCGACGCATTCGCGTCATCGGGTGCACGACTCGAACAGCTCAAGAAGGACCAGGCGAAGGCAGAAGCTGTGCTCAAGGCCCAGCAACGCAAAGAAGAGCAGCAGGCCGCCGAGGAAGCTCGCAAACAAGCCCAGATCAATCAGAACCAGGCACGGGTGAAGTACCAGACCGACCGGGCGGACTTGGTGCTCAAGCAATCCATGGAGCAAGCCAAGATGCGTACTGAATGGGTGACCCGTAAGCAGCAACGAGAATCGGCTGAAACCCGTGAGCATCAATCAAATCCACCCAGTTCTAATCACGAGATTGAACCGTCGGACCAGCAATCACTACAGCAAGATGAGCGCACACGGAAACTGATTGAATCATACAGGCAAATCCAGTCAAACAACGATCAACAGTCACAAGATAAAGATCGAGACCAGGATGAGCACGAGCGATAGTTGTTAGAATCACTACCAGCTCGCCTTCAATAGACGCTATATCAGGTACACTCTGAGCACACACCAGAGTACCGGAGATCCCCACGATGGACCCCAAAGATGTCGCCGCTCAGCAGGACAAACTAGCACAGCACCGTGCGCAGCAAAACCACACCAAGTCAGATCACCCGCAGACGAGCGCGGCCAAGAACATCGACCCAGAGGGGCAGATCCAGCAGCCGAGAGCAGTGAAACGCGACTTTGAGCGTGCCCATGATCACGCACCGCCGGAGATGACACCGAAACAGCCTGGCCCGGAGATGACGAACCAGGAAGCCCCCGCACCACGCCCGAAACCACCGGGATCGGTTGGGCCAGAAGTGGATCGCCAAGCGCGTATGGAGCAACTCAAGGAAGCCGACAGAGCGCACAAAGCTGGACAAGAGGAGATGGATCGTGGCAATATGAAGGATGGCAAAGATCACGATTGACCTTTCAGATGCTGGACCAAGTGGTTCTCGACCTGAAACACGCATCCTTGAGTTTCCAGACGGCTTGCACCGAGCGATTACTCTGCCGAACAGAAAGTGGCGGTTCTTCGACATCCTGCGCCAGAACTGGGTCTACGACGGCATGTATGAACAAAGAAGCTTTGATCTCGCGATCGAGGATCGAGAAGCCGGATCAACCGATTTTGACCACGATCTCCGCGATGCGTTCGGGCTCAGCATTGAAGCGGGATGGGATGTGTATCTTGGCTACGGAGATCAAGCCGCCAACCGCTAATCAAAGAATATCTACCGCGTGATGCTGGATTTTGCAAAGGTTGTCATAGTACCGCTGTGATTCTGAATCGACAGGGTGTCCTTTTCCACGAAAGAATGCTAGGACCGAATCTGGTACAACCACGACGACAGTTATGAACGCCCAAAGCGTAAAGCCAATAAGAATTATTGTTGCAATGACCAAGAGAATGTTCGTGAAGATTCCTGGGTCGTCAGAGATCTCTGCAAGGGCAGCGCCCCAGTTGGTGACCAGTTTGAATAGGCCAAAAATGCTCCCAAGCAAAAGTAGAATACACAATGGAACCACCGTGAAAGTTGGTATAACGATCTGATCGTTCCAATGCTCTTCGTTGTATTCCATCATGAACTTTATTTCTTGGCGTGCAAAATCTTCCACGGCATACACATTGTCGCGAAGGATCTGATCGTCGATCTCTGTGCGAGGGTAGATGGTAATGGCGTTTCCGCGCGGGGAATGTGTTTCGATCACTCCCGCGCAGGGTGATCGAAGCTCAAAACCCCATTCACTATCGCTTCCTGCGCACAACACTACTTCGCCTGAAGACACAGCTTTCCTACCCGATTGGAGCAAGCGGAATCCTGGTGCATCGAGATCTAAGTTCCGGTCTACCCTGCCCCCAAATGCAAACCGATGATCCAGATCCTTGAAAGCTGCAAAAGACTTGTCGCTCATAAGCTCAATCACGAGACGCTCGTTCGCAACGGATTTCGAATGATCCGGATGGTATGCAAATTTTTCAGCGAAAAAATCATCCTCAAAATAGTTCACTCGCTGCAAAGGGCTGATGTTGTTGCCAGTGAGGAAGATTAATCCAAGACCTGGGTATTCCTTTGCTGTAATATCGTCAACTCGACTGAAATATCGTCCTACCTCATCGGGAGTGATGAGCGGTCGCTTGAACACGCTCTCTTGCCTGCCTCGTGACTCTGAATAGTTTGAGCCGGTCGTATTTCCACTCTGCTCACCTGATCCCCAGCTGGTGCTGTCGTGCGCGCCGCTCCGACCAATCAAACGCGACATAAACACCCCTGTGTCTCGAAGAAAAAACGGCATGCCTTTGGCAGAGTCCGATCTCCCACCCCCCTTGTTTGTCTGCGTTCCGGTTGATTCACTCTCTGATTCGCCCTTCGAGGTGCCCGATGATTCGAGCTCGCGCACAATCTCGGTTTCGCCAGCAAGCTTGGAGACATACTCGCGGCTGAAATTGTCCTCAAGGCCGAAGAAGATCTTGAGGCCCGCGTTAGAGAGGAATGTTTCCCAGTTGTCTTGGTACACCGATTTAAACTGTTCAAGGCTCTGGAGCGCAAAAAATAGCTTGATCCCATAGCCCGCGATCTGCGCAACAGCAGACTCGATGATCTCCATTTTTTTAAGCCCAGCGAACTCATCTAGGCACATCAAAACCCTGTGTCCAGAAGCAGGTTGCCCTGGTACAGCCTCCATCTCGGTGATGATGAGGCTAATCATCATGCGGAGCCAGCGGAAGTGCTCACCCATGTACCGCTGCGGAAGTGAGAGATACAAGCTAACACCGTTTGCGTCGGTCTTGAGATCGGACAAATTGAAATCAGATTCACACAGAACACTTTCCATGCCAGGGCTGTCTAAGAACTCTGTGTTCCGGTTCGCAACCTGGAGCACGCTCTCGTATTGCTTGGACGAGTTGATGATCATGCTCGCCATGTTCTCACCAACAGCAGCAATCTTTCCGCCAAGCGCATTATTCTGGCCCACGCCTCTCCAGAGCAGTGCTTGGGCGCTTACTGGGTTTGCTTCGCCGAGCTCTTCCCTTAGAATGCGAACACCCTCGTGATCTCCTCTGGCGATGAGCTCGCGCACTGTCAGCAAGTTGCGACGACCCTCGAACATCGGGTCAGTCAGCACATGCAAGATGAGGCCCTTGACCATTGCGCGAGCCGATTGATCCCAAAACGGATCATTACTCTGGGGATTCTGAATGACGATGGCATCCGCAAGACGACCGGCTTCATCTAAAGTTCCAGGATCACTTGGATCGAGTGCATCAAGTGGATTGAACCGCGATCGGTATCCCTGATCGACTACTGCCACCTCGAACGGATCGAGTACATGTACACGCTGCCCTATGCCCTCGCACTGATCATTTCCAGATCCCCGCCTGGCTGCTGTCACCGTGGCGTTCTCCCCCTTGGGATCAACAACAACGACAGAACCGGGCCATAAGCACAGGTTTGGGATGATGACACTCGTTCCCTTGCCGGATCTCGTTCCACTCACCAAACAAACATGGCGGTCGTCGGAATAGCCTAGAGGCTGACCATTTTCAGTCGATCGACCCAACCAGAACATCCCCTCTTTGAAGGTGTTCTGGCGCGAGAACTCAACTGGATCGGACCATTCGGCGGTCCCTAGGCGTTGGTCATGCATATATAGAGATTACCCATGTAATTCGCTCCGAAATGAATCGAAGTGCTCGCCAATCCCGGATTCTTCTCGCTGTGTGAGCTCCATCCCGACCCGATCGGTATGTGATTGGTGAATGGCTCTCATCTTGTTAAGCCCGCGCCGGTGGATTGCGATAAAGACCTTCTCTAACAGGTTTCTTGATTCTGATCGCCATGTCCATGTGAGCTTTGTGGCATCTTCCATACGCTGTATTTTCAGAACTTCTCGTTTTAAAAACGGCGCGCTGAAGTGTTCGAGAACCAGAAGGTTTGGGTAGTCCCATTGTGTAGCCGCCCTAGGCCCAGGTGATGTAGCCACCCTGCCCTGATTTAAAGTAACCAGTCGTTCAGACTCTGTGAGTGATCCTTTGACTAAAAACCGGCTATCCGGGTTCAATCGGAAGAAAAATAATAGAAAGTCAAACACAACTTCTGGATCTTCATTCAGAGTGACCGACGATTCAACCTCATAAGACGATGGCATAAACAATCCTCTCGATTATTGTGGATGCGTACGACAATCTTACTGGATCCTACATGTGTGTGCCTTTCAATAGTGATTGTTCTGGTTTATTGTTCTGTAATGAGCTGTATTCATACCGATGAACTCGAAGACTTCAAGGCCCTGATCAATCTCTCGCAGTACGCGGCGGCCCAGGGCTACACGCTCGACCCCAGATCATCGAGCAGAAACAGTGTGGTGATGGTAAATCCCCCCGGTGACAAGATCATCATCGCCAAGGGGCATGATGGGCACTGGATCTATTTCTCGGTGCACCAAACCGCTGATCCCGGCGGGAGCATCATCGACTTCGTGCAGCACCGAGGAGGCGGCAGCTCAATGTGTTCACTGGGCAATGTCCGCCAAGAGCTCCGCCCCTGGCTCATGCACGCTTCCCCATCTCCCTTTCCTACTGCCCACCCTCCAAACCCTTTATCCCACCATACCCCCCCACTGCTCTCGACAGATCTCCCACCAGAGGATTCATACGCCCAGAACCTCCAGCCCCTCACCCGTGATCTTCTCCAGGTACGAGCGGTCCTGGAACAGTCAGGAGCCATCGACGGGCATCACCCGTATTTGTGCCAGCAGCGGATGATCCCCCCTGCTCTGCTCGTGAGTGATCGGTTTCTGGGTCGCGTTCGCACAGATATGAGCGGTAATGTGATCTTTCCCCACTGGAATGAGGATGGGATCAGCGGCTACGAAGTGAAGAACATGAACTTCACCGGGTTTGCACCCGGCGGGGTGAAGGGTCTTTGGGGCAGTAGGAAGATGGAAACCGATCGGGTGCTAGTGATTGCGGAGACGGCGATTGATGCGTTGAGTTACGCGGCGATCCACGGGCATAAACAGGCCCGCTTCGTATCGACCGCCGGGCAGATGAACCCTGCTCAGCCGGGATTGCTCAGGAAGGCGATGGAGGGCTTGCCAGAAGATTCAGAGATCATCGCAGCCGTAGATCATGACGAGGGTGGCGAGCAGATCGCAGAGGCCATCAAGGGTGTATACGACGAACTGGGGCGTGCTGGAGCCGTGTTTCGGGTTCACATGCCGCCGAACACCGGCGAGGACTGGAACGACGCTCTGCGGGCTTCTGTGGGCGATTCTGGGCACACACACGATCCAGCACCCGAATGAGCAGAGTTCATCCCCCCACTCTCCCCCGCTTCTATGTGTACCTGCTGCTCTCGGAGCGGGGCGAGGTCTACTGCGGGTACACCAACTGTATCAAGCGGCGGCTCAAAGAGCACAACGCTCCCACCAGCAGAGGGTGGACACGGGGGCGGCGGTGGTACTTGCTCGCCTTGAAGATGTTCCCCGATCAGCACTCAGCGCTGCTCGTTGAGCGGCGGATGAAGAAATCAAAGTACGACAAACGCAACTGGATCAAACGCACAGGCCGACTTCGCATACTCTGCGAGAGATACGGCATCCAGATCCGCTAAATATACATTGATTCATTTTCTAGATAATCTCGTCGCTCGATGACGCCAATTCTGCATCTTCAAAAGTTGAAAGAGTCTGTTTAGTTATCTGCTTACCAGTCATCGATCCGCGTGTTTTACGATCCGTCCAGTATTCTCCATCGAATCTATCGGGCCGATTATTCGAGCCATGAAAATCAAAAACAAACGAACCATAATGGATCTCGCTCCGCTCACCTCTTAGCTCAACTTTCGGCTGGTTTGTATACACCCCAAAGACTTGATAGCTATTTGTTTTTGGCGATTCCTGTATTGCGCTTGCTAAAAGCCAGGATTGGGACTCAGGTGTCATCAGATGCATTTTTAGCGACGAAAATGTCTGCTTGATCCCGTAGAAACATTTTATGGGCGGTGGCGATTCGCCGGTTTCGGGATTAATCCATTCTGACCGCAGCTCTATCTCCCAAGTGCCTCGGATGTCGGGCTTCTTCACAAACCATCCGTGAAGACATTTCCATCTCCATGCCCAGTGATTGAATCCGGTTGCAATGGCCACCAATGACCCTACGGCTGTTCCAAATGGCAGCATGTGATCTGTTGTAACTTCAGTACCTTGAATCAAAAGTACAACCAGCCAAACAGCAGCTGCAAAAGTAAGTAAAGCGGTGATGTGTACCCGATTCAGCATCTTATTCAAACCCTAGATAATTCCACGCCGCATCTATAAACTCGTGGGCCTGTTGGCGCGTCCAGGGTTGTGCGCCACGGAACAAGTACTTCAGTTCGCTTACTTCGCCCCACTCCGAGCACGGATCATCAGTTCGCGTGTTGTTCCAGAGGTATGCGAGCGAAGAGCGAACGCTTGCTCTCCATGTTGATCGAAGAAGGTTCTCATTTGGTACATTCCAAACCAGACACTCTACGAGAAAGCTAGGAATCGGCTTTGCCGCTGCAATCCCACTTGTGTCCAACTCTGATCGAAGAGTCTTTAGGATTCTGACAACCCCTTTGTATCGACGAGAGGTCGCATTGTTCTTGGTAACGCCATTCTCATAGTGTTGCTCGGGCCAGTTGATAATACTTTTCCAAGCGGCATTATCCGGATAAAGCTCTACACCGCTCTGATAACTGCCGGATTTATCGAATCGTCGGTGTTCAAAAAATGGAGCCACATCAGCTTCTACATGGTAGCTATTCTCTTTTATATTAAAGGCTTTGCTTCCACGAGTTACAGCCAAGGATCCAAAATGTGATACGAGAGCTTCTCCAACTTCGTTTTTAAACTGCTGGTAAGAGTAATCAGAAGCCGTAAAACCAAAGCTTTCTCGTGTCACACCTTCGGGATATTGGCCAAAAAAAGTATCGAAACAAAGAATACCGATATCAACATCGCTATCTTTTCGTACATTTACTCGATTGCGGTAGGAACCTTGTGTGAATACTCGGATGTTCCGATGATTAAGCTTTTCACTTTTGTTAATCGCGTTTCGGATCGCCTTCTCTGCGTTCTCGCATCGCTGTTGCTCAGTCGTACCCGGTGGTTTCGACCACAGCTCAAACTTTGATTCCCAATCGGCCACGGTCGAACCCCACAGAGTGTTTGGACACCAAACCATATTCACTGTTTGTATGGGTTTCTTCAATTGCCAAACTGTGTGTTGATAATTCTCTAATCACACAGTTTCACAGAACTAAAACTGTACCACCCACCGGTTGTTGGTAATCAAACAAGGCGGTCGACATGCCTTCGGGAGAATGGCTGTAGTCTGGTCTCAGTCTCTTTAGTGTGAGACCACAGTCCCAGTCAGCCCTCTTCTTCGGCTGTCATGGCAATCGCGCGCTTAACGCTCTCGGCGAGCGCGATCGGGAAGTTCTTGTGCGTCGCTGAACCATACTTTCCACGGCGGCGGACATTCGAGAGATCAAGTTGATCCCGCGCCTCATAGGTCGCCAA
>TARA_R110002072_G_scaffold213_13_pt1 | contig 23952 bp, 24 predicted proteins | sample TARA_R110002072 | Tara Oceans TARA_R110002072 (sample SAMEA4397118) | marine metagenome | biome: Polar Biome; feature: [SRF] surface water layer (ENVO:00010504); material: water (ENVO:00002006), including particulate matter (ENVO:01000060) such as... | depth 5 m | reverse complement strand
GCATTTAGGGGGTCGTGATTGCACGAGCGACACACAGGTTCCCTGCTCGTGACATGGTGCAGCTTTTGTTCGCTCACCGCGAGTATCGAGGCTTCGAAGACACTGGCCATCGGCGCCTCTTTTTTCCAGTCTGAGCAGCACAGGTAGTACAGGCCATCGTAGCCAATGAACACTGACAGATAGGGTACCGGGCACACCCATTTGCGACCGCTTTCGTCCATCAGTCGCTCTGCAGCGCGGCGCTCCGCAAACTGCTCGTACTGCATATGATCGACGAACAGCGCACCACCGCGATTGATGACATCGTATTTCATAAAGCGGGTGACGCCGTAACTGCGCCAGAATTCTTCCATGCGCGCAGTGTGCTGGGGATCTTTTCTGTGGTTTACCAGTACGATCTGTACCTCGCACTTGGCACCGGCGTCGCGAATAAATCGAACAATGTTATCGCGTGTTGCCTCGTAGGGGAGGTTGTAAATTCTCTCGTACTCTTCCCCGAGATCGGAGATATTGATATTGACGCTGGTGACCCCCGCCTCGAGAATCGCATCGCCGCGTTTTTCATCGAGTAGTGCGCCGTTGCTGGACATGCCACAAGAACTGAAACCTGCGTCGCGTATTTTGCGAATAAACGTCGGTGTGTTGGGGTTGATCAGGGGCTCACCGAGACCGCAGATGTTGGGCCTCACCACGATATCGTTGTTTGCCCCGGCCCGGTTGGTATCACGGAATTCGACAGCGCGATGCAGGGACTGGTCGAATGTTTCCATCGTCATATGGCCCTGGTGCGGCGTGGCGTCCCGGGGGCAGAAGTGACAAACGGCGTTGCAACGATTGGTCGCCTCAATGTCGATGTTGATACTGACTGCCATGCGTTTTCCGTGCAGCGGTGATCGGCTGGCCAGTATAGTGGATGGTTATTCAATAAGTAAGGCGAAAATACCGTGAAAAACCGCCCGTATGGGCCGGTTTTGTGACTCAATACCGTATGTAGGCAGTGGAGATCGGACCAGCCGTGTTATGCAAGTCCGCTGGAATCGTACAGCAGGTGGGCGGAACAGTCGCCGATCAAGTCCACAAGCATTTCGCGGCTGCGGAATTGCCATTGCCCGCCTACCTTGTGAAACTGATCCCTGTACCGGCCGGAAATAATGGGCTGCAGTGGCAGCGCATCTGTCGCCTGAATCACCGTGTAGTAAGAGCGTGCAGAGGCCGTCGTGCCATCGTCGTTCAGCTCGATAATGACATTGGTTGTCAGGTGTTTGGTCAACGGTGTGCCCGTCTTCTCGTACAAGCGGCAGGAGAGCTGGTACATCTGCAGCACCTCATCGTAACCGGTGCGGCGAACATTGTGCGCCGGTGAGTAGATCTCAGCATGGCGAAACAATTCGGCTACCCCCTCGAGATCGCCGTTGTCGATGCGCTCGGCGTAACAGTAGATCAGGTTTTCAATACAGCGACTGTCTTCCATGTTTCCTCAACGATACGCAGGCTGGCGATGCAACGCGTGACGCCAGCAGCCAAACCGTGCAGCAGGGTCTCTGGGGCAAAGCTGTTAGCTGGTTGCGACAACGGGAATGATATCAGCGGCAACCATTCCCTCGGGATGATTGTCGCCATACCGGAGTAAATCGCCCAGTGCCACGTCGATATCCTTGCTCACTGAACGCAGTGATTGCGTCAACTTCTCGACTTCTTCGGCTGACACCTCTCCCCGATTGAGTGCGCGCAACTCCTCGGTGAGCATGTTAATGGGATCGTGGTTGCAGGTTTTACAGACGGGCTCCCGACTCACAACCATGGCCAGCTTTTGCCGCGTGACCTGCAGGAAGCTGTAGTCGAACACGGAGCCGAGGCTGGCCTGCTTGCGCCAGTCGGAACAGCACAGGTAGTAGTTGCCGTCGTACCCGATAAACAGAAAGCCCCACGGTGCGCCGCACAGTGGTTGCGCGCCGCCATCGGTCAAATCGTTGCGCGCACGGACCATCTCGGAGTACTGCTCAAACTGCATATGCTCGACAAACAGTGCGCCACCGCGATTGATCACACTGTAGTCGTGGAACCGTTTCAGGCCGCGCTCACGCCAGAAGGCCTGCATGGCTTTGATGTGCTCGCGGTCATTGCGGTGATCGACGAGAATGATTACCGGCGTACAGCGGCCTTCTGCCAGTTCTGCGAAACGGGTGATGTTTTCGCAGCTTTTGGCAAAGGGCAGGTTGTAGATGCGCTCATACTCTTCATCGATATCGGAGATGTTGATATAAATTTCATCGAGGCCCGCATCCAGTAACTCATGGGCTTTTTGCTCTGTCAGTAACGCGCCGTTGGAGGACATGGAGCAGCTAAATCCTGCAGCCTTCACCTTCTTTACAAAGGACACGGTATTGCGATTGATGAGGGGCTCCCCGAGCCCGCACAGGCTGACGACAACCTCCAGCCCGGAGACCTCCTTCACGACTTCGCGGTATTCAACTGCGCGCGCGAGGGATTTGTCGAACGTTTCGACATCCATTATGCCCTGGTGCGGTGTCGCATCGCGGGGGCAGAAGTGGCAGGTTGCGTTGCATCGATTGGTAATCTCGATGTCGATGGTCAGGAACATGTTGCACTCGGTAGACGGAAGAGTTCAAAAAATAATGGCACCTAAGCCGCCGAACTGTCAAGGACAGTCTCTGGAAATGGGAATCTAGCAGCAGATCGCAGCATTTTCCGAGATATTAGAGGGTTTCCTTGCTTCAAGCGCTTCACTGACACAGTTCCGCATCCATCATTCTGACGTCCGGGATCATCAGTTTTTGCTCGCGGTACAAGGTGGTATAGACGTCGCGGAACTGCGGCACCACGCGCGGTGAATAACTGTCTGCGAAAGAGCTGAGCATAATGTTTGCAAACTTCGCCCTGCCGCCAAAGTTGACAAAGGTGGGGGTATGCAACTGCTCGTCGTCGGCGGCGCTGTAGCTGATGTCGCTGTTGGCGTCGCGCAGGAATCCGGATGAGTACAGCTTTATGCTGGATTGTGGCGCGCGTCTGGTGAGATGGCCCTTGGGCTCGAAGTAACCGGTCAAAACGATTGCGTTGCAGCGCGAGGGTTCAAAATAGGGGTCGGTGAGGACAGCATCGCCCTGACGCCACTCCAGCCCATGGCCGGGAATGAAGCGCAGGTCCCACAACCCCTGCTGCCCCGCCAGCAGGTGATACGCTTTGTCGCCCGCTGTCGTCAGCGCCGGGGGCAGCGGGCCAATCTCCAGACCCATGCTGAAGCCGTACCGGTGCGGAGTGCGCATCGCATCAAACCCACTGTACAGGCGCTGGGCCGGGTCGGCTCCCTGTGTCTCGGTTACCGGCATAACACTTTTCTGCCAGTGCTCCTGCCAGAATGCGGATGTCAGCGCGGCGGCCTCCCCGCTGTGCAGGCTGGCGACATCCTCTTCACCGGCAGGGTTTGCCAGCAGGTTGAACAGGCTGGGCGTGAATCCCTGCAGGCTCGCCAGTCGCCAGTTTGCCGATTCCGGCAAAAAACTGAAGTTCAGCGTATTGACGTTGGCGACATAGACTTCCCAGCTTCGGCGGCGAGCGGCGAGGATGTGATCGTGTCGAAAGAGCGGCCATAAATTGTCGCCGTCCAGGTCCGCTGGCGGCGGCACTTTGGCCGCTGCGAGCAGGGTGGGGTAAATATCCACATTCATCACCACATCGTCGATCACCTTCCCCTGCGGAATGAAGTCCGGCCAACTGATGATGAGAGGCGTGCGAAATGCACCCTCGTACATCTCGCTCTTTTTTCCGTAAAACGGAAAGTTATTATCGCGCTCGCTGTTGGTGCCGCCATTGTCGCTGACGAATACGACCAGCGTATTTTTTCTGTCGATCACCTCGAGAATCCGTCCGATAGCGTCGTCCAGCTGCGTGACAAGTGCGCTGTACCGGCCTGCCGGTGTATCCGGGAACTGATCCGCGTAGCGCTGGGCGGGTTGTATCGGCTGGTGCGGCGCGAGAAACGCGTGGTACATAAACCAGGGTTTCCCGCCTTTCTCAAGCTGCTCGATTTTGGCGATGGTGTGGTCTGTGAGAATGTCGGTCAGGTGGCCCTGATACCGGGTCAACTCGCCGCCCTGTTCCCGCAACATCGGGTTGCGATACGTGGGGCGTCGCTGGCCTTTATTGGCGTCAGTGACCTCGCCCGACAGCTCCCACTGGTTGAGAAAGCCGAGCCAGTGATCAAATCCCTTGTACTGTGGCCAGGCCTGCTGCCGCTCTTCACCGGCGTGCCACTTGCCGGTCATGGCTGTGGCGTATCCGGCGCGCTGTAACTGCTCGGCGATGGTCGCAAACTCCGCTGGAATCTCAGAGCCCACTGGGCGGAAGCCGGAGCGTTCAGGGTAGCGGCCACTCAATATGCCAACGCGGCTCGGCGTGCAGGTCGAGTCGGCGTAGTGCCTGCTGAACGTCACGCCCTCCTGTGCCAGTTGCCTGATTCCGGGTGTCGCCAGGCCGTCGCTGTTGAGTGCAGAAGTATCGTTGTAGCCGAGGTCATCGGCGACAATCAGCAGGATATTGGGACGGGTCACCGGGGCGGATTCATCGACAGCGCTGGCGGATTCGGTGATGAAGTCCTTGAGGCCGGACAGCCATGAGAATGCCAGTATCGCAAGGAGTATCAGCGCTATGGGGTACTTATCATCAAGGGTTGATGACCGGGTCGCGGGCATTATGTGTCTCTGGTCGACAGGGGCAATTCGATATACTACCATTGCCCGCGAAAGCAACAATAACCTTCCTTCCCCTACTCCCTGAAAACACTATGACAAGCCTGCTTCCCAGTCGTTACGAGTTAAAGAAGGTGCTGTTGTGGCCGCGAACCCTGTACATGCGCTGGAAGTACAGAAAATCCAGCGCGGCCATGAAGACGATGATGGAACTGCATTCCTACAGCCCGGCGCTGATCAACTTTGTCGGGGCAACATTTGTCAACAAGCATATCCTGCATGAAGCCGCTATCAATTCCGACAGCGTGGTGGTCGATGTGGGAGCGTTTACCGGTGCCTGGGCAAAGCACATGGTCGACCGTTACGACCCCGTCATCTACGCCTTCGAGCCCAACCCGAACTCGTTCAGTCAACTGCAGCGCAAAATGGCCAGCAATCCCAAATTGCATGCCATGCCCTATGGTCTCGGCGATGAGGATGTCACGGTGGAGTTCACGCTGAAGGGCCTGGGCTCGTCGATGTGTGACGAGCGCAGCGCGCATTCGGATACGCCGCGAATACAGGTGGAGATTGCAGCTGTCGACAGGATCTGGGACGAGTTGAAACTCGGTCAGGTTGATTTAATGAAGATCAATATCGAGGGCGCGGAATTTCCCCTGCTCGACAAAATGATCAAGGCCGATCTGTTGAACAAAGTCGACTGCTATATGATCCAGTTCCACGAATGGCACCCCGGTGCTTACCGCAAGCGGCGGCGGATACGCGAAGAGTTGTCGAAAACCCATCGCCTGGAGTGGGAATATTATTTTGTCTGGGAAAAATGGGTGCGTATCTAGGGGCAGGCGGTCGCCGTTTAACGCCGCAACGACTTCAGTGTCCATTTCTCCCACACGAAATGGTAGTCCCATTCCAGTGTGTGGGTCCTGGCTAGCGCCTTCCTGATCTTTCTTCTTCTGTGGTAGGCGCCGGGGTGCCATTCGTGGAACTGGATCATATAGCAATCCACCTTGTCCAATAACCCCGTCTCTATCATGCGTTCCAGCAACGGGAATTCCGCGCCCTCGATATTGATTTTCATCAGCTCGACACGTTCCAGTTGCAGCGCCCGCCATGTGTCGGCAATGTCCCGGATCTCCACCTCTGCTGTGGGCACCCCGTTTTTGCCGCTGGTATCAGAAAAGATCGAGGACCCGAGGTGCTCCAGCGCCATTTGCACCGTCTCATTCTTGTCGCCAAGGCCGTAGCGGTAGGGGATCAGTGCCTCGTTTTTCTGTGCTCGCCTGTTGAGTTGCTTGAAATTTCGAGGGTCTGGTTCGAAGGCGTGTATCGCGGCGCCGTATCGATCCATGATGTCCTGCGCCCATTCGCCGGTATAGGCGCCGGCGTCGATCACGACACTGCTGGAGTTGATATCGGCCTCGTACAGCAGCTGCGGGTTGGCGTTGACGGCAAGCATCCAGTGGTAGAAAGCGGGCCGGTAGTAGTGCAGTTCCAGGGCACTGCGGATAAAGCCGGGCTCGAGGTTTTCCTTGTGCCGCATGTACAGTTTGCGAGGGTACATGAAAGCCTTTTTCAGCTCGTAGGGGCTGGGCGCTTTCAGCGGCATGGGTCGGGTTGCCCCCAGCTCAGCTGCTGACGGCGCTGCGTATCGGAATGGCTTTGTTGGGTAGTTGTGCGGCGTCGCGCTCGCCCGCCGTTACCTCACCAAAATTCAGCGAGAACAGGCGTCGCCGTTCGCCGCCGTTGTAGCTGGCGTGAATAGTGCGGAAACTCCAGATAATGAGGTCGCCCGGTGTGCTGTGGACGGTGTAGGAGGGAATGTCCCTGCCGTCGACACCATAGAGGTCGGGAATGGAGGCCGAATCCTGAAAGTCCTTGCGCAAGGTTCTGGCAAACGTCTGTTGGTGGAAGTGACTGCCTGGAATCAGGCGAATGGCACCATTGCTGCCGGTAAGGTCGTCGAGATAAAAGGACAGTTTTACATGGTAGTGCTGCAGCGGTGCGTCGTAGTTATCCGGGTGCCAGTAGCTCTCACAATAAAACAGGTTGCCGTCGCTGCTCGACCATTTATATTCGCTGCCAATCAGGCTCTGCACCACCCCGAGCACGCGCGGATCGTGTTGTAGCGGAGCCAGTCGTGGCGATTGCTCGATAAACCCCGGAATGATGACGCGGCGCTCGTCCCCGTGCAGTGCCTCCTGGGTTTCCCATACGGGTTGTTCCTTGTTGCCGAACAGTTCCTCAAACCCGAGAATGATATTGTCGATGTCATCGGCAAACAGTCCCGGTATTTTAAGAAAGCCGAAGGTTTCAAAAAAATGGATCTGTTGAGGCGTCAGGAGGTACTGGTCAGGGACCAGGGCGGTAGTGCCCGGCTGGCTGGTCATCGCTTGGCTCATATAATTCCTATATCGTTGCCGTGGCCGAAGTAAATAACTTAGCATTATTGCTATATTTAGTGAAGCTGTGGCGAGCCCGGTGTGTGAGCCAGGTAGCGCATTGGGCAAATTCGTGCCGGCCGTCCCGGCTGGTCTTCAGGTGGCGCTAAGTAATTGACAGTAAACACATTAAATTGCTTCGTTGGGTCGCGGCGCGCAACCCTGCTCAAGCGCGGTCAACAGCGGGTGATCGACCGTGTCGGCAGCATGTGCTGTGCGCCGCGCTAACCCACGCCCCCGCTCAGCGCTGGTTGGCTGCCTGTTGTGCGCGCTCGCAGGGTTACTTGCGGGATGGGTGCAGGCGGAGGGGCAGGAGGGTGAACCGCTGACGTATTTTCAGCGCACGGTGCAGTATCTGCAGGATGCAGCGCCACAATTGCGCGGTGACTTTGCCGCCACTGCGCTGTCCAGCCTGGCCAGTGCCTACGTTGAGGAGGCGAGACTGGCGCGTGAACAAGCGCACAGGGCCGGACAGAGCCCTCATTTGCGGGCCTGGTCGGCGACTGTCGATCGCTACGCCAGTCAGATGCCTCTGCTGCTGGAGGATATCGAGCTGGGTTTTCCGGTGCGTTTGACGCTCGGTACAGAGAAGTCGCTGGCGATTACGGTTGCCGATCGAACGGTGATTCTCAGTCACCCGCGCCTGTATCAGCAAGCTGCTTTTGAGCAGGGTATCCTGAAAGCATTCTGCGCCAGGCACCGCTGCGAACAGTTTGCGCCCGATGCTGCAGATGCTGCCCCGATCCCCGCAACGTACAGGCATGTTCGTCCCAACTGGATATTTACCACCCAGGCATCGTCCTGCACTTATCGCGGTATCACCGTGCGGTTTCCCAGCGCGCAAAACATGGCCAATTCACGTCTCATCTGTCAGCAATTCCTGCAGGAAGTCACAGCACTGGCAGATGAGCTCGCCTGGCAACAACGGCATCAGGTCACTATTGAATGGGGTCAGCTGACGCTGCAGGCGACGCCCGGCAGGCCCGGGCATATGCTGCAGGTCAATACGCTCGGCGATACTGTGTTGGTGACCGTTCCAACACTGTATCGCAGCGCATCGGTATTCGAGGCGGTGCTGCCATGGATTCGTGCGCAGGTGGCGCAGCGGGAAGAGGTGCGTGTCGAGGTGGATGCGACGGTACTGGCCAACCCCGATCCATAGGCGTGCGCACCGCCAGTGGCTCAGTCCCTGAATTTCATCACTGCGCTGAGTAACTGCCGGCAGGTGATCTGCCCGATTAGCTTGCCATTCTCGACAACCGGCCTGCGGCGCTTGTTTTTTCGCAGCATGTCTTCCGCAACACTGACAATATCCTCATTGGGGTTGGCGACGACCAGGTTGTCGGACGCCATATGTTCCCGTACTACCCCGATATTGTTGTTGTTATAGATTGCCCCCAGCACGGCTCGCAAACAATCCATTTCCGACAAAATACCCACCAGGTTGGCGTCGGCATCGACCACGCAAACACCGGAAATCTTGTTGTCGATAATCACTTTCATCGCGTCGATGACATTGTCTTCAGGCTTCACCCTCAAAGGGTTGGTTAACATATAGTCCCGCAGGTTGACCGATTGCAACATACTCTTCTCCAATGACCCGGATCGCCCGGCTTTTTGCCAAGTATAGCCTCTAAAATCCTCCATTGTGTACGTAAAGGCGGCGCCTTGCGCAGAAGACCCCCGACCCGGGACTGGTCGCGGGCAGCACTTGCGTCAGTCTTGCCGGGTGCTAGAGTACACGCTGCTTCCCGGACATGGGGAGGCCCCAACCCCAATAAGCGGAGAACTGATATGTCGCGATGTGTGCCCGCCCTGCTGCTGGCGCTGCTGTTTGGTAGTTCGATGAGTGCGGTCGCGGCCAGTCCGGCTGAGCGTTTGGGCAAGGCGATTCAGTTCGAGACCATCAGCTACCAGGATCGCAGCCAGATTGACCTCGCTGAGTTTCGGCGTTTTCACACATTTCTGCGCGCCTCTTACCCGCGCGTTTTCCGGCAGTTGGAGGTGGAGGTGGTCAACGGTTACAGCCTGTTGATTCGCTGGCCGGGCAGCGACCCCAAGCTGGAGCCGATACTGTTCACCGCGCATATGGATGTGGTGCCGATTGAGCCCGGCACGGCGGGCGATTGGGAGCACCCGCCATTTGCCGGCGTGGTGGCGGATGGTCGCATCTACGGTCGCGGCTCGCTGGATGACAAGCAGGGTGTGCTCGGTAACCTTGAGGCTGCGGAGTCGCTGCTGGCAGAGGGGTTTGTCCCGGCGCGGACGATTGTGTTCGCGTTTGGTCACGATGAAGAAATCAGCGGCCAGCACGGTGCCGCCAAGCTGGCCGGGCGCATGCGCGAAAAAGGCTGGCACTTCGCATGGATGGTCGACGAGGGAGGCATGGTGATTTCAGACAATCCACTACTCCCTGACAGGCCGGTCGCGATGATCAATGTTGCTGAGAAAGGGTACCTGACACTTACGCTGGTGGCGACAGGCGAGGGAGGACACTCTTCCCGGCCGCCCCAAACGAGTACAATCGGGCGACTTGCCGCCGCGCTTGAGCGCATTGAGAGCAACCCCTTTCCGACACGGATGGTGGGGCCGGTGGCAGCCATGCTGGAGCGTATGGGGCCGCACATGGCGCAGCCTAACCGCTTTTTCTTCGGCAATCTCTGGCTGACCGGCGGCATCGTGGCGAACGCAATGAGTGAGGATACACTGACGAACTCCTATGTGCGCACGACCACTGCGCTGACCATGTTCAACGCGGGCGTGAAGGAAAATGTTGTGCCCCAGCGCGCAGAGGCCAAAGTGAATTTCCGCCTGTTGCCGGGCGATACACCCGAGACGGTGGTGAGCTATATCACCGAACTGGTAGACGACCCCGGGATTGAGATCAGTTATGACCAGTGGGACAAGGTTCCCGGGGTTGCCGACTACAGTGGCGGTGGCTTCGCTGTGATTTCAGAGGCGGTCAGTTCGGTTTATCCGGACGCTGTGATTGTGCCTTCGCTGCTGGTCGCAACCACCGATACTCGCCACTATATTGATCTGGTCGATGACCAGTACCGCTTTCAGGGGATGTTGGTGAAGGTCAGCCAGGCCGCATCAGTGCACGGGACCAATGAATACATTGATATTCAAAGCTATGAGAATGCTATCGAGGTCGCGCGGCAGATGATGATACTGGGTGCGCGCTGAAGTCTTGCCCGCAGGTTCGAGGTGCGCGTCGTGCGGCACAGTGTTAGGCTTCCGTCTGCTGTTTTAACCGAACCCTGGAGAAAAAAATGCGAAGTCTCTTCACTCTGGTCGCAATGGTGATGTTGTCAGCCTGCGCCACGCAGCCGCAAGCGACTAACGCGTGTACCGAGCCGCGCCCGCTGGTATGTACCCGTGAGTTTCGGCCAACCTGTGGCGTGCTGAAAACTGGCGGCACCCGGGAATTTGCATCCCCCTGTACTGCCTGTGCGGACAACGCGGTGTCTGGCTACATTGCTGGACCCTGCTCACAGTGAGTCTCACCAGCCGTATCCTGCTCGCGATGGCGGCGGGGATCCTCACCGGGTCCGTGCTGAATGTCCTGTTCCACGGTGTTGTCCTGCCGGCAGGGTTGTATAGCATTCTGGATACGTATCTGGTCGGGGGCTTGTTCGATGTCGTGGGGCGCATATTCGTTGCCTCCCTCAAACTACTGGTGGTGCCACTGGTGCTGGTTTCGCTGGTATGCGGTTCCAGCTCGCTGGGCGATAGTGCCCGCATCGGTCCTATCGCCGGCAAGACGATGCTGTTCTATCTGGCAACAACAGCGATCGCCGTCAGTGTGGCGCTGGCGGTTGCCGTTCTGGTCGGCCCGGGCGAAGGCGTCAACCTGGCAGGCAATGCCAGCTACACAGCGACGCAAGCGCCGCCACTGAGCGATGTACTGGTCAACATTTTCCCGACCAACCCGGTGCAGGCGATGGCCGAGGGCAAGATGCTGCAGATCATCGTGTTCGCACTGCTGCTGGGCTACGCGATCTCCCATGCCGGCGAGCCGGGGCGACGAATTGCCAGCTTTTTCCGCGACATGGAGTCGGTGGTGATGAAGATGGTTGATATCCTCATGCACCTGGCTCCCTACGGCGTGTTTGCGCTGTTGGCGAAATTGTTTGCCACCATGGGCATCGGCGCCATCCTGGATCTGGCAGAGTATTTTTTCACGGTGCTGGCGGTGCTGCTGTTTCATGTGCTGGTAACCTACTGCTTATTGCTCAAGGGCCTGACCGGGCTGTCGCCGCGTATACTGCTGAGCAAGATGCGCCCGGTGTGGGCGTTCGCTTTCAGTACGGCATCCTCCGGCGCGACCCTGCCGATTACGCTGCGCACCGTCGAGCGCAGGCTGGGCGTGCACAATACCGTCGCCGGCTTTACCGTGCCGCTGGGCGCTACGATCAATATGGACGGCACCGCTATCATGCAGGGCGTGGCGACAGTCTTTATCGCCCAGGTGTACGGTATGGATTTGTCCATGGGCGCGTATGTCACCGTGGTGATAACCGCGACGCTGGCCTCTATCGGTACCGCTGCCGTACCCGGGGTAGGCCTGATTACGCTGGCCATGGTGTTGGGCCAGGTCGGTGTTCCGGTGGAGGGCATTGCATTGATCATCGGTGTGGACAGGCTGCTGGATATGGTGCGAACCGCCGTCAATGTCACCGGTGATTCCGTGGTCTCGGTTATCGTGGCGCGCAGCGAAAAACAGCTCGATGAGACAGTATTCCTCGACGAGAGCGCCGACCAGGACGCCGATGGTGACGCTGGCCACGGCATGCCGGTGTCGCCGCCCACGGCCTGAGGCGCTGCCGGTTCAGCGGCTCAGGTATCGCCCGCAACCCATTCAGTGAGAGTAAAACCTGCATATGACAATCCAATGTACTATCGTCCCTGTCACCCCCTATCAACAGAACTGCTCCATTATTAAATGTGAGGTCACTGCCCGTGCGGCGATCGTCGATCCCGGCGGTGATGTCGAGCGTATTCTGGCTGCGGTCGAGCAGATGCAGGCCCGCGTGGAAAAAATTATTCTCACGCACGCGCACATGGATCACTGCGCCGCCTCCGATGTATTGCGCCAACAACTGGATGTGCCCATAGAGGGGCCGCACCGGGAGGATGATTTCTGGTTGCAGAAGCTGCCGGAATCCTGCCGCATGTCCGGCTTTCCGCCGGCAGAAGTCTTCACCCCTGATCGCTGGCTGGTGCAGGGAGACACGGTGATGGTCGGCGAGCAGGAACTGCAGGTGTTGCACTGCCCTGGCCACACGCCGGGTCATGTCGTGTTTGTTTACCCGGCGCAGAGAGTCGCCTGGGTGGGCGATGTTCTGTTTCAGGGCTCCATCGGTCGCAGTGATTTTCCCAGGGGCAATCACGACGAGCTGGTTGCCAGTATCCGGCAAAAGTTGTTCCCTTTGGGCGATGATATAACGTTTATCCCCGGGCACGGCCCGACGTCGACGTTCGGTCATGAACGGCTGACCAATCCCTTCGTGGCGGACGCAAACTATGGCTGAGGAGACTGCGGATCGGGAGAGCCTGTTACGCCGCGAGTACCTGCAGCAGACGGCGCGGATTCACTGGCATGAGCTGCAAACGTATTACGCTCACGGCAGTGTCATCGCTGTATCCGAGCGTCTCAACCTGGTGGAGGTGGCGGTGCAGTTGGGTATGGATAACACCGACCGCTTTCAGCGCTGGATAGCCGACGGTGACATCGGCGCAGTAACTGACGAACAGGCCCTGCACTGGTACGAGGGCAACACCCTGCTGTGGGCCGTGGTGGCAGCTCCGTGGGTACTGGTGCAACAGCGCGCGTAACGCGCCTACCAGCCCGTGATTTCGTGACCTGACCGGCCCAGGCCGCAGTTGCCGTCTGTCTTTTCCACCAGTGCCTTGGCGGCTGCGGCATCAGCAACCTGCTGGAATTGCTGCCGGCCAGCCTGGAACTCTTCGCTGCCGAGACTCTGCTTCAAGGGGTCCGACTGGATCACATAGTTCCACGCGAGCCAGAGGTCGGTCCTGGTATCGCCGCTTGCCTCTTTAGATGCCAGGCCGCCGGCGACGAACCCCTTGCAGTACTGCAGCGGTTCTTTGGGCGCGGGGTCCTGCCAGGGCCAGTTCACGGCGCTGGCACTGGCGGCGGAGAATGTCAGGGTAAGAGCGAGAAGTATTCTGGTCATGCGCGGGCCTCGATTAAATAGGAATCAGGTAAACGCCTAGCGATTGTGTGGGTGGACTATCCGCCGCTCAATCGGGCCACGCACATCCTCCGTGGCAGGTCTCTCGCCGTCTCTGACCTCGTCCGGGATTTCTGGGTTAACGTCCCCCATCTCGTCCGGTATTTGCGAGTTGAAGTCTCCCACCTCATGCGGCATCTGGGTGTCGGAGTCACCCACTTCCCGGGGCGCCTCAGCATTCAGTACCTCGCGGGGTGCGTCGGGGTCCAAGCGGTCGAACGCCCGCTCGTGACGCTGGTAGTCGTCGTAGACCTCGTCTTCATCGTCATTGCGATCGTGAACGATGACAGTGCGGTTGTCCTGTTCGGGTGCCTGTGACTCAACCTCAGATTGCGGCGCCGATACCTGTTGTGGTTCCTCGGTTGGTGCATCGATGATATTGGTCTGCTGCAGATTGATTACCTCACCACCGGACTCGGGTGGCGAGTCGGTAAACTCGGGATTGCCCTCGGCATCCTTTGTCTCGTATATCTCAGCCCATGCCGCGCCGACCAGCAACAGTGCCGCCAGGCCGGTAGAGAGGGTTCGCAGATGTCGCATGTTCAGTTCCTTCGCAGGGATAGCCCTGCAGATCATAGAGGATTTTGTCGTGCCGCGACAGGTGCGCGGTAACGGCTTCAGAGGTTTTTGAGCAGGTCCAGGTATCCCTCTGCGGTGCCGCCCTCTTGCCAGTAGCCGATGATGCCACTGGACTCCAGGTCCTGGTAAACCCGTGACGATTCGGCATCGACAAACGGTGCTACCCAGTCCAGCTGCACCGCAGCGGTAAACTCGGCGGCCAGGCCCAGTCTGCCCTGGGATGTGTTTTCGTGCGGAATGGCCGCCTGTTCGCCGAACAGTGCGCTCAACATCTGGTTCTGCTCCGACATATGGGCGATGAAAACACGATTGTCCCTGAGGCCCTCTATCACTGTGGAGTGATTGCGTGTCGCGTTGAACGACAAGAAGGTCGCCAGTGACGGCGAATCGTGTTCAAGAATCGTCCTGGACAGTGATTGCGGCTGAGACTGCACCCTGTCGGTGAATTCCTCGAAACTCATCTGCAGTTGCTTTAACAGGGCTTTCGAGTCCGGGCGTTTTTCGTCCTTCAGTGTGTGCGAAACGCGGTAGGCCACCATGCTTTTGAGAATCTCCGCCGGGGCGCGCACAGTGGTGAAAAAAAGATCGGAGTCGGGGCGATAGAATCGCCGCATTTCGCGCGCTTTCTGGTGGCCGAGAATGAACATTTTCTGCGGGTCCTGCGTGAGTTGATAGCCGGCATACACATGCAGGAATCGCTCGCGTCGATCCAGTGCGGCATCCTCTGACAGGTAGTACCGCAACAGCTTTCCGCGCGGGCTTTTGGCAAGGTAGGAGTTCGCCATATAGGCGATGGCCTGATCTATCGGGCCACTGCCGCGCAGCGGCACCGGCGCACAGCTGTTCTTGTGTACCAGCAATTTGCGGATGGAGGTGCCGCCGCACTTGGGGACATGGATGAAAAACACACGTTGTAACCAGGGTTGCAGGTCCATCAGCCCGTAATAGTCGGGCGCGCCGATATCGTGCTCTCGCATGTGCTTAACGAGCCCCGCAATATCCCGCTTTGCCGCCGCCAGTGTGGCGGGGTCAGAGAGGTCTGAAGCGGTGTATCGGGCGGCGCTTTCGGGTGTGAAGTCAGATAACACGGGTGTCTCAGGGGGCATGGTCTTGCTGGGCTCCAGCGTGTTTGATATCGAGTATCGGCAGGGTTAATACCGTTGCGGGAGGTGGTTACTGCCGGTAATTGTGCATGGACTCTGGAATCGAGTCCAACAGAAAACAGCGAGCGTGTCACGTTTACCCGGAAAAGCGGGGCGGTGCACGTGTCTACCGAATGACCTTGATCCAGTCGCCGGTGCGCGGCTCGCCGCGCGGATACAGTCCGTTCAGGAGTCGCAGCTGGGCCTCGGCGTCGGGAATGCGGGTGCTGGCGGCCAGGCTGGCCAGGGTGGCACCCTGCGGCACCTGGATGTAGTGCACGTACAGCCCATTGCTCGTGCCGTGCTCCGCCGGGTGCATGGGTCGGAAGCTCTCGATCATCGCCAGCAGCGCGGGATCCTCGGCGCTGAAGTCTTGCGCTCCGCCGTCAAACAGGTAGCTGAGGTTGTTGTAATCAATGACAGCAACGCGGCGCGCACTGGCACCGCTGCCGACGATGCCGGTGTAGCCTTTGAGACCGGCCTGGTCCAGCTCTGCTGCGGCGTTGAGCGTTCGGTTGAGGCTGCCCTCCAGCACCGCTTGCGGCGTGGCATTGGGGTCTCGGCGGCGCACCGTGATAGTCAACTCGCTGCTGCCATCCGGTGCACTGGCGACAATGGCTGTCGCGCCTGCCGCCACCGTCCAGTCCAGCGGGCGCTCGAAGGTGAAGCCCAGTTTGTTGTGATAGTAGCGGTTTTCCGAACGGGCACTGGGAACGCTGTCACCCCAGACCAGGCCCTCGATATGCTGCTGGAATTCACCTGGTACAGAGGGGTCGTCCGGCTGGGGACTGTTGTCGAGTTCGCCGGCGGCTTTGATGACGGTCTTCAAGCGCTGGTCGTTGCGCGGGTGGGAGGCGTATAAACCGTGATAAGTGGCCAGCGGCTTGCCGCCGGCCCTGGCTTTGACACGCTGGAATTGTTCCTGGTCCTTCAGTGTGCCGATGACTTCCAGCAGCGATTCGGGGTCGTAGCCGGAATTGTACAGATACTCCGCGCCCAGTCCGTCCGCTTCCAGCTCCATATCCCGGCCGTAGCCGCTGACCAGTTCGGTGCCGTACATATTGGACGCAGTGGCGAGGTCGCCACTGCCGGTCAACACATACGTCGTGGTCGCTACCACCTTGTTGGCGACAGAGGCCGCCTGCCGCCTGTTGTGGTGGCTGGCAGTGATGTGGCCGATCTCGTGCGCCAGCACAGCGGCCAGCTCGGCCTCGTTTTCCAGATAGGCCAGCAGGCCGCGATTGATGTAGATGTAGCCACCGGGCAGGGCAAAGGCGTTGATGTCGGGGCTGTCGACCACGGTAAAGGTAAATGTCGTATCGGGTTCATCGCTGTTGGCGACCAGTCGCTGGCCGACACGATTGACATAGGCCTGCAATTCAGGGTCATCGTAGGCAGCACCCTGCGAAATCATCTCCTGGTGCATCCCCTTGCCTGCAGACGCACTACCGGCACAGCCGTGCAGTAGTGCCAGCAGCGCCAGCGCGAGGGACAGGACAGGCGTATTGCGGTGCAGGCTGTGCATACGAATCTCCTAGTATTTGCTGGACAGGAATTGCAGTAATTGCTGCCCGATACCGTCGCAGGCTGTTCCCTGCACAGGGGCGATAATCGGTATTGGTACAATCACCGCGGGCATATACGACTGGCCTGTCGCACTGGTGTTGACATGGCCTACCTCGGCCTTGTCGGTGAAGTCCCAGATGGTGGCTTCGTAGTTGGCATCGTGCCCCCAGGTGCCGAAGCCGAAGCAACCGCCGAAACTGCAGGTCATCGACCCACTGCCGCCTGTGCGTTCAGTAGAGCCGTCGAGCCAGATCATGTACTCGACCCGCAACGCCGCCATCTTTTGCGCCACCGGCTTCTGCTTCAGCAGTCGCTCGATATCGACCGGGTGCAGGGGCGCAGTGCGCGGTTCGAACCAGGGGTAGACGGCGTTGAGAAACTCCAGTTCATCGATGACGGTGATCGAGTTGTCGCCGGACTGGATATAGTCACCCACACAGCTGACGAAATCGGGCTCGGTTTCATAATCGCTGGCGTGGCGGCGGCCCAGGATTACCACGCTGTCTTCTCCGATGCCCTCGGTGGGTGCGTTGTATACCTGTTCGTCAACCGTGGCGGTTACGCAGCCACCGAGCATCGACAGGCCGGCGCAGAACAACAGTGTGCGAATGCAGGGTCTCATGGCGTATCCGTTGCAGTCGGGACGTCTTTCTCACGCAGCCAGTGCGCGATGGCGGGGACGCGGTTGAAGTTTGCCGCGAAGTTGGCACCGGCGTCGCGCAGTGCCATGACCGCGGCGAGGTTCACCGCGTCCTGGTCACTTTGCAGGAAGGCCGTGGGGGTCTTGCCATAGCTGGTCATGCCCCACTCGGCAATGGTGCCGCCGCCCGCATCGAGCAGGTCAAAGCGGTAGCGCATCCAGATTTCATACACTTTGACACTGGTGTGGGCCGGTATCGCGTACTGTAGCTCTGCGACATGAGGGATCAGCACGGCGTCGACGTTCGGGATGGGCTGCCCCGGTCGGGGCCGGGTTTGCAGATGCACGACCCGGGTAAACATACCCGCGAGCAGTGTGTCCCACATCTGCACCTGTGCGGCGCCGGTACTGACGATCCAGCTGGACTCATGGCGGCTTTTCGATTCGTCGAAGAACTCGTGCCCGGCAAAGTCATCGCTGTACCACACCCCCAGGGTGAGTGGCAGCGGTTCGATCAACGGCGGTGGAAATTGGCCCTCGACAACCACCCGGGCCGGCCCACAGGCGACCAGCAAGCCGAACACCAGCGCCGCCAGCGGCAGATGGGTTGCCCACTGGTGATTAACGGAAGTCATTGAGTGCCACAAAAGTGCCCCCGTTGCGCCGGGTGAGTTCGCGCATCAGCGTGGCAAAGCGAATTCCAGTGCCCTGCAGGTGTGGCGCGCGGCTGAACTGGGTCGGGAAACCGACGGCGTGAATGCGCACCAGCCGATCGCCGTTGGCATCGGTGCGGTTGATGCGATCCACGGTGTCGATCACCTGTGTGATCGACGGGCCGGTGAATTCATCACCGAACACATAGATACTGATTTTCTTGCCCGGTGAGGCGAACGTGCGAATCGCAGCCTCTATGCCCTCCACCGGGCTGGAATTGCTGAAAATGCTCCAGCCGCGCAGGTTTTCCAGAATGATCTTGCGGCGCCCGGGCGTGTCGGGAATCCACTTGCCACGGTAGCTCTGGAACAGGTAGTTGCCCATGTCGTTCATCACCTGAATACCCTTTACTTCCGGGTAGATGGCCAGCGTTTCCTGCACCTCTTTCAGCACGCGGTTCCAGGCGTAGGAAAACATCGAGCCGGAAGTGTCGATAACGAAGATGATGTACTCGCTGTCGACCGGGATGCCACCGATCAGCTGGTTCTTCGGCTGGTGCTGGGTGCCCAGCAGCCGCTTCATCTCCTCCGTCAACTGCTGTTTGGCTGATGCCAGCTGACCGGCGATGGCCGAGTTGCTGCTGGTCTCGACCCGCAGGCTGTCATAGCGGGCTTTGGCGCTGGCCATCTGCGCGCGCAGGATCGCAATACGCTCCTCGTGCTCGGACAGCTGTTCGTGTTTTGCATTCAGGTCGCGGTTGAGCACTTTGGTCTCGCCGCGCATGTCAAACAGCAGCTCCTGCAGCGCCGCCAGCTTGCCCTCGAGGTTGATGGTGGATGCCTCGATAATCTGTGGCTGTACCGTCTTGGTGATCATCAGCAGCAGGATGATGGCGCCGAAACCGCAGCAGATCACGTCCAGGAAGGACAGTGAGAACTCGGCCACGCCTCTTGTCCTGCGCCGCGCCATCAGGGCCAGTCTCGCGAGGGGCTCATCAGCGAGCCCTGGGTGCGCAGCGCCAGCAGCCACAGTTCGGATACGGCCATCGGATCGCCCTCCATCGGTGCCAATATGATATTCACAGGCACCCGCGAGGGCAATTGCCGCACCGCCTGCGCGTACAATTTCTGGCGCTCAGGGCCGGTGACGGTGTTACTGCGCGGTGGCGTGGTGCCCTGCGTCGGCAGGCCGTCGGTGATCAGGAAGATATTGTCCGGTGCCGGTGACAGCTTGTGCAGGGCGAGGAACGCGTTCTCCAGGCTGGTGCCGCCACGCGGGGTTATTCTGTGCAGGGCACTGCTGACATCGGCCAGTTGCGCCTGGTTGGCGACTTCCAGCCACTTGCCCTCGGTGTCGGGCAGGGCCGGTTGCGCTGCGGTATTGAAGGTAATGACCTGGTATTTACTGGCCACCGGCAGCTGTGCCAGCAGCCAGTCGACGGTGTCCAGGCTTTTCGTCCACTTCTCGGCCTTGCGCTGCACCGACTCCCCCATATTGCGCAGGCGGATGATCTGCACCAGCTTGTCGGCCAGCATACTGGCCGAGACGTCGAGCAGAATCGCGATGTTGTTGCCGCCGAGGTTGAGCCCGGTCAGGTACTGGCGGTTGCCGTCGCCGGTGAAGTCGCGCGCATTGGCGCCGGCGTTTTCCTGGCTGGACTGCCGCAGTTCTTCCACCTCGCTCTCCAGCGCCAGCAACTCGGCTTTGAGGCTTTCGATATCCTGGCTTTCGGTATAGCCCTCGCCCTTGCGGCTTTTGATCTGCGCCTGGTAGTTCTCAGTGTCCTCGGCGATGCGTGTCGCCAGGCCCTGTGCCTCGGCCATTTTCTGGTCCAGTTCCGACAGGGTATTGCGCAGGCGCACCAGGTCTTTTTCACCTTCGCTGACATCCTCCTCGAGCAGGCTGACCTCCGACAACACGTTTTCGTTGAGTATCTCCGACTCCTCCTCGATGGCGTGGTTCATGATCAGGAACACGAGGATTACCGCGCCAAAGCCGCAGGACATGATGTCCAGGAAGCTCAGGTTGAAGGTGGTGAAATCGCGCTTTTTCCTCGCCATGGCGTTTAGGCCTGGACCTCGATAAGCACCACAGCATCCGCCTGTCCGATGACAATGCGATCACCGCTGTCGAGTATCTGTCCGGGGCGGTAGGTGCGGTCGTTTACCACAGCATCGGCACCGGTGCCGCGCAACTGCCAGCCGGCGTCGCTGCGGTACAGCTCCCAGCCATCGGCCAGTGCGGTGCCATCGGGTCGCAGCGCCTGCGCCACATGCGCCGACAACACATGTGTGGCGCGACACGCCGGTTTGGGCGCGGGCTCGGGTGATTGGGCCGGCGTTGGCTCGGATGCCGGTTTTGCCCCGGCGGGAGCATTCTTGCGCGGCTCGGCGCAGGGCAGGGTGGTAATAAAGCTCAGCGCCTGTTCGCGCTGTACCAGTCGGTTTTCGTGCAGTCGCAGGGCGCGCAGCATATCGTCGGCCTGCAGCACGTCCAGTTGTGCGAAAGCATTGCCCAGGCCCGGCAGTAAGGCCGTCAGCGGGTCAGCTATCACGCGGTCCTGGGGACGCAGTATGCCGATGGTGTCGTTGGCGCTGTCAAACAGGCGTCTGCTGGCGGTTTGCAACTGGTGTGTGCTGACGCGGGCCTGGTAGCCGTTGATATCCATATTGGTCTCAGCGCTGGTATGCAGCGCGCGCAATGTGGTTGGCAGCGCGTCGTACAACTGCTGTTCGGTGGCCGCCTTGCGCCGTGGGTCGAAGCGCGTCTGGCGCACAAACTCGGCGGCGATCAGTTCCACCAGTCGCTCCTGTAACTGCAGCAGGCCGCAGCCGGGCAGGGGCACGGTGCGCTGCAACTCGACATGGCCATCGTGCTCCGCCAGCTCTGATACCACTGCCTGGTGCAACTGGATCTCGAGGTGGAACAGCCTGCCGCCGCGACTGTAGAGACTGGCCAGCGCCACGCTGCGGTTGACCAGGCCGACCGCGTCAAACGGGCACTGCTGCACGATGCCCAACAGCAGCGCAAGCTGTTCGTGCTGCATGCTGCCCGATACCGCCAGCAGCAGTTCATCGGGCTGGTCGGCCTGGGCGTGCAGTTGTTTGAGGTGGGCGTGCACGAGGTCTCCGGTGTGCCGGGCCGGGCCCAGCGCTGGCTGTAGCATTTCAGTGCTGAGCTGCCACCAGAAGCGGGTATTGATGTCGCGCGGCTGCAGGCGGGCGGCCGCACGCGCGGGTACACCGAACAGATAATCGCCGCCCTGGAGCAGAGCGTAGCCGGGACTCTGTACCCGGGTATCGCGGTGCCACAGCTGCAGGTTGCTGTCGTTGAGGTCGAGCAGGCCGATACTCATTAGTTTGCCACCAGAAAGCGCAGCAGGCGCCGGTCGGCATAGCGCTGGCTGTCCAGCACCAGTCGCTCCTGCGACAGCTGCAACTGGTGCAGGCAGAACATGATGATAATGCTCAGCACCAGTGCCACGAACGTACTGTTGAACGCCACGCCGAGGCTGGCGGTGACACCGGAAATATCGCCCTCGACAGCCTTGTACGCCTGCCCGAGCGCGTCGCCAATACCGCGCACCGTGCCGATAAACCCGATGGAGGGAATGGCCCAGGCGATGTAGCGCACCATGGACATTTCCGAGTCCAGGCGATCCGATTCGATTTCGCAATTCTCCTTGATGGTATCAGAGACGGCCTGGATGCTGCCGGTGGTGGCAAAGCGCTGCAGCGCGGCGAGCAGGGTGCGCGGCAGCAGGTAATCCTGTTCCGATTCCGGCAGAGCCTCCAGCGCGCGGCTGTACTCCCGCGCGTCTTCGGGTAACACGGTGGTGCCTTCGGGGATGTCCAGCAGGCGTCGCTCGAGCATACTGCGCTCGTGCATGCCGCGGCGCCCCTTGTAACCCATAATGGCGAGCGCCCAGATCAGCAGGATAAAACAGGATTCCTGCTCGTAATCGCCGATCACCACGGCGAGGCTGCGGGTGGTGACGACCTCCTCACCGGCCGCCTGCAGCGCGGCTTCACGCTCCAGATGGGCTTTCGCGCTGGGGCGGATAACGCCTACATACAGCGCGTGCACGACGATAATCGCGATCAGCAGCGCAAACAGCTGGTAGATAAATTCGGATGACATTCTTTGTTTCATTGCGAGGTGTCCTATATATCCACCGGAAAAGAGACGGGTACATCTTCGGAAATTTCCTCCGACGAACGGTAGTCGAAGGGAGAGCGGGTGTCTGCGCCCGCTGCCGCGTCACCAGCGGGCGCCTCCTGCGTCGCTGCGGGTTTGTCCGCGGGCTCGTCGTCCGCTGGTGCCGACTTTTCGCCCGTTTCAGGCTGGGCCAGTAGCGGCGCGGCACTCAGCAGCAGGGCGAGGAGCAGAGGGGCCAGTCGTAATCGGTTGATCATGGCTTACTCCGCGTAGCGCGCCAGGCGAAATCCTACGTCATCTCGCCCGGCTTGCCCATAATCGCGATAGGTTAGGCGCAGCTCGGACAGCTTGGCATGCGTCCAGGCCGCGCCGCGGATCACGTAGTAGTCACCAGTCTGGCTTCCCAGCGGGTCCTGCTGGGTCGCGCCGTTGGCCGGTGGAATAGTATAGACATCGTGCACCCACTCGGAGACGTTGCCGCCCATATCGTACAGGCGCTGCCGGTTGGGTTTGAAGGAGGCCACCGGTGCGCTGACGACATAGCCGTCCTTGTAACCGTTCAGCACGCGGCCGGTGACATGGGCTGAGGTGTCATCGGCATAGTTTTCTGCGACCAGGGTGGGTGGAAAGGTGTCGCCCCAGGGGAACAGCAACAGTTTATCGCCACTGGCACGCGCGGCCCAGGCCCATTCGGCCTCCGAGGGCAGGCGGTAGCCGGTGGCGGCGCTGTTGTAGCCGGTCACGATGCCGTTGCTCTGGCGGTAGAATGGCGGCAGGCCCTCGCGCTCGCTGAGCCAGTTGCAAAATGCAGCCGCCTGCTGCCAGCTCACCTGTGCCACCGGCTGGTGCTCCTGGTTCAGGCTGTTGCCCTCTATCTGGCCCGAGTTGTGGCTCGCTTGGAACTGGCGAAACTGCGCGTTGGTTACCTCGGTGGTTTGCAGATAGAACATGCGGCGCAGTGCCACCGGGTGCAGTACCTCATTGGCGCGGCGGCCTGGCTCGCGGCGAGAGGAACCCATGGTGAAATCCGCCAGCGCTGATTCAGCGGGTTTGAACAGCAGCAGCGTCTGGCCGAGAGGCGTGGTGATCTCGGGTTGGATGCGCGCCATAGTGACTGCCTGTTGCGTCTGCAGGGTGACGTCCACCAGTTGTGGCAGACCGGGGCGCGGTGTGACCCGTTGGCGCACGGTGGCGTAACCGTCCAGGCTGATTTCGACAGTGTGCTCCACCGCCGGCAGTGATAACGTCTGCACGCCCTGGCCAATCGCCTTGCCGTCGATACGTACCACGGCATTGGCCGGGCTGATACGCAGGCGCACCTCGCCCAGTAGTGCTTGCAACGTCACGGAGCGCTTGTCCTGTGTGGCGGCCGACATCTCCACGGTGTCGTTGTAGCGCTGATAGCCCGGTTTGAACACATCCAGTCGGTGCGCCTGTCCGGGGCTGATGTCCAGCGTCAGCGGCGTCTGGCCCTGGAATTCACCATCAAGAGTGACATTGGCACCGCTGGGGACAGTCGTCAATTCCAGTTCGCCGGCGGCAGGTTGCAGGTTTATCTGCCCCAGGTCCTGGTCTTTCCCGGCCGCTATTCGCAGTGTTTTCTGCCAGTCGGCAAAGGACGGTAACTGCAGCATCAGCTGGTGCTCGCCCTGCAACACTTCCAGAGTGACGGGCGTGGTGCCCGCCGCCTCCCCATCCAGCAGCACAGTCGCGCCGGCGGGCACGCTGTCGAGGCTAACCATGGCCCAGGCCGGTGCCAGTTGCACCTCGATGCTCTGCTGCACGCTGCGGCCGGTGACTTGCAGCACC
>TARA_R110002072_G_scaffold109128_2_pt1 | contig 23952 bp, 20 predicted proteins | sample TARA_R110002072 | Tara Oceans TARA_R110002072 (sample SAMEA4397118) | marine metagenome | biome: Polar Biome; feature: [SRF] surface water layer (ENVO:00010504); material: water (ENVO:00002006), including particulate matter (ENVO:01000060) such as... | depth 5 m | reverse complement strand
TATATAGATTGGTGACCATCGCGAACTGCCAAGGGGTTCACATTAAGATGGATCGAAAATTGCATTATCTGCTGCTAAATGGGTCGGATTGTCGCCACTTAAGTGGCGCAGAAAGGGACCGTAAGATAGAGCAGGCGCGCACTATTGCAGGGCCAGACGCACTCGCAGCGGGTTGTGATCCGAGGTGGAGACGGGAATGACCTGAGCGTCTTCCGTGCGCAGACCCCGCACATAGATATGATCCAGCGCGTTACCAAACGCTGTGGTACGTAAGTCTGGTTCAAATGTGATGGGTCTCAGACCGTGTTCACGCATAAAGTTGTCGACGAATGCCTGACGAGTGTCGCTCCAGGTGTTAAGGTCTCCGGCCAGGATGACTGGTCCCGGGTGATTAAGCAAAACGTCTGTGAGGGCACCCAGTTGCATTTGCAGGCTCTGCAAGCCGAAATCGAAGTTAACGGCATGCAGATTGATTGCCAGCAGGCGGTCTTCACGACCCTGCAACGGGAACTCGGTAATGCTGGTAGCTTTAGCCGTCCCCAACCAGGGCTCTATGGAAGTCAGCATGCAGCTGGAACTGGACGACTCGCTGCTCAGCGTCATAACACCTGTTTCGAGCGTTGCCGTGCTGTAGCCCGCAGCAAAAACTGAATGCAACCCAGCGGGAATTACGCTGGGTATTTTCGCCTGCAATGACGCTTCCTGAATAAAAACCAGATCAATATCCCGGCTGACGCTGACCAGATCTTTGGCCCAGCCAGCGTTGCTCCCTTTCTGGATATTCCAGCTCAACACTTCCAGATTGCTGGATAGCTGCCTGCCCTCCAAAGAGGTGTCCTGACCCAGCACAGACAAACATGACGCTTGCTCGTTATCGGCGGAGGCCAAAGCCAAGCGGGCAACCAACAGCATACTGCCCATCAGCCAGAGATATTTGCTGAACCTATTTGTGAACATTGTTTGTGTCTGCCGCAAACCCCTTGCCATTGTATCGCACACTCTGTGGGAGTGTGAGTGCGGTGAATAGTTCCGTGCTCCCGTCATAGCAAGTGTTGATTTGAAAAGTAGCAGGCGCTGATGTTTGCGACGGGCAGGGTGCTAATTCCCTCGTCGCAGGCGTTGCAGATAGTCATGTTGTCAGCTCCCTCAGACAGCGAAGGCGTCGCCCCCAGCGGACCTTTTACCGTGGATAGTGGAACCTTGCGACCCAGCTTATCTATTGTTGAACGAGCGTGTCAGCTTATTTTACAGATTCCGCTTCAATGGCTGGAGGCAACACCGGCGGCTCTGCCGGTTAATCGGTAACTTATTGATTTATCGTGGTTAACACTCTTTTGGCATGTATATTGCGATTTCAGGCGGTAGGCCAAATGCGGAAAATGTATTCGGCCGGTTGACTGATTTCTAGGACTATTATGATGCCTGCGCGACTCAAAGCTACCTTCACTCTCGCACTGCTGGTGGTACTCGGCGCCGCGACTAATGCACACGCACTGGTAATGTCAGGCCACGTTCAACTGTATGCCCCGCCCCCGACAGACGCGCGATGGGAAGCTCTTGAGAACAATGACCACACACCTGTCTGGCTGGAAAGCAGCAATCTGGCTGTGGCCAATGCTTTTAGCGTGGACGTAATTCCATTTCTGAACAATGCCTCCGGACTGTATAACAACGGCAATGTGGTAAACCAATCAGCGTGGGCGGGGTCTCTGGGTGCGGACACTTACAGCAGCTACTTTCTGCATGCCGATAAACAGGGTAAAAATCGTACCTATGCTGGCTCGATCACTTTCGATGAAACCATCGAGGGTCTTGTATTCCGAAGAACTAACCTCAATTTGACCGAGGCTATATTTGGTGCGGCTGGCACCGCTTACGCCACTGGAAGCGCAGCCCGGTTTGAACTAACCCCAAATGCGAGCTGGTTTCAGCTGTCCGACGATTTTCGAACCCTGACATTTCAAACATACGTCCCCCACGATTTGGATAATTTGAGAATCATCACAGGTGCACCGACGAATCCGCCTGATATCTCAATCCCAGTGCCAGGTACCACCGGCCTGATCGGGCTTGGCCTATTAATGGCTAGGCGCTTCTTGACCCATAGGCCATCTAAACACGCTTAGGCGACAATCAGGTCTTCGCCGCATGCAATGAAAATGGCCGAAACAGCGGGTCTACCGCTAGATGAAAAATGAGTATTGCCGTTAGAAGTATTCGGTTTCCGCAACGCTTCACATACCAACCTGAGGAGTTGGACATATATCCGTTAGCAGTAATGAAGGGGCTTCCTTTACCTCAAACGCAAAATTTGTTTTTGAAATCCAGGCTGGTCAGCTACTTCCCTCCTATCTGCACAGCACCCGCGCCCACGGAAAACAGGCAGTACGCCAAAAAATAGTAGAATCCGGCGCCGAGACTGGCGTGCATTGTCAGTATATCGTTTGATTGCTCAGCTGCGCCTCCTGCAAGAAAAGCCACCAGGAGCCCCATCACGAACACATCTGCCATCGACCACTTGCTCAGGGCTGCGTTCAGCCCTAGTAGTGGCGAGCGCAGCTCATCCTTGACAGTAAAGAGGGCGCAAGCCTGCAAAACAAGCTTGAACGTTGGCACCACCAGACTAAAAAATACTATCAGAAGCGCAACACCGAGATAACCATTTCTGGCGAGGGACTCTGCCGTCCCCCAAATGGAGCGTGTGCTGGTATAAACAGTCAACTGCCCCTCGATCCGGTCGAACCCCAAAAAACTCGAGATGGCGCTGAGCATCTGTCCAGTTTGTGAAGCAGCTCCCTGCTCGGTTACCAGGTCGATACCCAACTCTGCAATCTTCGATTTTTCAACGGTACCACTCAGGGTAAGGACCGGTTGCGTCACGCCTGGGTACAGCAAACCAATGGCAATCACGATAAGCGATAGAACCATGAGCTTCCGGGTTATAGACATATCAACTCCTGGGCAAGTGGGGGCATAATAGCGAAAAGGTGGATGCTGCGCACTAGCAGGTACTGGGGTATGGTACGTATATAGGCAACGCGTCTGCTACTTCCAAGGAGAAACGATAGGCGCTAAGTTCGGTGGCTGATACTCCCTTCTGCGTGCTGCAAAGTACTGGCCCAATAACCGGCTGCAACCGCTTTTTTTGAACGATATAAACAAAAAAATATGATTCGAATTATTGTTTTTCTGGGTTCGCTAACGGCCATCGCGGCCGTTTCAACCGACATATATTTGCCGGCTATCCCAAATCTTGAGGAAAGCTGGAACGAACCATTGACGCGTATCAACCTGGCATTATCCGGGTTCTTTGTCGCCTTTTGCTCATCCATACTATTGTTTGGCCCACTATCTGATCGCTTCGGTCGTAAAAAACCACTATTAGCGGGGATAGCCATATATTGTATCGCGAGCACCCTCTGTGCAACTGCCACCAATATAGAGCAACTCGTTCTGTATAGAATATTGCAAGGCTTCGGTGCGGGTAGCGCATCGGCGATCAGCCTGGCAATCACCAAAGACCGATTCAGCGACGATGAAGAACGAGGACGCGTACTTTCCTATATCGCAGTTATTATGGCTATAGCGCCAATGCTGGCTCCAACATTAGGCGCAGTGATACTACAGATTTCTGAATGGCAGATGATTTTTATTTCTCAAGCGGTGTTTGGACTCCTCCTTTGGGTCAGCGTTGCCGCAATGAACGAGAGCCTCCTCACCAGAGAGTCCGTAAACGCTAAGGAAATAGTATCGAGATATTTTTCATTCTTTTCGAACTCGAGATTTTTTTCGTATAGCATGATTTCCAGCCTCCTAATGGCACCAATGTTTGCCTATATTGCTGCCTCATCAACTATTTACCAAGAGACAATGAAACTAGGAGCACTGCAGTACGGCTTCTTATTCGCGTTCAACGCGCTGTCGCTAATGCTGGGAAATTTGGTGTACGTGAGCTTACAAAAAAAGTACGGAGACCGAAATCTTATCGTATTGGCCATTACGATAGCCATGATTGGGGCGGTCATTCAATTTTCACTTTCCTCTTTCCAAAATGTCGCAACGTTTGCTTTACCGATGTTTCTAATCACTTTTGGTGTAGGAATTGGTAGGGCGCCGTCGGTAAACTCGGCGCTGGAATCCATTAACAAGCACGTGGGGATTGCCTCATCGATAATTGTTTTCAGCAATTTCTTTATTGCCAGTATAGCGATGCTCATCGCTTCGATTGATTTTGAGAATCGAGTGGCCGTAATTGCGATTTTCGCACTATGCAGCTGCACGACGAATGCATTAATTATGCTTAAGCTGCTTCGCTTTCGCAAAACCTAGGCTTACGACATGGCACCGCCACCAATCGCACAAAAAAATCGCATTGGCGCATCAGATTGAGACACCAGCTATACGTGGGTAACCCATGAAAATGTAAACCTCTTGACCGATGCTTCCTAGCTGTGATTTATTCCAATATCTGACAGATACCCAGTCAAACGATAATGCCAACACTATTCAAAAGAATACTCCTTACAATACTGCTAGTTATAGTGACGGCATCGTTGTGGGTCGCCAGCCGCCCGGACATGAGCGAAGTTGGCATTCCCTACGCGGAGACAGCTCCGGAAAATTCCGGGCTGAGAGTGCGTTGGTTAGGTGTGACGACACTACTGTTTGATGATGGCGAGACACAGATCATGACAGACGGTTTTGTATCGCGCCCATCAGCATTAGATCTATTGTTGAAAAGGCCGATTGCCCCGGACATCGAAGCGATTACAGATGCTATTGACGGCCAAAAAATTAACCGACTCGCAGCAATCATGCCGGTTCACTCACACTATGACCATGCGATGGATACGGCGGATTTCGCGCGTATGACGGGCGCCGATATTTTGGGGTCCCTGTCAACAGCTAATGTTGCGCGCAGCTCGTCGGTGCCCGAAGCCCAAATAAAAATAGTCACCATCGGCGAACCATATTCTTACGGTCGCTTTACCATTACCTTTTACCCTTCAAAACATGCCCCCTTGTCTACCAATCTTGGTATAAGCGGTAGTGTAGAAGAGCCGTTCACATTGCCCGCGCCCTATACCGCGTGGCAAGAAGGGCAGAGCTACAGTATTCATATTGAACACCCTGAAGGAAGTGCGCTGGTACAAGGTAGTGCTGGTTATATTCCTGGCACACTGAGTGGCATTTCGGTGGATACTGTTTTTCTGGGGACTGGTGGTCTCATCGATATGACACCAGACTATGTGTCTGCCTATGTTGACGAGACCGTACACGCTCTTGCACCTTCTCAGGTTTACATCATTCACCAGGACGATTTGCTCGGTGAGTTTGGCAATGTAGAACAAAATAAAATAAATTTGTCATTCGACCAGACCTTCGCTATCAATCTACTACAGTCAGTACTGCCAGCGCGCTTGATGCAGATGCCATTTGGAGTGGATGTATCCCTCACCGATGTACCAATAGAAAAGAATAATATAGTCATTAAATAGCTAAGGGAACGTGAGTATATTCCTCTAAAATCCTCCGGATCATTAGTTCTCATATCAATCCTATTTCAACGGAGCACCGCGTATGAGTAGAACATTATTTCCACTTGGGCAGGCAGGTGTTGATTGCTGCAAAGAGAATGGTGACGGACCGCGCTTGGTCGGCCTTGCAAAAGCGCCGACATTCAACGAACACTTGGTCTCATGCTAGTATCAACATGGGCTTTCATGGAGTTATCCACCGCACCGACCCATATTTAACTATGAGGACTGCTTGAATGCCGGATACAAGTGCGAACAGACCTGCGCTAAAACGTACGGTAGGACTGCTGCCGCTGACACTCATCGCAGCCGGCGGCATCCTTGGCTCCGGTTGGTTGTTTTCGCCCCTACTTACCGCGCAATTAGCAGGTCCGGCGTCTATCATCGCCTGGGTGATCGGGGCGTTTGCCATGTTGTTGCTGGCCTTCACTTTTGCCGAGATTGCCAGCGTCCTGCCCGTTGCCGGGGGTATTGCGCGCATTCCCAGATACACACACGGTGACATCACTGCGGCCGTCATTGGCTGGACCGCCTGGGTTGGCTATTGCACACAAGCTCCCATCGAAGTAGCTGTAGTGCTGCGTTACGCAGCAGTAAGCTGGCCCGCGTTGGTGGTGGACGCAAAATCCGGTGATCTGAGTAGTTTCGGTTTCACCATAGCCGCACTCATGTTGATCGTTTTTGTCATGATCAATGCGCTCGGTGCCGTGGCCTTTGCCCGAGCCAACTCAGCCATTACCTGGCTGAAATTCGCTATACCGATAATCATCGCTATTACCTTTATTGCTAGTCGTTTTGACACGGAGAACTTTTCTTCAACGGCGGGCTTCGCACCTTACGGCTGGCACGGAATCTTATCTGCTGTATCGACCGGCGGGATTATTTTTGCGCTAATCGGATTTCGACATGCGATAGATATGGCCGGAGAAACTCGCAATCCACGTAAAAATGTTCCGCTGGCGCTGATATTCGGCTTGCTGATTCCCTTGGTCATTTATCTGCTTTTACAGGTGTCTTTCATAGGCGCCCTTTCAAAGGAAGAGCTGGCGAACGGCTGGGCAAACATTGAGTCTTCGCATGGCTTAGGCCCGCTAGCAGCCGTCTCAATGGCGCTGGGTATCAGTTGGCTGACGGCCGTCATTTACGGCGGAGCTATAATCGGCCCTGCGGGTGGAGCCCTTGTGGCCACTGGATCAAACGCCCGACTTGCCTATGCCTTGTCTCGGAACCACTTTTTACCCGCGATATTTGAACGCTTGTCTCTGCGAGGCATCCCTGTTTATGCGCTGTTGCTCAATTTCCTGCTGGGATTTGCACTGTTACTGTCACTACAGTTTGCTCAGATCGTTGCCATTAATTCCGCAGCGATCGTGCTGTCTTTCTCTATCGGGCCTGTAGCGATGATTGCATTACGACGACAAATACTGAACCCACCTGATCGATTTAATATTCCCGCGCCTCGCCTAGTTGCGGTACTTGGCTTTATTGTATCTGCGCTCATCGTTTACTGGAGTGGATGGACCAGCATGCAGGTATTGCTACTGGTAATAGTCACTGCACTTATCACGTTGTTTGTTAAACGCATGGTCTTCGAGCACAAGTCCTTAGACACCTTCGATACACGAGAAGCATTATGGTTGCTGCCGTATTTGGGGTCTTTAACACTGGTATCCTGGCTTGGGAATTTTGGCGGCTCTGGCCTAATCCCATTTGGCTGGGATATCGTTGTGGTTATTCTATTAGCATTGGTCAATTTTAGAATCGCAAATTGGTGCGCACTGGACAACGAGAAAGCCGAAGTCTACCGGGAAGCGCATAAACCACCGCCGGGCTCAGAGTTTGATGAGCCCCCCTAATAGTCGATATCTCTTGAAACAAGAGTACGAGTACCCCTGTACGGAACTTAACCAATACCTCGCTCAACACCTTTCCAGAAAGGAGCACGCAATACTTTCTTGAGAATTTTACCGGATGGATTACGCGGTAATTCGTCGATGATCTCCAATTGCCGTGGGATTTTATAACCGGCAATTTTGTCCCGACAGGATTCAACAAGTTCTTCTAACGTGAGCGTCATATCAGCCTTGGTAACAACAAAAGCTAACAGAGCCTCACCGTATTTATCATCTGGAATACCGATTACCGCAACATCCACTACTGCATCATGAGTGGCGATCGCATTTTCTACCTCAACCGGATAAATGTTCTCACCGCCACTGACGACCATGTCCTTGATACGGTCTTTGAGATAGAGATAGCCCTCCTCGTCCATATAACCGGCATCACCAGTATGCACCCAGCCATCGGTGAGATTAGCCGTCGTCGCCTCAGGCAGATTGTAGTAACCAAGCATATTGGTTTCCGACTTCAGCCAGATTTCACCCACTTCTCCTGGCGGCTGTTCGTTGCCATTGGAATCCACCACTTTCGCCGCTCCGCCGATAGAGGGTCTGCCACAGGAACGAAGTAGCTCAGGCCTGCCATCCAGCGCTTTGCGATGATCCTCGGGTGAGAGATTAACCACAGTACCGGTAGTTTCGGTCATGCCGTACATCTGCACAAAATCACATTGAAAAACGGCCAGGGCTTTGCGCAGGACGGTCTCGGAGATAGGCGAAGCGCCATAGAATATTTGCCGCAGCTTGCTGAAATCCCGCTGCTCAATATCGGGTATCTGCAACACCATCATGATCATTGCGGGCACCATAAATACGCTGTCCACCGGATACTGCTCTATATCGTCTATCAGCCGCACAGGGTCAAAGCCTTTGTGTAGCAGCGCATGTTGACCGTGATAAAGACTCGAAAAAAGTGAACCCGCCCCACCGATGTGAAACAACGGCGCGCAGATAATACCTGCACTACCTTGCGCAGAGCGGTGCGGAGTGGCGATCATATTCATCATGCACAATGCCAAAATATTATAGTGGGAACTCACCACCCCCTTGGGATTGCCAGTGGTACCACTGGTATAGAGCTGAATGACCGCCTCATGCTGGTGCACCTCTACAACCGGCGACTCGGCAGAGAAGCCTGCCAGCCAGCTTTCCAGGTGGTGGTCATCAGACTCCCAACCGGTGGCTATCACTATCTCCTGGGGTAACTGGCCTCTGAGTGACTCGAGTGTCGACTCCATACCTTCCAGCACCAACAGCACGCGAGTAGCAGAATCACTAACAATGAAACCGATTTCTGCCGGGGCCAGTCGAAAATTCAGCGGTACAGCTACCGCGCCCACTTTACTTGCCGCCATAAATAAAAGGCAGTGCTCGATACTATTTTCACTGAGAATAGCCACTCGTTCACCCTTGGCGACGCCAAGCGCTAGCAGGCCATTAGCCAACTGGTTAGTCAGGGCCAGGATTTCACCGTAGCTCCGACTTGTCTTCTCCAGTGAAAGGCAGGGTGCATCGGGACCGTTACGCCCATAATAATCAAGAAACTGATGAACCAGCACTGTACTTCTCCTTAAAAATACCCAAAATTCTTTAGCCGATTATTATAAACGCAACTTGCCCTATCTTTCGATCAATACCTTTCCGGTCGTGAGCGCCTAGACCCTTCTTCCGTGTCATCTGTCTTTAAAAAGAGCATCGGCGGGCGCCTGCGAGTGGTATTTCCCTGGTGACTAAATTGCAACAACTCTGAACCACTAGCGGTCAACTCACCGGTCTGGCATTAACAGATGACTAGCTGGCCATCGACTGGTGCGTGTATAGTAAGGCCTACCTTTATAAGGTGAAACAACCGACATCCCCACCCTCTCCTGACTGGCACATACTATGCCCACTTCTCAAATGAACGCGAAAGTGATGAATCCCAACTCATTGAATCTGGTGCAAGTCGCAGTCTACGATCGCCTGATTGACGCGCCCCTCAATCGCGCGTGGGAAAACGTTCTCGACTGGGCCCACCTGCCCTACCTGCACGAAACCACCTTTGATTACGCAGAGCTACAAGACGCGGGGGACTGGGGCTGGCGCACCTGGTCGAATGCCTCTCATACCGATCATATCGAACTCACCGTCTCTGACGCCGATAGTTATGTTGCGCGAAGCTATCAATCCGGACAACAGGTTTCTGAAATTTGGACAACACTGATTGCACAAGGTGACCAAACAAAAGTGCATGTCGAATTTCACTTCCCGGATGTAGACACCGAGATCGTCGATACAATGGGCGCGGCCATTCTTTCTCTATACACCAAGCTATGGGATGAAGATGAACAGATGATGCGGCAGCGCCATACGCGTTTGCTGGAAAAAAGAGCCGAGGAAAGTGAGACCAATCTTGGCAGTGAGGCTGATCTACTTCAACACCTGAAGGCCGACGGAAGATTACTTTTTCAGCTTCGAAGACGCGAATATCAGCTGCGTGAAGTTGACGGCACCCTTATTGCCCATTCCTCGATCTGCCCACACCGGCTGGGCCCACTGGCAGACGCAGATATATCAACCGGCAAGCTTCGCTGTCCCTGGCATGGATATGAATTTGACCTTCAATCTGGAAACTGTATCTCTCCGAAGGATGCTGATTGCCACCTGGCACCAGCTCCAGAACTTTGCCGTGTGAGTGGGAACATTATCGCTCGCCTTTAGCCGGCATTATCCTAATCGCTAAACTCCAATAGCGCTGAGCCGCCATCCACCAACTCACCGGCCTTGTAATAAAAGCTGACTACCTGGCCGTCTGCTGGTGCGCGCACAGTATGCTCCATCTTCATGGCTTCCATGACCAACAGCGCATCGCCCTTCTTCACCTTGGCACCTGCATCTACCAAAAGCGCCACCATAGTGCCGTTCATGGGTGCCGTCAGGCCACCACTTGTGTCCATGTGATCGGCAGTTCCTACATCGGGCTTAGCTAGCTTGAAGGTTAGCGCACTCTCGGCCCCATAGAGAAAAAAGCTGTTCTCGTGTTCAGCGACCGTAACCTTAAATTGGTAGCCGTCAATTTCTGCTCGCAAAAAATTGCCTTCCAACGTGCCCCGCGCCTGGACGGTATCGCCGCGAAAAGCAATGCTGTAGTGGGTTTCAGAGCCAATCTGCTTTTGTTCTGTCTGGATCAAGTATTCGGTATCGCGCAAAATTATTTTAAGCGTGCGGACGTTACGCTCAACCGAGCGCCAGGCGTTTCTAAAGTTCCACGGGGATGTAGCATCGACACTAAGAACATACTCATGCTCGGATTTGCTATTTTCAATGAGCAACAAAGAGAGAGCTGCCAGAGGGACATCTTTTTCTATGTCCTGAGGAGTATCCCGAAATATAACCGCGTGATGCTTCTCAATAAAACCCGTATCCAGGTCGGCCGCTCCAAACGGCTGACAGCTAGCAAGGTTATACATAAACTCAATGTTAGTTGTTATACCGCTGATACGATATGCGCTCAACGCATTCGTTAACCGCCGCAGAGCTTTGTCTCTGTCTTCGTCCCAGACAATCAATTTAGCAATCATCGGGTCGTAATAAACACTAACCTCATCACCTTGTTGAACACCTGTATCGATTCGCACATGGTCGCTGGCTTCAGGCGTTTCAACAAAACCCAGAGTGCCCGTAACGGGCAGGAAATCGTTGGCAGGGTCTTCGGCATAAATACGTGCCTCGAATGCGTGCCCACGAATATTGAGCTTATCTTGCTGCAGCGGCAGAATTTCCCCGGCGGCAACCCGTATTTGCCACTCAACCAAATCCTGGCCGGAGATCATTTCTGTCACGGGATGTTCCACTTGGAGGCGAGTATTCATTTCCATGAAATAAAAAGAGCCCTCGCTGTCGCTTCCACTACCATCTGAACCAGCACAGTCGAGCAGGAACTCTACAGTACCGGCACCTTCATAATTAATCGCGAGCGCCGCTTGAATGGCGGACTTGCCCATGGCGCTGCGCAACTCAGGCGTCATGCCGGGCGCTGGAGCCTCTTCAATGACCTTTTGATGACGGCGCTGAACCGAGCAATCGCGTTCAAACAAATGAACAGCCTTTCCATTTTTGTCAGAAAATATCTGAATCTCGATATGGCGGGTCTGTGTTAAGAACTTCTCCACCAGCATAGTGTCGTCACCAAAAGCGTTGAGTGACTCACGTTTTGCAGCGGCCAGTGCTTCATCAAATTCACCTTCGCTCCAGACTGGCCGCATGCCCTTGCCGCCACCGCCGGCGGTTGCTTTGAGCAGCACCGGGTAGCCTATATCATTAGACGCTTTGCGAAGAATATCCGGGCTTTGATCATCGCCATGGTAGCCAGGCACCAGTGGCACCCCCGCTTTCTCCATAATTTTTTTAGCTGCAGATTTAGAACCCATTGCTTCAATAGCACCAGCAGGAGGACCAATAAACGTGATGTCATTATCCAGGCAGGCAAGGCAGAAGGCTGCATTCTCTGATAGAAAGCCGTAGCCTGGATGAATGGCCTGCGCGCCCGTTTTGATGGCGGCATTAATCACATTGTTAATCTGTAAATAGGAATCTCGCGATGGAGCAGCGCCGATGTGTACCGCTTCGTCAGCCATGGCTACATGCAGCGAGTCCCTGTCGACATCGCTATATACAGCCACGGTTCTAATTCCCATCTGACGTGCAGTGCGAATAACCCGGCAGGCAATTTCACCGCGATTAGCTATCAGAATTTTGTCAAACATGGCGTTCATTTCCGTTCATCAATAGTCTGTCCCGGCACATCACATCCGGAAGATACCAAATTTAGTGTCTTCAATTTCTTTATTGAGACTGGCAGAAAGAGCCAGACCCAACACCATGCGTGTATCGGCCGGGTCGATAACGCCGTCGTCCCATAATCTTGCTGACGCGTAGTACGGATGACCCTGTTTCTCATAGTCGTCGATGATGGGCTGCTTAAATTGCGCCTCTTCCTGTTCGCTCCACTCTTCGCCGGCTTTCGTTTTTTGGTCGCGTTTCACCTGCGCTAAAACACCGGCAGCTTGTTCTCCACCCATTACCGAAATTCGCGCATTTGGCCACATGAAGAGAAAGCGCGGATCGTATGCTCGACCGCACATACCGTAATTCCCTGCACCGAAGGAGCCCCCCACCAGTACAGTGAGTTTTGGCACTTGTGCCGTCGCGACCGCGGTCACCATTTTTGCGCCATGCTTGGCGATACCGTCGTTCTCGTATTGTTTACCCACCATAAAGCCAGTGATATTTTGCAGAAACACCAGGGGAATCTTACGTTGGGCGCAGAGCTCAATAAAGTGTGCTCCTTTCTGGGCCGATTCACCAAACAGAATGCCATTGTTGGCCACGATGCCAACCGGGTAACCAAATATACGGGAAAAGCCACAAACCAATGTTGTGCCGTACAAAGCTTTGAATTCATCGAACTCAGAGCCATCAACGATGCGCGCAATAATTTCTCGAACGTCATAAGGCTGGCGCGAGTCTTTGGGAATGATGCCGTAGATTTCTCTACTGTCATAGAGTGGCTCTACTGATTCCTTGATGTCCATGAAAAGTGGCTTGATGCGATTTAATCTGGCGATCGCATCCCGCGCCAGTTGCAGGGCGTGGTTGTCATTTTGCGCAAGGTGATCGGCGACTCCCGAGGTGCGACAGTGCACATCTGCGCCACCCAACTCCTCCGCGGTAACCACCTCGCCGGTTGCCGCTTTAACTAACGGTGGACCCGCCAGAAAAATAGTACCTTGCTCTTTAACAATGATCGACTCATCTGCCATTGCCGGTACATAAGCACCGCCGGCAGTACAAGAACCCATGACAACCGCAATTTGAGGAATGTTGCATGCCGACATATTGGCCTGATTAAAAAATATGTGCCCAAAGTGATCGCGATCGGGAAACACTTCATCCTGGTGTGGCAGATTGGCGCCGCCGGAGTCAACCAGATAGATACAGGGGAGGTTATTTTCCTGCGCGATAGTTTGTGCGCGTAAGTGCTTTTTTACCGTGAGGGGGTAGTAGGTTCCTCCCTTCACGGTGGCATCATTAGCGACAATCATGCATTCCTGTCCCTTGACCCGGCCCACACCTGTAATTATGCCAGCGGCATGCACATTCTCGCCATACACGTGCATGGCTGCCAGCTGTGATAACTCCAAAAACGGGGAGCCGGGATCGATTAATGCTGCAACCCTTTCTCTGGGTAACAATTTCCCGCGAGACAAATGACGATCCCGCGACTTTTCGCCTCCGCCCTCTTTTATGGCTTCCAGCGTCTCCTCTAAATCCTTAACCTGACCTTGCATATGTTCGACATTAGCCGCAAATTCTTCAGTTCGAATGTTTATGTGCGTTTTTAAAATTCCCATTTTGCTACCTGCACCGTTATCAATTATTGCTGGAAAAAAAACAAGCGATTACTTTGTTTCATTAAAGAGTTCGCGGCCTATCAGCATGCGGCGAATTTCACTGGTGCCAGCACCTATTTCATACAGTTTGGCGTCACGCAATAAGCGGCCTGTTGCAAACTCGTTAATGTAACCGTTGCCTCCCAGTGCCTGGATCGCTTGCAGTGCCATCTGAGTGGCGCGTTCAGCGGTATAAAGAATCACGGCTGCAGCGTCTTTGCGGCTTTCCTGGCCTCTATCGCAAGCTTTTGCCACAGCGTACAAATAGGCGCGCGAGGCGTTCAGCTCGGTGTACATATCGGCCACCTTCCCCTGCATAAGCTGAAACTCTCCAATGGACTGGCCGAATTGTTTGCGATCATGAATATAGGGCACTGTAATGTCCAGACACGCTTGCATGATGCCCACAGGGCCGCCGGACAGTACGGTGCGTTCGTAGTCCAGGCCACTCATTAACACTCTTACGCCATCCCCTTCCTTGCAAAGAATGTTTTCTGCCGGTACCTCACAGTCCTGAAAGATTAATTCGCAGGTGTTGGAGCCACGCATACCCAACTTATCCAGCTTTTTATTACGAGAAAATCCAGGGTAGTCACGCTCGACAATAAAAGCTGTCATCCCCCAGGCGCCTTTTTCACTATTGGTTTTTGCATAGATCACATAAGTGTTGGCATCAGGACCATTGGTGATCCACATTTTGTTGCCGTTGAGAATATATTTATCGCCTTGCTTGTCGGCACGCAACTTCATGCTGACAACGTCACTGCCAGCATTGGGCTCCGACATGGCAAGAGCACCTACATGCTCTCCCGAGCAAAGTTTTGGCAGATACTTCAGCTTTTGCGCTTCGCTTCCGTTTTTATGGATTTGGTTGACGCACAGATTGGAGTGGGCGCCGTAAGATAAACCAACAGAGGCTGAAGCGCGTGATATCTCTTCCATCGCCACGGTGTGCGCGAGGTAGCCCATATTGGTTCCACCGTATTCCTCAGAAACAGTCACTCCCAATAGGCCCATGTCGCCTAACTTAGCCCACATATCTGCCGGGAACTCATTGTCTTTGTCAATTTGCTCGGCTCTTGGCGCCAGCTCTGCTTGAGCAAACTGGTATACGCTATTGCGTAACATGTCGATGTCCTCCCCGAGATCAAAGTTAAGTGTGGGGTAGCTCGTGTTCATATTTTTCTCCGCTGAAAAAACGAGTAGGATGGCTGCGACAATACGTTCAATTTGACGTGACTAATTGTGACATGTGAATCGCTGCAAGGCAGCGCTCTTCAGATTCTTGCAAGTCGAGCATCATAATCTCTATGTCGTGCTGCTGGTGCTTCAACTGCTCGCGCTTTTCCCGGATACTTTCGCACAACGTTGTTAACTGTTCTTCGTTATTATTGGATGGGTCATACATCTTGATAATTTCACCACTTTGCTCGAGTGAGAATCCCAAACGCTTGCCACGCAGAATCAATTTTAGTTTGGTGCGATCTCCGGCTGAGTAAATTCGTGTTTGGCCCCGGCGGGACGGACTGAGCAAGCCTTTATCTTCGTAGAAACGAATAGTCCGAGTGGTAATATCGAACTCTTTGGCCAGATCGGAAATACTGTAGGTGTTCATTACCATAGGTCCTCTCATGTGTGGGCCTCGGGTACGACCCAGGTGAAGTTGCAAATCATTAGCGAATCTTCAATAGTAGACTTCGATGTTACTTTACCTTTACGTTAACGTAAAGGTAAAGTAACATCGACTGATTCAACCCACAAATGCGTATACAGCAGCGGCCAGGACGACTTACCGTCCTCCATGCGCAGGGCAAACGACTGAGAGAGACAGATGGTGGCACCGGAACAATATCAAGACATTCGCGACGCAGTGGCAAAACTCTGCGCGCAATTCCCAGGCAAGTACTGGCAAGCATTGGATAAAGGGGACGATTACCCCACTGATTTTGTCACTGCTCTCACTGAGTCTGGCTATCTCTCTATTCTTATTCCTGAAGAATACGGTGGCGCGGGCTTGCCGCTGTCGGCCGCTTGTGCCGTACTGGAGGAAATCCAACGCAGCGGCTGCAACGGCGGCGCATGTCACGCGCAAATGTACACAATGGGAACGCTTTTGCGGCACGGTAGCGAGCTACAAAAACGGCAATACCTGCCCGCGATAGCCAGCGGTGAGCTTCGACTTCAAGCGTTTGGTGTGACCGAGCCAGGCAGCGGCACCGATACCACTCGAATACAAACACACGCACGACGCGATGGGCCCGATGGCGATTACATCGTCAATGGCCAGAAGGTATTTATTTCCCGCACGGAGCACTCGGATCTAATGGTCTTACTGGTGCGCACTGCAGCACGCGAGGACAGTGCCAAGCCTACCGGCGGTATGTCGGTACTGTTAGTGGATCTGCGCAGTGCTTTAGGGAATGGATTAACGATCAAACCTATCGAAACTATGATGAATCACGCCAGCACAGAACTGTTTTTCGATGATATGAAAGTGCCGGCGGCTAATTTGATTGGCGAGGAAGGCCGCGGATTTTCCTATATTGTGGATGGCATGAACGCTGAACGTATCCTGATTGCCGCAGAGTGTATCGGTGATGCTCGCTTTTTCATTGAACAGGCGAGCCTTTATGCAAAGGAAAGAGAAGTCTTCGGCAGACCGCTTGGACTGAATCAGGGAATTCAATTTCCTATTGCGAGGGCACATATTCAAACAGAGGCCGCTGATGCGATTGTGAAACGAGCGGCTATGAAGTTCGAGCGCACAGAGCCCTGCGGTTCAGACGCCAATATGGCGAAACTATTGGCCTCTGAGGCTTCCTGGCAGGCGGGTGACACTTGCATTCAAACATTCGGTGGCTACGGATTTGCCACTGAATACAACATCGAACGGAAATTTCGTGAAACCCGCTTGTATCAGGTAGCGCCGATTTCCACTAATTTAATTCTCTCCCATGTTGCAACGCATGATCTGGGTTTGCCCAAATCTTTTTAGAGAAAATCGATGGCAAATGTATTTGAGATCGACCACCTGCGCACCTGGATTGGCAATCAAGACACTGGAACCGACACCCTCACGCCAGAGCTCCTAAAACGGTTCAGAGCCATGCTTGACGGCTACACTGAACTTGGGCCACAGGTTCCGCTGGGGATTCATTGGTGTCTGGCACAGCCCGCAGTTAACAACGAGGGTTTAGGTGTGGACGGGCATCCTGCTAAGGGAGCGTTTTTGCCTCCTGTGCCACTGCCTCAGCGAATGTGGGCATCGAGCCGCGTTAAGTTTCATAAGCCACTAAGGGTCGGCGTGCCCATTGGAAGAACATCAACCATTGCGGATGTTATATCCAAGCAAAGTGCTGCGTCGGGTACTCTGGTTTTCGTGCACATTGATCATACGTTTACGCAGGACAACGAGACGCTTATCGAGGAAAAACAAGTAATCGTATACCGGCATTTTTCAGCGCTCAAGCAAGCTGAACCAGCACCAAGATCACTAGCGCAAACCTCGAACAGACTCCCGCAGTCAGCAGGTCGCACGCTGAATATTTTACCGAACAGCACGCTCTTATTTCGCTACTCCGGAATGACATTTAATGGTCATCGTATACATTATGACCACACCTATGCCACGACTCAGGAGGGGTACCCCGGACTGGTTGTGCAGGGGCCACTGATGGCGACGCTACTAATGAACCTGGCACAAGCCAGTCGACCCCAAAATGTACTGCAAGCCTTTGAGTTTCGGGGTGTGGCGCCAACGTTCGTCGATCAACCCTTTAAAGTTGCAGTGCTGGACGACGGCGCTGAGTCGTTGGAGATTAGAAATCATGACAACGATTTGGTCATGTCGGCCAGTGCAGAGTTTGAGCGCACTGAGCTAACAAGCTGAGCTGTCCGCTTCGCTGCAGCGCTTCGAATGTACTACTTAGATCATTAAGACTGAAAAGTACCACTGGCGACATAAATGACCTGAGTTGCGGGCCAGACAGATTACTTCGCGTCTCGATTGCACTCCAGCCAACCGATACTGTGGCTCCCATCATCAAAGCTGCAGCGGATCAATGAACGGCGGTACTCGCTGCGATGGGGCGTTGAAAATGTATGGGTAATATCAATTTCAGTGCCTGAAATCGTTTCAATAGTCCCCTGAATCTTGCGTCCGCTTTCGCACAGTAGCTTAAATGACCCACTGACAGCCTGAGTGGGATTATCGCTATCAAAATTGAGCGCAAGTTCTGTCTCAGACAACTGCTCCATCTCTTCACCGTGGCCGTGGTAGTAGCCCATAGTGATTAGCGGCCATTCAGGTATCTGAACCTGCGTAGCAAGTAGGCTAAAGTGTTCATTATTGACGACAAAAAACTGCCACCCCATATCCCAGGGGCGCGGTCCCCAGGAATGATCGCGCTCGCCTCGCACTATTAACTCAGTTTCTTCTCCGTCGATTCGCATCAAACCCTGAGACTTTGTCGGCTGTTCGTATCGGTCTGTGCTGAAATTGGCGGCACTGTGACTGTCAACTTCACCACCACCGCGAGAGTATGGAGGACCGATAGCATTGATATTGAGTTCCAGTTGAACGGGCTTGACCATGCCCTGCCTGGGACCGCAGAGAACCCGCGCAAATCCGCTCACTCTGAGCTGACCGCTACGCAGTGGTTGTTGGGGCTGATATTTGAACTCGAGACCCCAGCCCTCGTAGGAAAACGCATTCTTTCTCGCATCTCCGTCATCTTCGCAGCCTAGCTGCAAGGCTGAAAACGGCAGGCGATATTCCTCAATAACTAGCCACTCAGTCCCGTTGTAGAGGTATAACCAGAACAATACGCGCTGCTGCACTGGATGCCAGCCAACGCGGCAATGCCCTGCATTGCTGCCGGTAGCATCGTACCAATCAAAGAAATAGGATTCGTTCCAATCGGGATGATCAGTACTGAACGGGTGGTGGTATTCATCTTTTAGCTGAATACCGAATTTACTCACATCAAATTCTGCGCTCATTGAAAATACTACTCCGCCTTTAAGTCTCTAATAATTTTTCCCCACATCGTATCAGGCGCTCCATACGGCGCATAGATCGCCAGGCGATCGGCATAGGCGCCATATTTATCTTTTAGTTTAGCCGCAATTTCTTCTGGCTTACCCTTAGTCGTAAAGGCCTCGACGAAATCATCGTCAATATAAGAGGCCAGCTCATCCCACTTACCCTCTTTTGATAGCTTGTTCAGCTCAGGCTGCAGATCACCGTAACCCACGGCTTCCATAGGCGGTCGATACGCAGGCGTTGTTGCATAAAACCCGAGTAGATCCTTGATGCTTTTCTCCGCAATTTGAATTGCCTCATCGGTTTCACCCGTAATCACCATGGCGTTCACTTGCAATAGAAAGTCTTCGCGCCGTCGACCTGCTTTGGCGAGTCCTCGATCAACTGCCGGCAACGCATGGCCTTCGAGAAAAGGTAGGCTGTTGAAAGGATGTACGATAAGTCCATCGGCAACCTCCCCCGCCACTTCTGTCATTTTTGGGCCCAGTGCTCCCAGCAGAATGGGTGGAATACCATAGGGATTGGGACCGGGATTAAACATTGGCGTCATCAGAGTATGTCGATAATATTTCCCTTGGAAATCAAGCCTCGTATCATTTTGCCAACAATCAAAGAAAGCCTTCACAGCAAGTATATATTCGCGCATACGTGCCGCCGGCGGACTAAATTCAATACCAAACCGCTTTTCGATATGCGCTTTGATTTGTGAGCCGATACCCAGATAAAACTTACCCTTGGAAAATTTCTGTAAATCCCAGGCCTGATAAGCAATATGAGCCGGGTTTCGCGGGAAAGCCACGGCTATACCGGTCATTATATCGAGATCGGGAGCGTGTTCACTGGCTAAAGCCAGAGGTAGAAACGGATCCCAGCTGCCTTCAAGCGAGTAAACACCATCGTACCCAATGGCCTCCAACCGTTTTGCTTCATCCGCCGCTGTATCCATACCGGCATAAAAAGGTCCATCAATTTTCATCAAAAACTCCTGGTGGATATTCAGTCTGTTGATTGCTCAAGGTAGATTTCGAGAATCTGTAATGGTCGCATATTATCAGAATGTTAGCCGTAGTCTTCTTTAATAGTGGCGAGGTTACTTGCTCAGTTTAAATTCTTATGTTTAGTTTCATATCGTCAACTCAACCAAGTCCCGATATTGCTCCAGTGCCTCGGGATTCGCCAGCGCATCCATATTATTTACCGGCTCCCCCTGCACAACATTGCGCACCGCTAACTCAACAATCTTGCCGCTGAGCGTGCGCGGCACATCGGACACCTGAAGTATCTTTGCCGGCACGTGTCGAGGCGTGGTGTTATCGCGAATAGCGTGACGAATACTTGCTCGTAAGTCATCGTTGAGTACCAGCTTTGACTCAAGCACCACAAACAGCACAACACGCACATCATCCTGCCACTGCTGACCGATGACAATACTCTCAACAACGCCTTCCACTTTTTCCACCTGCCGATAGATTTCAGCAGTGCCAATACGCACGCCACCAGGGTTGAGTACTGCGTCGGAGCGACCGTGAATGATATAGCCCCCGTTCTCGGTTAACTCACCATAGTCACCGTGGGCCCAGACATTTTCAAAACGTTGGAAATAGGCTTTGTGATACCGATTTCCATTGGAATCGTTCCAGAAGCCGATTGGCGTGCAGGGGAAGGGACGTGAGCAGACTAATTCACCTTTTCCCTGGCTTAATGCCTGACCATTTTCGTCCCAGATTTCTACGGACATACCCAAACCGGGGGCCTGAATCTCCCCCGGGTATACCGGCAAGATCGGGCAGCCACCCACAAAACAGGACAATATATCCGTACCACCGGAGATACTGCAAAGGCAGACATCGGCCTTAACATCGCGATAGACGAAAGCAAAATTCTCGTGGGAGAGTGGCGAGCCTGTGGAAAGTATTGTGCGTAGGGTGGCAAGTGAATGACTACGCGCAGGTTGGCGACCAGATTTTTCCAGCGCGGCGAGAAACTTGGGGCTGGTACCAAATACGGTAATGCCTTCGTTGTCGATGGCGTTCAATAACAGTGCACCTTCTGCGGCGAAGGGAGAACCATCATACAGTACCAGCGTTGCCCCGCTGGCAAGGCCAGACGCCAGCCAGTTCCACATCATCCAGCCGCAGGTAGTGAAATAGAAAAATACGTCATCTGGCCCCAGGTCTACATGCAACTGGTGCTCCTTCAAGTGCTGCATCAGAGACCCGCCGGCACTGTGGACTATGCACTTGGGCGCCCCGGTGGTGCCGGACGAGTACATAATATAGAGCGGGTGGCTAAAGGGCTGACGAGCAAAATTGATTACCCGGGCAGAGGTGTCGAGAAAATCATCAAACACTACTGCCTTACCAATACCACTGAGATCTGGCGAGGGACAGGTTAGCGGCAAGACCACAACACGTTCGATACTGCCTATTTGCTCGACAATACTGGCTAACCTGTCCATTGAGTCACAGGTTTTGCCGTTATAGAAATAGCCGTCGGCTGCAAAGAGTATCTTCGGCTTAATCTGGCCAAAGCGATCTATAACACCGTTGATTCCAAAATCAGGCGAGCAGGAGGACCACACCGCGCCGATGCTGGTAGTGGCCAGCATCGCGATTACTGCCTCTATAATATTAGGCATAAAGCCCGCAACCCGGTCCCCCGCGACTACGCCTTGTGCCCGCAAACTGGCGGCGAGTTGAGCAACGCGGAGGTACAGGTCGCCATAGCCTATTTCGCGGCGCTCACCGTTCTCCAGCAGGGACACCAGAGCAGGTTTCGCATCCCGGCGGCGCAACAGGTTTTCCGCAAAGTTGAGGCGCACCTCTGGAAACCAGCGCGCTCCCGCGAATCGCTCACCGCCCAGCAGCACCGGGTCGATGGGGCCATCTCCAATCACCTCGCAAAAATTCCACACAGCGGCCCAGAACTGTTCCGGCTTCTGTATCGACCATTGATGCACAGAGGCGTAATCAGGCCCCACGCCCAACCCATAGGACTGATTTACAAACTTGGCAAAGGCCGTGATCCGGGCGTCAGCAATGCGTTGCGGACTCGGGGTCCAGAGTGGGGTGATCATCAGAATTACTTTATCAAGTGGGTGTTCAACGGCAGTAAAGACAGGCTCTAATCCGCACCTGCACTACCACCAGTCGCAGTAGGTTAGCATGGAGTGAAAGGTTATGAATACCCATGGCAGGTTCGCCGCCTACTACCTGAATCGCGCTAGGTGACATAATATGCATGACAACGCTCGACGAAATAGTCATGAATTGCTTAGCCTGGCTAGCAATAAATTGTGGAATAGCCCGATTACTGTACATAGATTAATGGAAACACCGGCATGACCGACAACGCGAACCTCTACGCGCATTTTCAGCAGCATTTTCCCGCCGACCTGAAAACACAATTACTCGTCACCGCAGACGGACGCAGCGTGACGTACGGTGAAGCAGCCGAAGCCTCTTCCCGGATTGCCGACACCCTATTAAAACGTGGCGCTACAACCGGCGACCGGGTTACCGTACAAGTCAAAAAATCAGCGGAAAATTTGTTTCTCTACCTGGCCTGCCTGCGCGTGGGGCTGGTATACCACCCACTAAACACAGCCTACAAGGCTTCGGAACTCGCCTACTTCCTGGGCAATGCAGAACCGACCATCGTCATTTGTGACAGCGACTCGATCCCCACTATGGAATCGGTGCTTCCTGAAAATGGTGTTAAAGCGCTGCTTACTCTCGATAAAGATGGCGGTGGCACCTTGATGGCGCTGGCGGCAGGCGCAAACACGGAGATCGCTGTTGCACAGTGCAAGGGCACAGACATGGCGGCGCTACTCTATTCATCCGGCACCACAGGCCAACCCAAAGGCATTATGTTGAGCCATGACAATCTGCGTAAGAATACCGAAACATTGGTTGAGGTCTGGGGATTTTCGGCCTCCGACCGCCTGCTGCATATGCTGCCGATCTATCATGTACACGGGCTGTTTATTGGCGTCGGCTGCGTGTTACTAAGTAGCGCGAGCATGGTATGGCACAGAGGTTTCAACGACGAAGCGGCCATTGCCGCATTGCCTGATTGCACCACCATGATGGGTGTCCCAACCTTTTACACTCGGCTTTTGGCGAACCCGAATTTCGGGCGAGACTGCTGTGCCAATATGCGGTTGTTTATTTCCGGCTCCGCGCCCTTGCTAACAGAAACCTTCACTGCGTTTAAAGTGCGCACAGGACACACCATTCTCGAGCGTTACGGCATGAGTGAGACAGGAATGAACACATCCAATCCGCTCAAGGGTGAGCGCCGTCCGGGCACGGTTGGACCGGCATTGCCGGGCGTAACTGTGAGAGTGGCCGATGAAGCCGGCGCAGCTGTAGCGATTGGCGAAACGGGCGACCTTCAGGTTAAGGGACCCAATGTGTTCCCCGGCTACTGGCGTATGCCGGAGAGAACCGCCGAGGATTTTTCCGCTAACGGTTTTTTCAACACAGGTGACAAAGCCACCATTGACGCGGACGGGTATGTCTCTATTGTCGGCCGCGCCAAGGACATGGTCATCACCGGCGGGCTGAACGTTTACCCAAAGGAAATTGAACTGGTGATTGATGACATAAAGGGCGTCAAAGAGTCAGCCGTCATTGGCGTTCCCCACGCTGATTTTGGCGAGGCGGTAATTGCTGTCATTGTGCCCGATAGCGCCGATCTTCACACCGGCGTACCGACCGCAGAAGAAATCATCGCTCACTGTAAGACGCAGTTGGCCGACTTCAAGGCACCCAAGCGGGTGGAGGTGATCGATACACTACCCCGCAATGCAATGGGAAAGGTGCAAAAAAATCGGTTACGCGAGCAGTATTCCTGAAAGCTGACTCTCACCAACCGAGTCAACACAGCGGACTGCTTACAACGTAGACTTATAACAAAGACTCAGATGACAATCGTCATGGCATACTTGTGATCAGTCTAGAGTAATATCATCAAATGTTGCCACGTCCCTGACCCCATAGTTGGCCGCACGCCCTTCCATTTCCGACATCACCGCT
>TARA_R110002072_G_scaffold171703_4_pt1 | contig 24013 bp, 24 predicted proteins | sample TARA_R110002072 | Tara Oceans TARA_R110002072 (sample SAMEA4397118) | marine metagenome | biome: Polar Biome; feature: [SRF] surface water layer (ENVO:00010504); material: water (ENVO:00002006), including particulate matter (ENVO:01000060) such as... | depth 5 m | reverse complement strand
TTCTAATTCTTTTTCATTTCACTGCTTGCAGCCAGACGCACTGGTTCATAAACAATGAGCTCTTGACCATTCTGGTTCAAAATACGGTTTTTTGTTTTGATGACTCCACGATCGGGGGATTTTGATGTTGGCCTGCTTTCCAGGACTTCAACTTCCACGTGAATGGTGTCGCCAACGAAAGTGGGGCATCTAACTTGAAAGGACATCTCAAGGAAGGCAAGCCCGGTGTGTTGCAGTGTACTTTGTACTAACAACCCCTCGGCGAAACAATAAACCAGAGCTCCTGGTACGAGCCTGCCGCCGCTGGGGGCGTGTTCTTTAGCATATTCTGCATCGGTAAATAATACTTCCAACATGCCAGTAGCGTTAATAAAATTCACAAGGTCAGTTTCTGTGACTGTTCTGGAAATGGTCTTAAATCTGTCACCCACCTTTAGCTCGTCCCACCCAAGTCCCAAGCCTACAGTCCGAAGTTCACTCATTCGTTATTTCCCTTTTGTCTACCAGTCATTTTCAATGCCCGAATTGTGTACCTATGGAGATGGGGGATGCCCGGCGCGGATACCTATCTGCCTTTAAACGATGGTGTCCTACGTTCGGCTGTCGCGGTAATACCTTCCTTGATATCTTCGATTTTGAATAGCCAATTTTGTTCGCTAAGCTCTCTGTCAGTGGCTGCTTTCACAGCGTCGGGTAGTCCTGCACGAAGAGTTTCACGAACCGAGACAACTGCGAGTGGTGCACTCATTGCCAGTTCTTTTGCGAATGCGTGCGCCTCTTCGAGTAAATTTTCTCTGGGTACCAAACGATCAATCAGACCCATTTTCAAGGCTTCGATGCCTTTTACTCTGCGACCTGTATAAAACATATCATACGCATGTTGCTGGCCGATGAGGTTCGGCAGTGTGTAGGTCAGGCCAAATCCCGGATGAAAACATAATCGCGTGAAGTTAGCTGCAAATCTTGCTTCAGGACAAGCGACTCGAAAGTCGGGAACCAGGGTTAACCCCAGGCCACCGCCGATTGCGGCACCATTTACTGCCGCAACAATTGGCTTTTTGCTAGAGAACATTCTAACGGCTTGATTGTATATGTGTCCTTTTCCTTTTTTTGTAAGCCCCTTTGCAGTTGGGTTTCCGCTCTGAAAATTTCCACCAGCGGAAAAGGCGCTGCCGTTGGAAGTTAACAACAAGGCCCGACAATTCTCTTCCCGGTCTAGTTCTTCAAAGCAATCAGCGAGCGAACTGAGCATTTCTATATCAAAAATAATTCAGTTCACCATTGTCCATCTCAATCGTCGCAATATAATCGCTGTCGAGTGTGACATTAAGAGGGCTATATCCACCAAATTTTGACATTGAATAAATCCCTTTAGTCACAAACGCGCTAACTTTCTGCTAAATGCTTGCCGATAATATTGCGTTGTATCTGGTTGGTACCTTCAATGATTTGCAGTACCTTGGCATCACGAAAATATTGTTCAATTCGATTCCCTGTGGAAACGCCGGCACTACCAAATAATTGAAAGGCATCGGTCGCTACTTTCATGGCTGTATCGGTCGCATAACATTTTGCCATGGCTGCAACTGGTGCCAATGCTTTCCCCGAGAGACCATTGTCAACAGCGGCAGCAGCTTTGTAGACCAGCAATCTTGATGCTTCAGTTTGCATCGCCATATCAGCCAGCATCCAGCGCACACCTTGAAAATCTCCAACTGATTGGCCAAAAGCCTGCCTTTGTTTCACGAAATCAAGTGCTAAATCCAGTGCACCCTGGGCAAGGCCTACTCCCCGGGCACCGATTATTGGTCTGCTCTTGCTAAAGGCCTCCATGATGAGTTGGAATCCTTTGCCTTCAGCACCCAGCATGAGTTCATTCGGCACGAAGCAATCATCAAAATACAACGGTGATGAGGGTACCCCTCTTGAGCCCATCTTGTTCTCCGAGGGTCCGATGGTAAATCCCTTCGATCCTTTTTCGACAATAAACACGCTGATGCCACCGTGTCGTTTCGATGGATCTGTTTTCGCCGCGACGACGACAAAATCGGCGATAGCAGAGTTGGTTGAAAAGATCTTGCTACCATTGAGCAGATAACCGCCATCGCATGGTTCAGCCTTTGTCGAAACACCAGCGACATCAGAACCCCCGCTTGCTTCAGTAACTGCGATTGCCGAGCGCAACTCGCCACTGGCAAGCCCTGGCAAAAATAGATCTTTTTGTTCCTGTGACCCACCGGCGAGAATCGCTCCGAAAGGTACCCATTGGACAATCAGAAGATAGGCCGTGTTGTAACAAATTCTTCCTAGTTCCTCTACTGCAATGCAGGATGTGAGGACACTGTCTGCGCCACCATATTCTTCAGGAAATGGTAGTGCGAACAATTGCAATTTTTGTAGTTCATCGAACATATCCTGTGGATATTCAGCCGCTGCGTCAATTTGCTGTGCGCGCGGTGCGACTACATCTCTGGCAAATTTCCTGATGGTATCTTGAACTAGTCTTTGTTCTTCGGTGAGGTCGAACAGGTTTGTAAACGCTTGCATCAACGGCCTCTACTTGCCCGTGAAATTGGGTGTTCTTCGATCTGCCGTAGCAAGAACACCTTCTTTGGCGTCATCTGTTTTGAACAGCCAATTTTGTTCCGATAATTCCCGGTCAGTTGCTTCTTTCACTTTTTCTGGCAATCCTGCGCGTAAGGTTTCGCGCACCGAAACGACAGCCAATGGTGCGCTGATTGCTAATTCCTTTGCGAGTGCATGTGCCTCGCTGATCAACTGATCTTTGGCTACAAGGCGATCAACAAGACCCATCGACATGGCTTCTTCTCCTTTCACCCTGCGCCCTGTGTAGAACATGTCATAGGCATGCTGTTGGCCGATTAATTTAGGTAACGTGTAGGACAAACCAAACCCAGGGTGGATACCTAGCCGGGTAAAATTTGCTGAGAACCTGGCTTCAGGACAAGCAACACGAAAATCGGCGACAATAGTGAGGCCAAGCCCACCACCAATAGCCGCACCATTGATGGCTGCTACTATTGGCTTCTTGTTGGAAAATAACCGAACGGCTTCGTCATAAAGGTGACCCCTTCCGGTTTTACCTAACCCTTTGGGTGTAGAACTTCCGCTCTGAAAATGAGCACCAGCAGAAAATGCTCGGCCTGTTGATGTGAGCAAGATGGAACGACAGGCAGGTTCCTTATCAAGATCCTCAAAACAATCCGCCAGTGAAGCCAGCATCTCCAGATCAAAGTGATTCAACTCGCCATTGTCCATTTCTACAGTGGCGACGTAATCATCATCAATGGTGACATTGACCGAGATGTATTCACCAAAAATTTGCATTTAAATTTTCTCCTTGGAACTATTTTCGGATTGCTTTGTTTATTGTGGTATGCAGGTGGTGGTTGAAACACCAATGGCTAAAAGTCTATCGCCACACCAGCTCTCAATTCTTGTTGTGGCCTGGCCTCGTTGTAGATTAACTAGCTCACATCGTGCTTCAACGTGTTTGCTAGCTTGTGATTCAGGGGAAAATCGCAGGGTTAAATCGGGATTGGGGATCCCAGCTCGGCCTTTCACGACCCTTCCAACCGGTGGGCCTACGGATATATCAGATACGACGCAGGCCGCTTCCTGTGCTGTATCTAAATCATCCCAGGGAATGGTGATACGGGTGGTTGAGCTGTGTAGCTGATGACAGGAGGTTGGTTTGAAGGAATCAATCAGAGGTACTTTGAAGTCTGGTGGATGGGCCCAATCTTTAGCTTCGGTTTCATCGAAATGAGGCTGTTCTTTATCTATATTCTCGGAAATGTGACTGGCGAGTTGATCTGCTGCAGCGACAGTGACCCCGACTCTGGTACATAACTTCCCGTTAGGTCCGATAATATCAACGCTATAGACACTCAGTGTTCGCCCTTCATTGAGGGCGCTGATTTCCACTTTCACTTTCCCTGGTGGGCATCCGCGGATAAATCGGGCATCAACCGAAGTCGGGCATCGCAGTGATGATTCCTGTTTTGCCACATGTACAGCGACAGCAGCGAGTACCCCTCCATTTGTACCGCCAAATGCGCCATTGAATTCTTTGCCTAAGTCAAATGACCAGATACCTGATTCAATTTTTGAACCAGAATACATCTCAAGAAAATTCATGAAATAGTACTCTTAAAAAAATGTAAGTATAGTTACATTCTGGAGTAATAATTACAAGAAGTGAGGTGATGGCACTGGCTAGGGCTAGCCGGTGAGTAATTTTGGTTGCTGAGCGGGCTTATGGTAGTCGACAAAGAATAAATGTATCGTAGTTTACGACGTATGTGAATGCTCAATGTAGTAGAAAAGGAAAACCTAGTATGGGTAGAGTAGAAGGGAAAGTTGCCATAGTAACTGGTGGAGCAAGAGGGCAGGGTGCTGCGGAGGCCAGGTTGCTGGTGCAAGAAGGTGCCAGGGTCATGATCACTGATCTCCTGGATGAAGAAGGTGAAGCACTCGCCGTAGAGCTTGGAGAAAATGCCAGCTACGTACACCATGATGTTTGTAGTGAAGAAGATTGGAATGCCGTCGTCGAAGCGACAGAGCAAATTTTTGGGCCCGTGCAAATACTGATCAATAATGCTGGAATTCTGAAGTTAAACCAACTTATTGATACGCCGCTTGAAGAATACATGCAGGTTATCAACGTCAATCAGGTCGGTGTTTTTCTCGGGATGAAAACTGTCGCTGGATCGATGAAAGAAGCGGGTGGCGGATCTATGATCAATATTTCCTCCATTGATGGGTTGGTGGGTATGACCTTTGCAACCTCCTATGTTGCCAGCAAATTTGCGGTTAGGGGCATGACCAAAGTCGCTGCTCTTGAGCTTGGGCAGTATGGAATAAGGGTTAACTCGATCCACCCCGGTGGGGTCAATACCAAGATGGTGACTGACCTTGGTCTGGGAAATGATTCGAACGAGGGCAACATATTTACGCGGGTTCCACTCGGTAGAATGGGAGAACCAGAAGATATTGCAAAGTTGGCTCTGTTTCTGGCTTCAGAAGACAGCAGCTATTGCAGCGGTGGTGAGTTTCTCATTGATGGTGGTTTAATCGCCGGGATTGGTGTCACTCCTGCGTAAATCAGGAGTGGGAATCACGATCGTTTGATATACTAGGACGTGCCCAGGGTTTTTATAGCAAACTCGGTTACAGTTTTGTAGTCAGCCTTCCCGTTTGCGGCGCGGAGGGGGGCTTCTGCTACCAGTATGCGTTTTGGGATTTTATAAGCGGACAGGTGTTCGCGCACATGTTCTCGAAGTTCATGCTCATCCAAAGAGGCGCCATCTACGAGTTTAACGACTCCAGTTACTGCCTGTCCCCACTTCTCATCAGCCAGGCCGACAACTAACGAGTCCTCAACATTCGGATGAGTCTTTAATATTTCTTCAACCTCTTCCGGATAGATTTTTTCCCCACCGCTATTGATACAAACAGATCCGCGGCCCAATAACGTCAATGTGCCATCTGTTTCGACCGTGCACCAGTCACCAGGGATTGAATACCGGACCCCGTTTATTATTGGGAAGGTCTGTGCTGATTTTTCTGGATCCTTGTAATAACCAACAGGGATTGGGCCACTGCGTGCTATGAAGCCCGGTTTATCACTACCTGGTGCAACCTCTTTATGGTCTTCAGTGAAAACCTTGCAGGCGGGGCCAATCTGAAACTTGGCAGGTTTGGAAGAACCTTCTTTGCTAGTTCTGGATACACCGAAACCAATCGCCTCTGATGCACCGAATGAATCCAGTAGCACCATCTCAGTGTTGTGTTCCAACAGCCCATTTTTTACATCGGGGCTCCACATGACGCCCGATGAGATTATTCCCATCATGCTGCTGATATCGTAACTATTGGGGTTTTCGTTGAGTTCCTTGAGCAAAGGCTTGGCGAATGCATCACCAACTATAGCCATGTTAGTGACTCGATATCGGTCAATTGCTTTCCAGAGTGCCTGGGTATCCAGGCTATGCTCTGGAACTGTTACGACACACCCGCCGGAGTTCAATGTGCTGAGAGCAGAAAGCATCGCGGTCCCATGCATCAGGGGGCAGGCAGCCATTAATCTTGGCCTAAAGGGTGCCTTTGCTATTCTGTCAGCATGTTCTTCGACTGTTGCAGGTGCTGCCTGGTCAGGATCCAGAGGTGATGCACCAGCACCACCTGCTGCCCAGATTGCCTCGTGTTCCCACATCACTCCTTTGGGCATGCCAGTTGTGCCACCGGTATAGATAAACAGAAGATCATCACCACGACGTTCCATGTTGAGATCTGAATCGTCACCTTCGACTATGATCGAGTTAAATGAGAGTGCATAGTCGGCAACCGTTAGACCAGGTTCGTCATATGGAGGGACCTCAATCCAGGTTTTTACACCGGGTAAACGGTCTCGCAGTTTGGTCGCCTGCTCCCTGAATTCACTGCTGAACACGACTGCTTCTGCATCAGAGTTTTCAAGGATGTAATGAAGTTCGTCATCCAGATAACGGAAGTTAACGTTTACGTGGACGAATCTGCCTTTGAAAGATGCAACCATAGTCTCAACATAGGCTGGGCCGTTACGCATATAATGGGCGACTTTTGAATCAGGTTTTAAACCGCTTTCCTGCAAGTGCATTTGTTCGACGCATGAATGCGGGCCAACTGATGGCGATACCTTCTGAACCATCGGGGCCTGAGTGGATTAATGCTGGTTGATCCTCATTACTTATTGCACCTATTGCGGTGTAAATATCTCCATAGTTCCAGGCCATCTTTGAATAGTCTCCCAGTGGTTGATCGTTTATTAAACAATTATTTTATTTAACGAACGTGAATACTGGTAATACGAATTCATCGTTCAGCGGTTTGAAGGTCACTTCAACCTCTTTATCCAGCGCCATTTCTTCAGCTTTGACCCCAGACATATGGCTGACCATACGAACGCCCTCAGGAAAATCAACAATAATTGATATCGACGGGACGTCAAAAGATTTGTGAAATACCTGGTGCGTAACGGTCCATGAATAGATGGTTCCTTTGCCGGTTACTGGTGCCCATTCATATTCGAAAGAACCGCATTTGTAGCACATGTACCGTGGTAAATGACGAAAGGTGTTGCAGTCAGTGCAGCGCTGGAATCTTAGTACGCTATCCTGGCAGCTACTCCAGAATTCAGCATTGATGGGATCGACGGGTTTAGGTGGTGGTAGTTCGTTCATTGTCTAATTCCTCAGTATAGCGATGCTGCCATCGCCGAGATCGCCCCACCCGGTAACAGCACATATCTCTGCATCAGGTACCTGGCGTTCGCCACATTCTCCTCTTAGCTGGCGAGTTGCTTCAACCACATGATTCAGTCCCCAGACATGAGCTTCTGCCAGCAATCCTCCGTGGGTGTTCAATGGATATTTACCGCCAAGTTGGATATTGCCATCCTTGACAAAGTCATAGATGGCCCCACGTTCAGCAAACCCCATGGCTTCAAGTTGTAGCAAGACCACGTAGGTGAAGCAGTCATACACTTCCAGAAAATCGACATCAGTCGGTTTAATTCCCGCCATCGAAAATGCTCTTTCTGCTGCATAGGATAAGCCTATTCTGAACGGGTCCTCTCGTGAAGCAATATCATCGGCGGGATAGGGATGGCCCTCGGCTGCCCCCATGATGTAAACGGGCTTGTTAGGTAAGTCTTTTGCCTTCTCCGCGGTCGTAATGACCACTGCGCAGGCTCCATCTGTTTCCAGGCAACAATCGTTCAAACGAAAAGGCTCAGAAATCCAGCGGCTATCGAGGTAGGTTTCCATATCCAGGGGCCGATCCCTGAAGAATGCTTTCTCGTTCATACTCGCGTGATGTCTACATGCCAGGGCAATCTCACCCATGGCTTCATCGGGTACGCCATATAGTTGCTTGTGTCGAGTCGCAAGCCAAGCATACATCTGCACAGGTAACATCACGCCATTTGGTATATAAAAATCTCGCATGGTGTTGGCAAGAGTAGTCATACCCATTTTGCGGGCTGGCGGCCTGCCAGGTTTTGGCCTCAGAGCTGAGTAACCGTTCCAGCCGAGAACCACCACAATTGTTTCGGCAACCCCGGCGGCGATTGCGACGGCTGCATTCTGGATTGCAGTAGTCGGGCTAGCCCCACCCATATGAACGGTAGATGCGTAACGTAACACCGGAATACCAAGATTAGCCGCGAGTTCTTCAGAAGTGGTGTAAATCGGTGGGGGACAAAGCCCGTCTACATCTGTGGGTTTTAACCCGGCCTCACGAATAGCATCTCTGGCGGCATGGAGCATCAGGTCTACAGCCGTTCTTTCTGTCCCTTTCATATACTCAGTTTCAGCAATACCGACTATCGCGGCCTTATTTGAAAAATTCATAGTTCTCCTATCGGATGGTTGCTTCGTTTCGTTGGTTTGTATCAGTTCGCCCTGAGTGAGTAGAACTCACAATAATGGTTAGTTTGACTCCAAGCCCTTTACGAATTGTCCAATTCGCGCTATTGCTCGATATCCATCTGATATCAGAGGTGAAAATTGCTGGAACACATGGACCATATCGGGCCACTCTTCATGCGTCACGTTGACTCCGGCCTGAATGGCTGTTGTGGCAAGACGGCGTGCATCGTCGAGCAGAGTTTCAGCAGTACCTACCTGTATAAGCAGTGGAGGCAAACCCTCAAGGTCACCATAAATAGGGGCGGCAAGAGGGTCTCTGGGATTGGCGCCATTTAAGTAAATGGCTGCCATACCTTGAAGTGAGTCTTTTTGTACCATGGGATCTACGCTGGCTTTGGATATCATGGTTTCGCCAATGGCTTCCATGTCGACCCATGGGCTCAGGCAAATTCCTGCCTCAGGAAGTTCGATATCGAGTTGCTTAAGTTTCAGCATCGTCGCAATCGTCAAGCCACCCCCAGCACTGTCTCCGGCAATGATGATGTCTTTTGCCGAGTGGCCCTTGGTCAGTAACCATTGATATGCTGTCACGGCATCTTCGAGTGCAGCGGGGAAGGGGTGTTCTGGTGCCAATCTATAGTCCACGGCAAGAACCTTGCGCCCGGTTGCACGTGAAATATCTGCTACCAGAGGTCTATGAGTTGTTAGCGAACCGATTACATATCCACCACCATGCAAATACATAATTAGCTTGTCGTTTACAGCGCCGGCTTGGGTCCAAGCTGAGTTGATTCCATTCGAATCAACCTCTTCGAAAGTACAATCATCGGCGAGTGGAAATGCACCGCCAATCGCCTCGTAACCCTCTCGTTGCTCCTCAAGGGTAGGGTCATCACTGCGATCACGGCTTTCCAGCATCTGTCTGAATAGGTTGACTTCTTCTTTGCTCACCAATCCTCCGGTAGTTGAATATTATCGTTATGTGGAAAATGAAAGTAGTGGCTTAACTTCATTAGTAAATCTTGTTAGCTGTTCTTTTCGATCCGCCATCGGTCCAACCAGATCGAGAACAAAATGCCGAACACCGGCTTCATAGTAGCCAGACATGACCTCTGCAACATCGGCAGGTTTTCCAAGGGCGCTATATTTCTTTGCCGGTCGTGAGAAATCCATTGCATACCGCTGGCTGAGATATTTGGTAGCAACCTTGTGTGCTGTCTCGTGGTCATCATCTATTCGGATAAACAAAAGATGACCTGTGCCGAAATTTTGATCACGTCCATAACGTTCAGATTCTTGTTCGATTATTTTCAGTGAGTCCGAAAACATGGCTGCATTCACGGCATAGGAAATAAAGCCATCGCCAATTCGAGCGGCTCGTTTTAGGGCTGCTTCTGCTCGACCACCACACCATATTGGTGGGCCATTCTTCGTGGGTGGTGTAGGCAACATCCGAATATTTTCAAACTGGTAAAATTTACTGGAATAAGATACTTCCTCATCCTTCCACAATGCCTTTAGTGCCGGAATCGCGGCGGATAACCTGGCCCCACGTTCATGTACATTTACGCCACAGGCCGCATATTCGTTGGGAAATTCTCCGCCAATTCCAACGCCAAAAATCACTCTGTTACCACCGGTCATGTGATCCAGAGTTGCAACCTGCTTGGCAACGACGGTGGGGTTTCGCAGAGGTAGCAGGAAAACACCGGTGCCGAGAATCAATCGAGTTGAAAAAGCAGATGCCATGGCCAACTGCAGCAGGGAATCCAGAATCGGCACAGGGAATGCGACATGGTCACCAACCCAGAGAGAATCAAAGCCAAGTAGCTCTGCAAGTTCGACGGTTGCTTTGGCTTCTCTAGGATTTGGGAACCCGCCAATAAATCCGTATTGTACGGTGTCCTGAAGTATCATTATTCACTACCAGAATTTAGGCTTCAGATAACTATACTTAAATAGTAAGTAAACATACAATATGCCTACATAACTATTTTGGATAGAAATATCGTGATCGATTTCGATAAGACGCCAGTATTGGTTGGAGGAGGCCAGTTCACTGAACACTGTGACGTGCCTGAATATGCAAGCTCGATTATTGCGCTCATGAGGTATGCAGTAGAGAAGACTCTAGCCAGTGCCGGGTTATCTCAGTTGCCTGACGACCTAAACGATTTGATCGTTGTAAATAGTGTCGGAACCACCGTCAAAAATCCTCCTGCCGCACTTGCCCGGCACATGGGCATAAATAAAGCCAGATTGCAGATGACGGTAACGGGTGGCAACACACCGCAGATGCTGGTGAACCATGCCTGCCAGGAAATCGCGGAGGGTCGATCAGAATCTGTTCTGTTGGTGGGTGCTGAAGCGCTGGATTCTGTTGAGCGTGCAAGGAAGAAAGGAGTTCACCTGAATTGGGATGATGGAGAAAAAGGAGAGCCGACTTTATTTTCAGTTGATCATAAGCCAGTCACAGACTACGAGGCACAGTATGGTTTGTATTTACCGAGTACAACTTACCCCCTGATAGAGAATGCGCTTCGTCATCACTATGGTCGTAGTATTGCTGATCATCAGAAGAAGCTAGGAGAATTGTTTAGCCGGTTTAGCCAGGTTGCCGCCAAGAATCCTTATGCGTGGTTTCCGACTGAGCGCACTAGCGACGAGATTGCAACCGCAACAAGCGACAATCGATATATCGGCTTTCCTTATACTAAATACATGAATGCGATTCTCCGTGTTAATCAATCGGCTGCCGTGCTTATTATGTCGGTGTCAAAAGCGAAGGCACTTGGAATAGAGAGCGACAAGTATGTGTACCTTCATGGCGCTGCTGATGTTAACGATATATGGAATGTGACTGAGCGTCCCGAACTGCACCGTTCGCCGGCTATTGAACTGGCGACTAAAACTGCATTTTCTCAGTCGGGAAAGACTATTGATGATATGAAGTATTTGGATTTGTACAGTTGTTTCCCGTCGGTGGTACAAATTGCTCGGGATGCACTGGGCCTGGAAGAAAATGATGACCGTTCTTTAACTGTGACGGGAGGACTTCCCTATTTTGGTGGTCCGGGTAATAACTATGTTATGCACTCCATCGCTACGATGATTGCTCGATTACGCGAGGATCGAGGTGCTTTTGGGTTGGTGTCAGGAAACGGTTGGTACGTCACTAAACATTCTTTTGGTATTTATTCCTCGTCACCACCTGATGAGCCATTTGTTCGAACCAAAGCGCTAAAATTACAGAAAGAGATCGATTCTATAGGGAGAGTCGAAGTGGAGACTCATCCATCGGGTAAGGCTCACGTAGAAACTTATACTGTACTTTATGATAGAGACAATCAGCCTGAATCTGCAATCATTATCGGCAGGTTACCCAACCAGAGGCGGTTTATTGCCAATGTACCAGATAGTGCTAAGTTGACGGAAGAGTTTGTCAGCCAGGATCCCATTGGTATGAACGGTTCGGTGAAGCAGGCAGGTGGCAGGAATATTTTTTACCCAGAGTGATATGTAGGTATCAATCTGAAGATTCTTTCAATAGCTCGATGCCTGTTCCGTGCATATTCTCCAAACTGGTAATAAGTTGCTTTATCTGGTGTTTGCTTAGATTAGAGGTCATGTCTTTCAACACGATGTCACCAATATCTTGCATTGAAGGTAGTAGCTTCTTGGCCTTAGCGGTGCAGTAGACCTTTTTGACCCTCCTGTCGATATTATCTGGCTTTCTAAGCAATAGTTTTTTCTTCTCTAACCGATCAATGATACCAGTTACTGCCATGCGACCGACGCCAAGTGCCTCGGACAGGTCAATCTGGGTGATACCAGGTGTGCGGGAGACATGGCCGATTGCGCGCCATTGCGATCGGGTTAGGTCCGCGTGTTTCATTCGGGAATCCCAAACTTGCGAAATCATTTTTGAAAGATCGTTGAGCAGAAACCCGAGCTTAGGACCTAGGTGTCTATCGTGGCCGTCTGAGTCTCTTCCTGTTTTTTTCGCGGTGACTACTTTGCCTGGGATTGATTTTTTTGAGGCCATCGATGTACAAACCTTTGATGCTGCGATTATTATAAAAAAGTAGTATCTATTATTAACGTTGGTTAGTCCATGCTGTGTTCAATATAGACTGAATATCCGACAAATTTATGATAGTAACTTACAGTAAGCTGCTACCAAGGATTTCTCTTGCAATGATATGGCGTTGTACTTCGCTGGGTCCTTCGCCGATTCGCCTGATGCGCATTTCCCTGTACCACCTTTCAAACGGGAAGTCCTTCGTTACACCGTATCCGCCATGTATCTGGAGTGAGCGATCGACAACTCTGCTAGCTGCCTCAGTTGCGACTAGCTTCGCCATCGCTGCTTCCTTACGGAACGGCATTCCCTGATCGACCCTGTCTGCCGCCTCCAGGGTTATCCAGGAAGATTGCTTAATATCAATCTCGTTATCTACCAGCATCCATTGAATGGCCTGCCGGGATGATAAAGGTGCGCCAAAGGTCTCCCTTATCTTTGAGTATTCGACTGCCATTTCGTGAGCTTTGATTGCAACACCAATGCATCCTGCTGAATAGGGAATCCGCTGTCGGTTCAGTCGGTCACTTGCAATAGCAAACCCTTTATTGGCCGCACCCAGAATATTGGCATTGGGTACTCGCATATTTTCAAATTGCAGTTCTGTTGCGTATTTAGCAGATCGAAGTGTATGTACGACCCTTCTGACGTGGAATCCTGGTGTATCGGTGTCAACAATGAAGCAGGTGACACCCCCCCTACCTTTTTCCGGAGAAGTGCGAGCAAACAGTAATCCGAAATCTGCCTTGTCTGCACCGGAGATAAATATTTTTGAGCCGTCTATAACCCAATCGTCACCATCACGTACAGCTCTGGTCTGGATTGCTCTTGCAGGGTCCGAGCCGCCTGAGGGCTCAGTGAGCCCAAAGAAACCCTTTTTCTCGCCACGCAAGGTTGGGAATAGGTAACGTTCTTTTTGGTCTTCATTAGCTTCAAAAAGCTGAGCAAGACCTGCGCCGCCAAAAACACCATAACAAGGAGAGTAAAGACCGGCGCGATGTTTGGACATTTCGATGGCTATCAGGGTGCGGGTTACCATGTCCAATTCGGGACCACCAAACTCAACAGGAATATCCAGACCGTAAAGGCCCATCTCCTTTATTTTGGCGACAAGTCTTAGCTTATCTTCTTCAGGCAATTCGTCGGCATCGGCATCCAGAGTTAACTCCAGTGGCAATATTTCTTGTGAGACAAACTTCCGAACCATCGAAATAATTAGATCTTGCTCTTGTGTTAATTGTAAGTGCATGTTTACTTTCCCATGGGTGATAGTTTGCCAAGTTTCGCTGTGTCTGATTCGCTGTTCAGAGTTGGGTAACACCCAAAATCTGCATGGTGAAGCATTAATAGTTCTTGAAAACGGGTGCTGTATGCAGAGGTGACCTCTATACGGAAAAAGGCTGCATCCTTGAGGTGCTTGGTTATTTCGCCACGAAGTCCAAACTGGCTTCGAGAACCTGCGCTACCTATATAAATGACTTCTTTGTTCTCGTTCCCCAATTGGAATACTCCAAGTTCACCTTTCAGCTGGCCGGCGGATTGGGGGTTCAATGGTACCCACTGTTTACTCAGGCGTAGTGACATTAGCGGGCAGTCTCCTTTTAAATGGCAAATTGAAACGACGATTGTATACTACATTACAGTAATAGACTGCGCATGGACTTTTTTAGACTAACGGAGGTGGCTCCTGACCTGCGCACTATAAGAGGAATGTGACATTGTCCTGTGGTTCATCAATACCAAGCAGGATCACTTTTTTCTTCTGAATCAGAAACTCGGAATTTGCTTCTCTTAAGCTATATTCTGATCTCCCTGCATGAATATTCTGCTGGTGCCCACGTAATTCGGTCACCAGAAAATTTGCAGTTACATCAATCGTGGAATCTTGTTGCGATACCAATACATTGCTCACAGACCGAATGGCTCGAGACTTGGGTGACTGCGCAAAGGCTTTGCCATCAGTCAATCTCTTTATATGTTGTTCCAGCATCGAGCGGTCACAATAGAGGATGGATATATGCTTGCTCGGGTCAAGATCTTCACGATTTGAGGGAATCCAGTAATTGCATTCCTGGTCAAACAGGTCCAACCAACCCTGATAATTGTTATCGTCCATGAGCCGGGCTTCCTGGTATAGGAAAGACTCGACTCGTTGAATAAATTCTCCGTCGTTGTTTTTAGTCATTGTCTTGCATTACCTTCAGCCAGTGTTGCCACATGGCTCGCTGGGATGTTTCATCAGTGACCTGACCTCTAACCGTACCGTCTGGTAATTGTTCTTCTCGATGCAGGCCTCGTTGAAAGATCAGCCAGGGATCCATCGTACATTGAACACCTTCCTGCACCCGATTGAACATTTCGATATCGTCATGTATGCCGCCGCCATGAGGGCTGTAAAATTGCTCAAATTGTCGAATTCTCATGGTGTTCAGTTCGTCTGGAACGTCTTTCAGAAGGGCGGGAGCGAGCTCAACCTCGGTTCGGTCAGGTCTGATCGGTCGTATGGTTCGTACTTGTTGACCGAGTACAACAAGGTTAGGAAATACATTCATGTGGGTACCACCGACAATGATGACATCTTCGGCGCGTTCCTGGCCGTGGGCAGCAACCATGTCATCATAATATTTACGACCCCAGGATGTACTCTTCAAGCCCTGAAGGCGTGCATCTTTTCTTTGACTTACATGATTGTACGCCGCGTAGTCAATATGAGTGTTTCCCTGCCCGAGAGCACGCACGCCTGCGATTGAATCACCATTGAACGTATCAATTTTCGCCCCGGTCATGCGGGTAATAGTTTTAAAGAAAGACTGGTGTGTGAAGTTCGGGTGGTAGCCGTCGATGGAATTCTCCATCTGTAGTTTCCAGCTACCGTTGTAAACCAGCTTGGCTGAGCCGGCCTGGACCAAAACTTCGCCGCATGGCGATAGATCACAAAAGTAGTCAATCTGATCCATTGTGGGTTTGCCGAGGCTTTGTTGCAATGAGATTTTTGGCTCTGGGATACTGGCAAAGATGAAGCCTCGGTAGAACTCCAGTCTGGCTGGTTTGGAAAGTGCCAGTTGGGATTTATCCAGATTGTCGTAGCCGTCTTCATATGGAATACCGGTCAGAGTTCCGTCAAGATCATATGTCCAGCCATGATATTCACAGCGAAATCGATTGGCGTTGCCGCAATCTTCCTGGCAAACCGTTGCAGCTCGATGTCTGCAGCGATTGAACAGGACTTGAAGCTTATTTTGTCTGTCTCGACATAGAATGATTGGTTGTGTGCCGATTGTGGATCGTTTGAAATCTCCGGGGTTCGGTATTTCACTTTCATGACCGACATAAACCCAGCCTTTAGAGTAGATCCGTTGTAGCTCGTCGTTAAATATGTCGGGATCTGTGTAGACAGAACCATGAACGGCGTCCGGCCGAACTAAATCATCATAACTTATCGATTGCCGCATAATTATCCCCTAGGCTAATTTCTTACAATAATGGTTGTTCAATGCTGATGTTCAGTTATTAAATCTAATTCGCCAGTTTAATCTGTATTTTCATTGTTATGTAATAGCATATATTATCAGTAGGTATACGAAAATTACTAATTCTGTGTGTGACCATGTGCGTACGCATGGAAACCATGATCTGCTCTGTTATACATGGTATTCGTCACAGGCTATTGATACTAAATATTTTAAGAGGAACGTGGAATGCAAACTGAACTATGTAAAAAGCTGGGCGTTGATTTCCCCATTTTCGCTTTTACCCATTGCCGAGATGTAGTGGCGGCGGTAACTAATGCTGGAGGCGTAGGTGTATTAGGTGCAGTTGGATTTACTCCGGAGCAACTTGAGGTGGAACTCGAGTGGATTGATGAGCGTGTCGGTGATCGACCCTATGGGGTTGACGTTATTATCCCAAATAAGTATCAGGATCAGAACGAAAAAGATCCGGAAAAACTACAGGCGCTAATTGCCTCTGCTATTCCACAGGGTCATAGGGACTTTGCGAGAGAGTTGCTTGATGCCCATGGTGTGCCTCCTCTGCCTGAAGATAAAAGAGTGGGTGATCGCTTGTCGATGACCGAGGCGACTTCCGCGCCGTTGGTTGATGTTGCCTTAAGACATGAGAATGTCAGATTAATTGCCAATGCGCTTGGAACACCACCACCGGAAATTATTAAGCAGATACAGGATTCGGGGCGGATGGTCGGCGCATTGTGCGGTACGGCCAGACATGCTCTTAAACATGCAGAGGCAGGTTTGGACTTTGTTGTCGCGCAGGGTGGTGAAGGTGGCGGCCATACTGGTGAGATTGGCAGTTCAGTATTGTGGCCGGAAGTTGTGGATGTTGTTGGCAGCGTTCCGGTTATCGCTGCCGGAGGGGTTGGCTCTGGCCGCCAGATGTACTCTGCTCTGGCAAGTGGTGCTCAAGGTGTCTGGTGTGGTTCTATCTGGCTTACTGTCGCGGAAGCGAACAGTTCGCCCATTGAGAAGGAGTTACTATTAGAAGCAGGAAGTTCCGACACCGTGCGGTCCAAAAGTGTCACGGGCAAGTTGGTGAGGATGCTCCGTAATGCATGGACCGATTCCTGGGACTCGGGTAATAATCCCCGGTCGTTGGCTGCACCCTTGCAAATGATGGCGGTTGGCGAGGCGCTGGTTAGAATGAGAAGACATCCAGAGAAGGCACGTGAACTAGCATTTGTCCCTGTTGGGCAGATTGTTGGCCGAATGAATTCAACTGTTGGTGCGAAAGACCTGCTGATGAGTATTGTGGAGGAGTATCTCGATACTCACGAGCGAATGAACGCTATGATGCCTTCAATTGATTAGAGAAATATAAAACCGACCAGATGTAGGGCGTACAGTCGGCGCAACCGGTTTTTCAGGAGATTGATATGTCTAAATTCGACTTAGTAATTCGTGGTGGTACTGTCATAGATGGGTCTGGCTCAGCAGCGGTCGCTGCTGATGTGGCTGTTCGTGCTGGTCAGATAGTGGAGGTGGGTGAAGTAGAAGGCTTGGGTAAGCAGGAATTGAGTGCGGCGGGTGCGCTGGTGACACCGGGGTTTGTTGATATACATACTCACTATGATGGTCAGGCTACTTGGTCTAACAGGATGTCACCGTCAAACAATCATGGTGTTACTACTGTTGTGATGGGGAATTGTGGAGTCGGGTTTGCCCCTTGCAGGACAACTGATCATGAATTGTTGATTGAGTTGATGGAAGGCGTCGAGGATATACCTGGTGCGGCATTGCATGAAGGCCTGCCATGGGATTGGGAGAGCTTTCCGGAATATATGGATTATCTGGATCAAAGAGAATTTGATATGGATATCGGTGCTCAATTACCCCATGGTGCCTTGAGAGTCTTCGTGATGGGCCAGCGTGGTGCTGATCTGGCGCCAGCGACTGCGGATGATGTGGCTCAAATGCGTAAGTTAACAAGAGAAGCTATCAATGCTGGCGCGTTAGGTTTCTCCAGCTCTCGTACCTTGAATCATCGAAGTAGCAATGGATCGCCCACGCCGTCGCTAGATGCGACGCTCGAGGAATTGTTAGGTATTTCACTGGGTTTAAAGGATGCAGGTGATGGCGTTATTGAAATGATTTCGGACTTCAAGGATTTAAATGAAGAATTTTCTAACCTTGAAGTCATGATGCGAGAAAGTGGTCGGCCAATGTCAATATCCGTGGCCCAGGGGCTTAATCCACAAGGATGGCTTGAACTGATGGGTAAGGTTGATATGGCTAATGCTGCCGGGATGAAAATGCGTGGCCAGGTTGCTCCCCGAGGCATAGGTGTTTTAATGGGCTTCACGACAACCTTGAATCCCTTTTCCACTCGGGCGAGCTTCGTCGAAATTGCTCATTTACCACTCCCCGATATGTTAAGTGCGCTGCGAGATCCTTCCAGGAAAGCAAGAATATTGTCGGAAGAACCGGCACCCAGATTCAAGCGTTTGTTTGCGATGATGGCGGGAGGGCGCAAGCTCTGGGACCTCGGAGACCCGCCAAATTATGAGCCATCGCCGGAAGACAGCATCTATTCGAGATCTAAGGCGATGGGACAGGATGCCTGGAGCTATGCCTATGATTTGCTGATAGAGAAAGACGGTACCGTTATTTTATATACCCCCTTTGCTAACTACGCGGAAAATAATCTCGACTGTTGCCGCGAAATGATCCTTCATGATCATACTGTTATGGGGCTCGGTGATGGTGGCGCTCACGTGGGTACTATTTGTGATGCGAGCTTCACGACAACCATGCTTGCCCATTGGGGCAGGGATCGGAAGCGAGGGGGTCTTATCGATCTTCCGACACTTGTCAGGTGCCAGACCCATGATACGGCAAGGGCTATGGGTCTTGGAGATCGAGGACTTCTTGTGTCGGGTAAAAGAGCTGACATAAACATTATTGATTTTGAAAACCTGAAGGTCCGCTCACCGGAGATGGTTTATGACCTGCCCAACGGCTCACCTCGCGTACAACAAAAAGCAGACGGTTATATTGCTACTATTGTTAAGGGACAGGTGACTTATCGAAATGGAGAGGCCACGGAATCGCTACCTGGTAGACTCATACGTGGGTCTCGATAGTAAACAAAAATTAGTTTCACCGGTGTGTATTAATGAGTGTAACTGTGGATAAACCCATTATCGCCATTACGCAAGGTGACCCTTGTGGTGTCGGGCCTGAGGTTGTAGCTAAAGCACTAGCGACAGGTGAACCGACCCGGGCATGTCGCCCTGTCATTATTGGTAGCATTGAGTCAATGCAGCAGGGAATTGAGATAGCATCTGCAAACCTTAGTTTGCGGCGTATTGAAGCAATTGAGGAGGCGCAGGCTACAGAGGGTGTGATAGATATACTGGATACCAATGTGCTGGATGCTGCAGACATATCGCTCGGAGCAGCCAGTGAAAAGTGCGGTCAAGCTAATGGTGCATGGCTGGTACAAGCCGCAGAACTGGCGCAGTCTGGAAGAGCTAAGGCCAGTGTGATGGCACCGGTAAATGGTGAGGTGCTGAAATTGGGTCCAGATGCAGGTCAGGTCTTCGGCTCAGACCCAACCCAAAAATACCTTACCTTGCTGTCTGGTCCTCTGCGGATCGTCCATGTGTTTGATCATGTGATGCTAGAAGACGTCTGTCGTAAACTAACGAGCGAACTGGTTCTCGCAGCTATTCACAAGACAAATGAAGTGCTTATCAATTTTGGCATTCATTCACCCCGCATTGGGGTGGCGGGTTTAAATCCCCATGCCCATGGCCCTCAGGAAACCAGTGCCATAATCCCTGGTGTTAAAGCAGCGCAGGCTGAGGGAATCATCGTGACCGGTCCGATCTCTCCAGACACGGTATTTAGGCAGGGTATCGAAGGCCGGTACGATGTTATTATTGCCATGTTTCATGATCAGGGACACATCGCTATTAAGACCTGGGGCTTTGTCGGCAATTGTGCGATGTTCATGGGTGCGCCCTATTTGTTCTTAAGTGTCGGCCACGGAACTGCCTACGATATAGTCGGCAAGGGTATTGCTAGCCATGAGATGATGCTTGCTGCAATTTTACAGGCAGCAAGCCTTGCCGCGGGTCAGGGATTTCTCGACTGAATTAGCAGGTGCTGCAACACGATTGAATCGATGTCCAGCTTTGAGGGTTTCTAATTGCTCAGATTCCTGGGGACATCACGAAAAGGTCGACCGGTATCAGTGCGTGGTTCCTTGGGTAAGCCGAGTACCCGTTCAGAAATAATATTTCGTTGGATCTCGTCTGTTCCGCCGGCGATTGATACCGCGGGTACCGAAAGGAGTATTTCCGCAATGATGCCTTTTTCGGGCCCATCTTCGCCTTTCAACATTGAATCCGCGCCAGAGATCAGTGTATGAACCCGAGATGCTGCCCGTGCAACATGACTTGCGGCAAGTTTGCCAAGAGAACCTTCAGGTCCCTGGGGTCTCCCGAGCATTTGCGCTTCTCTTGCACGACGTGCTGTCCACTGGCTGGCTTTGTGCAAGGTCAAGGTTTTTGCAAGTTCCTGCCGCACGACGGAATTATTGAATGTGTCGGTTTTCTTCGCGCGCTCAACCATAAGGTCCGCTCGTCCAGCGCGCTGCGGATACCAGGTATAAGGCTCCATGACGATCCTGGTTTCTGCTTCCAGTTCTTTAAATATACTGCCTTTACCACGCGTGCTGTTACCGACCTGACGCATCCCATCAGCTGACCGGCGCTCATGCGCCAGGGTTGTCATTGCAACCTGCCACCCCTGATTGAGAGTACCCACCAACATATCTGCCGGAATTGATGCGTCGGTCATGAATACTTCATTGAACGACGCGTGACCATTCATTTGTCTGAGAGGCCGAACTTCAACACCAGGCTGATCTATTTCGATAATGAAATACGACAACCCCAGATGCTTGGATACATCCCAGTTTGTACGTGCCAGCAGCAAACCATACTGTGCATGGTGCGCACTCGTGGTCCACACTTTCTGTCCATTGATTATCCAGCAATCTCCATCCTGGACAGCTCGTGTCGTTAAACCGGCCAGGTCAGATCCACTGCCAGGTTCACTGAACAGCTGGCACCAATTATCTTCACCTGTGAGGATTCTGCGCAGGTATGTTTTATTTTGACTCTCTGAACCATGTTCCAGAAGGGTTGCGGCGGCAAGCATCCGGACGCCCGATTGCGCGACGCCAACCGCACCATGATTTCTAATCTCCTCCTGAACAACCTGAACGAGATTAATTGGCAGGTCACGCCCATACCAATCTTTGGACCAGCCAGGGACTCCCCAGCCAGAGTCTGCCAGCAGTGAACGCCATTCCAGTAAGTTCAAATCCGGGTCCCAGTTCTCAGTTAACCAGGAGCTAACCTCTTCACGTACAGCTTGTTCTGTTAACTCGTTCATCCTAACTGGCCACCTTTTCTGAGCTTTTCATTTCCTGTTCTGCTTCTATGAGAAGAAGTTCACGATGTAGTTCCGGTCCACCAAAAAAAACTTCAGAACTTTTTGCGCGCTTAAAGTATAAATGGGTGTCGTTCTCCCAGGTGAAGCCGATGCCCCCGTGTATCTGGATGGTCTCTGCAGCAACATGCATGAAGGTATCTGAGGCGAGCGCTTTTGCAAGGGAAGCAGCAGAAGCGAGATCGCTGGAATTTTCGGCAGCCGCTTCCGCTGCGTAATAGGCTGCGGATTTTACCAGTTCAACTTCGAGCAGGAGATCTGCACACTTATGTTTCGTTACCTGGAAAGAACCGATTGTCCGACCAAACTGGACTCTTAACTTTGCATAGTCGAGAGCGCTCTCCAATAGTCTCTGTGCACCACCCACCATTTCATTCGCCAGTGCCACATAGCAGAGAATGAGTGTTTGATTGAGCGCTTCGCCCTCATTTCCAACTTCACCCAAAGGTTTTGCAATTACATCATTAAACTCCAGAATGGATAGTTTACGGGTTTCATCGATGGTATCGAGTAATCGCATTTCCAGGTCCTGTGCAGATTTATCGACGACAAAGAAGGAAATTCCACTAGTGCCGGTAGTTCCTGGTGTGCGCGCAACGACGACGATGTAGTCTGCTATTTGGGCGTCTACGACGAAGCTTTTCACGCCTTTGAGTACATAAGTGTTGTCTTTTTTGGTTGCGGTCATATTGATCCCAGAAGCATCCCATAGGCCTTCGGGTTCTGCGATTGCCAGCGCGGATATTTTATCGCCGGCTGCAAGGTCTGGTAGCAATGCCTGTTTTTCATCTTCGTCTCCAGCCTGAAGTATTGCCTGAGTCGCGAGTACCGAGGACCCGAAAAATGGCGCGCACAAGAGGCACCGCCCCATCTCTTCCAGTGCGATACATAGTTCGATTGGCCCAAAACCCTGGCCACCATATTCTTCAGGTATATGCAGACCCTGCAGTCCAAGTGATGCTGCCAGTGCCTGCCATACATCATTGTCATAGCCTTGCTCCGTTTCCATCAACCGTCTGACTTCACTCGCACTTGAATTAGCCTCCATAAATCTTCGGACAAATTCTCGAAATTGCTGTTGCTCATCGGTAAAACTGAACTTCATGCGTGTTCCTTTGTTATGTGTGCAGGTAACTGAAGGGTGAAACCATGCATCAGATGGTTCTGAAGATTAGCCGTTTTAATGTAAGCTTGCTTACTAATGAGTATTGTGCAATAAATCATCGTTGCGGGACAAGGTATATCGATACTCATAACACATATAGTTGTGTTGATGTAGAACCGAAAAATCAGGAGGTAGAAGGTGATACCGAAAGGAATTATTTCAGCAGATGGGCACGTTTGCGAACCACCTAACTGTTACGTGGACTTTATTGACCCAAAGTACAGGGATGATGCGCCGAGGATCGTTGAACAGGATGATGGCACGGAAGCATTTGTCATCAAGGGAATGAAGAAGCCCATTGGCCTGGGTTTTATTGATGGTGCAGGGTTTGGTGTCCGTGAGCGAATCGGTCGTGCTAAGAAAATCCGATTTTCCGACGTAAGGGAAGCGTCCTACCGCGGACATGCGCGCGTTCCTTTCATGGACCAGGATGGCCTTGCTGCTGAAATTATTTACGCGTCAGTCGGTATGGGTTTGTGTATGAACAAGGATCCACTGTACAAGGATGCCTGCATGAAAGCATACAACCGCTGGTTACAGACGATGTGCGGTGAAGAACCGACAAGGATTTTTGGTCTCGCTCAAACGGCAATTTTAAGTGTGGACAGCGCCATCGAGGACTTCAAATTAGCCAAGGAAATGGGGATGGTCGGCATGATGATGCCGGGAGATCCTGTCTATGAGGATTATGACCACGCAGATTACGATGTATTGTGGGAGTGCGCTACAGATCTTGATTTGCCTATCAGCTTCCACATTCTAACGGGGAGAGCCGGAAGTCTGCACACCAAACCCAGAGGTCATGCAATTAACAACTTTCTTGGCATTATCCGTGCTATTCAAGATATCGTCGGTTTGATGGTTTTGGGTGGCGTATTTGAGCGCCATCCAAAATTGAAGTTGGTTGTTGCTGAAAGTGATGTAGGCTGGTTGCCACATTATATGTGCCGAATGGATCACGCAGCGAAGCTACACGCGCAGGATGGCATTATCAGAGGACTGTCAAAACTACCCAGCGAATATATCAAGACAAATGTATGGGGAACGTTCCAGGATGATGTCAGTGCATACCATTCTCTTTACATGGTGGATTACCAACATCTGCTATGGGCGAGCGACTTTCCTCATTCAGATTCCACATGGCCGAGATCTCAGGAACTGATTAAAGACCAGACAGGACACCTGACGGAAGAGCAACGCCAGGCGATTTTTCGTGACAACACGGCTACGCTGTTTAACTTACCTGCGGGCAACGAATCCTGGCGAATGTAATAAAATAGAACGAAGTAACGGCCATAATAACTCATGGCAGGACCTTGAATATGAGCACTAAACCTCGAATTTCCAAAGAACTGACCAC
>TARA_R110002072_G_scaffold31735_2_pt1 | contig 24022 bp, 19 predicted proteins | sample TARA_R110002072 | Tara Oceans TARA_R110002072 (sample SAMEA4397118) | marine metagenome | biome: Polar Biome; feature: [SRF] surface water layer (ENVO:00010504); material: water (ENVO:00002006), including particulate matter (ENVO:01000060) such as... | depth 5 m | reverse complement strand
GCACTTCCGGCAGCATTTCTAAACGTGCAGGAGACTAAATTATGACCGTTCCAGTCATCGCCATCGACGGCCCCAGTGGCTCCGGAAAGGGTGCCATCACCCATATGCTGGCGAAAACTCTGGGTTTTCATATTTTGGACAGCGGCGCTCTGTATCGTTTGATTGGTCTGGCGGCAAGAAGAAAGGCTATTTCATTTGATGCTGAGCCAGAGCTGGCGGTGCTTGCGGCGGATTTGAATATTGAATTTCGGTCGACCGATGATGCTGAGGAACCCATCCGAATTTATCTGGATGACCAGGATGTAACCCAGGACCTCCGAACCGACGAGGCGGGTACGGATGCTTCCAGGGTCGCGCCCCTGGCCAGTGTCCGGGATGCTATTAAACTGCTCCAGCAGAACTTCAGGCAGCCTCCAGGCTTGATAGCCGATGGCCGGGATATGGGTACCGTGGTGTTCCCAAATGCGGATCTTAAGATCTATTTAACGGCTAGCGCTGAGGCGCGGGCGGAGAGGCGCTATAAGCAGTTGATAGATAAGGATATTGGTGTTAGTCTGCACGACCTTTTTCTAAGCATCCAGGAACGGGATGAGCGGGACATGAACCGAGAGGTTGCGCCCCTTGTACCGGCCGAAGATGCCCATGTGATAGATAGCACTGAATTAGGTATTGAAGAAGTCTTTGCACAGGTTTTAGCGTTAACAAAAAAGGCGCTGCAACGGGATAGCGAGGACTGAAGCAGTTTTAACATGACTCGTCGTGTTAACGGTACTTTTGTATTTGTTGTATTCAGCGGACAAGTTGTATTCAGTAGACAAGTACCACGAGCGAGCAACGCTTTACCCACCAATGGTATCGCTGAGCTTTTATTTTAATTTGACCCGCCAGCATTGGTTATTCAAAGCGCCCGCTTTGATAAAGGTAAGGCGGATATGTAATGAGTCTCATGACTCGGGAAATCTCCTATATGAGCGAAGTAGAAGCAAACGCAGAAGCAGCAGAAGTAAACGTAGACGAAATCGAAAACCCCCTCGCAACACCAGAATCTAATGATGGAATGGAAAGCTTTGCCGACCTGTTTGAACAGAGTCTGGTTGGCGTCGACATGCAGGTCGGTTCCATCATCACCGGTACCGTTGTTGATATCGACAATGAATGGGTCACGGTTCATGCGGGCCTAAAATCAGAAGGCGTTATTCCACGCATCCAATTCCTAAACGAATCTGGCGAACTCGAAGTCGCAATTGGCGATGAAGTTCAGGTTGCGATGGACGCGGTTGACGATGGCTTTGGTGAAACACGCCTCTCGCGTGAAAAAGCCAAGCGTGCAGAAAGCTGGATGATGCTCGAAAAAGTTTACGAGAATCAGGAAGTGATTAAGGGTGTGATCAGCGGACGAGTGAAGGGCGGCTTTACCGTCGAAATCCGCGATGTCCGAGCATTCCTACCTGGATCTCTGGTTGATGTTCGTCCGCTACGCGAGACAGAACACCTGGAAGGTAAAGAGCTTGAATTTAAAGTCATCAAGCTGGACCAAAAACGTAATAACGTGGTTGTTTCTCGTCGTTCAGTATTGGAAGAAGAAAACAGTGCAGAACGTGAAGCATTGCTTGAAAGCTTGCAAGAAGGCCAGGGCGTTAAAGGTATCGTTAAAAACCTTACCGATTACGGTGCCTTTGTTGACCTCGGCGGCGTTGACGGATTGCTACACATTACCGACATGGCCTGGAAGCGTATCAAGCACCCAAGCGAAATTGTTGCCGTTGGTGACGAGATTGATGTCAAGGTACTGAAATTTGATCGTGAGCGTAATCGTGTTTCCCTTGGTCTTAAGCAACTGGGTGAAGATCCATGGGTTGCCATCACCAAGCGTTACCCAGAATCTACTCGCACCATGGCGCGGGTGACTAACCTGACTGACTACGGTTGTTTTGCTGAGTTGGAAGAGGGTGTTGAAGGTCTGGTTCACGTATCTGAAATGGATTGGACTAACCGAAACATTCACCCCAGCAAAGTGGTTCAAGTGGGCGATGAAGTGGAAGTGATGGTGCTCGACATTGACGAAGAACGTCGTCGAATCAGCCTCGGTATCAAGCAATGCCAGGGTAACCCATGGGAAGAGTTCGCCGTGTTACATACTAAAGGCGATCACATTAAGGGCTACATCAAGTCGATCACAGACTTCGGTATCTTCATTGGCCTCGACGGCAATATTGATGGTCTGGTTCACCTGTCTGACATTTCCTGGAACGAACCCGGCGAGCAAGCCGTACGTCGCTTCACCAAGGGTGATGAGATTGAGACTGTGATTCTGTCTATTGATGCGGAACGTGAGCGTATTTCTCTTGGCCTCAAGCAGTTGGAAGAAGATCCATTCTCTAACTACGTAGCGGTGAATGAGCGCGGCGCGATCGTGATGGGTAAGGTTAAAGAAGTTGATGCCAAGCAAGCAATCCTAGAGATGGCTGACGAAGTTGACGGCGTGTTAAAAGCGTCTGAAATCTCCGTTGACCGTGTTGAAGATGCGCGTAACGCAATCAACGTGGGTGACGACATCGAAGTGAAGATCATTTCTGTCGACCGCAAGAACCGAACCCTTGGCGTTTCTATCAAGGCGAAGGACATTGCCGATGAAGAATTGGCCGTCCGTGAGCACAATGAAAAGAGCTCTGAAGTCAGTCCGACCACCATTGGTGATCTGATTAAGCAACAAATGGATAATGGCTCTAACAACGACTAGTCGATTGTTAGGACCATTTGACTATGACCAAGTTAGATTATGACTAAGTCGGAACTGATCGAACGCATCGCATCGGTGCAGACTCAGCTCTCAGCAAAGGATGTAGAGCTTGCCGTCAAAATGATCCTGGATCATATGGCGGAAGCTCTCGCTGAGGGTGAGCGGATTGAAATCCGTGGGTTTGGCAGCTTTTCTTTGCACTATCGTGAACCTCGGCTTGGTCGTAATCCAAAAACCGGTGAGAAAGTTGAACTCGCCGGTAAATTTGTTCCCCATTTTAAGCCTGGAAAAGAACTCCGAGATCGCGTCAACCTTGGTCTTCAGGCTGAACTTGCCATCATCGACGGCTAGTCACGCTTAAACGTCTTGCCGCCCGAATTTTTTAGCAAAAGAGACCGCTTGGATAAAAGCCCAAGAATCTTTGCTATTTGCCGTTTATAATTACGTCATTCGATTGGCGTGTAGCTTATGAATTTGATTAAGAGCCTGGTGTTCTGGTTTGTTGCGATTGTTGTGTTTTTTGTTGCCCTGTTGGCAGGGTTAGACAACAGTGATTCAGTTGCGTTGACATTCCTCGACTGGTCCACTCCCGAGGCACCGGTATCCGCCTGGGTTTTAGCGGGCTTTTTACTTGGCATTGTGCTGACCGCTGTCTTTAATTTTTGGAGTAATACTCGACTCCGACTGAAGGCCCGGCAGGCGAATAAACAGGTCGCTAAGATTAACCAGAGTCTGGATAAAGCCAAGGCCGAGTCCAGTGTTGTTGAAGCAGGTGTACCTGAAGAATTAAGTTAAACTTTTTGAATAATTGAGCCGTCTATTAACTATTGGTAGGTGGCATTGAGACAAACGTGGATAGTTGGCTTTTATACGTTCTAATCGTAGCAGCCATTGGCATAGGCTGGTGGATGGGTCGGCGTGAGCGGGTGAAAAGCGCTGACGTGACTGGCAACAACTACTACCAGGGCCTCAACTACCTCTTAAATGAAGAGCCCGATCGGGCTGTTGCCTCATTTATCGAAGATCTCGAAGTAAATTCTGAAACCCTCGAAACCCATCTTGCTCTGGGCACGTTGTTGCGTCGTCGCGGAGAGTTGGAAAAGGCCGTGGTTGTTCATGAAAATATCCTGACCCATCGACAGCTTGATAAGGACTCAATTCTTAACGTTCAGCTGGAATTGGCCAGAGATTACCTATTGGCTGGTCTGCTCGATCGGGCCGAGGACCTACTGCTTAAACTCTGCCAGGAAACCGGCCATATTCGCCGGGAAAGCCTGAAGTTAATGCTTGAGATCTATGAACGTGAGCGGGAATGGCATCGAGCGGCGGAGATTGGCGAACTGCTTGCCGTGGGTGATGAATCTGAGAAGTACGAACGATTTATCTCCCATTACTACTGCGAGATTGCCCAGGAGTTGATCAAACGTAAGCGCAATGAAGAGGCTGGTCAGGCCATCAGTGATGCGATTGGGCACGATGCGGGAAATCCGCGGGTCAGCCTGGTTCAGGGTCAATTGGCGGTTGCGGAAGGTCGGTTTGATGATGCGATTGCCTGTCTTGTTCGGGTTAAGGATCAAGACCCCACCTATGTGCCGGAATCTTTGGATCTATTGGTACTCGCCTATGAAAAAGCCGGCAGACCCACCGCCGACCTGAAGGCCTATTTAACCGAATGCCTTGAGCTGACACCCAGTATTTCAATTGTCTTGCACCTTGCCGAAATTCTGCGTAAATCCCAGGATGATGAAGCGGTTGCCAAATTTATTGCCAATCACCTGAAGCAAAATCCCACAATCCGTGGACTAACCCAATTGATTGATATGCATATTGATCATGCCCATGGCGTTAGCAAACAGAATCTATCTATTCTGCGGAGTTTTGCCGAGGCACTGGTTGCCGATAAGCCAGCATACCGCTGTAAAAGCTGCGGCTTTGACGGCAAAAAAATGCGCTGGCATTGCCCTAGCTGCAAGTCCTGGGGCACCATTGCGCCAATCTTCGGCCTTGAAGGTGAGTAGGCTCATTTAAGTCAAGTTGATCTGAATTAGGCTAAGTTGATCTACGTCAGACATACTCCTTCGACTCTTTTCAGTTAATCACTCACCCCCAGTCGCGCTAATATCTGTCCCTACCCGGGGTGATCTCCTACTTTTTGTTCTCCATCCGTTTGTTAATTTTGGTTTTGCTGTTGAAACACCTAAACGCACAACTTTAATTCACTACGGAATATCCAATTGGAGAACAACATAATGAAAGCACAAAACGTTTTTATCGCCTTTATCACCATGCTGGTTCTCAGCCTCGGCAATGCAGTGTTTGCCGATGACATGGGGACTGAATCAGAACCGGCATTGGTAACGGTCAACATCAATACCGCATCTGCAGAAACCATTGCGAAGAACCTGCTGGGTGTCGGCTTAAGTCGTGCCAATGCCATCGTCGCATATCGCGATAACTATGGTCCTTTCTATGCTGCTGAAGAACTTTCTGCGGTGAAGGGGATTGGCATGTCGACGATCAAAAAGAACGAAGGAAAGATTGTCATCGAGTAGGTTTGCCCGGGTTTGAACCGCGCTGCCCACACAGTGCGGCTTGACCTCAAGCCCGCTTATGGCGGGCTTTTTTAATTAACTGCGACCTCTGTGTTTTTGTTTCTTCTCGCCATCTTTGCCTTTGGGACTGAGTTCATCGCTTTGCTGGATATTGGCTCTTTATCAAAATCGAGTAGAAAGCTATCACTCGTTTGGATACAGTTTGTTAAACCTATAGCGTAGCTTCTAATGTTAGGCACATTTCTGAAAAAAGCATTTTCATCCCTTAAAACGGCGAAAGGGGTTCTAACCCATCAACAGCAAGTAAACTGGAATAAGAACGGTTACCTCGTGCTCCCTGGCTTTTTTGACGCATCCAAAATCGATCAGTATATGTGTGATCTCGATCAGCTCTGGTCCGAAAGATCCTTAACAGCTGGCGACGTAACAATTGATTTGCTCGAGGGAGTCCACCAGGGGAAGCGCTTAAAGCTTAGAGATGCACCTGATGAAGCGTTGCATCAGCGGCACAAGCTAAATGATCTATTTCTAGACATGGAGTCATGTCGTTGTTTGAACGTTGATGATTCTCTCAGTCAGATTCTTAGGGATTTGCTAGATGGTGAGCCACTTGTCATTAACTCTTTATCGTTCACCAGGGGATCAGAGCAGCCCTACCATTTTGACAGTTACTATATGCCACCTCCCCAGCCTGATAAAATGGTGGTAACGAGTATTTGCCTTGAAGATCAATCGGAGAATGCCGGACCTCTCAGCTACTTTCCCGGTTCTCACAAAATAGAGCCTTGGATATTTGACCATGGAGGCATCAATGCGATTGAGAGCGATATCTCCGAGGCGACAAATTATATTGAGCATGAGTTAGCAGTAAATAAACTCAAGCCAGAGATGTTTGTTGGGAAAAAGGGGGATGTCTTTATTTGGCACGCCCAGCTTTATCACGGCGGCCTTCCCATTAAAGATCCATCTCTCACACGTCGAACTCTGGTGACTCATTACTGGAGGAGCCAGGACCTAGAAGCACAATTCGTCAAGAAGTACTCAGAGTTTGCGAGCACGATGAATCGAGCGCATCCTGAGGTTTGATAGTGCTTTCGTGCTTCGCCGCAATTCAGAGAGTCGGGCTGGGCAGAAGTCTCTGGTTGGTCAGCACGAACACTACAGTCACAAAATACAAGATTCATAACAGAAGGTAGAGCACGGTGAAGAGATTTTTCAAATACGATTTAGGCGAACTACCCAATGATTTTGACCCTGATGTGTATCTAAAACTTCATCCAGATGTCGAAGCAGCTGGAGTCGATCCAGCAAGACACTATCTAGAATACGGTATTGGGGAAAAGCGTGCTTATAAGATAAGTAATCCGGCCAGCATAGAGAATGAGCTTGCTAGCTTTCTGACGGTTGAGCCAACGGAGCAGAATGCTTTTGATCTATTTCCTGATGCCTGGTCTTCAACTTTTGATTCGATCTATACAAAGGGGAACTTCCCTGCAACGAAAGATGCTCGAATTGAATGGTTACTGACAAAAACTGAACTCAACGATAAGCAGGTCCTGGAGTTAGGTCCGTTAGAGGCCGGCCATACGTTAATGCTTGAAAATGCAGGCGCGAGAGTCTTAGCTGTTGAAGCCAACAAAGGTGCCTTTGTAAGATGCCTAATTGTAAAAAATCAATTCGACCTACGGGCAAAATTCCTGCTGGGAGATTTCCAAGAAATGGATCTAACCAACCAGAGTTTTGAGTTGGTGGTTGCAAGTGGCGTGCTTTATCACATGGATGATCCCGTTGGTTTGCTCAAAAAGCTCAGTCTAGTAACCGACAAGCTATTTCTTTGGACCCACTACTTTGAGCCTGATTTCGAAAAGTGGAATAGCGCCTTGAAGGGACGAATTGAAGATGGAAAGTGGGATTATCAGGAGCCAGAAATAGCTGTTGTTGATGGTTTTGAGGTAAGACTGGTTAAGCAGTACTACAAGGAAGCTTTAGATTGGTCGGGCTTTTGCGGTGGTCCGGAGGTCCACTCCAAATGGATATTTAAAGAAGACTTGTGTGAGCTTTTGCGTGTGCTGGGTTTCAATAAAATAGAGCTATCTTTCGATGATGTCGGTCATCAAAACGGGCCAAGCTTTTGTATTTTTGCTGAAAAATAGCGCGAACATGTGGTGTTCGCTATTCGTTTCTATCAGCGATCGTGAGAGCAAGTGAAGTGAAGGCCGATAACTAGGCTTGCGCGGGCGTCTCATCATCAACGCCCGACGCAGTTTCCCGCTTACCTAATTGATTTCAAATACTTCAACGATGCCAATCCCCGATGTTTCACTTACCCCTCTCACAATTGCGGTATAAGCACCCGGCTCAAGAGAGCGTGTAATGACGGCCTCCTGAGAGCGAGAGGGTTTGAGGTCTGCTCTTAAGCTGCTCGCACTTGAGTGGGATTCCCAGTTATCGTTTGAATCGATAAGTGTTCCGGTCGAATCGAAGAGCTGAACAAGAGGGTCCGCTAACAAACCCTGAAGATTGGGATCGGCGTCAACAAGGCTAGGACCACGAGCTCGAATGGTGACGGTTTTAGCTGTCGTACCGGTGATGATGACACCGCCGATTAGAACGTCATTCCCCGTGCCAACAAATCCCCGGGTCGCAATGTTGTTTAAGCGAGTAGCGCCAGAGTCGTCTACCTCGAATATCTCGACGATGCCAATACCCGATGTGTCGTTCACGCCACGCACAATTGCTGTATATGCGCCAGGGTCCAGGGTGGTCATGATGACGGCTTCATTTGATCTAGAGGGTTTTAAATCTGCTCGTATTTCTGCCGCTCTCGCGTGATCTTGCCAGTTATCGTTGGAGTCAATCAGATTAGGGCCGCTAAATAGTTGTAGAGAGGGATCTGCCAAAAGGCCCTGGAGGTTAGGATCGGCGTCAATCAGGCTCTCACCTCGAGCACGTATGACAACCGTTTTGGGTGAATCACCGGCGATAATCAATCCGCCAATCAATACTTGATTCCCAGTTCCAACCAGATCTCGTGTTGCGATGTTGACTAGCCGAGCATTTGCCGCTCTCGTTGCATCAAGCGGAAAGGCGTCATCGGTATCGGCAGTACCGTCATTGTCATCGTCTGTATCGGCATTGTTACCGGTCCCGTCGCTATCCGTGTCGGTAGTTTCAGCGCTATCCAGTGGAAAGGCATCGCTGGTATCGGGCGTGCCGTCATTATCGTCGTCAGTGTCTGTATCATCGGGAGTACCATCACCATCTGTATCGGTGCCAGTTGTCGTAGCGGCAGTAAACGCGGCCATCTGGTACTTGGTAGTGCGAATGCTGAGAACAGCATTTGCTCCGTTTGTTTCATCGGTGATCGCGACACCACAGGGCACTGACTCGCAGGTTAGATCCGGTGACGAAAATTTATTCAGTTCTGGCGCATCGCCAAAGTCTGTTGTATCTGCCATGACAGTCACAAAAAGGCTGTTTACTCCATGTCCCAGAGACCAGGGAAAGGTGCCACCCTGTAAGTCATTTTCTCGAGATGTCTCCGCCCGTGAGTGAGTGACACCCAGAATATGACCGATTTCGTGGGCAGTGACGTTGTCACGGCAATCGATATAGACGCCTGTGTTAGCCCTGTTCGCGTTTGAAGTTGAAGCAAAGTCGCCTTCTAATCCTTTGCCCGTTAGCGTTGCTAATCCACAAAGGTCACCGCCAGGAAAGGGCAGATAAATCAAGGCAATGTCGGATCCTGTACTGGCTTTTCGAGCACGTAAATCCGAGAACACGCCCTGCTGAGCTTCCATTTGATCGAGAATGCTCGAGAGGCTTGTAGATTCGTTTATGTCTACCTCCACTGGAGTGGAGAATCTGAAACTTAAACCGGCCGCACTGTCGGAGAAAATTTGATTGGTCGCAGCAAGCAGTTGATCAAACCGGGTTTGGTGATCATTGCTATAAAGAGTTTTGACGCCAGGGGAGAAGTAGACGAGAACGTCGACAACTGGGTCGGCAGGCTTGCTGCTTGCACTCGCGACGTCAGTGCCGAGGAGTCGTTCGTTGTAATTGCTGACACCGTCACCGTCTGTGTCTTCGAGCAGTTCGATGCTTTGAAGCGTGAAAGACCTGCTGCTGATTGCACCAGCATCGGATCGAACTGTTCTAAATGCGAGGGTTCCCCCAGTGGAGTCGTCTTTCACCCGCAAGTGAAAGAAATCGAAACCCGCATCCGATTGTTCAGTAAAAGAGGTGTTAATTGTGGTGGCCGTTGTTTGTGTGCGAGGTGCTAGTGAAACACCAAGAGAGGAAGATGCTGCTGTGAACAAACCAAAGCCAAATATGGAATCACCATTTGCCTGAACAATATCAACGGTGAGGTTGCCCGTCGTGTTGGATGGGCTGGCATTGACAATGGCTGGCAAGGTAATGGAAACATTGCTACCGCTAATCACAGCGGTTGGATCCCCATCAAAGAAAACAGATGCGTGGGTTTCATCGTTGCTACTGCTGATGGAGTATCCCCCAGATTGATTTAGAGTCACCTGATTGCGGGTTCGAATTGAATCAATGCGGGTCCAGGTGCCATTTTGTTTTTCGTCGAGCAACAGCGTGATGTAGAAGGTGTTGTTTTCAGGAATATTCAACCCCGTCTTGAAATCAGTCACAGCAATTGAAGTACCTGCGGCAAGGGTTGAAGACAGATAGTGATAGCCTAAAGTAAAGAATGAGCTATCGAAGTTGCTCAGTGTCTCGTGTGCTATGGCTCTGAACCTCAGTTCTGAACTGGTGCTGCTGTCTCGATTCTTAAGGCCAGCTGTGAAAATCACGCTGGTTTGGCTATTGGTTTTTATCTCACAGGGGCAAACAAGATCCACCTGGGTGGCCTGGGCGGCGAAGCCGAAGGTTAGTAGTATTCCAAAAATGAATATTCTAATCATGAATTCGATTCCGTTTGTAATTCGGGTTCAGGACTTCGGTAGTCTGGTGTGGCGGGATTAACGTGATGGTTGAAAGATCGAGCGAGCCCGATCCATACATGAGACTTGTTGCCTCGTAAATTGAACACACCTGATGACGTGCCAATTGTTGCAAATGTTGATTCAGGTCCCAGAGTCATGACGAAGCTATAATCCGAATAGCCGTCAACTTTGCCATTGATCGTGAGACTACCGCTGGGGTTCTTCGTGACCTTATCCACCCACACACTGATGTTTTGCTGTGGCTCTGGCAAGGCCATGGTGACCAGGTCACCGGATTCCAGCTCCAGAAATTTTTCTCGTTGAATGCCAAACAAACTCAGGTTGGGGACATCCTGGCGAATATGCGGAGGCTGGATCGAGGGGTCAGTCTCGAGCCAGGTTGAAGTCGTTCGGACGATGCTTTGATCTGTGGCTGCTTTGTACAGGCCGTATTCTCCGTTTGTTGCTAGGGTTGTACGGCTAGAGGGCGCATTAGGTTCATTGAAGCTGGTTGGCGTCGTTGCTTTCGTTCCGTTAGCTCCATGTGTCCCATTTGCTGTTTTTAGCGCAAAGGCCACCAGTAAACAGGTCGTGGCAATTCCGACAAGAATGAGAACGTATTTCATGGATAAGGAAAGTTACAGATTGTTTTAGCAGTTTGCCGCTGGAATTGGCTGAAATCCAGACCTATTGCACCTCAAATACTTCCACTAGTCCGATTCCAGTTGTTCCTCCGGAACCGCTGACGATGGCGGTATAAGCGCCGGGCTGTAGTGTAATCAGGATGCTGGACTCCTTATCGTTGGTCGGCTGAAGATTAGTTGGAATGTTGTCCGCATTGCTATGTGATCGCCAGTCATCGTTTGTATCAATGAGATCTGGCCCAGAAAACACCTGGAGCACTGGATCAAGAAGTGCGCCTTGTACGCCAAAGTCGCTAAGACTGGGCCCCTTGGCTCTGATGAGCACAGTCATTGGTGCATCGCCGGCGATAATCAAACCGCCAATCATCACATTATCTCCCGCGCCGACAGAGCCTCTCGTGGCGATGTTGACTAATTTACTAGCATCGCTTTCGACTTCGAAGATTTCCACTAGACCAACCCCCGTGGTCTCTTGATTACCTCGAACAATAGCGGTGTAGGGGCCAGGTTCGAGGGTAGCGACAATCACAGATTCCAACTGAAATGTTGGCACGAGGTTCGACGGGATCTCACTCATACGTGGATGCTGGTCCCAGTCATCATTGCTATCAATCAGATCTGGCCCACTGAATAGTTGTAGTTGTGGGTCAGTGAGAACGCCAGCTACGCCACGGTTTGCCAAATCTGGACCGATGGCGCGAATAACAACCGTTTTTGCTGACGAACCCTCAATAATCAGACCTCCAATAGCAACACCATCTCCAGTGTCAACGAAAGCACGTGTAGCAATATTGATGAGTCTTGAGTCCGTGGGCGTTGGCGTGGAGCCCGCGGGTCCGGTCGTCGTTAAACTATAACTGCCAGTTTCAGTGGTGCTCGTCGCTGAATTGACCAGGATTCGATATGTTCCAGCATCAAGCTGGGTTGAAATTTCAGCATTGAAGCCAGTGCCGCTGTCGTCGTCTTCCGTGATTGGGGAGAGGCTCTCCGTGAGTAGCCTGAGGAATGGATCAAAATCGGTCGCATCAAGATTGATTTTGACGCTGCCACCTTCAGTGAGCGTCATTTGGTAGACGTCCACTCTCGAGTTGTCTGTGGAATTCAGTATGTCACTAATCTGGCAATCGCTATCTGACAACGCGCCCGAGACGGTTTGGTTTGGAGAAATCGTCTCCACAGCACATTCGGCGGCCGACAGGAGGTTCGCCCACGAGAAAAGGAGACACGATATTGTTACGCGTAAACGTGTATTCATGCCAAAAAGTATAGACTTAAATCTGATACTCGGAGGGATGGCGCAGCATAAACGACTCGTTTTTGAGCGTTAAATGGGGACTGTAGTGTGGGTCACGTGCGAGTTGCGCAGGCCAGCGGTTCATCATGTATTCGACTTCTTGACGAAAACGCTCTTGTTTCTCCGGCGTGTCCTCATAACCTCTGGAAACAGACTCATGATGGTACAGCTCTGCCCAGGGTGTCCAAACGACGGAGTAGCCTGCTTCTGAAAGTTTCAGACAGAAGTCAATGTCATTAAACGCAACCGCCAGGCGCTCTTCCATGCCACCGATTTGTAGCCAAAGACTTTTTCGGGTCAACATGCAGGCAGCCGTGACTGCCGAAAGATTCTGACTAACCTGTAGTCGACTGAAGTAGCCTTCGTGGTCTTTGCTAAAGTGTTTGTGCGAATGGCCAGCAACCCCTCCGATTCCTAGAATGACACCTGCATGCTGAATGGTATCGTCGGGATAGCGCAGTTTTGCACCGACACAACCGACTCCAGGCTGTGATCCGTGACCCACTAACTCGGCCAGCCATTCGGGATTGATGACTTCAGTATCATCGTTCAGCAGGCAGACAAATTCCGACTGACATTGTGCGACGGCGAGATTATTCAAGGCTGGAAAGTTAAAGGGTTGGTTGGCAACGACGACATTAACTCCATTTTCTGAAAGGGTTTTCAAATAGTTTAAGGTGTTGAAATCATCAGAGCCGTTATCCACGACCAGTAGTTCGTATGCTGGATAGTTCGTTCTTTTGAGAATACTGTCGATACACCTATGTAGGGTGGCGTAGCCATTTCTCGTGGGGATAATGATGGTCACGTCATGGTTTTCCGGAAGATCATACTTCACCCTGTACCTGATTTGACTTAGTTGTACCTCTGCATTTACACCTATTCTCGCCAGGTGATCACGTACCGCAAGCCTTCCCGCTTCCAGAGCATTGGGTTTGGTGCTGATGTCTGCCGCGGTACTGCCTTCGTGTACACGCCAGTGATAGAGAACGGACGGAATGTGTTGAATTTGAGAAGGTCCAATTTTCTCAATCAGCCTCAACATCAGATCATGATCCTGAGCACCGTCATAACCCGGTCTAAATCCGTCTACTTCTTGAAACACTGCTCTGTTGATCACGACTAAATGACAGAGATAGTTTTGGCTGAGTAGCAGTTGATAGTTGTAGTCGGGTTTGAAGTAGGGCCCTTCTCTCATTCCCTTTCTGTTCAGCTTGTCTTCGTCGGAGTAGATCAATTTCACCGAATCGTTGGCTTCTATACAGCTCGCGATGGTTTCGAGTGCGACCTTGGACAAGGTGTCATCCTGATCCATCAAGACGATAAAATCACCGGTTGCAAGGCCGGCGGCATTGTTGCTTGCAGCAGCTATTCCAGCGTTCTTGGCGGATCGAGACAACTTGATGCGAGGGTCTCGCTTATAGGTGTCTAACAACTCAGCGAGTTCCAGATCATCGCTGCCGTCATCGTGAATGCACAGCTCCCAGTTATCGTAGGTTTGAGCCAATACCGAATCAATTGCGTGTTGGAGAAAGGATAAGCTCGGTCGGTAGACGGGCATCAAAATGGAGAAAAGTAGGCTGGATTCGGTCGGGGTTAGATGACACTTTTCCTCCACACCTCTAATCCAATCCAAGTATCCCTTCCCGGCGGTGGGATTAGGTATAGATGTGGCGATGAGCTCAGAAGGTTTTTTGTCACGCATTTTTTTATAAGTTCCCACGATACCTTCGATTTGAAGCGTTGCCCAAACTTGGCCTAGTCGCCTACGATTTCGTGAAAACATTTTTGAGCTATCTTCTAAAAAGTGCGGTGCGATGGCGCACGGGAGCTGAATGAAAAACTGTTGATACGAAGCATCGATCGAATTTGAACTTCTGATGTTGTCGGCGTGGAAACACAGTTCACAGAAATCTCATTCGATTGATGACTTTCAGGTGCTCTCTGATTAAGTCGAAGTCGTAGTCCGAGACCTGTTTGAGGGATTCCTCAAATTTTATCAGGTTGGGCACCTTCATTGGGTTTACCGCTAGTAGTTCCCGCTTAACGAAAGGACAGCCCATCTCGAGCACTAGCTTTTGCCACAAAAAATGGCTTCCGTTCAGGGGTATACCAGCAGATAGGCTTTGTAGCATGGTTTCAATGTAATCTTGTTCTTCTTTGAGTCTTAAATTAAAAGACTTTGAGTTTAGATCAACCGCTCCGAGTTCTTCGTACATCATTCTTGCAGCAATCTGATATGGATATAAGGCTTCACACCTAAGCCGAAGTTTTAGCAACAAACGGGTTAACCCGATCTCGTAATGCCTGACCACAGCACCCTTATTGTTGATGTAACGTAGGTCAGTCCAAAATTTCCAGAACTCTGAATGCGCAAGTGTTTTTTGATTGAATAGTATGAAATATGACTGAAGGTGGTAGCGAATTTCCCAGCTATCGGTAATGGCAAGCACGTCTGCATGCTGATTCGCATCAGAGTTTAAGATCTCGTTCAGGGGTTTGAAAGGCCCGTAGACACTATCGTTCACTATCAGCAGTGCTTCTAGTGACTCCGGTTGTTTGATTGATAGGATGCCATCCTTATAAGCACCAAAGTCATAACCAATATTCTTTCGACAAAGAATTTGGCCCACATGAGGTTTGAGCAAGGCGATGCTGTTAGGGTCCAACTTTGTCGAATTAGTGACAAACACTACACAAAAACCAGTATTTGCCAATGCCTCAACCTGACGGTGTACATAACTGTGTACTTGACCATTTGCATCAAAGTTCGCGTAGATTGCCACCTTAGTTGCTTTGGCAAGGTTTTGATCACCCTCGATGGTCTCTACGATTCTAATGCGCCGGGACCGAAACAAAGCAGCCGCATACGCAGCGCTCCTTAGAATCGCTCTGTAAACGTCCGTTGTGATTTCACGCAGCAGCCTAACTAGTCTTAGCAACAAACTCATATGCCATAAAAAATAATGTCTCCAAACGCATCATAATCTTCATTGTCGCGCCAAGCGAGCAAAGGGTGCTCTATTACCGAGGTGGGTTTCCGTGAGTGAACCGAATTTGATTGTGACACTGCTGAGTTCAGAGGCTCTCACCTAGCGAACAACCCAGGATGGTGAAGTAGTGGCGCTTGAATTGAAATCCCCTCAAGCGGAGAGTGATCGCCAACGTGAATTTTTGTTAGACTCCAGCCACACCGTCGCTCTGCGGCACGCCCTTAACCTGAGACAATTGATTCCGTTTTTGTGAAGACATCAAAACGCTTATTCCAAGATCTGACTGTCGCCCTCTACGCAAAGGCTAGCTCTAGCTTTTTGAGGAGGTATCTATGAGCAATCTGTTTGTGCTCGGAATGCATCGATCCGGAACATCTGCTGTCGCAGGCGCATTGGTTGCGAGCGGCTTTTATCCCGGTCGCGAATTGTTACCAGCGGACCCTGGTTTTAATGATCGCGGTTTTTATGAAAATAAAGCGGTTGTTGCGATCCATGATGAGTTCTTTGATGCTTTTGGGTTGGATTGGCGGTACTGCTACCAGTTGCCACCAGACTGTTTTGAGAGTGAAGCGGCGGAACTGGCCCGCAATAAAATAAAACAATTATTGGATGGTGAGTACAGTACGAACCAGCCCTGGTGTATCAAGGACCCGCGAGTCAGTGTGCTTTTTCCTTTATGGCGTAGGGTGCTCGATGAAACAAAGATTGAGTACAAAGCCGTGCTGACTCAGCGAGACCCAGGAGCGGTAGCCGCATCATTGGCGCGGCGAGATGGGTTGTCGATTAACCAGGGCTTGCTGCTTTGGCTCTATTACAGCCTGGCCGCAGAGTTCTATACACGAGGCGTTGATCGCGCTGTCGTGCTATACGACGATTTCGTGAGAGATCCCGGGCTGCAACTAGGTCGTTTGTTAGAAGCGTTGGGATTGGGTTTGAGAAGAATACCAACATCTAACGAACTCGGTGTTGATGTGGGATTGCGTCACGTCGGTAGAGAAGAAAGCAATTGCCCGGAGTTATTTTTAGAACTGTTCGAATCATTGCGTCAGGTACCTGCGCCCACTCAGCAGATTGATGCGATCAGAAACCCATTGTGGTCAGCTTTCCCATTACTTCCGGACATGGTGGGTCTGGAGCGCATTGCTGACTCAAGGGCAAAAGACCTCGAAACAACCTCGCTTCATGTTCAAAACCTCGAGCAGTTGATTGAGCGGGGAAAAGAAGACAATCGAAAAAGTATTGAGCATGCTAAAAATTTAGAAAATGCATTGTCTGACGCTCTAGAAACGAATGTCAGCCTAAAAAAGACAGTGACCACACTTGAAGAAATGCAGCGGGCTGCGGAAAGTAAGGCTCAGCAGATGACTGTTGAACTAGCTCACGCTCGCACGGAGGCGGATCGGGCGAATGAAGCATTCAACGCGATACGTCTGAGCCTTTTTTGGCGGCTCACTCGACCTGCCAGATATATTGTCGAGCGGGCACGTCGACTTCGCCGTTTGAGAGCTCGAACAGATCATCAAATTGCACTAAAGCCAGAAAAACAAGTCCAACTAGATAAAGGTTGGTACGTCAGTACAGGTGAGGAAGCACATCTTCTTCTAGTAACAGACCAAAACTATCTGCCATCTGGAAATGTTGAGCTTACTTACCTTCTTGAAGAGGGGAGTTGCGAGCTGAATCCCATTTTACATGTCAATTACGGCTTCGAAGAGGGGCAGGTTGAGTTTTCGATGCCGACACCGACGCCGGGTCTCAATCGCATTAAGCTGAGTATGCCCGATCACACCAATTGCTTGCGTCTTGATCCTTTGACTACTAAAGGCAAATTCAACATTACCGATTTTAAAATTAGAGAATTATTCTGACCGCATAGTCGTGATGGAGGGGTCAATTCCAAAATCGACCTGGCCGGTCTGGTGATAGTCGTTTGGTAGAACTTTGAACTGTAGAGCGTCAATGATTCTGGCAATAAAAGTTTCCTCTCCGTCGACAATCGCCCGTACACCAGCGTTCATAAAATAGCTGCCTGGGTTTAGGCTGCAGGTGAATGGAAACCTGATGCGCAACCTTTCGCCTCGTGCAACGTTGTGCTTGAGATGGGAAGTCTCGCTGCCGCCGATCTCAAAGCCAGTGACTGATTTAATCAGCATACCGAGTTCAACGTTCTCAAAGCTTTGTGAAAAAGTGACATCAAACTGATAAGCGTAGTGCGCTCTTGCAGAAAGGAGATTTACCTGTTGATCTTGATTGTCGAGAATCTGAAGGTTAATGATGGTAGCGCCTTGATCAGGGTAGACGACAGGCTCGGAAATCAACGCTGGATCAAAGGTCGCGATTTTGTTGTTGCTGTCATTGGTGCTGAGGTTTTGCACGTTTACGGGTTTGTTTTCTCTGATTGCATCTCGAACAGACTGCCGGTGATCAGCTGGAGCAAATAAGAGGCGGTGATAAGACTCGGTCACTCTTGAAGGTTCCCCGCTTTGAATGATTTCACCCTCGTCGAGTAACACCGTTCGATCGCATAGTTCTCGTATGGTCTGGGATGAGTGCGAAACAAAAATGATCCCGACACCTGAATCAGCTAATTTTCTTAAATGTTCAAAACATTTGTGCTGAAAGCCCTCATCACCAACTGCTAGCGCTTCATCAATAATCATGATTTTTGGATCGAGATGAGTCGACACCGCGTAGGCAAGTCTCATCTTCATGCCGGTGGAGTAGTGCTCGATGGGGTCATTTATTGCGTTGCCAATGTCTGCAAATTCGATGATCCGGCTGACTCTACTCTTCATTTCCTGGCGGGTGAATCCCCTCAGCGCCCCAACAAAATAGATGTTTTCGTGACCGCTTAAGTCGTCAACTAGCCCGAATCCCAAATCTAACACCGGGCAAACTCGGCCGGAAGTTTCGAGTTGTCCTTCACTGGGCAGGAAGATGCCGCTCAAAACTCTTAGCAAAGTCGTTTTGCCTGCACCGTTGCAGCCAACAATCCCGACGATTTCACTCTCATGAAGTTCAAGGTTTACGTTGCGCAGTATCTGGGTTCGCCTGGGAGCGTATTTCGTGGAAAATCTGTGCAAAAGCCTATGGGACGGTTTGTCGTAGGTATCGAATGATTTCCCTACTTGCATCGCTGATAGCAGAAGACCTTTAGATGACATCCATAAAACCCTTGCTGAGTTTTCGATAAATAGCGAGGCCAATCAATAAACTGATGACACTTAGAACTGAGTAGATGGCCAATAGGGATAAATCGATGAACGTACCGTTGATGATGAGTTGTCTTGAGAGTTCAATCGGGATGGTGAGAAAGTTGAGTTGAACAATCTGATGATAGGGTGCGGGGATCATTTCTATGGTGTAGAACACAGGTGACATAAACAGCATTGCAGTGGTTACAAAAGGCATCACCATCGCGATATCCCTTAGATAAACACTTGCCGCCGAAACAATCAGACAGAGCCCTGTCAGAGCAATGTAAAAAGGTAGGACAACAATTGGCAGCATCAGCAGAACGGGAGAAAACTCATGGCCAATGGCAATCAATAACCCTAAAAGCACAACGAGGCTCCCGAGTAGCTGTGGGATGGTGCTCAACACAGTGCTGAATATAAAAGTAACTGACGGGAAACTGACGTTTGAGATTATTCCGCGTTCGGCAAAGATCACTGTGGTCGACTTGTTGAGTGCGTTTGCGGTTGCCGTATGAATCATCAGACCCAGAAACAAGTTCATGGCGAAGTAGCTTGAGCTCTCATGGCCGGGCCATCTCGCGGCAAAAAATTCGGTGAATACGAGCGTGTAAATTGCCATTAACAGCAGTGGTGACAACACAGTCCACAGTAAGCCGAATGCCGTTCCGGCGTATTGGTTGATCCATTCCCGTCGGGTTAAGGACAAGACCAGCTGTAGTCTGGCGATCTGTGCGTTATGATTCATGTTCTGTTTTCAGCGACCAAGAACGAGAGTATGCCCACTCAGGAAAGCCCAGTCCAAATTTCGGTGATAATGGTGAGCTATTTTACCGGGCCAGTGCTTTGGCAAGCGATCGACAGCGTGCTCGCTCAACCGGTTGAACTTGAATTGGTGTTAGTGAATAACGGCAATCCAATTGATGTTGTCGAGAAGCTGGAATCACTTCAAGGGGCCAATCTCAATATTAAATTAATCACAGGGCAGGGGAATGTTGGGTTCTCTAAAGGATGTAATCTCGGTGCCAGATTATCCTCGGGATCAAATCTACTATTTCTAAACCCTGATTGTGTGTTGTTTCCAGACAGTCTTGAGCGTGTGCTCGAATCGATTGAAGATTTACCCAGGGGTTCTCTCCTTGGCGGTAATTTATTGGATAGCGATTTGAAACACTGCGAGAACACCCGTAGAGAGTTTCCAACGCCCTGGCGGCTCGTTGTTGAGTCGTTGTTCCTTTATAAACTCGCCCCTAATCATCCATATTTCAAAAGACTCAAGGATTCGATTGATGTGACCACAGAAGTACCGGTGCCCACATCAGTGGTGAGTGGCGCGTTTATGGTCGTTAGCCGCGATATGTTTGAGCTATTGAATGGTTTTGACGAAGACTACTTTTTACACGTGGAAGATGTCGACTATTGTATGCGGCACCACCTCTCCCAGCATCCCGCCTATTTCTGTCCCGCCGCAAAGGCGTATCACTTCCAGAGTTCAAGCCAGGTGAGTTGGTATCGTGTTGAACTCTATAAGGCGAAGAGTTTCCAGACCTATTTTCGAAAGCATTTCACTTCTTCTTACCCGTCTTATTTTATCAGCCTACTGGGCATTGTGCTTTATGGCCGGTTTGTAGCGAGGTCGGCGCTGAAGTTGTGTACGCTTGGCAGATTGCCCGTCAGTTCAAGGTTCCAACCGGCGATATCGAATCAAGAAATATTATGACCACCATTGCTGTCCTGGTCAGTTTTAACCCTGATCCCGAACAACTTCGGCGTAACATCGAAGCATTGAAGGTTCAGGTCGACGAGATTGTTGTGGTCGATAATTCTCCAATTGAATTTGATGTTTTTCCTATCAATCACTACATTTGGCTGCCAGAAAATGCAGGTGTGGGACGAGCGCAAAACCTGGGAGTGCAGAGAGCCATCCAGCTTGGGGCAGACCAGATTTTGTTTTCTGATCAGGATAGCCATTTTTATCCTTATGCAGTCCGAACCCTGTCTGAGGCATTGCAATCTGGCTCCGAAGTTGCAGCTGTTGGTCCTGTGTACCGCGAACTGAATTCAAACCAGCTGTCGAGTTTTTTTCTGTTGCGAGGGTTGCTTGTAAAAAGAACCCCAGGTTTAAGTTTGCAGAAAGGCCAAACAATTCAGACAGACTTTCTTATTTCATCCGGAATGCTGGTGAAGGTTTCTGCATTTCAGCAGGTCGGAATGATGAGAGAAGATTACTTTATTGATTACGTCGATACTGAATGGTGTATTCGAGCGACGGCTTTAGGTTTCCGTCTGTTGGGAGTTGGAGGGGAAATGATGAGCCATCGGTTAGGTGAAGGGTTCACCAGGGTGTGGCTCTGGCGCTGGCGAAAGGTGGCCAGCCACTCTCCCTTTCGCTACTTCTATATGTTTCGAAATTGCACGCACTTAGTCATTCATCACAACATGTCAATCGGCTGGCGGTGGTACCTGGTCAGAAGGTCACTTGTACAGCTGATTTATCTGGTTTTGTTGGATCGGCGTATGGCTTCGATCAGAGACGCTATCTGGGGTGTCTACGCTGGGATATCGAGGAGCACCAAAGCTGAAATTTCCTGAATCGGTTCTATTTATTCTGTGAATCACCAACACCGGGAGATTCTTTTTATTGGGAAATTCGACTCTGCTTGGAGTGCTGATGAAGGTATACTCTGCATTTTTAGATCAGGGAAAGGAAGGTATGGAGGATTCGCAGATCAACGACGAAATTGACCTCAAGCAACTAATTACGAGTGTGCTTGAGACCAGAGTGTGGGTGTTTGTTGGTTTGATAGTGGTGTCGGCCATATTTTGGGGTATCCAAGCGACTCTCTATCTGACCGCACCCAATGTTCTTTCCTATGAATCCAGAATCAATCTAATATTCAACGGTGCAAGCGAGCGGTCTTATCCTAACGGTAGTCCTTTCACCATCAACGATGTCATCTCTCCTGTAGTCCTGCACAGTGTTTATGAAAATAACGGGCTTTCTGATTTTATTGGTTTGAGGTCGTTCGTCAGCAGTTTCTCTGTGCGACCTTATACTCCGGATAGGAATCTTATTTTGGCAAAGTACACTGATTTGTTAGAGAGTAAGAATCTGAGTATTGCCGAAATTGACCAGCTTCAGAAAGGGCTAAACGATGAGCTAAGCCGCGCATCTGTCGACGCAGTTACTATTACTTTTTCAGGTAAGGGGCTGGAAACGATACCTAAGATTCTTGTTGAAAAAGTGATGCGTGATGTCCCCGGCGAATGGGCGCGACATATGATCGAAGAAGTGGGTGTTGGTGAATTCCGTGAAGCGATTTATACCAGTGGTGTACTTGATGAGTCCGTCATAAGTAATATGGATTACCTTATTGCATTCGAGATGTTGCTAGACAGGTTAGAATTGCTACAAAGAAATATCTTGGTTATTAAGGAGTTGCCAAACGGGTTGGTGGTTGCGGATGAAGAATCCGGGTTGTCCTTACCGGATTTGGAAAAGGCCGTATTTGATGTAAAGCGTTATCGGGTTGCGCCACTCATTAATCCGGTCCGATCTTTAGGAATCGCTAAGAACCCAGAGTTAGTTCAGTTGTACTTCGAAAATGAGCTGATTGAACTCAAGCGAGGCTTAGAAGTTCATTCAGCGAAACGTAAGAACATATCAGAGGCATACTCCAACTATCTGCAATCCGGTTCAGGGCAGCAGGGTTCTTCTGCATCGACAATGAATTCCGTAACAACCCAAATAGAACCGGAGTTTTTTGACAAAATCGTGGAGCTAACAAATTCCGGTGCAGATATCATCTATCGGCAAGAACTCAACACACTTTTTTTGGAGACTTCTGACAAAATGTCTGAAGCTGAGGCCGAGATTGCCAGGATTGAGCAAATTTTGAGTTCAATGAAGGGGCAAAATACGTCAACTCAGATCTTAAGAGAGAGTTATTCAAGTCAGGTTAATGAGCAATTGCCATCTATAATCGAGCAGCTTTCTAACTATTTCCGAGTGTCTGAAAGACTCTACAAGAAACTAAGTGCAGAAAACTTAGGCAGTGCTCGTGATATGTTCAGATTTGCAGATGGAGAGAGCTCATTCACGCAATCTAATAAGATTTTGTCTATGTCGAATCTGCGACTATTTATTATCGTATGTTTTCTCACGGTAATTGTGATTGTACCCGTCGTAATGATTCGGAAGAGTTTGCTCAAGGACTAAAGTTGGTTACAACTGAACTTGGTAATGTGGGTCGAATAGTGTGTTTGAGATTCCCTTAAACTACAATTGTTGAGCATCTGACCGGAAGCGGAAATAGGTTTTTGCCTATTCGGTCAGGTGTTAATCAGAACCAAATAGCTGTGGCGGGTAATCCAAGGAGGTTGGTTTATCGTCTTTCAACAAACTGGGAGATTTGGTTGGCGCTTGGAGGTTTTAGGCGGCTCAGCTTCATTAGATTTTGCGAAGCTATTATGTTCTGAGGTGCACGAGCTAACAGTGATTCAGAGTGGTATCCGTAGCGCGCGGCATATACTTAAAGTGGCTCCCTGACCTGGGCTCGAACCAGGGACCCAATGATTAACAGTCATTTGCTCTACCAACTGAGCTATCAGGGAACATTGGAGGCGAGGATTCTATAGATGAAGGTTATTTTGGTCAACACCCTTTTAGCAATTTGTCTCGTGAGAGTACTGTCGTAATTCCTCTTGCCATAGGGGTGTCAGGAGTCTTGTCTTAGACTCCTGATTTTCCACCTCCGTTTGGGCTAAAATCCCTCCCCCAAATGAGGTTCAATAATGAAATCAGGCCAGTTTGAACTCCAATCTGACTACAAGCCCGCAGGCGATCAACCGGCAGCGATTGCGGGTTTACTGGATGGCATAGCTTCAGGTTTAGCTTCACAAACTCTACTTGGTGTTACTGGCTCAGGTAAGACCTATTCAATTGCGAACGTCATCGAGAAGTTACAAAGACCGACGCTGATCATGGCGCCGAATAAAACGCTGGCGGCTCAACTCTACGGCGAGTTCAAAGATTTTTTCCCTAATAACGCCGTCGAATATTTCGTCTCCTATTACGATTATTACCAACCTGAAGCTTATGTGCCCAGCTCAGATACCTATATCGAAAAAGACTCAGCCATTAATGAGCATATTGAACAGATGCGTTTATCTTCTACAAAGGCATTGCTACAGCGCAGAGATTCAATCGTGGTTGCCTCGGTATCTTCGATCTATGGTTTGGGTGATCCTGGGGCGTATCTCAAGATGGTCATGCACCTCGACCGGGGAGACAAGGTTGATCAGCGTTTTATCCTCCGTCGTCTGGCGGAGCTTCAGTACTCGAGAAACGAGATGGAGTTGAAGCGTGCAACCTATCGGGTGCGGGGAGATGTGATTGATGTGTTTCCGGCTGAATCCGATAAAGAAGCAATTCGCATTGAGCTCTTTGATGATGAGATCGAGGATCTGGCGTTTTTCGATCCGCTCACGGGTGAAGTGCTACGACGCGTGCCGAGGGTCACAATCTTCCCCAAGTCTCACTATGTCACGCCGCGGGAAACCATAGAAAAAGCGTTAGATCAAATTCGTGACGAGCTCACGATCCGCCTCAAGCACTTAAAAGATGAAAACCGTCTAGTTGAGGCCCAGAGGC
>TARA_R110002072_G_scaffold84388_26_pt1 | contig 24031 bp, 20 predicted proteins | sample TARA_R110002072 | Tara Oceans TARA_R110002072 (sample SAMEA4397118) | marine metagenome | biome: Polar Biome; feature: [SRF] surface water layer (ENVO:00010504); material: water (ENVO:00002006), including particulate matter (ENVO:01000060) such as... | depth 5 m | reverse complement strand
TTCGCCAAAACGACGAATATTCCCGCGCAACAACGCGTCTTTCATTGCACTCGCGTCCTGCTTGAGCTGGTGAACCGCCTCCACCGACTTGCCCTGCCCTGACTTAAAGCTCTCAATCTGCTGGGCAATAATCATGTCGGAAGAGCGGGAGACACCGGTGTAATACAGGACCGTGGATGCCTCAAGCTCGCTCAGAATCCACTTCTTGATGCGCAGCGGATTCACTGTCACACGATTTTGCTCGTGGAACTCCATGAAATTGACACCGCCGAACGTGGCCGCGTACTGGTCCTGCGCGCCGCCTCTGAGGCCAATATCCATACGCTCAATCTCGAAGGCCAGGTGAGCGACATCGTATTCACCGAGCGGCAAGTGCAACAGCTCCGCAAACGCCGTCAAAATCGCAACGACCATGGTGGACGATGACCCCAGGCCAGAGCCCGCCGGGGCATCGGAATGCGTGCTGATCTTCAGCGACAGCGGTTCACCGTTATTGAAGTCGCGAACAATGCGGTTGTAGACACCCTTGTGCAAGTCCAGCAGCCCATCGTAGGCATATTCTGTCGCACAGGGGGCACTGAAGACTTCCTCGCGATCGGTGGCCACAAACGTCACGGTGCCGTCATCACAGGGTTCTATCGTACAATACGAACTCAGGTTGATCGATGCGTTCAGCACTGCGCCACCGTAGAGATCACAGTACGGTGCCACATCGCTGCCGCCGCCCGCCAGGCCAAGCCTGAGCGGTGCTTTTGCCCTGATCAGCATTACTGAAACCCTCCCGGCACCAGGCGCCGATAGACCGGTTTTAAATTCGCCACACTGTTCACCCAGTTGCGTTCATTTTCCACAAAATCCCGGCCCGCTTGTCGAATCAGCGGCCAGCGTTCTTCCTGATCGAGTAGCGCCAGGAGCGAATCCACCAGATCTTCGATATCATCGGCCTTGAACAGGGTGCCCGTTATCCCGTCGCGCACGAGTTCCCTGTGGCCTCCCACATCGGACGCCAGGAACATACTCTTCTGTGCCATGGCCTCCAGCGGTTTGAGCGGAGTTACCAGATCCGTGAGCCGCATCGATTTACGCGGGTAGACCAGTACATCAGTGACCGAGTAGTAGCCATCGACCTCCTCGTACGGCACCCGGCCCGTCATTATCACGGCATCCTGCAATCCAAGCTGCACCACCTGTTCTTCAACCTCATCCGCGACCTGCCCGCCGCCAACCAGCAGCAATCGGGTATCCGGTCGCACTGCCAGAATTCGGGGCATCGCCGCCACCAGCAGATCCAGCCCCTCGTAGGCGTAGAACGAGCCGATAAAGGCAACAACTTTCTTTCCGGCCAATTGCAGACGCTCCTCAATCTCAGTATCGCGGGCTCCTACGGGTTGAAAGCGGCTGGCATCCACGGCGTTGGGAACGATGGTGATTTTATCAGCGGCAATACCTCGCTCTATCAGGTCCTGGCGGATACCCTCACAGATACAGGTCACCGCATCGACGCGTTTCAGCACCCAGGTTTCCATTGCCCTGGTGAGTCGATAACGCAACCCATCCTCACTGCTGGTGCCGTGACTGACCGCTGCGTCTTCCCAGAAACCGCGAACCTCATACACCACCGGGATGCCCAGCGCCCTGCCCGCCCTGATCGCGGCCACCCCGTTCAATGCCGGGGAGTGCGCGTGAATCACGTCGGGTTTTTCCCTGCGTGCCACCTCAATCAGCCGCTTCGTCAGCAAACTGATCACAGCCCACTGCCCGATCACCGGCAAGCGTTCAAACAGGCTGTCGGAGCCCTGGCAGCGATAGAAATCGAATCCATCCACACTTTCGATGGGCGCAATCGCCTTTCCGGGATTATGTTTGGGCCCTGTCACCTGCGACGTCTTCCAACCGAGCGCGCGCTGTTCCTTCAGGATGGCGCGGGTGCGAAAGGTATAGCCACTTTGCAGTGGAATAGAGTGATCGAGTACGTGCAGTACATGCATTACTGAACGCCCTCATCGCCGATCAAAAACCCTTCCATACGCCGCAAATTGGTATCCCAGTTATAGTGTTCCAGCACGCAGGCACGCCCCGCAGTGTTTATCTGCCGCGGCGCGGCCAGCAGTTCCAGCGCTGCAGCAATCATTGCCGCAGGATCATTTGCCACAATGGACAGCACCTCTGGATAATCGACGATGCCAAGCAGCGCATCCTGCGTCGCCAGCACAGGCAAGGTCATCGACATCGCTTCCAGCGCCTTGTTCTGAATGCCCCGTGCGATCTGCAACGGCAGGCAGGCAGCCAGCGCGTGGTGAAGATAGGGGCGAACATCCGGCACACCACCTGTCACGCGCACACCGTCCAGCTTGCCCAGTTGCAACACCTCGTCGGAGGGTTTCATGCCGACGATACAAAACAGAAAATCGGGCTCGCTTTCACGCACGGCCCGCAGCGCGTGCTCACAAAACCACTTTACCGCCTCGACATTCGGCCAATAGTCCATCGCTCCGGTAAACACCAGGACTTTCTGCCCGGGTTGGTAGGGATTCTCATAGGACAGCGCCGGATCGAAATAAGTGCTGTCCACACCTTGCGTACGATAGTGCACTTTCTCCGCACTTTCGGGAGCCAACTGCTTGAACAATGCCGCCTCTTGCGGAGAGACAAAAATACTGACATGCGTCGAGGCCGCCATTTCACGCTCGTAGACCAGCAATTTATCGGCCTCCCGCTGGTAGAGCCACGATAACGGCCACTGCTTTGCCTGTGCGTAACTCCGCCATTTTTCGCTGTCGACATCCTCGGCATCAAAAACCACCGGTACATGTGCCGGCAGCAGTCCCTTGACAAATCGCCCCATGACACCACTGAAGATCAAAACCGCATCGGGACATTCGCGCTCGATACTGGCGCGCACCCACGCTTGCAGCTCCGCATTGCCGTAGTAACTCAGGCTCAGTGCCTGCCCCGTGAGCAACCCCGCAAGACTTCCAGTTACCCGCCTGTGCCTGGGCAAATCGACAATACAACTATCTTCACACTTTTCCTTGACAACATTTACATACTGCCAGTCTTCAGGGTCATCGACGAAGGTACCCAAATGCACGCGCCAACGTCCCGAAAAGTAGTTGAGCATGTTATTCGAGGAAATCTTGTCGCCCTTGTTGGGTGGAAAAGGCAATCGGTGAACCAGGTACAGCAATTTTTTCATTGTGTTTCTTTTCAGATCAACTGCAGCAAGGTGTACCCTTGCCCCGTCATAAGGGCACAGTTATATTGGCCCTCAGATACTAATGGGCGAACAGGCATAGATAAAGCGCTTACAGGCCTGCGGAAAACATATTTTTATGAAAATTGTGAAACAAGCCGCCATTCTCATCGGGGGCAAGGGTACCCGTCTGGGTGACGCCGTACGCAATACGCCCAAGCCATTACTGGACGTGTGTGGACAACCTTTCGTAGAGCACGTCATGCTCAACCTGCGCCGCTTTGGTTTTACAGAGTTTGTGTTACTGGCAGGTTACCAGTCCGGGCTGGTGCGCGAAAAATATGGAACAAACTCGCCGTTTGCACGGGATCTGCAGGCCAGCATCAAGGTGGTTGTCGAGCCCTCTCCCATGGGCACCGGCGGCGCGCTGAAATACGCACGCGAGCATCTACATGACGAGTTTTTGCTGCTCAACGGCGATTCCATCTTTGATTTCAATTACCTCGATCTGTGCAACTGCAGCCGCGAAGATGAGCCTGAAGACTGGCTCTGCCGTGTCGCTTTGCTTGCGGTTGAAAACGCCACGCGCTACGGGTTTGTTGAACTCGATGGCCCGCGCATCAGCGCCTTCAGGGAAAAGCCCTCTGAGCCAAAGTCTGGTTTGATAAACAGCGGCGTGTACTGGCTGAGATCATCGATGCTGGATGCTATTGGGGACAGCCCCTGCTCGCTGGAACAGGACGTCTTTCCCACGCTGGTGCGGGAGGGGCGCATGATCGGTCGCCCCTACCGTGGGTTTTTTATCGATATCGGCATTCCCGAGGACCTGGAAGCCGCCAGAACGCAGTTGTCGGAGAACCTCCGAAAACCCGCCGCATTTCTGGACCGGGATGGCACGTTAAACCACGATGACGGTTACACGCACAAAATTGAAGACTTCAGGTGGATTGACGGCGCAAAAACCGCGATCAAACGCCTCAACGATGCTGGATACCTGGTATTCATTGTGACCAACCAGGCCGGCATTGCTCGCGGTTACTACGACGCCACTGCCGTCGACACACTGCACGAGTGGATGGCGGACGAGTTGTCTGAAGTGGGAGCGCATATCGATGACATTCGCTACTGCCCGCACCACCCCGAGGGCACGGTACCGGGCCTGTCAGGAGCGTGCGACTGCCGCAAACCCGAAACCGGTATGTTGGTCAGCCTGATCGAACACTGGCACCCTGTGATGTCTCGCAGCTTTATGCTGGGAGACACGGACAAGGATGCTCAAGCGGGGATTGCCGTGGGGATTCTGGGTAGAAAAATTGAACCCTCCGCAATACTGCCGGAGGTTGAGTCACTGCTTGCCAGGGATCGCAGTAACCGCTAGTAAAGCTTGCGACCAAACGCGACATCGGTACCGCAACTGTCCGACAACATCGCATTGACCATCAGGTCACCCAACTCACGTCGATAATGCGCCGGCTCCCAGAACCACTGCAGGGCGCCGGACTTGACGCCCGCAGCGGGCACACTCTCGTGTATATACGCAGAGTCCACTGAAAAATCCCAAAGCTCAACCGTACCCGGGGGATACCTGCCCACCAGCGCCTCAACCGAGCGCATCCAGTCGCCATAGGCGGCCATATGCCCCTGATCGCGCAATAAGTCCCAGAAGCTCTCGTGGAACGGATTGGTAAACAAATACACTTTTACGCCGCGCGCCGTCGCGATATCGAGAAAGTGCCCCAAGGTCGCAAACGCAGGATTCAACTGCCCCTGTGAGTCCCGCAGATACCAAGGACGGTTGTATTTCGCTGTCAGGTTATCCATTTTCTGCGCGAACAGGGCATGCGGCCCTTCAATTCGCACCGCCTCGGCAAAATCTCTAGAGGGGTTAAAACCGGCGTCATCGCGATCCGCGGAGGTATCGCTCTGCAGGGCAATGGTCCTGACAGATGCCACCAGCGCATCCAGCGAGAACAGCGATTTGAAGTAGTCGCGCAGAACGCTTTGGTAATAGTCGGGGTTCTGCTCGCCCGCTGCCGTGAACCTGAATCCTGCCATCGCGCGGTCAAGCGCGGAATCGCCGTCGCGTGGCAGCGTACTGGTGGAGATAAAATCGGTGAAATCGAGGCTCAGGAACACCGTCTTCACCGGTTGCTGATACAACAGGTTCAACGCGTACGCGAGTTGCGTCTCTACTTCGGCGCCAGGCATCCCGAGGTTGTATAGCTGCATTCCCGCGCCGCGAAAACAGGCATGTGCAGGCGCAATACCCAATTCGACACGGGAGTTCCCGACCACCAGTGCACTGTGTTCCCGCAACAGTGGCTGGTATTTTTTCAGCACCCGGGTATGCTCGTTGATCTCAATCTTGTGTTCGTTAAAGCCGGGGACGCGCTGCATACCCGTGATGCCGTAGGGATCGGCCACGTAATTGATACCGACTACAGCACAACAGGCCAGCAGCCCGAAGATCAATATGCGCAGTAGGTAAGATTTCGCCGTCATATCAGAACTGGAAGTACAGAAATTCAGACACTTGCTGCAGCGTCAAAATACCGGCCACACCCGCGAGCGCTATCGCCACCGCCCACCGGGTACTGTAGTCCCAACTCAGCAGGTTACTGGAGCGGAGCGTGCGGAACGCCTTGTCATTCTCGTACAGCACCGGCTCGTGCCGGGAGAATATCTGGGCGACATTCGGCAGCAACAGCGCGACAGGAGCAACCGCCAACACCCAGAGATAGTTACCCACAATCATAGTACCACCGCCCTGAACAGGGACGAATCCTATTGCCACCAGTTGCGTCCCCACATCACCCAGCCTGGCCAGGATACCTGCAGGTATCTCAAATCCGGATAACCCCAACATGGCAATAGCGATCTGGTTCCCCTGCTCCAGCGTCGGGGCACGAAAATATACCCATGAAAAAACCACGGCAATAAAGGTCAGCAACCAGGCAAATACCGTGTAAGCCGGATGCCCCGAAAGATTCCAGCCAAATCGGGACATCAGGTGTCGCCAGCTGTGATTGACCATCAGGTATCCTCCGTGAAGTCCGCCCCAGACAACAAATGGCCAACCAGCACCGTGCCAGAGCCCTCCCAGTAACATCGTCAGAAACAGATTGAAGTAGCGACGATACTTTCCCTTTCGATTCCCGCCGAGCGCGATGTACAGATAATCCCGCAGAAATTGCGAGAGTGTCATATGCCAGCGTCGCCAGAATTCGATAATGCTGGTCGATTTATAAGGTGAGAAAAAGTTTACCGGCAAACGCACACCGAACACCCGTGCGGCACCGATCGCCATATCGGAATAACCGGAGAAATCAAAATACAACTGGAACGTATAGGCCAACGAGCTTCCCCAGGCCCTGAAAAAATCGATGTTACCGCCGACGGTACCGGTGTCATAGACCGGCCCGACGTAGGCGGAAAGGTTGTCCGCAATCACTGTCTTTTTGAACAGTCCGATGGCGAAAATAGAGATACCGACGGCGAAATTGGACCATCTCGGGGTCAGGTTTTCAGGCTTCATAAACTGTGGAATGATAGCCCGGTGGTGCACGATCGGGCCCGCGATCAGTTGCGGGAAAAAGCAGACAAACAACGCGTAATGCAGAAAATTATACTCGTGAGTCTTGCCCTGCCACGCATCCACCAGGTAAGAGATCTGCTGGAATGTAAAAAATGAAATCGCCAGCGGTAGAAATATAGTACCCACATCCCAGTGTGTGCCAAATACGGTGTTGACATTGTCGACGAAGAAATTGGCGTACTTGAAGTATCCAAGTAGTGCCAGGTTGACACTGATACCGAAGATCAAAACACTGCGCCTTCGCCAGTAGTTATCCCTGGACAGAACCTGGCCTATGGCAAAATTGAAGGCGATGGAAAACAGCAACAGGATCAGATAGGCGGGCTTCCAGTAAGCGTAAAAGCCCAGCGAGGCGAACACCAGAAATCCCAGGGCAGTATCAAGGGTGAAAACTCTGGCACAGAGGAAGAAGCCGAGTGCACACAGCGGAAAGAAGAGAAAAATGAACTCGTAAGAATTAAAAAGCACGTTTGAGCTGTCCGCACGCCGAGCAACCTTTTTATGGAGTTACTGTGTCAGATTCCTCTCCATCACACCACCTAAATGCCCGCATTTTATTAAGCTTGTCACATTCGCCCCGGATATCAGCAGGAACGGGGTGCAGCACAGCCGCCACACCAGAACAGCGGTCGCCGGCGGAACCGGATTGCCCAGGATGTGAACCCGTCTGCTTACCCTTGTGCAGGCCAAATGGTAGCATTACAGGCCCGGAATCTGGTGGACGAGTTCACTGCAATGAAACAACGCTCCGACAATAGCAAACGTGTCGAAAATGGATTCACGCGACACAGTATCATCGGCCGGCACTGCACTCCCGGCAGTTCAATCCGCGCTGCAGACTGCGTGGACGCCATGCGCGCTGCGCTGCAGTCTCCACTTCCTGTAACAGTAGAAAGCACACCCACTTTTGCACTTGCCACCTCCGGCAGCACTCATCCGCTTGCTGGCGGTGGCGTCGCCATCATTGCCGGCTACCCCCGATTTCGCGACAGTGAACTCACCGGGGTGGCACTCGCTCAAGGCAATGGCGCGGCACTGGCGAGAGGTTATGAGCAGTACGCAGAGGGCATCTTCACACGACTCTTGGGCTCGTTTTGTTGTGCAGTCATCGATACCGCGGCAGATCGCGTACTACTGGGTATCGACCGCCTCGGCCAACACTCGATGTACTACCATGCAAGCGATGGCGCGCTGGCCTTCGGCAGTTTCGCCAGCGGAGCTCTGGTCTCTAGCGAGGACGAGCCGCAACTGCTTGAACAGGGCGTATACAACTACGTGTACTTTCATATGGTACCGAGCCCGGGTACGGTCTATCGCGATCTGCACAAACTACCTGCTGCGCATTACCTGGACTATCGGGGCGGCAAAGCCCAGCGAGTCAACTACTGGTGCCCGCGATTCTCCGACTCCACGCAGACGCAGTCCTTCGACGCGCTGGCGCAGCAACTGCGCACCAGGCTGAGGTCTTCTGTTGAGAATTGCCTGCCGTCGGCAGGAAAAGTGGGTGCGTTTCTCAGCGGTGGACTCGACAGTTCCACTGTTGTCGGTATGTTTTCTGAACTGCGTGAGGGGCAGGCGACCGCTTACTCGATCGGCTTTGCTGCAGAGGGCTATGATGAAATGGCATTTGCCAGAATCACCGCCAGGCACTTTGGCGTTGAACTGAATGAATACTATGTCACACCCGAGGATGTCGTGGATGCTCTACCCACGATTGCCACCAGCTACGATGAGCCCTTTGGCAATTCCTCTGCTCTACCGGCGTATTTCTGTGCCAAAATGGCCGCTGATGACGGTGTGCAAACACTGCTAGCCGGGGACGGTGGCGACGAGTTTTTTGGCGGCAACGAACGCTACCTGAAACAGCGCGTATTCGAATACTATGCGAAAGTTCCGGCACTGTTGCGCAAAGGCCTGATTGATCCGCTTGTGAATGGTATGCCATCCGGCGTGCCGCTGGCAGCCAAAGCGCAGAGCTATATCGCGCAGGCCAATACACCGCTTCCGGATCGGCTGCAAAGCTACAATTTCCTGCACCGTCATGCAGCCGCCGAAATATTCCCCGATGAGGTCCTGCGAGCTGTTGATACAGCGCTGCCCCTTGACCTTCTTCGTTCGATTTATCAACGGCCGGAACCGGCCTCCAGCCTGAATAGAATGCTGTATCTGGATTGGCAGATCACTCTGGCAGATAACGACCTGCGCAAGGTCAGTCATATGTGCGCGCTGGCCGGTGTGGACGTGGTCTATCCCATGCTCGATGACGAGCTGGTGGAGTTTTCCTGCGAGGTACCCAGCGCCTGGAAAATAAAAGGGAATGATTTGCGCCATTTCTATAAGGAGTCGCTAAAAGGCTGGTTGCCCCGGGAGACCATAGAAAAGACCAAGCAAGGTTTTGGCCTCCCCTTCGGTGTCTGGATGCGAAACTATCAACCACTGCGTGAATTGGCCTATGACAATTTGCTGAAACTCAAGAACAGGCGCTTGATCAAACCTGCGTTTATCGACAAGGCGATAGAGATGCACCAGAGCGAACACGCCGCCTACTATGGCGAACTGGTGTGGATTCTCACCGTCTTTGAACTGTGGATGCAGGGGCATTCAGGGATGGATTCGCGGTAGCGACACCGCGAGGAAAAGCGTTTCATCTTACTGTTGTGCCACCCACTCAATGGTCATCCGTGAAACCTCTTCCTGCCAGGGTCGCTGCGAGAAGGTGTGATCTGCCCCAGCCAGTGTAGTAATGCTCACTGTTGGCTTTGCGACTGTGCGTTTCCAGGCCGGGTCCTGCGCAATCAGTGTCGAAAATTCCCGCGCTGTCAGGTCCGCCTCACTCAGTACAATCAGGATCCGATGCTGAAACTGCTCAAGACCTTCCTGCATGACCTCAACAAACGAACGCGTGGCACTCTTCCAACCACGGCCATGCGAGGACTTTCCAAGTAAGGCCACACTGTCTCTGGCCAATTCTGCAAAAGCCGGGACCAGCTTTATTTGCCCGGACAACAAACGTCGCCACTGGTTTCGCGTTGACAGCGAAGGACGATAATAATGCGCCAGCTTGACCTGTGGTGAATAGTTGCCGCTGTGAACCCATGGATTCAACAGAATCAGGCCGGCCACGCGGGGATGGCGGTGCGCAAAAATCAGGGCGCTGGAGGCCGCATCACAAAGCCCCCACAATACTACCCTCGATACGCCGGGCGCACTTCGGATAAAGGCATCGATAGCGGCGGCAATATCGTCCTCTGTATCGTCAAACTCGCTCTTCTTGCCCTCACTGTCACCCATACCACGGTAATCAAACCGCAGTGAGGCAAAACCCGCCTCGGCGAGGCTTCTTGCCAACAGCGTGAACTGTCGATGGCTTCCGACGCGGTACTGCGGCCCACCCACGAGAATCAGCACACCGATGTCCGCAGCCACCTCTGGAACCGCAGTGATCCCCACCAGGCGATCGCCTGCGCACTCAAAGACCACTGCCTGTTCGCTATAAGATGTCACTGCAGCGCCAACACATCGGAAGAGCATTGTTGCAGTGATGCATTGATACCTGCATCGACTGTTCGCCAGAAAGGATCTCCCGCTATACTGCGCTTGCCGACATTGACACCCTGCTGTTGCCAGTGAGAAATAACGCTCTGGGCGGCAACCGGAAACGTGTCGCCGGACAGTGCGCTGATCTCCAGCCAGTGTACCTGCTGGCAAACGGGGTTGAGATCGTTGAGCCGGACTTTTGCCAATTCGAGAGCCATTGCGGAAGAAAGATCATACCCGGCAACTTCCAGCGAGCGCCCCGCTCGCAATTCGCTCCACAGCGTTTTGCGATCAAAACTGACGGTGCCATTGACGGCCGATACCATTGTCTTCAGGCGCAGAAACTGGTCAATCTGTTGCTCACCGTTAAGCACCGGCTGCCAGAGCAGCAGCTGTTGTACATCTGACCGCAGTCGCGACACTTCACAGGCCAGCAGTGCACCCAGTCGCAGTCCCCATAGATTCAGGGGCACAGCTCCCATCGCGACGAGTTTATCGGCAGCAAAAAGTGCATCCTCCAGCCAGACCTGCCATGAGGCGTCTGAAAAGTCGCCGCCGGCATCGCCACAACCTGTGACATCGAGCAGCATCACCCTGTGGCCTGCAGCGGCAAACTCACGCGCTTGACTGGCCACAATATGGCGGGACTTGTTCATTTCCTCGGCGAAGGGGGGCAGGAACAGTATCGAACCCTGCGCACTGGCAGCGACTGGTTCCAACAGAAGATAAAATAGCTTTCTGCCTCGATGCTCGAGAAAACTGCCGTTTATGCTGAAGTCTCCGGGGTTCATCGCCTAGCCGAGCTTGGACTCCACAAATGCAGTCAAGCTACCGACAGTGGCAAAAACATCGGCGTCGATTTCATCGTCATCGACGATGATGCCGTACTGTTCTTCCAGGCTGGCCAAAATCCCGACCACAGACATCGAATCCATTTCCGGAATCGCACCCAGAATGCGGGTGTCTGGATGCGCGGGAATCGCTCCGGCTGGAATACCCAGGTTTGATTGCAGGATTGCAATGACATCTGATTGAATATCCATATTTCACACTACTAGTATTGAATGACACGCTGGCCAGCGAGCATCGACTTTCATGCTAACCCTGCAATCCTGTCTTCTCAAGCCGGAAAATGCGATCAGGCTATCATAATCGACAGAAGTATTGCCATTCTCCGCCTTTTCATCGATAGTGTTTTATTGATCAAACCCCGGCATCAATCCGTTGGCTGACCCACATCATCACATTCGAATTGAGAAGTTGCTTCTCGGACAGGACTCGCTGGATGCGCCGCTGCAGCGTGCATTTTCCAGGTACGAAGCCAGAAACCTGCAGTATGGCGAACACTGGCTCAAAAATCTGGCCTCCCATGCACTAGACGAAAACGATCAGGCTATCATTTACATTGCGAGGCTGGGGCCGGACAATTTTGTCGCCTGCCCGCTGAAGATCAGTTCGCCGCATAAGCGTGCCTCCTCGCTCTGCACATTCTACACCTCAAGCTACTCGCCCATCATCAGCTCGGACACACCAAAAGAGCTGTTGCAGGCACTTTTTCGCTATCTTGCACGCACGGAGCGTATTTCTACGCTGACGCTTGCGCCGATGGAATCCGGGGCACCCGAGTTTTCACTGTTGCGCGAAGCCCTCAGTCAGTCCGGATGGATGGGCCGCCACGATTTTTTCTGCTTCGGAAACTGGATTCACGACATTGAGACGCGCTCGTATCCGTCCTACCTGGCGTCGCGGCCTTCGAAACTGCGGAACACTCTGGCTCGCAAGACAAAAAAATTTCTCGCCGACGACCGCGGTTCGCTGGAAATCATCGAGGGAGGAGATGCGCTGGAGAGTGCGATCGCCCGCTACGTAACGGTATACAACAACAGTTGGAAACATGAAGAGCCCTACCAGGATTTCATTCCCGAGCTACTGCGACTGTCGTCAGACCGGGGATGGCTGCGACTGGGAATTGCAAGTTACGACGGGCAATCCGTTGCCAGTCAAATCTGGCTGGTGTGCGAAGGTACTGCCTACATATTCAAACTCGCCTACCATGAAGACTACAAAGGCCTGTCACCCGGCACTGTCCTTACCGCACATATGATGCAGCGGGTGATTGAGGAGGACGGTATTGCCCGCATCGATTACCTGTCAGGCGATGATGCCTATAAAGCGGACTGGATGTCCGTGCGCAAGGAGCAATATGGATTGGCCGCTTACAACCCGCGCACGCCGGCAGGCCTCGCCCTGCTCGCAGGCCACACCCTGAAGCAACTGGCAAAAAAACTCAGGGCTGGGTAATACGCTATCGCCAACGATTGGAATAGACCTTGAATGCCAGGGCGGTGTCGCAGTGATACTTCGCAACTACCCCGTTCAGTCGTGAATTACTGGTGACTACTGGTGTTCAGGCCCCTGAGCCAGGAGAGAATGGCTTGATTCACGCGTTCCCTGGAGTCACCATCAGAAAAGGTTTGGTCTGCCTCTGGAAGGTCGATGCGCTGGCATGATGGGCGCTCGTAAACCGCCTGCCAGGCTGAATCGCCATTTATCAACTCATCAAATTCATTGGTAACCAGGCTGCGTCCGCTCATCAGGAATAACACCGGGCCTTGAAAATCCCGCAAACCCGTCAGCATGCGATCGATCGGCCGACCCTCGCTTTCGAAGGCCTGCTGCGTCGCAGGCGATTGAGACCCGGAAAACACGCGCGCGAGGCGTGACGCCACTTTTTTCATTCCCGCCAAGGTGTAATCGAACAGGTTGTACTCGAAACGCAACAGTTTTCGCCAGAACTGCGCTTCGCCCAGACGCCGGGTGTAGTGCTTTCTGAGCACGGCGGAGCGGATCTCCTGCGTACTCACCCAGGGGTTGCCCAGAATCAAACTCTCCACGCCCGACACTTTCGCCCCGTGAATCATCGCTGCGGAGGCCGCATCGCACCCTCCCCATAACACAACTTTTTGTACCTGGGGAACCTCCTGGCGAAACGCTTTTACAGCCGCCTGGATGTCCTCGGCGATATCGCCAAATCCCTGGAATTCTCCACTGCTATCGCCGAGTCCGCGGTAATCAAAACGCATCACCGGTACACCGTGGCGGGCCAGACTGCGCGCCAGACTCACCATTCCACGACCTACGCCGGCCCGGTACTGTGGCCCGCCAGCGACTATCGTCAGCACACCAATTTCAGACGGTCGCTGTGGGCGATGTACAATCCCGATCAGGTCCTCGCCCTGACAGTCAAACACCAGTGGAATCTCTTTCATCGATTGTGTACTCATGACAGCAAACCGCTGGTAACCGAAATCAGTTCAGGGAGCGCATCGCGCTTATGCAGTTGCCAAACCTGCGGCCCGGTAAACGGATGCACCACAACATCATTCTGCAGGCCCCTGAGCTTTTCTACGGCCTTCAGTGTTGCACCTGTGGGCGCCGCGCCGGGCTCACTGACATGCTCCAGCCAGTGCACCTTCCCTGAACACAGTGCTGTCATCCCAGCGAGCGACAGGTTTTCAATATCCTGAATCAGCACACCACCGACAGTATATCCGGAAATTTCCACGCACTCGCCGTCAGACAGTTTCTTCCGAATCTGGGACGTCGTCTCGGGCGCGAGATCCTTGCCTACCAGCGCGGCAACGCGCTGCCGCAGTATCTGCGTAACATAGCGTTCAGGCGACACCACCGGCTGCCACAGGATAATATTCTGGATATCGATAGTCGATTTCGCGGCAAAGTCCATTGCGATAAGTGCGCCCAGACGCAGCCCCCACAAGATGACAGGAGCGGGAGTTTCCCGCTGCAGCGTTTCCAGGGTAAGCCGAATATTCCCCTGCCAGATAGCCAGCGACGCATCTCGCAGTTCACCCTCGCTGTCACCGGACCCGTAAAAATCGATAATGGTGCAGGAATACCCTGATTCGGCGAACCCCCTGGCCTGTTGTGACACCAGTGCACGACAGCGGTTCATCTCCTCTCCAAAAGGCGGCACATAGACGATATGCGCTTTCGGGTACTCCCGACAACGAGTCTGCAATGTAAAAAACCGTTCGCCTTCCTCTCCCAGAAATCGCGGAAAGAGCTGGATATCGCTGTTCTTCATGCCTCTCGTTTTCCTGTTTTCAAACTAGCCCGGTACGCCGCCGGACTTTATACCCGACTGGTGTAAATGCACTTTTTCGCCAATAACCATATCTTCCTCTGGAATACCCAGCAATGACAAAATACGCTTCTGGCCTTGTGGCTCACTCAGTTCACCGACGTCGAAGATCCAGAACCGATCGGGGTATTTCCTCTGTAATCGATCCGCCTCGAGATAGTAGTAATCCCAGTACATCTCAATAGCCTCTTTTTTGGAGGCTGCGTCAAACTTCGGAAAGCAGCTATCCCATACCGGATCTTTCATCCAGCGGCTGCCGTCGTGCTCTTGCCAGAAGTTGTACTCGGTATGAAAGGGCATTCGCGTGATCCACGATTTCAATTTGTCTGCCAGCCACAGTGATCGCCAGCGGCCAATAGAGGACTTTTTCAACCAACTGGCGACAGTGGACGCCTTATCGCGTTTCATACAGACGGCCACGCACTCGGGCGCGACCTGAAACAACTCCTCGATGTAATTCAGGTAATAGAATGCAATATCGCCTATCACCTTTACCGGCCCCATCGTTTGCAGTCTTTCATAGGTTTTGACGGTCGACGGGCGCGAATAGTCGACTGACAGCCTGGCGGTTTCCCCCCCGTTTAACAGCGCCTGGTATTCGCGAATGGCATTCAAATGCGGTTGCGGATTGCCGCTGAAAACTGCATTCGATGGATTCATTTCATGAAAACAAATGGCACCGGGCTGGCGATCGATCAACGACGTCAGGGAGGCGGTGCCAGAGCGACCGGAACCGAGTCCTATCAGTATTTTTCCGTTGTTTTCAGACATACGAGATCACACTAGGCACCAGTCCGCTCCGCTATAACGGCCTTGATAATATCGACTGCCTCGGCGATTCGATCGTAGCATGCCACATAGCTGCCCTGGGCCTGACCATACGGATCGGCTATCTCCGCAGGCCAGCCCGACGTGTTGGGGTGAGCACCCAACAGATAGACTTTTTCGGCAAGCCGTGGATCCACAGCGATCAATCTGTCGTAGTGGCTTTTCTCCATCACAAAGATGATATCGCTGTCCTGTAGCATCTGCTCAGTGACCCGGGTCGATCGCATGGCGCTCATATCGACGCCGAACTGTCCCGCAACGTCGACCATCACCGGGTCCGACGGCCGGTCAGGGTGGTGATGAAATCCCGCCGAGATGACGGCTATTCCCGAATCCTCTGCATATCCCCTCACCATCACGTCAGCCAGCGCACTGCGGTTGATATTTCCATAACACAGGAACAGCATTGAGCTTGCCTGGGCAATACCTTTGGACACTTTGCCCTTTTTCCAGGCCCGACGCTGCCGGGCAAAGAAGCTGGCCTCCCTGAAAAGGGTAACCAACCGCTGTGAATAGCCCTTCAGTAGCCTGCCGATATCGACCAGGCCTGGCAGGGGGTCGCGCAGACTTTGCACGTCGAACCGGTGCCCACGATTAAAGAACAATCCCAGCTCCCTGAATACTTCCCAGCCACCGGGGACATTCACGATACGCCCGTCTGTGCCACCGCGCAGGACAGCTTCATACCATGCCAGATCCCTGGACAACAAGCGGCAGTAAATATTGTTGCGATAGGGGGCACAGGGCGTGAGTTCATCGTCCAGTTCCAGATCCAGCAACATGGAGGGAAAATCGGCACCGGCAGCTGCCGCCAGCGGCAGAGACCCCCAGAATCGTCCATTGATTTCCATCAGGCAGAACTGCTGGGTCACCGGGTCCATCTTGAACTCCACCATGGCGACACCACTCCAATCCAGGGCGGCGATAAGGCGCTCTGACGCCTCCAGCAACTGCGGCATTACCGGTTCACTCTTTCGCAGGCTGCTGCCACCCCCGGTCAAAGGTACTTCGTGCAGACGACGATGCTGGAACGCATACCCAATTTTCCCTCGCCTGGCTATCAGCTCGATACCGACCCCGACCCCGGAAAAGAACTCCTGCAGTAGCACCGGCCCGAACCGCAATGCGTGCATGCATCCCGCCTCCAGTTCAGCGGCATCAAACGCGTAACTGACCTGCAGTTGGCTTGCAGCGCCTGCGGCGGAGCCTATTGAACGGGCAGGTTTCAGCACGACGGGGAATTTCAGTGATTTTTTCAACTCGTCCAGTTCGTCCAGAGCCTCCAATGTGACGCCGCGCGGTCTTGTCACACCGACCTCGTCAGCCAGCGACAGCGTCTGGGCCTTGTCCAGTGCAATTTCCAGGCTGGGCGCCGAGGGCATGGCAATATTGATATGTGTCAGACGTTCGCGACGATCTGATAACACCACAAGACTGCGCTCGGTAACCGGGATTACCAGATCGTAATGTCGGGTACGGGCATGCTCAAGCAGCCACTCGACAAAGGCTTCGGGAGCTGCCAACGGATCGGGGTACTGGAAAACGTCCTCCACAGAGTTCGAGTAACGACTCAACGGCCTCAGCGTATGGCTGGCAGTATCGACAATGCAATCGCGCGCGGACAGGGAACGGGCGATGGTCAGGCACGGAACCAAATCCGCATCCAACACCAGCACTCGGGCTCTACTCTCTCGCTTCATTAATCAGACTCAGTCACTGGCGGCTGTTTTTTTACCGGAAATCCCCTCGATCGACGCGCTCTTTTCGGGCTATCATCAGGACAATACGCAACCTGCGCTATCGGGACACACTGGAGCAGCAACCAGCGGAATAGTGAAAGGATCCCGAGAGTCGTTTATGCCAGCGATGGCGCTCATATTACACACATTTATATCCAAATTGTGAGCGCCTTCCCAAGTACCTCCCACTAATCCATAAAATTCCTGAGACAGGGCGGGAGACAAGCCTTTACAATGTCTTTCATCGTGTCGCGCCACTCAATGGGTGCGTGTGCTTCTGGTGACTAACGGCGCTGCAAAGCCCGTTTACACCCTAATAATGAAACGAGTCGGCAATGGTATCAGAGGAAAAGGACGCTTTTTTCTCCATCATAATTTCCACCCGTGACCGGCCTGAGCTGTTCCTGGTCGCGCTGAACTCTGTGCTGCAACAGACATTTGCACACAAGGAAATCATCGTAGTGATCGACGGCTCCAACGATGCAAACATGGCTCAGTATGCACGGCTGGAACAGCAGCATCAGCAAGTGACCTTCCTCAGGCTCCTGCACCGGCCAAATGGTCATGGTCAAAGTTACACCATGAACTTCGGCGCCCACAATGCCCGGGGACGCTACCTGTGCTTTCTGGACGATGATGACCAGTGGACGGATGAGCACTATCTCGACCATGTCTTCGAAGCAATCACGGCCTCAGACAAGCCAGTGGACTTGCACTACAGCAACCAGCGAGCTGTAGATTCAAACGGCGTTATGCAGACACAGAATGTATGGCTGGATGCGCTTATACCAAGAGCCGTGCACCGGCCACGAAATATAGAGGACAGCTACTTTGTCGACACTGAATTTTTGCTGTCCGCCGGCGGATTTGCCCACCTGAACTGCAGCATATTCGAACGCAATTTTTATGAATCACTGGGAGGAATGGACGAAAGTATACGCTACGAAAATGACCGGGACATCTATATCCGCGCCCTCGATGCCGCCCGCGTTATTCTTTACAGCACCCGCTACTCTTCGCTGCACAATATTCCGGACATCAACGCCAAAAATAACATGTCGACCGTCAGCTCCAGCATGCAGAAAAAGCTGTATCAGATGCGAGTCTACGACAAGGGAATCTCCCTTTGCCAGCAGGATGCGATTGTGCGTTTCTGCTGCCGTGGTAAAACCTACGAAATGAAGCATGCCGCGACCATGCTTGCCGAGAATAGTCGGCACAGGAGCGCGGCCCAGTATGCCAGGGCCGCCCTTCTTAATGGGTTCAACCCTCGGTGGCTGGCCTACACGGTGTATCTCACCGTGCGAGCCTGGTTTAAACCTGGCGACGCATCCGCCAAAAGCACTTTGTGAACGACGCCAGCACCCAGAGTCGCGCCATGTTCGAAATACTCCCAAAAGTTCAAAAAGTCGCTGCCATAGCGCTGCCAAAAACACACATATTCCTGTTGAGCCATATGCGGGCCTACACCAGCCTGTTCGGTCATATTATGGGCTCTAATCCCGCCATCTGCGGTTACTATGAAATGCATATCGGCTACCACAGCTGGAAAAGCCCGATCCGGCAGAAGCTGCTGTACTTTGAGCAGGAAAATCCCAAACCGGGGTTCTCCTATATGTTTGACAAAATACTGCACAATGACCACTACATTTCTCCCGAGCTTCTGAACAGCCGCAGGGCGAAAGCGATTTTCTGTCTGCGACAGCCTCGCGTTGTTATTCCCAGTATATTGAAGCTCTACCGCGACACGGATCCAGTCCACGAGTTTAACTCGGAGGCGTTCGCAACCCGCTATTACATAGAGCGACTGGCCATGTTGGAATCGATCGCCAGCGCCATGGAACGGGATTTCTTTTACCTCGATGCAGAATCGATCAAGCGCCGTTCAAACGAATGTCTGGGCAGTCTCAGCGACTGGTTGCAGTTGGCGACGCCATTGTCCGACACTTACAGTCTGCAGCAAAACACATCACGCGAGCGATACGGCGACACATCGGCAACACTCAGGGAGTGCCGTATCAGCAGGGAAGCATCGCATTACGAGCAGTGGCCTGTCGACGAAGAGCTTATGAAAGATGCCGATGCGGCCTACCGCAAGGCCAGATCCACTCTGCTGCGACTGAGTGCCAGAAACTGTGTTGTGGATATCGACGTGGAGGCACCCGTGTGTTGACACGCAGACCAACCGACGCTCACTGTGACATTCCGGCACAAACCTTACACGCAGGGATCAATTGCGATAAGATTAATCACCTATTCACTATTCTCGAGCGACAATATGCCCGCACTGCCTAGCAAAAGTCATGTTCGCCACTCCGCACTGGTGCTCCTGATAGCAAGCTGTCTCAACCCAATGGCACATGCCGACGAAAGAGCGCCGTGGGTAGGCGAGACGCTGGAGGGAGAAAAATGTGTGGGCAAGAGTATTGGCTTCGGCCCGTATGATTACCTGCGGCGTGCAAACCTTCCCGCAGAGCTCGAAGTGGTTGAGAATGCGCACTTTACACCCGAGGTGGAAAACCTGGAGTCAGGGAATACCTCCTCCGCGATCAACGATATTGCCTATACACTGATGGCCTGGCCCAATCACCACCGGGCACTGCACAGTGCGATGAAGTATCGCATGATGTTCTGGGAGTGGCCTGAAAAATCGCAGGTACCGCCCGCAGAGTGCCAGATGCAGAGGGCCATGGCGTTTAGCCCCAATGACCCTATCCCCTATATGATGTTCGGCTTGCTGCTACACAAGTCGCAGCAGTACGAGAAAGCCCTGTTCGTCTACCGCAAGGCAAATGACCTGCGGCCGGACGACATCCTCACGCTCTATAATATGGGGCTGACGCTGGTAGAACTCGAACAGTACGATGAGGCAAAGCAGGTGGCCAACACTGTGTACGGCGCAGGCATGCCGTTACCGGGGTTAAAAAACAAACTGATTGCAGCCGGTCAGTGGGGATCATCAGCGCAGGCGCCTGCAAAAACGACCGCACCGGCAGCGAAGGTGCAAGTGCAAGAAAACCCGCAGTAGAAGCCAAAGATTAGCGGCGCCCCACAGCGACAAGAGAATGATCGCCAGCAATTGGCGATTCATTCAGAACAGAGCGGGCAGCACTCAATCAAGCAGTGGATCAAGTCGCCGGTAGTTTGCCAGCATACGACCGGCAAACTTAAGCGGATGCCTGTCCCAGGGAGTAAATCGGGGCAACTGGTATCGATCACTCAGGACTGTGCCCACTCCCCAATGCGTGGATACCGCCACTTTGAAACCGAGCTCTCGCACCATGTCGCGATGCTCGACCCCGTAATCAAGCTGCGGCCTGCCATTGGGATAGGCGAATGCGTCTACTGGTTGCTGCAGCAGTGTTTCCAGATAGCGTTTACTGTTTTCAATTTCGCTGCGCGCGGCGTCAGTCGATATGCTGGATAGAATCGGGTGGTTCACTGTGTGCGCACCAATGGCAACACCGTTGTGTACCAGCGATCGCAACTGTGCATCGGTTAACATCAGATCATCAGGCAACGCCGCGCCTCGCGTCTGAATATCATTCACCAGTTCGATCCTGATCTGAGGGTCCAGGTGCTTGATCTGACGCAGGATAATATCGACTGCCGCTCTGCGCTGTTCATCCGATCTTACGGTGTAACAGTCCAGGTCAAGTTCCCTCAGGTCCAGCACCTCACCCTGGTAATTCCGCACGACTTCAATCACGGAATCATTCCACATGCGCCCGCCGTTCAGGAAACCTGTGCTGACAAATACCGTAGCGGGTATGCCGTACTTCTTCAGCACCGGCATCGCATGGGTCTCATTATCCGCGTAACCATCGTCGAAGGTGACACAGACTGCGCTATCCGGGAGCGTCCCCGCTTGCAGTCGCTCCACTGCTTCAACCAGCGGCAGCGCATGGAAGTACTCGCGGACTATCTTCATTTGTACATCGAACTCGTCTATCGTCGGCTCTCCGGGACGCATTGGGTCACGTTCAGGCAGGACGCGGTGATAGATGAGAATGGACAATCTCTGCGCGCGACAGGCGCTGAACACCAGCGGCAGCATCCGTGTAACGAGATTGGTATACAGGCTTTTCACGACATGAACACCTAGGACTCACCCGAAAGTTGCACATTTTGTCCACGCGGGGGAGCTCGCACCCCACGCCTTGCAACTCTGGGTTTCTGGTTCGGCACATCGATATGTTCATGCGGCGACTTGGCGAGATGGTTAAGCGTAATAGTGATCGCCATAAAATGCCACGCCAGGTCAAAGTAGGACAGACTGAGGAACGCTCCGCCGGCCAGGAAGGCAACAAGTGAAATTTGCAGCATCTTTGCGAGGAAATTGTACTGCGCCCGATCAGGATCGTCCTTGGTCAGCTTTATCACAGCGCTGAGTTGTCGCCACATCAAAAACAGGATTATCAGGAACAGGATTAACCCTGGCCACCCCCCATCATTCAGTACGCTAAAGTAAATACTGTGCGCGACAAATGCCTTATCGGCCTCAATACCGTACTGATAGTAGTTTTGCAGTGACCAGGACGAGAAACCACCGCCTGTCACCCGATCACTGGCGATTGCGATACTGTATTGCCACGCCCGGATACGCTCCATTGAGGAGGAGTCTTCCTGATACTCGGAGATGGAGTCAACACGGTCATGCCAACTCTGGGGCATGAACATCAAGGCAAGCATCGTCAGAAATACAAACACCGTTGCTGTCATTAACTTGCTGCTGGACTTCCACCAGTAATAGCCACCGACCGCAAGAATCGCCAACACCGCGCCCCTGGACTGCGACCCGATTACCGAGGCCAGACTGAAGAAAATGCAAAAGGGCATGATTTTCTTCACCCATGGCCTGGGCGGAAACCTGTTCAGGTATAACATTAGCGGCACGATCATCAATATCGCAACCGCCAGCGCGTTATTCTCCTGGATGTCACTGCCAGAGGGGCCAAAGACGTGGTATCCACCGCCCGTCATAAACGTAAATATCCCGCCTTTGACGCTGTAGAAGCCAATAGAAAAAACAATCACCCATATCAGCTGGTTCACACGCTGGAAATCGCGCATCAGCATCAAGGTGACAAAAGTGATCAATTGTATCTTCAGTACTTTAATCAACTGCTCAACGGCCAGTTCGGGGTAGACCGCGAACACTGTACAAATCATCAGCCAAATCAGGAATATCACCCAGACCACGACCAGCGGGTTTGCCGGAAGCGATTTCTTTTCCCTGCTGATAACCAGAGAGATCAGCAGCACAATCGCAACTATCTGGGCGAAGGGCATATTATAAGCAAAGCCCCAGGCCAATCGGTGGGGATTCATATAGCTGAGCCAGGACCAGGCCAGCACGCCATACCACGGGTAGCGCAGAATGAAGGGCAACATACCGAATACCATCACGGTAATGATGATGTCGCGCATCAGGTTTTCTCCCGGTCCGCCGGGCTAATTTGCAAGCTGGCTGACAACATAGCGAAATTTGCCCGAGGCCTCTCGTTCTATTTTACTGACGTATACGAAGTTTATGACCAGGGAATCCCCCAATCGGCGCCTGAACTGTTCTGTGACGGTACGCTCCAACTGCGCAGTCTCCCTGCTGGAGGTAACCAGTTGCAGTGTAATTCTGGTCAGCGATTCCTGCACAATCTTGAATTCTTCCACCTCGGGAATTTCGCGCAGTACATAGATCAGGGCCAGACCGTGCAGCACAGTACCGTCAGCAGCCCTGACGAAGTCCGTTGAGCGACCCTCGATTTCAGCCAACACAGGCAGGCCGCGGCCACAGCTACACGTCTGCTGCGACAGGCTTCCGACATCACCGGTTCGATAACGCACGAAGGGGAAGTCACCGGTGCTCAGGTGTGTAATGACGATCTCCCCCTTTTGTCCAAGTGGCATTACTTTGCCATCCTCAGACACGATTTCAACCACTATATCTTCCGCCGTAATATGCAGGGCGCCGTCCGGGCACTCGTGCGCGATAAAGCCGGCATCCCTGCCACCGTAGCCATTGGCCACAGGCGCCCCAAAAGCGGTTTCAATCGCCTCGCGCTGGTAGGGATAGAGTCGTTCCGAGGTGACAAAAATCACCTTGATGCCAAGCTTGTCGAGCGCGTAGCCGTTGCTCGTCGCATACTTGGCCATCAACGCCAATGACGACGGATACCCGAACAGCATACGCGGCTTGAGTTTCCTGATGCGCTGCGTGAATTGCAGCAAATTGGCATTGGACATCTCGAACGCAGACAACAGCTCAGTGCGCAGTATTTTGTCTCGCACCAGGCGCACCCTGTCCTGCGACCCCAACTCGATCGGCGATCCCCACACGACAATTTCCGGATCGCCGATATCCACGCCCCACCAGCGGGTGGCCCGCCACTTTGCGGCCACATCGTGACTGACCCGCTCCTTGCCGCGGTAAAAGATCAGCGGCTCGCCGCTGGAGCCACCGGTGCTGAACTTCTCCAGACCGCCCGCGTTATCAGCTTTCAGGCGCTCCATATTGCCGCGAATATCAGCCTTGCCTGTCAGCGGCAATCGCTGCAGGTCGCTGATACTGCTCACCTGGGAGGGATCAAAAGCACGTTCGGCGAAAAGTTCGCGGTAATACGGTACGTCGCGCCCAATGCGAACCAGAAACTCTCGAAGGCGTCGAATCTGCAGCTGTTCCAACTCGGCCGCCGGCAGCCACTGCGACCGCTCCATGGCGCGCATAACAGCGACTGAAGTGTGCCCCTTCAGTCGCTCATGCAGGGGGAACAGGCAACCGGCTGCCAGTTTGGTATAAAGACTCATGCCGCCACCGTGTGCGTATTGTACAGCGACAGCCATAGCGGCCGGACCTCTTCCCAGGCGTACTGTGCGACGGCACGGCGCCCTTTTTCCCGCAACGCGTTGCGCAGTGTGGTGTCGGTATAGAGTTTTACTATCGCATCTGCCATGGCGCCAGCATCGTCGCGCGGCACCAG
>TARA_R110002072_G_scaffold5527_2_pt1 | contig 24092 bp, 20 predicted proteins | sample TARA_R110002072 | Tara Oceans TARA_R110002072 (sample SAMEA4397118) | marine metagenome | biome: Polar Biome; feature: [SRF] surface water layer (ENVO:00010504); material: water (ENVO:00002006), including particulate matter (ENVO:01000060) such as... | depth 5 m | reverse complement strand
TCTCTCAAATACGGAATCTGCCAGTCTCTTGGCGCTGGAGCTAAATAATGGAATTTTCTTACAATTTGAAGTACCGGATGGGGACGAAAAATGACCACTCATACTCAAATAGAACCTAAATTATCGGCTTGCACAGTAAACTGCAGCCAATCCAAGAGTCATCTTCTTATGAAAATTAAACAATCATTATCGAAGCTTGTAGCACCACTGTTGTTAGGTGCAACCATGCAGGTTTCCGCCAGCTCACTAAGTCTCACCGATGGCTCGCTGCTCGCTGCTTTGGACACCTCATCTACTGTCATTATAAAAGTCGATAAGCCAAAGCGTTTGAGTTGGGTTTTGAGAATTCTAAACGGCATGATCCTGGATGAAATCCCGGGCTCAAATCTATACCTGATTTCCGTTCCTTCTGTGCCACTCTCACCACCATGGGGCGTACAGTTATTGGAAGTAAACAGCGCAATCAGCTTGCCAGTTGAACTAGAAGTTGGGCTATTATCAGCGCCCTCTGAAACTGCTGCTTTATGGTACGCCGATCAGCCTGCGCTCCACGTCATCAACGCGAACGAAGCCAAAAAGTACACCCATGGCCAGGGTATTGTCGTAGCCGACATCGACGCCCGTTTTGATCACGAGCATCCAGCACTAGCAAGCCGTTTTGTGAATGGTTATGACTTTGTTGAAGGCAATCCAACGGGTAATGGCGCGCTCAACCAATCGAGCGCATCCTACATGTTTGAAGGTGACAGTACCGCACTCAACCAATCCAGTGCTTCCTACATGTTTGAAGACTCACTGTTTCAATCAAGTGCTTCCTACATGTTTGAAGACTCACTGTTTCAATCAAGTGCTTCCTACATGTTTGAAGATTCACTGTTTCAATCCAGTGCCTCGTACATGTTTGAAGACACACTATTCCAGTCTAGCGCCTCCTACATGTTTGAAGGCAACGGAATCAAATTCCTAGACAACTCAGTCGTCAAGCTACTAACCCCAGCAGGCGCTGGCCTCAGTCACGGTACGTTTACTGCGGGCGTCATTGCGGCAACAGCACCAGACGCACAAATTATGCCGCTTCGGGCTTTTGATGACGAAGGTCGCACAGATTTGTTTTCCCTCGCTAAAGCCATCTGGTACGCCGTGGATAATGGCGCCGATGTGATCAATATGAGCTGGGGAACAGACACGGACTCCGATGTAATTCGCACAGCTATTCAGTACGCTGCCTCTAAAGGTGTAGTACTGGTCGCCTCTGCTGGCAACATGAACAATGAATTTGCCTACTACCCAGCAGCTTACGATGAAGTAATCGCAGTAGCCGCCACCGATGACCTGGACCACAAGGCCAGCTTTTCAAGCTACGGCGCTCACGTACTTGTCTCGGCACCAGGGGTCAATATCATTTCTACTTACCCCGGCGGTACATACGGAGTGAAATCAGGCACATCATTTTCGGCACCTTTAGTCAGCGGCCAGGTCGCACTGATGCGAAGCTTGCAACTCAAAGACATCAAGAATCGCGTGTCTGGGACCTCAATTGAAATTGACAGTAAAAACCCAGACTACAAGCGTAAGTTAGGTGTTGGAAGAGTTGATGCGCTAAGAAGTATTCAAAACGAACCAGTCAGCAAGGATGATACGTCGTCAGACGTAACGACTACGGACAGTAACTCCTTCACCTTCAGCCTGTTTGGAAACTAATCATGAACTCACTTGCAAACAATATTCCCCACGAGCTTCGTTACGAACTCGACAGAATTGAAGAAAAAGGTCGACGTCAGAGCATCGAAGTGGCCTCCTCATTTATCTTCTTGATTGATTTACGTGACAGCTACACCGGCGGCCACAGCACCAGAGTTGCAACCTACTGTCAGGAAATGGGTATGCGCATGGGGCTGGATGACACTGAACTCGATATGGTCGTCACCGCAGCGTCACTGCACGATGTTGGCAAGATTGGCGTCTCTGACCCGGTGTTACTGAAGAACGGTAAACTCACAGATGAAGAGTTCGGAGAGATTAAAAAACACCCGGAGTATGGCTGGATGGTGCTGCGAAACATCGATGGACTCAAAGAAGCCAGCCTTGTGGTACTACACCACCACGAACGATTAGATGGCCGAGGCTATCCTGGCAACCTGAAGGGTGATGCAATCCCACTGGGTTCTCGTATCATCGCTGTGGCGGATACCTTTGATGCCATGACAACCAACCGCCCTTACCGAAAAGCGATGACCATTGATCAATCCTTGACGGAAATAGAACGATGTTCCGGTACTCAGTTTGACCCCGAAGCGGCAAAGGCGTTTATATCCTATATGGGTGCCAGCACCGTCGCCGCCTAACAGAAACATCTGATCTACAATAATCCGGATATCTAAATGATAACCATTTGCATTTAGATATCCGGGCTGCTAAAATGCCCCCACTCGATGACAGCAGAGTATAGCGGGGTTCAATTACCCTCCCCCCAAGACTGATTCGCTAAACCGAATCAATTGAGCCCCGCTTTTTTACTGCTACATCCTACCCAAATGGAGCGTTAGCAATGGCCAAAGCCGTCCGTAATCTTGTCGTCCAGGAAAAACAAAGTGTCACGCCAAATCTCACCCGCATGATTTTGCAGGGCCAGGCGCTGTCCGACTTCCCAACCGGATTTGAAGGAGGCTATGTCAAACTCTCCCTGCCAGACAACAATACAAAAAACGTCGTTCGCTCTTACACCGTAAGATCATTCGACGCCACCCGATTAGAATTGACCCTCGACATGGTAGCCCACGGAGACACGGGGCCCGCAGCAACCTGGGCAAATCACGTCACGGTTGGTGAAGCAATCAGTGTTAGCGGGCCAGGTGCTTGCCAGATGATTAACGCGGAAGCCGACTGGTTTCTGCTGGCCGGAGATATGAGTGCCCTACCAGCGATCAGCGTCAACCTTGAGCGACTACCCGCCGACGCAATTGGCGATGTGGTTCTAGAAGTCATTTCGGAGGCAGACAAAGTTGACCTGTTAGCGCCTGTGGGTATGAATATTCATTGGGTAATAAACCCAGAGCCTGAAGCACCCAACAGCATTCTAGAAGATACGGTCATGGCACTGCCATGGAGGAATGGCCTGGCATCCGTTTGGGTTGCCGGGGAATTTAGTGCTTCCCGGGCGCTACGTCAGTATTTCCGCCACGAGAAAAAGATAGAGAAGACGATGATGTACGTCAGCTGCTACTGGAAAGTCGGCGAGACCGATGAGGGCATGAAGATGGCAAAACGAAATGACCCGGAAGCCTGGTAGCTTGCGGGTCAATGACTTGTTTAGATCGCCTAATCTTTGAGTAAACGTCTATTAGTTTGGATTACCTTACTCCTAGACGATGTTAGCACTTACTTCAACGGGAAAATCGCATCAAGACCAGCGATCGAATCGAACGATCTCGTCAACTGGCTTTCTGGATACCGGTCCGAATTTACCCATTGGGTAACCGACTGGAATCAGACACAGCGCCGCCATGGTTTCTGGCAAACCGAGTATTTCCCGTACGGCGTCCTGGTCGGTTAACGCCAGAGTCGTGGGGGCTGCACCGAGACCAAGCGCTCGGGCGGTAAGCAACAGATTCTGTACACCTGGCCAAATGGAACCACCTCCACGTTGTGCATCCGCGCCATCTACCTTTACACCAAATTCGAGACAGGCAATCACGAGAGCAGGAATTTCGTGCATATGATCCATTTGCCAAACAACAGATTTTGCCATTCGAGTTCTTTTATCGACTGACTGATGAGGCAGACCCGAAGGCTTGTCGAGCATCGGTTGAATATAGGCCTCTACGCCTTTTCGATTGAGATCCGCCAGGGACTTCTTCACCCCGGGGTCCCGGACAATCAACCAACGACCATTTTGCATATTGGAGCCGGAGGGTGCCTGGTTTGCCGCATCAATCAGTTTGAGCAGCATCTCCTCGGGCACTTCACGGGGCTCAATACGCCGCATGGCGCGGCAGTTGTACATGGCGTCGAACAGGTCCATAGATTCACTCATGGCATATCTCGTTGTTATTTTGAATCCGCTACCATAGCAAACCTCAAGCGCCCTTTTTTACATTATTGACGCTACGACCAAGGTTGTGGACACTCTGTAAATGAATCAAGTGCGACTTCAGTTCCAACGGGATTTCTATCATCTTCTGCTTGAGTTGGCGGCAGACCACCTCGACCTGAAAGCTTCTTTAATGAAAACTCTGCAACTGGTTGCTGATGTGACGGATGCGGAAAGAGCGTATCTAGAGGTTCGGGACATAAACGGCAATGCCGTGTATCAGTCGATGGAGATCTCCGATAAAGAAATTGAGGAATTGCAGCACTCGGTATCCACCGGCATCATCGCCGAAGCAATCCGTACCAGGGAGGTATTGCTGATCCCCTCGGCCCTGATTGATCCACGTTTTCAAGCCCAGGAAAGCGTCCAGCGTCTCGCCATCGAATCCGTTTTGTGCGTGCCATTCTTTGGACACAAAACTACTGGTGTGCTGTACCTACAGGGCGACCGCGGATTCAAAGATCAAGCCGAGAAGATTCAGTTAGATGCCGAGCTATTTGCCCAGCATATTTCGCCACTTCTCGATCAACTCCTTAAAGAGCAAGAACGGTTGGAGTTGCCCCTTGCATCGCTACAAGCACAACACGACCTTAGCGGGTTAATCGGCGAGAGCCCGACATTCGTTGAAGTCATTCAATCAGCCCTTATGATTGCACCGCTCGAGGTCAACACGTTGCTGCTCGGAGAAACCGGAACGGGTAAAACGCAAATGGCCCGACTGATTCACAACAATAGTAAACGCAGGGAGGAAGCGTTTATTGAAATCAATTGCGGCGCGCTGCCTGACACCCTGATCGAGAATGAACTATTTGGCGCCGTCGCAGGCGGACACTCTAGTGCAACCACAACAGTCACTGGCAAAATCACCGCCGCCAAAGGAGGCACTCTGTTTCTCGATGAGATCGGAGAGCTACCCCTTGAATCCCAGGCTAAATTACTTCAATTCATTCAGTCCGGACAATACTACCCGTTAGGATCTTCAAAGGTGCTGACCTCCGATGCAAGACTGATCTTTGCGACAAACCAGGACTTAAAACAAAAAATCGAACAAGGCTCCTTTCGCGAAGACCTCTATCACCGCATCAATACCTTCGAGCTCACGCTACCAAGTCTGATGCAACGCAAGACAGACATTTCTCTACTCGTTGACTATTTCATACTGGAAACGACAGAGAAAAACGGCCTGCCTCCCCTAACAGCTGCCACCCCAGTAACGCTACACCTCGCCGAATGCGATATTTCAGGCAACATCCGTGGGCTGCAGAACCTTATAGAGCGCGCCTGCATTAACGCCACGATGAAATCCGCTAAGGAACTAACGCTGGAACACTTCCCTGAGTTAGCACCCGCTAAAACCCCTTCCGGCAGTGGCTTTCACGCAGCGACACTGTCGTTTCAGCAAAATCTGCTGAACGATAGACTTGTCGAAACCGAATGGAATATCAGCAAAACAGCCCGGGAGCTAAACCTCTCTCGCAGTCACGTCCATAACCTCATTAAACAATTTGACCTCACCCGTCATTAAACTGAGAGAACCACCAACCTGACCTCACTCTAGTCAGGTACCCCACTCCTGCAGGGCTGTCTAATAGGATGGACACCTGTCCAAAATTCTGGACAGTTCTCAGGAGCCTTTTTTCTCTAACCAATTGATATTATTAGCTATTTAAAGATGGCACGGCCATTGTATTAACACCCCTGAATAACAATAACTGCAGGGGTGCAGACATGATGCAAAGTAAGGACGTTACATCAAATACAGACAAGGTCGCCGACGAACTGGTGACCAAGTACAGGCAGAGACTGGTTGCCATGTTGACCAGGCTAACAAGAGATCCCCATCGTGCCGAGGACCTTGCACAGGATGCGCTGATCATCGTGATCAAGAAGCTCCAGGAGGGTGGCATCCGAGAACCCGAGAAACTATCTGCCTATATTTATTCAACTGCTCGATTTCTCTATCTTGGATGGCTTCGCAAAGCAGACAACCAGGTTGAGCTCAGGGAGAGCATGGAGGAATTCGAGTCGCCTTTTACCGATCAACAAGCCTGTATTGCAGCTGCGGAAAGTGCCCAGGTGGTGAGAATTTCGATCAATGAACTTCCTAAGACACGAGACAGGGAAATCCTGACTCGCAGCTACATTAATGACCAGACCAAGCAGGAGATTTGCGAGGCACTATTTCTTTCAACAGAACACTATGACCGGGTACTTCACCGCGCGAAGCAGAGGCTTAAAAAAATAGCAGAACAATATCAGTCTCAATTGGCTGTTGACGTCTGAGGTGTGGCGAACTACAAAGGAAGACCAATCAAGCTGAGTATCAACGTGGCACAGGAGGTCTCTGCCTTTGAGCAGTATTTAGAATCGGCTCGTCTGCTCGTCTTGGATGAGCTTCGGAACGCCCTACCGGACGATTCTGATGCAACGGGTGGGCTCTACGAGTTAATGCTTGATTACCCACTTCGCGGCGGAAAGGGCCTGCGACCGGCGCTCTGTATTGCAACTTGTCGAGGACTAGGTGGCTCTCTAAATGCAGTCATCAATAGCGCTATGGTTCTCGAACTCTACCACAATGCTTTTCTGATTCACGATGATGTAGAGGATGGTTCTGAACTTAGACGAAATGAAACAACCTTACATGAAGCTTACGGCACTGGTATTGCCATGAATGTTGGTGACGGCATGTTGGCGATTGGAATGAAGCAGCTGCTTCAGAACCTCGAAACCCAGGGCGTCGGAAATGCCATACGTTCATTTGATGTTGTGGTGCGAATGTCGCAAGAGACGGCTGAAGGTCAGATGATGGAACTACGTTGGATCCAGTCGTCTGAATGGCAAACTAACGTTCAGTCTTACATTAAAATGGTCTACAAAAAAACTGCCTGGTATTCGTTTATTGCACCTATGTTGATGGGTAGTGTTGCTGCATCACAACCCGAAGATGACATGCGTAAACTACACAACTTTGGCGCTGCGTTAGGAATAGCCTTCCAAATTCAAGACGATTTGCTGAACCTGGGAGCTAGTGCTGGCTATGGGAAAGAGGCTGCTGGAGACCTTTGGGAAGGTAAACACACCCTTATGCTTATTGAAAGCATGCAACGCGCGACCACGGCTGAACGCACCAGAGCGATAGATATACTGCGCAAAACACGCGAAAACAAAACGCCGGAAGAAGTTGATTTTTTAAGATCACTGATAGATGGTTACGATGGTCTTGGATATGCAAAAGAAATTGCAGCACGTTATGTAAGGCGTGCAGAGCGACAGTTCGATCAGCTGGCTCAAAATTGGCCGCATTCTGTGCATCGCCAATTTATCCAAGATCTAGTTTCCTACGTAATCGCAAGGCAAAAATAATCATGGCGAAACAGGAAATACAAGATACTCTCCCCGCCCTCACTCCACTTATGGGGTTAACTGGGTTGCAGGGCAGCCACAATCTATTGTCTGCACTCCTGCAAATAATACCTTTCTCCCCACTTATGGACTCGAGCAATCTCACACCCGACCAGGAAGAGCATCGAAGCGCGCTGCTAAGTGCTATTACACAAATAGGCGGGGGCGAACTAACCGATGTAATAGACAAACTTCTGCCTAAGACAGAAGACAATATGACGGATACAGACCCTGACATACTCAACAATCCTGGGTCAGCAACACCTAACTCAATAGAAAATCTTGCTCGAGTCATCACCGGAAAAGAAAAAAACTTACAAAATCAGCATGCTCAAATTGACACGAAGATAGATCAACTACGCAATAGCGCGATCGCCCAGAGCGAAGTTATGGTTATTTGCCCAACAGGCGGGGAAAGCGGCGCGAGAATGTATATCCACAATCCGCTGCCACGTGATATCAACCTAACCTTCGAACCCCAATTGGGCGGAGGTGTGCCTGAATCACTAAAGCCCTCTCTCGCGCTCGAAGTAGATGCCAGCGACCAAATCATCGCTCCAGGCAGCACAACATCACTAAGGCTTCAGGTTTCACTAAGACCTCATCCCGACTGGCAAACTATTGATGAAGTTAATTTTCACATCAACGCGATCGCTGAATCACGCACGGTATCAACCATCTGGGTAACAGTCAGAGTGGTTAATTAGCCAATGAGTATTCCTACACTTACCATTCAAGACCCAGAATCTGAAGTTGATGAAGTATTGCTGGCGTTACAAAGTGCTGTTCTGAAACATCCTGCAGCCAGCCAGGCAATATTAAGTGCACTCACTGCAGAAGGCAGGCAGTACGCCCAAACCGAGGAAGGGAAGCTAGTTCTCACGACACTATCTGAATCCGACTTACTGCAAAAACTATGGCGCGTGTGGGAAGGCACATCGCTTTGGTCTTTCAATCCCGATGAAGATTGCATACTGCCTTCGGCATACGTCGACGCACTATTCATGTCGGCTGGAAGCAAGGATATAGAGTCCGTAATCGAAAACCTTGTCAACAAGGACGAACCGGCTTAATGGATGACACCCTCAAAACCGCTGAAAGTAACAATCACCTTATTCCGGCAATTATCGGTTTGAGGGCTCAACTTAATCGGGGTGCAGTTCTCCTTGAGTCAAAGGGCTCAGCGAAGCCACTCAGACTCGATAATCCGCTCTTGCTGGCTGCGCTTGGCATTCTATCAAGCAGACAGACTCTCAACCGATGGCTAAGGGATTGTGAAAACCAAACGAAGAATAGACAAGCCACAGCAGCAGCAGACCTTAAGGTGCTGAGATGATTCCAGCGTTGAGCAATCAAACAATTGCCCAACGTGTCCGATCCACTGATGGATTCAGAAATTTCAGCCATCTCGACACGCAATATAAAGAGTGGATGCATTTCTGTGTTTTTGCTCACGATATCAACGTGCTTGTAAACTTTAGTCTCGTTAAAGAGAGAGGTGAACTCACACCCCGATTGACTCTATTGGTTGAACAATCAGGACGCTGGGTTGGAGATATTGTTAGCGCTGAGAGCGCTGTAATTAGGCCAGCAAACCTGAACTTTTCCGCACGGAACTGCTCTCTCAATTTTGAAAACGGCATTTTCCACATAACCGGAGTGATTCCTGAAAAAGAAATCGCAGTCAATTTCACGCTTACACCAATTGTATCGCCAATACAGACTCCCTCTGTTAATGCAGGAAGTGGCAAACTCAGGTGGTTGTGCATTCCACGATGTGACGCGGAAGGAAACGTCACCGTTGGCAATATCACCCACCAATTTAAAAATGCGCCTGGCTACCACGATCACAATTGGGGTAGCTTCGAATGGGGCGGCAATTTCTCCTGGCGATGGGGGTACTTTTCCTTCGGCAGCGACTTAAGCGTTATTGTTTCAAGAATACTCGACAAACAGGCCCATCAAGTCATTTCCGACTCTTTTATGGTGAGTTCTGATAATCATCTGAAGGACTTCCGTGGACACAGCGTAAAGCACAAGCAAAAGGGGGTACTGCAGCTTGAGAGCAATCTGACAGTCCCACCTATCATCTCACTTGCCATTAGGTCCGGTAATGTTTCGATCAATAGAGAGTATGAGGTTAAGGCCACTAATCAAGAAGATGCTTTGACCCTAACATTTGTACCGCAGTCGCTTGCCACCATCGGCATGCCATCTGGAGAACAAGGCATAGAAACCAGCACTATTTCCGAATTAAGTTGTACCGCAAACTTAACAGGCACACTACGAGGAAAAGCTATCAGTTGTACAGGCAAGGGAATCTGGGAGGCAACCAGTCGTGGCTAAAAACCTTAGGCCCTTCCTAAGCGAGGCATTTAATACCCTCAAATCTGAAAACCAGAACGCATTTCTACAACTTTTCAATCACCCTGCACCTTGCTCTATTCTTATCCAAAATGGATCAGAAAATTTCACTATTAAACTCACTCAGCAAGACGTTCTGTTTCTTCAACCTGAGCTTCCAGATGTTCGGGTGCGCCTGAGAGAAAACGTTATCATTGAACTTATAAACAACAATACAACGTTACTAAAAGCTCTGAGGAAAAATCAAATCATGGCTTTCGGTTCTTTGGATGCGCTTTCTCGACTGAATGAAGTATTTAATACGTTCATTCGAGGAGCAATTCGCTGCCCGAGCCTACCCGAACTACTCACTGACTACCTGACACAAGAAACAGGAGATTCAAGACGTGACACGATATGACGACTTTGATCTAAATGAGTTTGACACACTTGACGATGATCCTTTTAGCCACGCGCTGTCCGAGGATTTACCCTACAGGCGAGAAAAATCCCCTGAAAACGTACCTATTGTTACCGTATTTGGCGCTGGCGTTAGCGGACTAACAGCAGCCCATGAGCTGGTGCAACGAGGGTTTTTGGTGCAGGTTGTCGAGAAATCTCCGGATCTCGATGACGAGTATCGAGCAGACATAGGTGGACTGGCTAAGAGTCAAACTGCAAGACTCAAGCGAACACGCCGATTGCACTGGCACCTATACAGCACAACAGAACAGAACTCATACCTCAAGGCCAGTCCTAGCCTGCAAGAAATCGACATTGATGACGACGAATTTATCTACCCCGGGTACGACCGTCATGAAAATCAGCTAACGGCACCCCTTAGTAAAATCAAAGAATGGAAAATGTGGCCTGAAAAGTACCAAGATCGTTTGATGGATCTCACGAAATCGAAGTTACGTGTCGAAATATCTAGACTCATACGCGAACATAATACGCCGCAGCGACTACAATCATCACTTAAAAAATCATTAGAACGAGTAATCATTCCAGATCTTGGTATTGAGTTAAACCCTAAGACTCAAAAACCGACTAGGACTAAAACACAAGAACCTAGAAAGGGTACCAAACGCACGCAAACCTACTTCAAACAACCAACTCCCAGCGAGCTCGCGAATTTACTAAAGCCAATCGCATTGGAAGCCGAAAAATTATGCTTTGACGATATCATGGCATTGAAAAAAGTAAATGAATCGGATATCGAAGTAATCCGAGCACTCCGAGAACGGCCATTCCAACAGGTCCAAAAACGCATACCGATATCTCAAAAACTTACTTTACCTATCGGTTATATACAAGGGAGCCGGATTGGGGATTTTTGGAGTGGATATCAAAGAGCAGATATTCTTCGAAACAAAGAAGGCAAGTATAACCAATTAGAAAGACTTCAGGCTCTACACGCTAGCTTCTGCATTGACGGCGAGCACGAAATGAAACCTGAGTGCATCCCTCAAGACATCGCGAGCGCCTATGAAGCACTTCAATGTGTACTTTCGAAGTTGTCAGATATTCATGGAGAATTGCAAGCGCAACAGGGGTTCTTTGATTTTCATCATACAAACAAGTCAAAAATTCTTAAAGTCTCAGAACAGGTCATGAAAGCAGTCCTGAAGTATGAGGAAGACCTTGAATTTGAATATGGAGAGCTAAAACGTACAGGGGGGCACAAGAAAAGAATCGAAAATGACCGAACGCAGGCGCGAGAAATTTACCAGCTTGAAATTCGGTCCTACTGCAACTTGTTTTCGGGCAGCATTCGTCGAAATACTACCGTAGCCAAACTTTGGTCTGTCGTAGTGAAGCAATGGATCATCAGTACAATAAAGAAAGCACTAGCTGATGGCGATATCGAAGGCAATAAAATATTTACGGAGTTCAAAAAATACAACAAAACGCTAATAAAGGACGCAAGTAACGAAAAAGGCTCTAAAACTGGCCCGAACTCATTAAAACTGAAACAAGTAATCGAGCGCCTAACACAAAACCTTGACCATCAAATCAAAACAATTGGGCTTGTCTCTGCAAGAGACGATGATAGCTTACAAAGCAAACTTAGAACGAACTATACCGAATTCAAAGTTGTTGAGCACATTGTACTGGGCGAACATGGGTTTCGATTTTTCCCTGGATTTTATCGTCACATCTTCGACACGATGAAACGAACCCCATTACTAGACGAGAATCTAAAGGAAACAGGCAGGACAGTCTTTGACCAGCTGGTCCCACCACCCCCAGCACAAATGGGAATCGCAGGCGAAAGTCAGTTTTATAAACTTGATCGCGATTCACAGTCACCTGCGGATATTGCAAAAAGCCTTCAATGGATGTCAAAAAAACTCGGGTTTTCTATGAGAGATTTGCTCCGATACCAAACTCAACTCATGAAATTTGCCACTTCTTCACCGGAAAGGCGGCGGCTCTACGAAGATTTTTCTTGGTTGGAGTTCGCAGATGCTAAGAGTGAGTATTCCACTCCAAACCCAGAGGAGTACTTGAAGAAAGGAAGTACAAAATACTCTCTATCTGGAGAAACCTTACTTAGAGAACTTCCCCAATTGCTAGTCGCTATGTCGGCGGAAGAAACAGACGCATTGACCGAGGCGCAGACGACCCTTCAATTAATGTTGGATGACGCTGTAACTTCAGAGGGCGGTAGAGATAAGATGTTAAATGGGCCCAGCTCTACAGCGTGGCTTCAACATTGGCGAAGATACTTGAGTCGTCAGGGTGTGCGATTTTTCATTGGTCATCTGTCTCATGTCCGATTCGATGGCGACGAGTTAATTCCCATGGTTAACGGAGCCGGTCCAGGAGGGTTACCTACTCCAGAGAATCCTTTTAACGTGTACATCGAACATGGCCACAACTCAGACACACAACCAACACCAGATTTCTACGTATTGGCTGCTCCATACCAGCAAACTACCGATCACTTCTGGAATATAAACAACAGTGAAGCTGCCGATTCCACTGACGAGATTAATACAATCATTACGCATCTTAAACGCGTTCTGAAGCTAAGTAAAAAAGCAGATCTAACGTGGCAACTTCAACAATCTTTTGACGAGTTTGACGCCGAATTTGCAGAGTCGACGGCAATGCGGAAAATAGAAGAAAATGGTTTTGACGTGGAACGGTGGGAAGAATTTCGATTATATCTCGAAGATAAATTGCCAACCTGGAATAAAGAATTAGTTCTCAGGCTAATCGATCGAATAATGTTGATACTCGATACCAAACCCGACACCCACGGACTTGATAAAAAAGGCATCCTCGAATTAAAACAAACTGATCTCGGTCGACTGAATGGAGATATTCGTAAACTACTAAAATTCGACATGCTAGCAGCGCGCCGAGATAGTGATGGGGAGAGAAGAGCTGGCTATGCTGATACTTTGTCAGTTCTGCGCGACCCACAAGGACTTCCCCAGCCTCAGTTTCAGTTTCCGTTAAGAGACTTAACAGGTATCCAGTATTACTTTCGAGAGCTCGTTAGGATAGGTCATGGTCACTTCTTACTTCCTAAATCACCCTGGGGCGTATCTGGTATTGGCCAAATGTATATATGGAGAAGAAGACCTTCTAGAACGCACGGATTTATTGGGCAGCTTTCTGTGGACATCGGAGACTTCTACGAAACCTACAAAGGGCCCGATAAATTTGTCGGCAAGACTGCTTGGAACAGCCGACCTAACGAACTTGCGGAGGATGCCTGGACCCAAATCACCGATGCTGCGGGTCTCCATTATCGAAACAACGTTTCAAAACCTCGATACTATCAAATTGATTCTGGATTGATCTTCGAAAAGTCCTGCAAGGATGGCGTCGTAAAATTTGAATCCTGTTCGATCAACGAAAATATGTTAATGATCAACCTTCCCGGTCAATGGAAAAATAGACCTGGTTTGATGATGTTAGACGACGGTGATCGATGTATCGAGTATGAGGTATCAAACAAACGCTGGGTCCTAGCTGGGAATTTTATGGCTTCAAATACTAGATTATCTACCATGGAATCAGCGAACGAGTCAGGTCGACTCGCAGCAAACGCTATCATGCGCCACCTAGGGGAAACCAAATCACCAAAATTGTATAATGGCGGAGGAACGTTCGTCGGAGACTACGCCAATATCTATGACCCTGAACGTCACGAACCAACAATACTAGACATTTTTAAAAATCTTGATCGAGAATTGTTCAACAAACGAGTCCCCCACTTCCTCGACATTTTGGATATCCCGCGAGCTATTGAAAAAATACCAGATAGAGAGGAACCTAACGATCCAAACTCAACGCGCCTCTACAATCTGTCAACGTTAGTCGAGCAGGCACTCATTAGCCCGAACAAGGAGTTCGGTGTACTGAATGATTTCGCGAAGCAGGCTGGGCTTGGCAGCGCAGATAACCTTCTCGCAAAGCTACGAAAAACATCAGATTTTTCTAACAAAATGTTAGAGATGATGATCGAAATATTCGAGTCAGGGAAAACTCGTTGACTCGTGGAGTACCCGCTCGTTAAAACGGCAACATGGCATGAGCGAACCTCTCTGGGTTCGCTACACCATGATCTTCTAGCCATTTTCGCGCCACGGCTTTCTGATCTGTTGATGGAACACCAAGTTCATCAAGCATAAAGTAGCTAACTTCTACCATAAGGGGCATGGTCGCCTTATCGTAAAGAGGCAAGCTAGATAAGATAAATTCAGCCGCTTGCGCTTGCTTTCCTTCAACCAATGCGATTCCCGCCGCAGCTGATAATGCTAATGGTCGAGCGGGAAGTTGATCGTAGCTATTTAGGTAATTCAGCTCTTTTTTCGCTCTGGTGACTAATCCTAAGCTTGAAGCTGCGTTATTTCGTGCGACTGCCAACAAGGCTTTTATATACTCAAACCTTAGTAGGTACGCGTACATCTCAAGCTCAAAATTGCCACCTTGATCCAGGCCCTGCCATAGACCTGCTATGTGATTTAAAGCACCGTCTACATCTTGGTTGTAAAGATGAACGCGCGTACCGACGATTCCAAAATATATGTGAATGTCTGTGATCCCGTTTGCTTCAACCCGCTTAATACCCTCCGCCATTCGTCTGAGCGCCTCTTCAGGCTTGTCTTTAGCGATGTTTACCATCGGCGTCACAGCAGTGTCGTAATAACTTTGCCCCCAAAGATCTCCAGCGGCCTCTGCATTTGCCATCCCGCGAATCGCATTCTCATCCATCTCGCTAAACATGCCTTTAAATGTAAACGGAGTGGAGTGAAAAATATCCATCCAACTTACCAACCAAAGCGTGTCGCCATAAAACTTCAGCTGACGCCTAGCACGCCTCCACCATGGCATTGATGTTTCCCACTCACCCAAGAAATAGTGAACATTTGCGATACACCAGCATGCGAAGCCGCGATTAACCTCGTCTTTGAGCACATGATCCCGATAGATTGCTAACGCATCTTTTAATACCTTACGGCTGATAGTCCTATAGCGACCACCAATCGCAGCTAGCCGAACTGACTCATGGGTCAAGACCTTCCATCGCTCAAACCGATTTCCGCGACGCAATGTTTCGCGGACATTCTGAACTGCCAAAACATCAGCCTCAAGATGGTTAAGCGAATGCATAGAAACGATAATTTCGAGCATCGAATTTATGTCGTAACCGTCAGGTTTTTTGTCATCATCAGGCTTATCGATTCCTCGAAAATATATTCTGGATAGATTGCCTAATCGATAGTATTGCGCCCAAAATAGCGCCAGTCGCTTACCAGACTCCATCCTGAAACCTATATCTGGCAACAGGTTAGACAACACCCGCTTTGCTTCTCTGGTGTTCGCCCCTTTCGTGTAGGCTTCTGCACAGAACATATGAAGTTGGGTTTGATCAGTACCCTCAGGCGCATAGGTTAGTGTGTTTTCCATCTGCCGTGCAGACTCAACGCAACTGCCTGATGCCTTCAAAGCCCAACTATAGATCTGTCGTAGTTCAAAGTCCGCTTCCTCTCCGTAATGTTTCAGCGCAAAGCGGAAACGCTCAACGGCTTGATCAAAAGCAAATACTTGCATGGCCTCATGCCCGGCTTTGATAGAAAATTCAGCGGCTTCACTGATCAGATGTGCTGCAGCAAAATGCTCAGCACATAGCGCCGCATCGGGTTCTTCTTGTGCCGCCATATTAAGCGCAATTTGTGCATGTAATTGTGTACGCCTATCCTCTTCAAGTAGTCCAACAACGGTTTCTCGCAAACGGTCGTGATAAGCCTCCAGCACCAGCACTCCATCCAGAATTTCTTGCTTAGTAGTTCGAAGAAACCCAAGTGAACTGAGTTCATGCACAGCATCTTCAGAGTAATTCACTCCTGCAGAGACGATCTCCCGTGGCAAAGGATGGTTCGCCACGCAAACAGCTTCAACCAAATGCCGCTGATCGTTCGTTAGGGAAGCCATACGCCGAGATAGCATCGACTCCAAACCGATATCTGGTTCCAACTCGCCTTTTTCATTGCAGTACCGTACAACCTCACCGATAAGGAATGGCAAACCCATCGTTTCGGTAGCCACTCGCGCGACAAACTCAAGACCGACTTCTGTTGATAGCGACTTGGCGAGTGCTAACGAATCGGATTCTCCGAGCGGCGCCAGCTCAAGATCTTGATTCGCTATGTCATAATCTTTTTGAACCTTATTGATGCCATTCAAAAAGCTACCGGCATCCTGAGTATCTCTGTAGCTGAGAATAAGATGAATTGCAGGGGCATCAGGCGGTTTCACGAGCTCACGCAAAGCATTCAAACTGTTGGCATCCGCCCACTGAACATCATCAATCCACATGACAATGGGATGAATATCACTCAACCTGGCAATCACCTCGCGCAAACCTGCAACAGCTCGATTACTGATCTCATATGGGTCTAGAACAAATTGTAATCGCTCGACACGGTCGAAGACTTCGACCATACCAAATACTGGAAACTGTGCGAGAAGCGGTTGGGAATACCTTATTCTTGGTACTAATTGAGAAACCTGGTGCTCAGGCATTCGCGCCAAGCGGTTCACCAACATATCAACCAGGGGGTCGATCGCTCGAAAATTCACAACTTCATTTGGGCGGCACTTTCCCTTCAAGACAATAGCGCCATCCAGCTCACGTTGTTCTAGGAATCGGCGGACCAATTCGGACTTCCCAACCCCACTTTCACCATAAACCTTGGTAACTCGAGGTGCACCTGAACTCCTTTGTTGAAAATCAAACAGCTCGCCTAGCTCCCTGCTTCGGCCAATGAAGGGTTGCTCCAACTGCACGATAGGTTTCGGTGGATTTGGTTTTCTATAAGCGGTATCCGACAAAATTTTCTGTAAAAGCGCACCATCTCCCCTTGAGTGTGGCTCAATATCCAGCAACGACTTTAAACAGCTTCTAAAACTATCAGGAATTACCTCAAGAAAATCCCATTGATTTTGTCGTGCGGCCAGATAATGTGTCTGCGGTATGGGGTAACCACTCAGCGCATGGAACAACGTTGCTCCCACACTAAACCAGTCGGATGCAGCGACTGGTGCACCCATGACTTGCTCCGGCGCCCAATATTTAGGTGTCCCGACACCCATCGTTCGTGCTGAGTTGATGCTCAACTCAGCCGAAAGACCAAAGTCCAACAAAACCGCTCGACCTTCATCAGTCATAATTATGTTGTTAGGCTTAATGTCACGGTGAAGCACCTGTTCACCATGAAGTGCTTCAACACCGACACAAAGTTGTGAAAACACGCTTGCGATACGTTTTTCTAACTCTAAAGAGATACCGGGAAAGTGATTATCCTGCCAAACATACTCAAGCAGATTTTTACCCTGGAGCAGCTCCATCGTCAGAAAATAGGGATTACTTTCGGCATAAAGACCATAAAATCTAACGAGATTAGTATGTCTTAAGGATACATCCACAAGCGCTCTGAACTCATGCTTTAAGGAATGAAGATAAACCGGCGTTGGATCGATTAATGTTTTGACCGCAACTTCTTTGCCAGTGTCCTCGTCAATACATCGCAGAACCAGACCTGAAGTACCACGCCCGAGCTCATCAAAAACCCGATAGCGATTCTCAAGTAACGTACCCTGTTCGAAAGAGTTTTGAAATTCAGCCAACCGCGCGCCTTCCTGTGAAAACGACTTCCGCGCCCTTTTCCGGTACGAGTGCAAATGCTCGTCTTTGGGTTTTTTCTTCCCTGCGCATCAATTGTAGATTGGCATGACTTAAAAGCGTCGCGATAATGATAGTGATTTCCGGACCGGCGAAATGCTGACCAGGGCATGAGCGCGCTCCTGCTCCCCAGGCATAGAAAGGCATTTGATTCATTTGCCGCCTCTTATTATTTCCACCGGCCTTTTTAAGATCCAGGATTCTCTGGGGAATAAACTTGTCTGTTTGCTCTCCCCAATCACTATGTCGGTGTAGCAAATGTAGCGCCGGACATACCATCACCCCTTTAGGCAGCATCCACTTCCCCTGGCCCTCAACTTCAATCTCGGTCATTTCAGTGGTCATACGATTGATTAAAGGCGTGACCGGATGAAGACGTTCCGCTTCTACAATCGAGGCGATTAGTTCCGACTCATTTGCCTTGTCCCCAGACCCATGATCTGCAGTCTCCGCAACCCTATGGCATTCTTCCAATAGCCGAGTGGATAGTTCTGGTTGTCTTAGAAGGTGGAACATTGTCCAGGACAACGTGGTTGCGGTTGTGTCGTACCCAGCTACTGTCATCGCCAACATTTGATCCCGTAGCCAAGCCGTAGACAAATAGCCTAATTCCCCTTCATTAGCTGAAGCAGGATCTATCAAGATTGAAAGCATGTCGTTACGACCACAGCGACCGTCTCTACGGCGCCGTGCAATCTCTTCATCATAAATTTTGTAAACCTCTTCACGGGCAGCGAGAAACGCGGGTGCATTCGGCAACATAGTGGCCTTGCCACCAAATTGGGTTGTATCGACCATATGATGGACAGCGTTGATCAACAGTTGTCGTGGCACAATTGGATCAGGACCAAGTGCAATATGCGTCATAATTTCCAGACTGAGTGTCTGCATTTCATAGCGAAGCTTAAAGGGTTCATTTAGCGGAAAACTTTCGATTCGGCGAATGGTCAGGTCGCGGATAAGCTCGCGAACAGCTGGATCCGCAGCGCTGTCTTTTTGTATTTTCTGTAGAACAGGCCTCAACTTCCCGTGTTCCTTACCACCCAGCACCATAAGAAAACTGCGCCCGAGAGCTTCACCGACCATCGTCTCCTTATTCGCGGCGCTTGCTTCAAAAAGCTCGTGATTGGATATGATTCGTCTGGCAAGAGCTGGATCGGAAACAAGCACCATTGGAGGCATACCCGAGAGCCGAATAGTGAAGCAATCACCGTAAGACTTGTGGCAATCCTCCATGAACTCGACGATGTCATAGGTAAACCGTCGAGTTTGCTCGAGGGGTGAACTTGAAGGGCCTGCGGGTAGCTCTGTTCCACTCATGACAACAGCTCTAATGAGTCTCTGACAAAAATAGTACCACGGTATGGCGTTGGTGTGTGGCTGTGTAGTTCACCGTCAATTAGACAGCGTTTATCACCCAGAAGCCCTGCCCGCACATCTTTTGGCCAGTTAAAATCAGGTAAATACGCATTTTTTCTCAAATCCTTCAATTCAAGAACGGGCTATCAATCAACACCAGCAATGGATTTCATCGCATTAGCTGTAACTTTTTTTGCTGCGCTACCGGTGATAAAGGCACTTTTAATCGTCGTTGTTGCTGCACTACTCGCATCGTCTGGATCACGATCCAGATCGAAATAACTTACAACACTAACGGAGTCACCCGGGCCTGTACCTGGTAACGCTGCATAGCCATGGGAATTCTTACCCGGCGTTACCAAAACTGTCCTGGTTTTAATTCCAAGATTTCCCTGTACGGGTGCCTGTGGATCACTGGCTTTCGCTTCCATCGTCAAACTAAAACGCTCGGAGTGATAGTAGTTCACGGAATTTGCACATCCAGTGACAACCATCAGAGACAATAATGACAAAATTATTAGTAGACTAGTTTTCATAAACCTTCTCCCGGATGCTGGTAAGCGTATCGGACTCGTCTGCGATCACATCAGCAGGGGCACCTGCTGCGACGAACTCCGTCACTCTCATTTTCGTCAAGCTTTCTATAGTTGCCTTGTTCATAGTAACCAACGACATCGCGTCTTGGTCGGGGTTATCACTAGCAACGCCATCCTTCTTAGGCACGATGGCAAACACATCTCGATCGTATCCAAGGGATATTTTTTCAGTACCACCCAGCCCTGCCGACACGTTAAGACCCATCGACACTTCCTGAACGTAAACCAAATGGTTTGATGAACAACCACCCAGCAACATGGCAAAACTCAAAACACAATAAACTTTCATTTTGTTTTTCCTCTCTTTTTAATAACAGAACAAGCTTCGTCTAAATTTAGTTCTCCACCCGAGCGATAGTAGGAACTGCTGCTGAGTCTTAGATCAGTTCGACTTTCGTTTCGATGATTCATACCCAAAATCATCCGAATACCCGAAAAGGAGACATCCACACCCACACCATACCGAAGTACACTTATCCGACTTGGAGACTTTTCCGTGTCTGCTTCTATCCTTACCTCATCGGCCTTCTCGTTAGAACTACCGATACCCTTTAGGCATTCTGTTCCTGTGTCCGTAATGCCAGGATAAAGAAGTTGTCGCTGTATTTTGCCTAATTGAAAACCAACCCCACCTTTCGTATACAGGTGAAAACCTAAACTATTCGTTGCGGCTAACTTTTCACCGTTTTCCAACTCGAGACTCTGAACCGAATTGAACGGGACCTGATATGAATTCAATGAGCAACTAGACAGGAACATTAACAAACACACACACGAGGCAAGGTTAGTCGGGTTACAACTGCAACCGGATACAATCTTCACTAGCGTAAGTCCTCGTTATTGCACTTCACCCCATCTCCACTCTCCAAATCTTCCTGCAGCGATTAATCTAATGGAACTTCGTTCAGAAGTAGTCGCCGCCTGACTCCCGCAACCCATCTAGCTTAAAAATTTGCAAATATAGCGCGCGACAGGTCTAGTAAAGTCGTTGTCTGTCCAATACTTCGTATGTGACTGAGGTTGCCAACTCGAAGCCCAGCCACCCACATTGATTGCGATATCACTATTTACGGTTTTGCCATAGGCCTCGTTAATCGGTTTTAACGGATATCCGAGCACATCATCAGGATCAAAATAGTTGTCCCAACGAGCTTTCTTTAACAGCGCAGGAGACAACTTTTTTGGTGGGAATTTAATAGGCTTAGGGTCAGCATGGGAAAACGTAAACAGCGGTATGTTGCAGCCAAAGGTAATAAGCCCCGTTAGCTTCTCCATCCGCTCAAAGGGTGAAAGAGATTTATCAGGATGCCGCTGCATATCCCAAATGTAGTTAGACATTATGTGTCCACCTAGTGAATGAGCGCAGACTATCAAAGGTTTAGGCTGCCCATCTAACCCAGATTCATACAATCGAGAAATGGCGCTACGGATGCGAGCGTGGATTTGATTGTAAACTGACCCGGCTGGTTCACCCGGCACCTTTTGGTAAGCACTGGCGTCACCTAAAGCCGACAATACAACTTGCCGAAGCTTGATGTAATCAAGGTCATTCGACACATTTGCTCTCTTCAAATAGCTTCTTTGGGTGGGTTCAGTAATGTCAGCCCAGTACGCAGTCTCCCAGGCTAATTGCGAAGAGCTAAAACCCGCCTTCTCAACACGACCATTTGTCTCTTCAATAAACGGATCCGCAAACCCTTTCTTTTGCGCACCAATACCATGAATAACGAGTAACCCAACATCAGCTGACATGCTCTAACCTCACAGTGGCCTAGTTATATAAATAAACCCAACAACCCTCTCAATCTATAGTGCATTGACATCAAGCTTCCTCTCAGACGAATTTTATTAGCTTCGAAATAGAGGCAGGGAGTTGACTCATTGCGGGAGAAAAACTGTGTTCCTATTCCTAGGTAAACTTTAACGAGGTAATACAAATGAAGGGAAGGCGGACAGAACAGTCCTCTCTAACGGTGAGCTCACTTTGAGCTCAGAGTAATGAATTCAGGTGGCCCAACTCGCTATGTTTATCAGGAAAACTGAGATGAGATCTCGTCTTAGCTGGCTGTTTACGAGAGGATATGACGCCGCCTAAAATACTTAAAAGTAAGAAAGTGATAGTTCGTAAAGCCTTCTGCATGACTATTTAAAGGTCTTATTCTCTACAACTCTGGCGGCACTTTACGCAACTAATGCAATTGGCTAGCTCAACGCCTCACATTGCTTACACGCCTAGCCTATCAATCTCGTAATCTTCGAGGGATGACTTTAGGGAGCTTATAGATGAGTATTTTTCTTGTGCGTAGTGTTCTTCAATGATTCTTCGAATGCATTGACGGCACCTTTTATCACAGCATTAAGCCAGTGTAGGTGGCGATCTCGACTTCTCCCTTTTTTTTCTGCGACTAACGATAGCCCCATAGTGAGGACGGGGTGGAGGAAGAGACAATACTCAATGATTTGCTTTTTCTTTGCTCCACTAGGTCGATTTGGATTCTGCATATAGTGATCAGCAATCATATCCGCCACCGTCTCTAAATGTTTATCAAACAGATCACCGAGCGCCGGCTGGATACTCCCTGTCGCCGCAATTTCATCAAATGCCGCAGAGTACGCATACTCCCCTTCAAGATTCTGCATAACGATGCCGATTGTCAGCTTAGTTAAGGACGTGTCGGGTTCTAACTCCTCTAAATAGAGCCGAATGCCAGCTTGAATTTGAGCCTGCCAACGTCTAACCAGTTCTAGCAGTATCGCTTCTTTATTAGGAAAGAAATGATAGATAGACCCAACTTTAACGCCGGATTCCCTGGCTATGTGATTAGTCGTCAGGCGCGCAATACCATCACGCTGAATAAACTCAAGCGTTGAATCTAGGATCTTGTCAATTGTCGCCTGCCCGCGTGGGGACGGCGTCTTTGCATCATCATTCACTCTGTCACCATAACTCATTTTGTAAGTCTTGATCATGTCTTTCATCACCTAATTGAGCATATATTCAAATTAGTACTTGAGCAATTACTCAACATTGAGTAACTTGAGCAAATACTCAAATTCTGTCATATACACAATCACAAAAAAAAGGAAAAGTAATGATACATAAGACCTCTTTGATATTTGTTTTGCTGGCGGGCTTCACTCCGCTTCTCGCTACGGCGAGCACCCTGATAAACGACGCATTCGATACTACCGATATTTTGTTCGATATAGGCGGCGTCCAAACGGTAGAGGAAGCTGGCACTTTTTCGACGACTCCTCTAGAAGGCTGCACGGTGAACTACACCGTTCCAGTCTCCTTAAACGCTGGATCTGTTGACGTTCTGGCACCGAGTCATCCGTTTGGTCCTGCAGTTAACTTCTTTGGTGGAGCAACCGCCTCCTCAACTCTAGAGACACAGCTAGACACCATTATCGGACAGACCTACAACGTGCTGTTCAATTTAAAGCAGATAGGCACCTTCTCTGATCATAAGGTCATCGCTTCTGTAGCAGGCGCAACTAGTGGTGAAGTTGGTCCCGGCACCCATGGATTTAGTTTTGTCGCCGACAGCACAACAACAACGCTGACGTTCAATGGCATTATCTGCACAAGCGGATCATGCAATGGCGGCTCAGACATTGCACTGGATAGCCTCACAGTTACTACAGATGGCGTTGTAGCAGCATGTGGTGGAGATGAAGATGCCGATGGTGTAGCTGACATTGAAGACCTATGCCCCAATTCCATAATCGGCGCACTGGTTGATGCGACTGGCTGTTCAATCAACCAGTACTGCGGTTGTGATGATTTCAGCAATCACGGCGGGTATGTTTCTTGTACCGCGAGATCTGCTGAAGCATTCCTGCAAGACGATCTAATCACGCAGTCGGACAAAAGAAAGATCATTCGTGTAGCAACCAAAAGCAGTTGTGGTAAACCGACGAGAAAACACAAGAAGTCATCCAAATGGGGCAAGACGCACGACAAAGCTAGCTGTACTTTAAAACATAGCTCAAACCACAGTTCACACGAGAGCTCACGCCACAGTCGTAAGACCTACTCCAAGACCTCTTCATCCAGATCTTCATCAAAGCAAAACAAAGTGGCGAGCGTTCG
>TARA_R110002072_G_scaffold31735_10_pt1 | contig 24095 bp, 17 predicted proteins | sample TARA_R110002072 | Tara Oceans TARA_R110002072 (sample SAMEA4397118) | marine metagenome | biome: Polar Biome; feature: [SRF] surface water layer (ENVO:00010504); material: water (ENVO:00002006), including particulate matter (ENVO:01000060) such as... | depth 5 m | reverse complement strand
CTGGGTCTTGAAGGTATTCTGGCATCAAATGGCGTGGATCTTAATCTCACGGCATTGCTGGTGATGTCCGCGGTCATTGGTTTTGGCGGCTCGTTTATCTCCCTGGCAATTTCCAAGTGGTCCGCTAAGCGAGCCATGAAGGTGCAGATTATTGAGCAACCTGCCAATGCTCAACAACGCTGGTTGATGCAGGTGGTCAGTCGGCAGGCGGAGCAGGCGGGTATTGCCATGCCTGAAGTGGGTATCTTTCCGTCTAATTCGATTAATGCTTTTGCCACTGGCATGCGCCGCAATGCTGCGTTGGTTGCTGTCAGCACAGGCTTACTGGCGGCGATGAGTGAGGATGAAGCTGAGGCGGTGATGGCCCATGAGATCAGCCACGTTGCAAACGGCGATATGGTGACGATGGGCTTGATGCAGGGAGTGGTGAATACCTTTGTGATCTTCCTGTCTCGAATTGTCGGCTTTTTTGTAGATCGCGTGATTCTCAAAAATGAACGCGGGCTTGGCATCGGCTATTATGTTTCCTCAATTATTGCTCAGATTTTTCTGTCGATTTTCGCCTCGATGATTGTGATGTGGTTTTCCCGCTATCGAGAGTTTCGCGCCGATGAGGGTGGTGCAAAGCTCGCGGGCAAACACAAGATGATTGCTGCCTTGCGGCGTTTGCAAAGTAATCAGGAAGCTGAATTGCCGGGCGAACTTGTTGCATTCGGTATTGCCACGGAACCGGCGAAGTTTTCCAAGCTGATGATGAGTCATCCTCCCTTGAGTGAACGGATTGCCGCCCTCGAAGCGAGCTAGTCTGTTGTAATAGTTTACCTGTGCCCATGAGGAAGCTTTGCGCTTATCCTGGTGGGCCAGTAAACTTCGCGCCAAGCACAATATCCGCGGTCTCAACTAGAATTGCATGACCCGGTGCAACAGCTCCACGGGAGCCCCTAATCGAATTTGTAGCAACTATTACTAAAGGCATTGAAGACCTACTCGTCAATGAGTTGGCGGCCCTCGACATTGAAGCGAAGCCAATTAAGGCCGGCGCTCGGTTTAGTGGCGATCTTGAAACGGCCTACCGCGTTTGTCTGTGGTCCAGGTTAGCCAACCGGGTGCTCCTCAATCTCGGCACCTTTGCCGTTGAAGATGATGATCAGCTTTATGACGTGGTTAAATCCATTGACTGGTCAGAGCATCTGGACCTTGGGCATACGTTTAAAGTTTCAGCTTCCGTGTCCCGCTCCAATATTACCCACAGCCATTACGCCGCGCTCAAAATCAAAGATGCAGTGGTGGATCAGTTTCGAGAAAAACTTGGGGAGCGGCCTAATATTGCCGCTGATCAGCCCGATGTACAGATTAATGCCTATATTGATCGGAACAAACTTGAACTTGCCATTGACCTGTCCGGCGACAGTTTGCACCAACGGGGTTATCGGACTCTGGGCGGCGTTGCCACCCTAAAAGAAAACCTTGCCGCTGCACTTTTGTGGCGTGCCGGTTGGCCAACGTTAATGAAAGAAGGCCACGCTTTTGTCGACTTTATGTGTGGTTCGGGCACCTTGCCTATAGAAGCTGCCATGATGGCCTATGATATTGCGCCGGGCCTATATCGCGACTACTTTGGGTTATTGGGATGGAAAGGTCATAACTCAGCCGTCTGGCAAAGGCTGATCGCCGAAGCAGAGTATCGACGGGAACAGGGGCTTAAACAGACGAGGGTGATTCAGGGTTTTGATCATCATCGACCCACCCTGGATAAGGCGATGGTTCACGCTGAAAATGCTGGGTTAGGGGCTGTTGTACAAATTGCGTTCCAGGACGTTTTTGACTTTAAGTTGGATTTTCCTAAACAGGGCCTTGTGCTGGTGAATGCCCCCTATGGCAACCGGGTTGGTGATTCGGAAACCTTACCTGAGCTTTACGGCGCGATTGGTGATGTCCTAAAAAATCACTTTATGGGCTGGCAAGCAGCGGTTTTTACCGACGATCTGGAAAATGGCAAAGCGTTAAAACTTCGCGCGAAAAAGATTCACTCATTTTTCAACGGCAATATTGAGTGTAAGTTGCTAACGATTCCACTAAGCGAAGGTGCTGTGATCAAGCCCTATCGGTTGCCTCGTTTGCTACCCCTCGAAGAGCTGTCCGATGGGGCAATTGGATTACGTAATCGGCTTAAGAAGAACAAGCGGAAGCTAAACAGCTGGCTTAAGCAAAATGATGTGCAATGTTATCGACTCTACGATGCTGATCTGCCGGACTATTCTGCGGCCATCGATGTTTACCATACAGATGTCATCAGGTTTCATGTTCAGGAATATGAAGCACCTAAAACCATTGATGAAAAAACCGCAAAACGAAGGCTGGGTGAGCTTTTGTCGGTCATAAAGTTGGAGTTTGATTTAGTCTCCGAGCAAATTTATCTAAAACAAAGGCGGCGGCAGAAGGGTCAGTCGCAGTATGAAAAGGTATCAGAAGCCAACATCTTCTATAAGGTGCAAGAAGGGCCCTGCGAATTTTACGTCAATTTTGAAGATTATCTGGACACCGGGCTTTTTCTTGATCACCGTCCGTTGCGGAAGATGATTCGCGAACAATCGGACGGTAAGCGGTTGTTAAATTTGTTTGCCTACACCGGCTCAATTTCGGTGCAGGCCGCGATAGGTGGTGCTAAAACGACCACCGTTGATATGTCGAATACCTATCTGGACTGGGCGAAACGAAACTTCGAATTGAATGGCATTGATCTATCCGGGCATGAGTTTCTTCGTCAGGACTGTACCGCCTGGTTACAGGAACCACCGAATGAACAATATGATTTGATTGTGTTGGACCCGCCAAGTTTCTCGAACTCAAAGAAAATGGAAGGTCTACTCGATATCCAACGGGATCATGTTGATCTGATTCAGCAATGCATTGAGCGCCTTGCGCCCGACGGAATTTTGTATTTTTCCACCAACCTGCGTGGTTTCAAATTGGACGAGGCTGCCCTGGCTCAGTTCGAATTGGTCGAACTCACTCACCAGACGGTACCGCCTGATTTTCAGCAGCGAAAGCACGTTCATCGCTGCTGGCAAGTTCGTGCCAACTAACGGCTAAGCAGTTTTGCGATTTGTCCTCGCTTCAATTTATTCAATTAATTCGGGCTTCGTACTTGCAATTTTAATTCAAAGGCATAAGATGCTCGCCCAACAAATTCCAAACGACCGATTTTTATGAATCATTTTTTATCCACAAATTTTGCGCACTGCAGCGGACCTATTTCGGGTTCCACAGGATACGTGCGTCTGTGGTTTGGAGATGTAAATGATATGTCGAATACACAAAATTATAGCGGCATTAAGCGCGGCATCAATTCCACAACCGTTCACAACTACGGCAAAGACGCACAATCGATAACCTGACGAATTCAAATTTGAACTCGGAAGGTTTTATTTAAAGCCTTCCGGAAGAATCAAAACCCCGGTCGGCATTGCTAACCGGGGTTTTTTTATGCCCCGAAAGAATAACAAGGGGTTACATAATGTTCGATTTGGCTATATTTGCTCACCCAGCAAAACTCAAAAAAGCCTTTCTCGCCACCACGGTGGTAGCACCTCAAGCCATGGGCGATGAGTTGCAGCGTGAATTTGATTGCCTACGGGAGGAATCTCCTGATATTCGCATGAGCGGAAATTTTTGGCTGGACTTCGTTCAGACCTATCGCGGTCACATTGGTCGTCTTGTTGCGGGTCGCGCGGTGATGACGGTGCTCGTGCTAATTGCCGTGTTAGCGAGTGAGCGGATTCTAGATACCAGCAATTCAATGAACGCCGCCATTTGGTTGGTTGTTTTTTATGCGATTGTTCAGCTGATCCTAAAGGTTGTGAATGCCTGGACTGCGCAACTGCAAAGTCAGCTTTTTGTCTGCGTACGAACCTTTGTCACATTGCGGATGAACGTCAAGCTGCTCCGCATGGGACAGCTTTCCGGGGAAGACTTCTCAACCGGTAATCTAAAGACCCTGGTGTCTTCAGATATTTATCGCATTGCGGAGTTATTCCACGGCATCGCGCGTAACGGATTGCCGTGCCTACTCGGATTGCTCCTGCTTGGCCCTGTGATTGTGTATTACATGGGTTGGCCTGGAGTGATTGCAATGCTGGTTGCATTCGGTGCAATGCCATTGTCTTTTTGGCTCGGCAAATACGTTCACAAAAAGGAGGGGCTAATCAAAGCCGAAGAAGACACCCTGGCGACTATCGTTGGCGAGTGGGTGACCAATGTGAGGCTTCTGCGGTTTTTAGGTTGGGAAGCTTTGATGCGTCAGCGAATCGCTGGCCATATTCGAAAGCTGGTGATTGAAGCAACTAAGCAGCACGGCGTTAACCTCGTCAACTTCGGGGTTAGTGTGACCTGGTGGTTGTTTCCGATTGTTGCGCTGATCTGGGCGAATGGCGAGATGAATGGCGATCAAGATCTGGTGACCTTGTTTGCGAGTATCTGGATGTTGAACCACATCACGCTTTATATCCGATTCCTGCCTGATATTTTTATCAGTTACGCCAGCGCATCAGCCTGCGTCAATCGATTGAACCAGTTGTTTCAGCACAGTGACATTGTTGATGATCTATTGCCGCCCACTGGAAGTGTTAGTGTCAGTCTTAAACCCGTGAAGCTGCATTTTAGACAGGTGTCGTTTTGTTATGAACACACTTCTGTTGAAGTGCTGAGTCACTTGAATCTGGTGCTGGATTTAAACCAGGGTGTGAGTTTGATTGGTCGGGTAGGCGCTGGAAAGTCGACGCTACTTAAGCTTGCCTGCGCGGAACTTAAACCAACAAGCGGGGAAATATTTGTCGAGTTTGAGGACGGTACTGAGTTCAATCTCTGGCACTCGGATGTGTACGCCCGGATCAGAGAATCCATAGGCTACATGCCTCAGGAAGCTTATCTGTCGAATACTAACCTGGCGATTAATGTCTCTTTGAACACGACCTATACCGAAAGTGATGTTATGCGTGCAATTCGTATGGCGGAGCTAGAGGCAGATATTGGTCACTGGGACTCGGGTTTAACGGAGGAAGTGGGAGAAACCGGGGTGAACTTGTCAGGCGGTCAAAAGCAGCGGGTCAATCTTGCCCGGGCTCTGTACTCCGGGCGCCCTTATTTGATTCTCGATGATCCATTAAGTGCGGTGGATACCGACACCGAAGGGCGTTTGATGAACACAATATGTGAAGGCCCTGAAGGCTTTCTCCTGTCGACCCATCGTTTAACGGAATTGCAACGTACCGACCGCGTACTCGTGATGGACGCAGGAAAAATTATTGAAGATGGCGATCCAGCGCAACTGATGAATGACCGGGCGTCTGAATTTAGCCAGCAGCTCAGGGCCGGGGAGTCTCCTCCCCCTTCAAAAAAAATAAAAGCAGAACAAGGTGAAAAAAATGGAACATAAAAACTTTGTAACACCGGAAGAGGTGAGTGCAGAGCAGCAGAATGTAAAAACGATTCTACGCTTTGTGGCTAGCCTCACTTTACTGCGTAGGGTATTGCTGCCAACGCTGCTGATCATCGTATTTGCAGCGGGGGTACCGCCTTACTTCCTATGGTTCGTGGGTGAAATTGTCTCCTGCTACGGTGCGGAAGGCTGCAGCGTGCATCACAGTTTGCTCGGTTGGGATATTGTGCTTCCGGCGACCCTATCGACATTGATTTTGCTCACAATCGTCGCCATTTTTTGTCGGGTCAGCGCCTGGGTTTGTTTTGAACTTTCAGGACAATGGTCCACGCAAAAGATTCAAAGTGACATGATGCAAAGTGTCTCGGAAGTCAGAACAACCTTTTTCGACGAGAATCCATCGGGCCGTCTGATTAACAGATTGTTGGGTGATTACAGCGTGCTTCGACTCGAAGGGGTAATGTCCGTGGGAGATACGGTCAATGGTCTGGCTGAAGTCCTGTGTGTCGGCGTGTTGATCATGCTGGCGCATCCAGTTGCTGGTTTGCTGATCCTGCCGGTTGTGTTGTTGTATGTCGCTCTGCAGTCCCAGCTTGCGCCGATGATGAGTCATGCTCGAGAAATTCGGGCAGTCAAAATTGGCGAGGCGTTGCACCGTGAAACCGACTTAATTGAGGGGAGAACCATCTTCAATCTCTACGGTCGGCAAAAGAATTTGCTGGAACGGATTCACGTTGCTTTTGGCGACTCGATGAATATTCAGCTTTTTTACGCTAAATTGATGGCCTGGGGCATGTTGTGGATGGGCCTGATATCAGCGCTATATGCCACCGTTGTTTATGGGTTTCTCGTTTATGGATTACATAGCGGTTTGCTCACAGCAACTCTAGCGGCGGTAGTGATCACAGCTGTTTTTAACCTGAATAACCTATTCTTTGGCCTCGCCTGGGATATGTCATTCCTGGGTGAAACCGCATCCCATGCACGTCGAGCATTTTTTATGATTGATTTGCCCCATGAGACTACCGGGGAATCCAATGTGGTGAAGCGTAGCGAAGCTGCGGTCCAGCGCATTCCAGATGGTCGATTGGTAGGAGATATTGTTTTTGATCATTTTGGCATGTCCTACCGGGAAAACACGCCAATGATTTTGAACAAGCTGAACTTGACCCTCCCCGCAGGGAAAAAGATTGGTGTGATTGGTCGAACCGGTGCAGGTAAGTCGAGCTTAATGCAGGCCTTGTTTCGCATGGTCTACCACCAGGCAGGAGATATCCGAATTGGCAAAACGTCGATTTACGATATTAGTGTCCAGAGTTTGCGAGGTCATTTTGGCGTTGTGCCCCAGGACCCTTATCTGTTTATGGGGACGATCCGCTTTAACCTGATGGGCGGGTTGGAAAATCGGACCGATAAGGAGCTACTGGCTGCGTTGGATACCGTTGGACTCACAATGGATCTAGACGCCCGGGTGGCAGAAGGCGGTAAGGATTACAGTGTGGGTGAACGCCAGTTGTTGTGCCTTGCAAGATTGGTGTTGTTGGACAAGCAATACATCCTGATGGATGAACCCACCAGTTCATTGGACCGCAGAACCGATGAACATATCCAACGTTTGCTCACCACAGAATTGGCCGACAAAACGGTGATTACCATTGCCCATCGTCTGGAGAGTCTTGAGAGTTATGACCTGATTGTTGAAATGGCAGACGGTCAAGTCAGGCGTCAAGGGCCTCCTGCTCGAATGATTCCGCTGTTGAGGAATCAGTATGTGGAGGAAGTTGCCGGGTGAAATAGCCCTTGAAATAGCCCTTGAAATAGGTGGTTCATGCAAGCCTTAGGCAGGGGGGCTTAGTACCCTCTGCCATTTTTTATTGAGTTTGGTCTAGAAATCCACTCAATTCATCGTAACGGGCTGACTCACTGTACGGGCCTTCGATATGTTACCTGCTTCGGACATATCGCTAGTGGATTGATTATGGTCAAGTTTCAGGTAAACGGAAAGCCGCGTCAGTTTGAGGGTCCTACCGAAACACCATTGCTCTGGGTGTTAAGGGATGAGTTACAACTTACCGGTACCAAGTTCGGCTGTGGTATCGGTCAGTGTGGCGCGTGCACGGTCCATGTTAATGGCACCGCCATGCGATCCTGCCTTGCTGCTATCGGTAGTCTCGAGGGGAGCAGTATTACGACTATCGAGGGTCTCTCCGAGAATGGTGACCACCCGGTGCAGCTTGCCTGGTTAGAAGAGGATGTCCCCCAATGTGGATACTGTCAGGCAGGCCAAATCATGGCCGTGACTCAATTTCTAAATGTTTACCCCAGGCCCACCGACGAAGAGATTGACCAACAGCTAACAAATTTGTGTCGTTGTGGCACCTACGTGCGAATTCGCAAGGCGGTGCATCGAGCCGCCGCTATCAAACAACAGCAGGAGTCCTAAGTATGTTGAACTCTGATAACAGTTCTAACATCAACCCTGCAATCAACAGAAGGCAATTTCTAATTTCCGGCGCAACCGCGGCGGGTGGTTTATTGGTGGGTTTTCCGCTCACGACCCTGGCCAGTGAGACAAGCGCTGATCTCGTCGAAACGATTGGTGCGTCGGATCAAGGAGAACGCCAGCTGGGGTATTTTATTACGATCAATCCGGATAACAGCGTTGTGATTGGTTCAAACCAGCCAGAGATTGGCCAGGGCATCAGGACCACCTTGCCGATGTTAATCGCAGAAGAATTGGAAGTCGATTTTGATATGGTCACGGTGCAACAAATGCCCCTTGGCATTGTCAGGACAAAAGATGGCATGGCCTGGCGCTATGGTAGTCAAGGTGTTGGCGGCAGTACGGGGCTGACGGACAACTGGCAACGGATGCGAGAGATTGGTGCTAGAGCGAGGTTATTGCTTCTGCAGGCTGCTGCCAATCAATGGGAAACAGATGTTTCAGAACTGACCGCCGCGCGTGGATTTATTCAGCATGCGTCGGGAAAACGTTTGTCCTATGGCGCGTTAGCCTCCGCCGCAGCACGGCTCACGATGCCTGAAAGTGCGCCGGCTTTGAAGGATCCCCGGGAGTTCAAAATTGCGGGACATCGACAATCAACAAAAGACGCACTGGATATTATCACCGGTCGAGCTAAATACGGCATGGATACCTATGTCGAGGGCATGAAGGTGGCAATGATTGTTCGCGCCCCATACTCTGACGGAATGGTAAAGGGGTTTGATGACAAGGCCGCCAGAAAGGTGCCTGGCGTGTTAGACGTCATTCCGATTGATGGGCCGAAACCCGGTGAGCCGTATTTTATCCTGGCCAGTGGGGTTGCGGTGATCGCAGATTCAACCTGGGCTGCGATTCAGGGTAGAAAGGCATTAAAAGTCGACTGGCAGAAGGGATCTTTCCCTGACGAGAGTACAGCGGGGTTTGATCAACAGGCTAAAAACCTGTTGGGCGGCAAGGGCCAAATTGTTCGCGAAGACGGTGATCTGGACGCTGCAATGGCAAACGCCGAACGTCAAATTGAGGCGACCTATAGTGTGCCCTATGTATCCCATGCGCCATTAGAACCCCAGAACTGTTTTGCCCATGTTTATACCGATGCGGAAGGTGAACGCTGTGATGTGATTGTGCCAACTCAGATGCCCTCGGGGGTTTCTAGATCGGTAGCCCAGGTCACAGGGATTGACCGAATGCGTATTTCGGTGGAGATGACTCGAGTCGGCGGCGGTTTTGGTCGGCGCTTGACCACTGACTATGCGGCTGAGGCGGCATTGATTTCGAAGCAATCCGGCTTGCCGATTAAGCTGGTCTGGACCCGGGAGGATGATATGCAGCATGACTTCTATCGTCCTGCCGGACATCACCAACTACGGGTTGGTCTTGATCAAGCGAAGTTACCGATTGCCTGGACCCACCGATTAGCCAGTGCGTCGAAATACTATCGGCGACCTAATATGGCGGACGACAAGCTATGGGAGGCTGAGCTTTATCCCGATGATTTCCCTGGCAACATAGTGCCAAACTACCGGCTGGAATATTTTCCCATGCAATCCGGCGTGCCTCGGGGTTCCTGGCGAGCCCCGGCGCACACTGCCAATGCGTTTGCGGTGCAAAGTTTTGTGGACGAGATCGCCCACGCCAGTGATCAGGATCCACTCGAGTTTCGACTTAAGCTTTACGGGGAATCCCGGCAATTACCTTACTCTGGGCACGGCGGAGATACGTTTAATCCAAACCGCCTGTCGCGATTATTGAAGTTTGTCGCAAATGAAATTGGCTATTCTGAAAAAAGAGCAAGGGGTGTTGCAGTGGGTATCGCGAGCCACTTTACCTTTGGCGGCTATATGGTCCATGCCATTGAGGTTGCTGTTAGCGACGCAGGGCAGCTTGATATTTTGCGCATTGTGGGTGCCATCGACTGCGGTTTTGCCGTGAACCCAAATGCTGTTGAAGCTCAAATGCAGGGCGCAACCGTTGATGGTCTGAGTACAGCTTTAAATCTGGCAATAACATTAAGAGACGGTAGGATTGAACAGAGTAACTTCCATGATTATCCACTACTAAAAATGGCAAGCATACCTGCCAGGGTGGAAATGCATATTATGGATTACGATCAGACACCCACGGGGGTAGGGGAAATTCCACTGCCAACCGTCGCACCAGCGCTGACCAATGCGATATTTAATGCTTCTGGAAAACGTATTCGGCGTTTACCAATTTCTGGTCAGGCTCTGGTCTGACCGTTAGTAACACTGATCTCTGGACGGGCGCGGCGCTTCGGCTGCCGTTTCCGACCTCGTTAGATTATTATCGATTGTGAAGTAAAATACCGTGCCGCTATTATTTGTCTCAAACCAGATGACACCCCGGTGGCGGCGGACAAGGGCTTGCACAAAAGGCATACCCATGCCTTCTCCGGAAATATTGACAACATCATTTCCCCGTTGAATGACTTCGAAGACACGCTCCTGTTGTTCCTGGGTCATGCCTCGCCCGTTATCGCGAATCATAAAAGTAGTGTAGGTAAGATCTCGATGGGAGGAGATAGAGATATGCCCATCTCGGGTGAGGTCCAGGTATTTTAGGGCGTTGTTAAAAACCCCCTGAAGGATATCCAACATAGATTGCCGATCAGCCACAACGGTGTTCAAAAGATTCAATTCAACCTTTACTTTATTGGCTTCTATATAGCTCTTATTGGAGGATATCAGTTGTTCCATTATTGCGTGGCAATCAACATCCTCAAATTTTAATACCCGGTTGTCCAGATGATTCAGGGTTTTAATGCCCTGGCTTAATTCGCTCATATTGTTCAGAGCGCTTTTAATCAAGTCGATTGCCGATGGCATTTGTTCCGATAGTTCGATGATTAGATCCTGTCGTCTGCAGTTTGTGACGGAGTCGAGACTAAACGCGCGCCGGGCTCTGGAGAGTGATTTCTCTAACTGCTCGGTAAAGGTGCGAAGGTCATTGATAGGTGTTGTCAGATTGTTACAAGCAATATTGCTGATGGTGGCAAGCTCAGCGTTAGAGATCGACAGCTCTTCTTTCTGAGCCTGCAGCTCGCTGGCGAGTTTCTGTCGATTCAAAGAGTATTGAATTGAACGAAACAAGGTTGCTCCGTCCATGGTGTCTTTTCGAATAAAGTCCTGGGCACCTTCGAGGAGTAGTTCAGTAGATTGGCTGAGGGCATCACGGGCTCCGGTCATGGCAATGACAGGTATTTTGGGATAGCTGGAGCAGACCCTACGGACCAAAGATCGCCCCTGGCCATCGGGTAGATGTAAGTCGAGCAAGATGAGGTCAACCTGTTCATTTTGTAAAATTTCTTCTGCGTTTTTTAGGTATTGGCTATTTAGGAGGTTGAGATCATTTAGGCCGTGTTCGGTTGCGCCTGGCAAAGACAGTAGATGGGAAATTAGGCGCACATCATCGTTATCGTCCTCAATAATGAGAATCGACAGACCAACCTGTATCGATGAATTTAAAGCGGCTACTGCCATGGCCAATCCGAAACTGAATAAGTAATCGTGATTATTAGTATAGACAGTAGTTATAGAGTTGCAGGCTGTGTGAGTTGAACTGTTTCGAAATAAGGTTAGGACAAAGATTTAAGTTTCGTTCCAACCCTATCCAAGCCTAATTAGAAGTCTGCACTTCCGGGCGTCCTTGGGAATGGGATAGCATCTCGGATGTTTTCCATTCCAGTCACATAATTCAGCAGCCGTTCGAAACCGAGGCCGAATCCTGCATGGGGAACAGTGCCGTAGCGCCGCAAATCCCGGTACCACCAGAGTTCTTCGGCTAGTCCAGGAGCCGTCATACGGGCATCTAGTACTTCTAAACGTTCTTCCCGTTGGCTACCGCCTATTATTTCGCCAATGCCGGGCGCTAAAACATCCATTGCTGCGACGGTCTTCCCGTCGTCGTTTAAGCGCATATAAAACGCTTTAATTTCAGCGGGGTAGTCCATCAGGACAATGGGTCGGCCGACGTGTTTTTCCGTTAAATATCGCTCGTGCTCGGACTGTAGATCCAGGCCCCATTCGACCGGGAATTCGAATTTTTGTTTGCTGGCCTTCAAGATTTCGACGGCTTCGGTGTAGCTCATCCGTTCGAAGTTGTTGTCGATCACGGTATTCATTCGAGTGATCACATTTTGATCAACTCGTTGCTGAAAAAACGCCATATCGTCTTCACAACGATCCAGCACGACCTTGAATACCTGACGAAGTAGGTCTTCAGCCAGATCTGCATTGTCATTCAGATCGGCAAAGGCGATTTCCGGTTCAACCATCCAAAACTCCGCCAGGTGCCGACTGGTGTTTGAATTCTCAGCCCGAAACGTTGGGCCAAAGGTATAGACCTTGGACATGGCGAGACAATAGGACTCAACGTTGAGCTGTCCCGATACGGTGAGGAACGCATCTCCACCAAAGAAGTCCTCTTTATGGTCGACATTGCCTTTTTCGTCCCGGGGCAAATTTGCTAGATCCAGGGTGCTGACTCGAAATAGATCCCCTGCGCCTTCGCAGTCAGATCCGGTAATAATCGGTGTGTTGATCCAATGAAATCCGCGCTCAAAGAAGTAGTTATGAATTGCGTTAGCGAGGGTTGTTCTAACCCGGGTGATGGAACCAAAGGTATTGGTGCGGGGCCGGAGGTGCGCCACCTGGCGTAAGTATTCAAAGGTATGACGTTTTTTAGCAATCGGGTAGGTTTCCGGGTCGTCGACCCAGCCCAGGATGTCGACGCTGGTTGCCTGCATTTCAACGGACTGCCCCTTGCCTTCAGATTCTACCAGGGTGCCGGTTACGACGACGCCCGCACCGGTGGTGATTTTTAACACTTCGGTTTCATAGTTATCGAGATCATTGGGCACCACCGCCTGAATCGAGTCAAAGCTCGAGCCGTCATTAATGGCGAGGAACGAGATCCCCGCTTTGGAGTCTCTTTTGCTGCGGATCCAGCCCTTCACAGTAATCAAAGACCCTATGGTGGGTTCACTGTTTAAAGCCGCTTTTACACTGACGACAGTTGCGATCGCGTCGGTCATGAATATTCTACCCAGTTGAAGCTTCTAAAGCGGTCCATGATAGCAAATTCTACGACGAGAACTGAGGTAATGGAGATGTTAGACTGCGGCGAAGTTTTGATTAGCCGGAGCAACCATGGACCAGGACCTGATACTCGAACAAATCCAGATCGGCCCGATGCAGAATTTCACCTATATCGTGGGTTCTCGCAAAACAATGGAAGTAGCCGTGGTCGACCCCGCCTGGGATATCGATTCACTGGTGAATCTAATTAATGAAAAGGGCTACATCCTCACGGCCTCCCTCATCACCCATTATCATCCAGACCACTGTGGCGGTTCCTTCGGCAGCAAATCCGTAGAGGGTATTGCCGAGTTGTTAGCTAAAAACCCCGTCAAATCCTATGTCCACAAGCTGGAAGCCGAAGGCATCAAAAAAGTCACCGGTGTGTCCGATAGCGACCTGGTGAAAATTGATTCCGGCGACAAGCTGACGATTGGTGATGTCACGGTGGAGTTTTTACATACCCCCGGTCATACCCCTGGATCCCAATGTTTTAAGGTTCGAGATACTCTGGTTTCCGGCGATACTCTATTTATTAACGGCTGCGGCCGAGTCGACTTACCGGGCTCCGATGTGGAGGATATGTATCACAGTATTCAAAAGTTGGCGTCGCTGCCCGAGGACACCCTACTGTTACCCGGTCATAACTACAGCGATGTGCCCCATGCCACTCTGGGTGAAACAAAAAAAATGAACCCCTATATGCGCATTAGCGATTTGGAAGGCTGGAGACACTTCTTTCCTGACTAGCTCTCCTGACTAGCTCTGAAAAATAAATCTCATAATCAATAACCAAAATAAAAAGGAATGACGATGAGTCTCACTACCCTGGTATCCGGATTAAGTTTTGCAGAAGGTCCCCGCTGGCATGATGGGCGGCTTTATTACTCTGACTTTTATCGCCATGTGGTCGAGGCAGTTGATCTGGATGGTAATGTCGAGCGGATCGCTGATGTGCCGACCCAGCCCTCTGGACTCGGCTGGTTACCCGATGGCCGAATGCTGATTGTTTCCATGATTGATCAAAAAGTGCTGCGCCTGGAGGCAAACGGTCAGCTTGTTGAGCACGCGGATCTATCGGGAATTGCAACCTGGCACTGCAACGACATGGTTGTTGATCAGACCGGCCGGGCCTACGTGGGTAACTTTGGCTATGACATTGAAGTGCCGGGTAATAAACCGGTCATGGCCAAATTAGCCTGCGTTGAAGCCGATGGTTCCGTACGGGTGGTGGCGGAGGATTTGCAGTTTCCCAACGGGGCGGTGATTACCCCCGACGGCAAGACCCTGATCATTGGTGAAACCTGGGGACGTAAGCTCACGGCCTTTGATATTGCTGACAACGGTAATCTGTCTAACCGTAGGGTCTGGGCAGATATTGATCCTCATTTTCCCGACGGAATTTGTCTGGATGAGGCAGGTGGTATCTGGGTTGCAGATCCCGCCCTGTCGAAAATAATCCGGGTTGAGGAGGGGGGTAAGATTACCCGTGAGATTGATCCGGGTAACGGCGTATTTGCCTGCATGCTGGGCGGGGCAGATGGCAAGCGGCTATTTGTTTGTACCGCAGATTCGGCCGGTCATGGCGACGAGGCCGCGGTCAAACTGAGTGCAAAAATAGAATGGCTTGACGTCGAGCACGCCAGGGCTGGGACGCCCTAGGCGGAGCGGGTTTCTCCGCCAAAGGCTTCGAAAAGTTCCGGCAGAAAGCGGCGAAACTCCAGGGTCATATGCACAAAGGCGGCATCAAGTTTAGCAATGGGGTCATCATCTTCGATGTTGTCATCGTTTAGGGACTCATATTTGAGTTGCTTTAGGATCAGGTCCTTATCGACTGCGCATTTCAAATCACCATGCCAGCGAATGCCAAGTCGGGTACAAATTTTTCCGGCTTCCAGGTGGGTTCGAATTTCCTGGGTTTCAAGATCCTGCCGGCGACAGCTGACGGTTGAGGTTTCTTCAATATCTAGCAGGTCACACTGATCGCCAAAGCTAAAGTTGGTTGGTAGTTGGCGATTCACCAACCAGCGAGTGAATACATCCTGGGGTTTTTGTTTAACCTGGGGCGGCGTCACTGAAAACGATCCGATTGAGTCGCGAACGCAGTTGATAAACATTTCTGCTTCCGTCGGCGCACTGGTACCAATGACCAGTAGATCATCTTTGGGCGAGATATAGCCCATGACCTGTTTAGATCGCGCCAGGGCTTGAGGGAGTAATTCCGCCAGGGCATTTTCTTTGATGCTTTGTTTTTCTTTGGCGCGAATCTTTCGAGCCTCAACACTTTCAATCTTGGCAACTTTTTCCTCGATTATTTCATTTAGTGCGCTGGGTGGAATGACTTTCTCTTCCCGTCTGGCACATAGCAAATAACAACCACCAACCTCATGCATTAAAGGTGCGTCCTCGATATCACCCAGGGGTGAGATCCAGCCAAAGCTCGAGGGCCGCATGCCGGTACAGGGCACAAAAGCACGATTGTTGAGGAATTCGAGCAGTTCGTCGCCTGATGCCATAAGCGGCTGAGTGATTCGGTAGATCATGGCGTTCTTAAAAAACATGGCGGTTCCAGATTTAGGCGTGAGTTATTAGCGGACGGCTAGTATATAGCGAGTATATAGCAGTGTTGATGGTTCATCCTGAGTGATCATATGGCCGATGGTTCTGCGGCGAGATCATTGAAGCGGTAGATAGCGTTTTGGTGAGCAAACGGAAAGGTATGGGTGAGAAACACACCGAGTCTTTGTTGCTCCGGTAGATAGTAGTAATAGGTGTTAGTAGATCCACCCCAGGACATCTTCCCCAGGGGACCTTTGCCGGAATATTTTTCCAGGTCTTTGACGCAGCATGCGCCATAGGAGTAGGTGCAGCCCGGCAGCATTTCACTTTGTTGAAGTGTATCGGTTGTCCCCGCCTTGAGTTTTCCAGCAAGGGCTGGACTTAACAATTTCACGCCGTTGAGTTCGCCGTTGGCGAGTATTAACTGCAGCAGTTTGGCAAAATCCCCGGCGCTGGTGACAAGTCCGCCGTTGCCTAACATGTCCCAACCACCGCCGCCGGAAAAACTGGTGGGCCGTTGCATAAAGCCACTCATGGCGGAGGTTTCTATTCGCGTCAATTGACCATCATCCACATTGTAGAAACTGGTCAGGTCACTTTCACGGGCCTTTGGTACCACAAAAAAAGTGTCATTAAGTTGAAGTGGCGTAAAGACCATTTGCTGCATAAATTCGTCGAGGGGCATGCCAGATAGTACTTCAATTAGCGCTCCAGCAAGGTCGTGGCCCAGACCATAGGAAACGGCGGTGCCAGGCTCAGCTTCCATCGGCACTTTGGCTAACGCTTTGGCCCAGTCGCGTAGGGAGTAGGGGTGTAGCCAATGGTCCGTTCCGAGGCTATCGACGCCGAGCAAGCCTGCATCCATAAGGGCGGTTCGGTAGTGCCCCTTTGCACCGTAGCCATAGCCGCAGCTATGCTGAAGTAGGTCTTCAATAACCATGGTCTTTTCCGACGCGATGATCTCGCCGTCGGGGCCAAAGTAGTTCAGGTTCTGGTATTCCGGTAAAACCTGCCAAACGGGATCCGTAAGAGCAATAGAGCCATTTTCAACCAGCGTTAGAAGCCCAATGGAAACAAACAGTTTAGAGGCTGAAGCCAGTCGAAACAGTGAATGTTCATGGAGCTCTGAGCGGCTCTCGACATTAGCGTAGCCGACAATTTGTTGGTTGATGATCTTGCCTGATTCCCAGACAACATGGTGCGCGCCGGGCAGCAATCCTTGCTCGACGGACTTTGCAATTCCAGCGCTAAACTGCGCAAGTGTTTCTGCTGAGTGGCTCATCTTAACTTTTAGCTTTGTCCTTCATGGCTTTGGCCAAGGCATCTGCCATGGCTGAATTTCCCTGGGCAGGCTGCTGGCCCCGATTGCCGCCATTGTTGTTGGATCTGTTGGAGCCGTTAGAGCGATTGTTCGAGCCGCTGTTTCGGCCGCCACCTTTTTGCGGGCCCCGCTGGGAATCTTCGCCGTGGCTCTTGGCATCATCGGTGAGGCGCATGGTCAATGCAATGCGGCGGCGATCAATATCCACCTCCATTACTTTGACCTTAACCACATCCCCAGCTTTCACAATGGTCCTGGGATCTTTAACAAACTTATCAGCCAGGGCAGATATATGCACAAGTCCGTCTTGATGCACGCCAATATCCACAAACGCGCCGAAGTTGGTTACGTTGGTGACAACACCTTCCATAATCATATCCGGTTTGAGGTCCTTCATGGTTTCAACGCCGTCCTGGAAGGTGGCGGTTTTGAATTCAGGGCGGGGATCGCGGCCGGGTTTTTCCAGTTCGCTTAAAATGTCGGTGACCGTGGGTAAGCCAAAGTGTTCGTCAACAAATTCCGAGGCGTTTAGCCCTCGAATGTAGCTGCTATCGCCAATCAGTTTAGCGATGGTGTTTGACGATTTTGCGGCAATTTTTTCAACGACCGGGTAAGCCTCCGGGTGGACCGCTGATGCATCAAGGGGATTACTGCCGTTCATAATGCGTAGGAATCCAGCTGCCTGTTCAAATACCTTTGGACCAATGCGAGGGACTTTTAACAGTGCCTGGCGGTCACCAAAAGGACCGTTTTGATCCCGATGATCAACAATGTTTTCCGCCAACATCCGGCTTAATCCCGATACCTGAGTCAGCAGAGGTACAGAGGCCATGTTCAGATCTACCCCCACAGCATTCACGCAATCTTCGACCACAGCTTCCAGGGTTTTGGATAGCTGGGATTGGCTCACATCGTGTTGGTACTGCCCGACGCCGATGGCCTTGGGCTCAATTTTGACGAGTTCCGATAATGGGTCTTGTAGGCGACGGGCGATGGAAACCGCGCCTCGTATGGACACATCAATATCGGGGAATTCTTTTGAGGCGAGCTCCGATGCGGAATAAACCGATGCCCCGGCCTCCGACACAACCAAGGTGGCAAAGGCCAATTCTGGGTGGCGGGATTTTAAGTCTTTTGCCAGCTTATCGGTTTCTCGGGAGGCCGTACCATTACCGATGCTAATCAGTTCAACCCCGTGTTTTTGACACAGCACCGCCAGGGTATGAATAGATCCATCCCAATCGTTGCGCGGTGCATGGGGATAAATGGTACCGGTATCGACAAGCTTGCCGGTGCCGTCAACCACCGCCACCTTAACGCCGGTTCGAAGCCCTGGATCAAGACCCAGAGTCACTTTTGGTCCGGCGGGAGCCGCTAGCATCAGGTCGCTTAGGTTGCTGGCAAAGACGTGAATGGCTTCTTTGTCTGCGGCGGTTTTCAGATCCATTTTTAATTCAAGTTCAAGGTGCAGAAATATTTTTGCGCGCCAGGCCAGGTGGACGGTATCGAGTAGCCAGGCATCAGCGGGGCGGCCAAGATTTTCAATATTAAATTGTGCCGCCACCATCCCTTCACAGGGATGTCGCTCAAAGGTTTCCTCGTTTGCGACCTTTAAATTAAGTTGCAGTATTGCTTCACTGCGTCCGCGAAACAGCGCCAGGGCCCGGTGGGATGGGATTTTGCTGAGCTGTTCTGAGTAGTCAAAATAGTCAGAAAATTTAGCACCCTCGGCTTCTTTGCCCTTGGCAACCTTGGACTCTAGTACACCATTTTCCTGAAGGTATACCCGCGCTCGGTTGAGTAGATCCGCGTCTTCTGCAAACTTCTCCATTAATATTTGGCGTGCCCCATCCAATACGGCGGCTGTGTCGGCAAAGCCTTTTTCGGCATCGATGTAACCGGCGGCACATTGATCCTTATCCTGGCTAGGATCCTCCAGCAGCAGAAGTGCCAGGGGTTCAATGCCAGCTTCCCGGGCAATCTGTGCTTTGGTCCGACGTTTTTGTTTATAGGGTAAATACAGATCCTCTAATCGTGTTTTGGTGTCAGCGGTGAGGATCGATGCTTTGAGTGGGTCCGTCAGCTTTCCCTGTTCATCAATGCTTTTGAGGATGACCTGTCGCCTGTCATCAAGCTCTCTAATATAGGTCAGTCGTTGTTCGAGGTTTCGTAGTTGTGTGTCGTCCAGGCCGCCGGTGACTTCCTTTCGGTAGCGGGCAATAAAGGGCACGGTTGAACCTTCATCTAATAGGGTAATGGCGGCGGTGACTTGCGGTTCATGAACAGATAATTCTTCAGCTATACGCTGTGCAACAGAAATCATAAATTTGGAATCCTGGGATAAAACTTTGAAGACAAAAGAATGGCTTTTGGATGAACGCAAACAGCCGGTGCCGAAGGGTAGCGAATGCAGGTTATGGAATCCATCCCCAATGCTTCATTCTTTCCATCAATCAGGCAAACTACTGCTACTCGGAATGGGAGTATCAGGGATGGGAGAGCACCGAATGGATGATCTTTTTCGGCTGGCATTACTAGCTATGGTCCTGCTGGGTGTGGGCTGTAGTGATTCAGGCCCATCGGTGGCACTGGGGACCCTGGAGCGGGAACGGATAGATCTTGTGGCGGACTCAAATGAACCGATCACCCGGGTTTTAGTCTCCGAGGGGCAGTCCGTGGCGGCGGGAGAGGTACTGGTGGTGTTGGATACAGCCCGGCCCCAGATAGCGTTGACCCAGGCTCTGGCAAAGGAAGCTGCAGCCAGATCCGTATTGGCGGAAGCGGAAAAAGGGCCGAGGCAGCAGCAAATTGAACAGGCCAGATCCAGGTTGCGTGCGGCAAAGAGCGCCCGTGATATTGCCCAGGTTGAGCTAGATCGTATCCTGGTGCTCATTGATCGGCAGTTGGTTGCGGCTAATGCCGTCGACCTGATCAAGGGCCGACATACCGAGGCCGTGGCAAAATGGCAGGAAGCCCGGTCGGTGTTAGATGAGTTGTTGGAAGGCACTCGAACCGAGTCGATTGATCAGGCCCGAGCCCAGCATGCGGTTGCAATATCCGAGGTTGATAATCTCAGGCTTACCCTGACCCGGGCGCAAATCATCGCGCCGATTAGCGGCACAATTGAGTCCCTGCCCTTTGAATTAGGTGAACGGCCGCCCCTTGGCGTGCCCATTGTGACGATGCTGGCGGAAGGCCCAACCTATGCGCGGATTCATGTCTCCGCCGAGGCCCGGGGTGCCCTGCAAATTGGCCACCGGGCGTTGATTCGGCTTGATGGTAGAGAACAGCCTCTGACGGGCAGTCTCCGGTTTATTTCGTCCCAGGCGGCATTCACACCCTATTTTGCCTTGAACCAGAATGACCGTTCCCGGCTGAGCTATCTCGCCAAGGTGAATGTCGACGGCGAATTTGAGCCCGATCAGTTGCCCGTGGGGATTCCCGTTGAGGTGACATTCCCGGCGATGCCTAATGACGCATCAAGATGAATGATCTTGCGATTGAAACCCAGGGGCTGACCCGCTGCTTTGGTGATCTGGTGGCGGTGAATGAGGTCAACCTGTCGGTGCCGCGCCAGAGCATTTACGGTTTTCTGGGACCAAATGGCAGCGGTAAGTCCACCGCTATTCGGATGTTATGTGGCTTGCTACTCCCGACCCGGGGCACTGCGACAGTAATGGGCGTTGATATTCGTACCGATGCGGAATTGGTTAAACGCAAGATTGGCTATATGACCCAGAAATTCTCCCTGTATGGGGACCTGACAATTCTCGAAAATCTAAATTTTCTTGCCCAGATATATGGCATACCCCGGGGTGAGAGAAAGGCGGCGGTAGAGGGACAAATTGCTCGATTCAGTCTTGAGTCGATGGCCCATCAGCTGGCGGGCACCCTGAGCGGTGGCCAGCGACAACGCCTGGCGCTGGCGGGTACCACCATCCACAAACCTGAACTGTTATTTCTGGATGAGCCAACCAGCGCCGTTGATCCGGAAAGCCGGCGTGAGTTCTGGGAGTTCCTATTTGACCTGGTGGAGGAAGGCGCAACCATATTAGTCACCACTCACTTTATGGACGAGGCGGAACGCTGCCACCACCTGGCTATTTTAGATCAAGGCAGGTTGGTTGCGGATGGCACCCCGGACACTCTGATTGATGGCTTGTCCGCACTGGTGGTTGAGATTGCGACACCACTGGCGCGACAGGTGAGGGAGCACCTACTGCAACAACCGAACGTGATGGACGTCGCGCAAATTGGATCTAGATTGCATGCCCTGGTGGCGCGGGACATCAAAGACCCGCTGCACTTTGTTAATTCAGTCCTGGCAGAAAAAAACCTCTCGGGTAGCGCAACGCTGGTTCGGCCTAACCTCGAAGATGTGTTTGTGATGGCAACCCAGAATGCCGAGGGTGTTGGGTGATGAGTTTATCCCTGTCTCGAATGGCGGCAATAGCGACCAAGGAGTTTCGCCATCTGGCCCGGGACCGCTTAACCGGCGGCTTGATTGTCGGCATTCCGCTGGTGCTGACTCTGTTGTTTGGTTACGCCATCAACAGTGATGTCCGTGGCCTGACCGCGGCGGTGGTGGACGAGTCGAATTCCCACGCCTCGCGGGCACTTATCGCCAGTGTCAAAGCCTCCCAGGTCATCGATCGTCTTATTCCCAAAAGTAGTATCTGGGAGATTGAACGGGAAATGAAAAAAGGCAGCGTCACCGTTGGACTTTATATCCCGCCGGATTTTGAACGGCGCCGGGTATTGGGCATGCAACCCCTGGCGCAAATTCTTGTCAACGACAGCGATCCGGCAATTCTAGGCACCGTTAGGGGCATCGCCAATCTACCCCTGGGAGCCGTTGATCAATTGGTCAGCCAACAAACCTTCCAAATCCGCGCGCTCTATAATCCCGAACGACGCTCGGCGCTATTTATTGTGCCCGGCCTGTGTGGCGTCATCTTGACCTTAACCATGGTGCTGTTTACATCCATTGCCATCGTTCGAGAGCGGGAAGGGGGCAACCTCGAACTGTTGATTGCGACCCCAATTCAATCCTTTGAACTGATGACCGGTAAGATTTTTCCCTACGTGCTGATTGGCTACGCCCAGGTCACCTTGATACTCGGTCTCGGATTGTTACTTTTTTCAGTACCGCTGCGGGGCTCCCTAATCGATTTTTATCTGTCCGCGGGGATCTTTATTATCAGCGTGCTGACCCTGGGGTTGGTGATATCCACCTTTGCCAAGAGTCAGTTTCAAGCCTTTCAATTAACCTTTATGACCTTCTTGCCGCAACTACTCCTGTCCGGATTTATGTTTCCCTTTGAGGGCATGCCGCGGGCGGCCCAGTGGCTCGCTGAGATTTTTCCGCTCACCCACTATCTGCGAATTGTGCGTGGTGTGGTGCTAAGGGATGCTGGCTTATGGAGTATGTTGGATGATATCTGGCCGCTAGCTGCGTTTTTTGTCGTCGGCATGATTGTCGCGACGTTGAGATTTAGAAAACGGCTCGACTAGGGTCGAGGCAGATTTAGATCAACTTGTTATGGGTTCTCAGGTAAATGTTCGTCCCAGTCGACCTCCGGCAAGTCCGCCAGTGCCGTCCGAAGCGCACGATTCCAGGCGTTTCGTAAACTGCGCAAATACGGGCTGTCCTCACTAAATCGCACATGCTTGATCTTATCTAGCTCGTCTTTGCGATACATGCTCACGTCGATGGGCGGCCCTACGGACATATTGCTGCGCGTTGTTGCATCCATCGATAACAGCGCACAATAAACCGCCTGTTCGAGAGAGCTGTTAACGTTAACCAGACGATCAAGGATTGGCTTGCCGTACTTGGCTTCGCCAATCTGCAGGAACGGCGTCTCCGGGCTCGACGTGATGTAGTTGCCCTCGGGGTAGATGAGAAAAGCCCTGCAGGGCGCCCTTATAATTTGGCCGCTCACAAGAAAGTTGGCTTCAAAGATATGACCGCCGGGTGTGAGCCGCTGCTGGGTAACACTCGTTTTGCCGACGTATTTTGCCGCATCGACCAGGGTTTTGACCGTCATCAGACTCACGTCTGCAGAGGCCTCAATATCCTGTTCGATCTGATCAAAGACACTCTGGGTAGTAGCAAGATTACCCGAGGCGCAAATCACAAACTGACGCTCGCCGGGCATACCATAAGTCCGCATCTTGCTATAGGAGCTAAGATTATCCACCCCGGCATTGGTACGGGAATCCGAAACCGATATTAGGCCCTGGTTTAGACTAATGGTGACGCAATAGGTCATGTTTGCTTACAATTCTCATCTCGAAAACAAGCGGCAATGATAGCCATAGAAAACTCCGGCTGTCTCATTTTTATTTCCATAAACATTTTCATTATCCCATCACCAACAAGAGGCTAACCATGGGAGCAAGACTACTTCTGTTCTGCGCGCTGTTTGCACTGATCATGCTTTTTATGGGTGGAGAGACGGCGCGGAAGGTGGATGCTAAAAAGCAGGCTGATGAGCCGGTGATTGTTGAGCAGCAGGTTGTTGAGCCTCTGGTTGATCCCCAACAAGAAGATTATGGGGAGGGGGATGAAGAGGGTTCTAAAGAGGACGGCGAAGACGATAGTGAGGAACACACTGAACAGGATGATCGTGCGCCTGGTCTGGAAGAGCAAGGTCAGGAGTCGGCTGGGCTGGGCAAGTAAAACCTCCGGCACGTTTATCGCAATAGCGTAATCGGCCTGGATCATAACGAGGCTGGCGAAAAGGCTGGGAGGTTTCTCTAATCTAGCGATTAATTAATCAATCTTTCTGATATCGCCAACCCGGCGAAGCACTATTGCGTTAATTGGTTTGCACACTTTATTGGAACAGGAGTAAGTTGTTGGTATGAAGACGCAAATGCAAACTAGGTTTAATTATTCTCCAATTTGGTAACCAAGATGTTGTTAGACCGCTCTGGATGCAGAATTGTAGATTGATGAATCTCTCCATGAAGATGTAGATAGTAACAGGAAGAAAAACTTGATAATCGAAGATATTGGATCGATGAAAACGAGCTGCTTGAGACTGTTCATTCCTCTCATTCTAACCTTGATAACCGCATGCGCTAGCAACCCTGGCGTGGTAAGTATTTCTCCTGACACGTATATGATTACTAGGATCGATAAAGCGGGCGTATTTGGCAATCCCTCTGCAG
>TARA_R110002072_G_scaffold36181_1_pt1 | contig 24112 bp, 20 predicted proteins | sample TARA_R110002072 | Tara Oceans TARA_R110002072 (sample SAMEA4397118) | marine metagenome | biome: Polar Biome; feature: [SRF] surface water layer (ENVO:00010504); material: water (ENVO:00002006), including particulate matter (ENVO:01000060) such as... | depth 5 m | reverse complement strand
TGAATGATCGTCCACGACAGAACCCGGCTTATCGACCGACTCACTAAATTCTTAGGGGTGAAAATTGCGCGTTCCGGCTTTGCCGGCGCGGTTCGATTTCCTTGGCGCTATGCACCTGGCGCACTTTTGCTTCCATTCAGGGCGCCGACGCAGGGTGTCCTGCCAATCGAAAATTGCCGAACTTCATACTAATTAGACTCATAGAGACTAAAAAATATTATTTTTATAATTACATAGCCTTGAAGTTAATGTAAATCATTAGGAAGTCAATTTACCAGACTGTTTTAACGCATTATTCTCCCTCATATTATTCCCTCACCTTGACCTAATTTCCACTAAAGTCGTCCTAATTCGCTGATATTACAACGTTTTTTAGACATTGCTTGCTTGACACTTTCTCGATTACACAACTATAGTGTTGGTAAGTGGAGAGAAGTGGGGTTTTTTGGTTTTATGTGGGCTAAAAATCCAAATTTGAGTGGGGAATAGCCGTGTTTCGCGGAGTACAGCATCTCAACATGGACGCCAAGGGTCGGCTGGCAATGCCAGCGCGTCAGCGCGAGCCATTGCACGCCGAATCAGCGGGCAGGATGGTCGTCACCATCGATACTCAGGCCGCCTGCCTGGTTATCTACCCGCTGCCAGAGTGGGAGAGGATTGAGAAGGACATTCAAAACCTGCCTGCACTGAAACCCGCCGTGAAACGCTTTCAGCGACTGATGTTGGGTTACGCCACCGACCTGGAGTTGGACGGCAATGGTCGAGTGTTGTTGCCCCAACCCCTGCGTGACCACGCACAACTGGACAAGAAACTGGTGCTGGTTGGTCAGGGTAATAAATTGGAACTGTGGTCCGAAGCGCTATGGCTGGCGGAGCGCGATCAAGCGCTGCTCGATTCGGGCCCCGAGGCCGAACTGCCTGACGAATTAATGTCGCTGACGCTCTAGGTGACCTCTATGCATCAAACAGTGTTGTTGCAAGAGGCGGTTAAGGCTCTGGTAACGCACCCCGATGGTTTCTATGTGGATGGCACTTTCGGCCGGGGCGGGCACAGCCGCTACCTGTTGGAGTGTCTTGATGAGCGTGGCCATGTGCTGGCCGTTGATAAAGATCAGACTGCCCAGATGGCGGCACAACAGTTGATAGAGGGCGAGCCCCGGTTTGAGTTTTTCCACGGGTCTTTCGCTCAGCTTCCCCATCAACTGCGTGGGATGGGGATCGACGCAGTTGATGGCATTTTATTGGACCTGGGCGTATCCAGCCCGCAGTTGGACGACGGTGAGCGGGGTTTCAGCTTTATGCAGGATGGCCCTCTGGACATGCGCATGGACACAAGTAGTGGCGAAACGGCGGCCCAGTGGCTGTCCCATGCTCAGCTTCAGGATATTACTACGGTGTTAAAAGAGTATGGCGAGGAGCGTTTTGCGCGTCGAATCGCAGCGGCGATTATCGCGGCACGCGAGACATCTCCTATCGAGACTACCGGCCAGTTGGCGCGTGTTGTCAGCGAAGCCAATCCGCGTTGGGAAAAACACAAGCACCCTGCCACTCGTTCCTTTCAGGCTATCCGCATCAAGGTCAATCACGAAATTCAAGATCTGCAGGCGCTGTTATCTGGCGCGCTGGATATGTTGCGTATAGGTGGTCGCCTGGTGGTGATCAGTTTCCACTCGCTCGAAGATCGTCTGGTCAAACGTTACATGCGAAATATGGCGCGCGGCGATGCACTTCCGCGAGGTGTGCCGGTAACAGACGGAGCACTTAACAGGCGCATGCGATTAATAGGAAAGGCGATTAAAGCCAGTGAGCAGGAAGTTGCGGGCAACGTTCGTGCTCGCAGCGCGATCATGCGCGTCGCGGAAAAAATTAGTTAAACAATAAAATAAGTAGGGCAGATAGCGTGGTAAATAGCAGGGTGGTAAACGCGACCGTGTGGCGTGGGGCCGGTAGTGAGCTGGTCGCTTGCAATGCTGTCCTGGTAATACTGGTTGTATTGTCCGCCTTCGCCATTGTGCACTCTACCCATGCCTGCCGCGCGCTGTATGCCAAGCTGCAGGTTCTGGAGTCTTCTCAGTGGTATCTGCAGGAGGACTATGGGCGCTTGTTGCTGGAACAAAGCACCTGGGCCTCGCACTACCGTGTTGAAAAAGTCGCTCGAGGCGAGTTGGGAATGGTGGCGCCTGATCTGAATCATTTCAAGTTGGTTCCACAGTGAAGCCCGGTATCCGACAGTCGCTATCCCACTGGCGCTTTTATACCGTAGTGGGGATCCTGTGCTGCCTTCTGGTGCTGCTGGTTTCGCGAGTGTTTTCGCTACAAATATTTGACTATGAATTCCTCCAGGGTGAGGGGGCGATGCGCTCGGTTCGCACCGCTGAAATACCTGCCTATCGCGGGGTGATTACCGATCGGCGCGGTGAGCCGCTGGCGGTAAGCACGCCGGTGGTATCGATCTGGGCTAATCCGAAGATACTCAGAGATTCGGATCGGTTAGAAGAGTTGGCGCAGGCGCTGGGTATGGAGCTGACCGGATTGCAGGACAAGCTGTCCCGCTATAAAAATAAGCAATTCATGTATTTGCAACGGCACCAGGTGCCGGAAGTCGCTCGAGCCGTTCTTGAAAAAAAGATTGCAGGTGTGTACGGCGAGAGAGAATACAGACGCTTTTATCCCGCTGGTGAGGTTGCTGCACAGCTGGTGGGATTAACCAACCTGGATGGCCAGGGGATAGCAGGTCTTGAGCTGGCGTACAACGAATGGTTGCAAGGTACGCCGGGAAAGAAAAAATACATCAAGGATCTGCATGGGGAAGTGGTGCGTGATATTGGCGTACCACAGGTGGCGCAGCCGGGAAAAGATCTCACTCTGAGTATCGACCTGCGCCTCCAATTTATTCAGCACCGACAACTACAACGTGCGGTCACCGCCTTGGGTGCAGAGTCTGGCACTGTGGTGACACTGGACAGTCACACCGGCGAAGTGCTTGCCATGGTCAACTACCCGGTTTACAACCCTAATAGCCCAAAGGGAGGTAGTGCTGCGGGTATGCGCAATCGCGCCATGACCGATGTATACGAGCCGGGCTCTACAATGAAATCTCTGACGTTGGTAGCTGCATTGGAAAGTGGCCGATATACACCGGATACAATAATTGACACCTCGCCCGGTCGCATCCGGGTGGGTCCTAAAGTCTACCCCGATCCGCGCAATTATGGCGAGATTAGCGTGACCCGGGTACTGCAGAAATCCAGTCAGGTAGGGGTCACCAAGATTGCCCTTGATCTGGGCCATGAACCTATCTGGGAGGTTTTCAATCGATTCGGTATCGGGCAATCTCCCGGTACTGGTTTCCCGGGCGAAAGTGCTGGAGAGCTACCCAATCGACCGCGCTGGTATGCAACGGATAAAGTCTCCCTGGCATTTGGCTACGGCATTACCGCAACCCCACTGCAACTTGCCAACGCCTATACGGTGTTTGCTAATGGTGGCGTACAACGTCCGATTTCACTGCTGGCCCTGGAGGGTGAAGTTCCAGCGGGTAAGCGAGTGATCTCCCGGGCGACTTCTATTCAGATTCTGAACATGCTGCACGCTGTGACTTCCGATGATGGAACAGCACGCAGGGCCCGTGTTCCCGGTTACCGGGTCGGTGGAAAAACGGGCACCGTGCACAAAGTCGGCCCCAGCGGTTATGAGAAGCACAAATATGTGGCTCTGTTTGCGGGAATCGCACCCATCGACAATCCACGCATCGTTACTGTGGTTGTGATCAATGACCCGCAGGGTGAACGCTACGGTGGTGGCGCTGTGGCCGCGCCGGTATTTTCTGAAATAACAAGTGATGCGCTGCGTATCCTCAATATACCGCCGACAGAAATTGGCAGTGTCGAAGTTGCTGCAACAATCGAGCAAGGAGGTCCTGCCTGATGATGGCAGTAGCCCGCGCAGATGTGCCAGCTATGTCGCTCCCGGAATTGCTTGGAAGTAGTAACCCGTCCTATGCTGAAACGGTGATCAGCGGGATGCAGTTGGACAGTCGTAAAGTTCAGCCGGGCGATGTATTTCTTGCGATGCCCGGAGAGGTTTATGACGGACGTCAGTTTATTGAGCAAGCCGTGGCTAATGGCGCGGCTGCCGTGGTGGCACAGGCACCCGTTGCAGGCTTCGTGGATGCTATTTGTGTGCCTCTGGTAGAGCTGCCGGAGTTGCGTTTTGATGCGGGCCAACTAGCGGCACGATTTTATCGAAACCCCAGTCACGGTATGCGTGTGGTGGGTACGACCGGCACCAACGGCAAGACCACGACAAGCTGGATTCTGGCGCAGTTGTGCAGAGCGTTAGGTCAGAGCTGCGGCGTGATCGGAACCCTGGGTGCCACGCTCGAAGATAATATCAGTGAAACCCGTAATACCACGCCTGATCCCTTGTCGCTGCAGCAGCAACTAGCGAGTTGGCTGGAACAGGGTGTGATTGCTGTCAGCATGGAAGTTTCCTCGCATGCGTTGGAGCAGGGCCGGGTAAATGGCGTGAAATTTGAGACCGCTATTTACACCAACCTGTCACACGACCACCTTGATTATCACGGCACCATGGAAGCCTACGGTGGCGCCAAACTCAGATTATTTGCGACCGAAGGCCTGCGTCATGCAGTGATTAATGCAGACGATGAATACGCTCAACATGTGCGTGCAGCAGTGGCTTCTGGCGCCCAGTCTATTACCTATTCTGTGAGCGGTGCGCCGGCGGATGTGCGGCTGGAACAGGTCGAGTTCCAGTCCACGGGTGCGCGTGGCGTGTTGCACAGCCCCTGGGGAAAGACCGAGGTGTTCAGTCCCCTTCCCGGCGTATTTAATTTGTCGAATCTGGCCGCCGCAGTAGCCGCGTTGGCCGTTTCAGGAGCGGACCTCCAGGCCATTGTGGAGGCCGTTTCCAGTTTATGTCCTGTTCCCGGGCGCATGCAGGTTATCCCCAATACACTCAATTTTCAGGTGATCGTGGATTACGCCCACACCCCGGATGCGTTGGAGCAGGTGTTGAGCGCGCTCAGACCTCACGTCACAGGATCGCTCGTCACTGTGTTTGGTTGTGGTGGTGACCGGGACTGCGAGAAAAGACAGGTGATGGGGCGAATCGCCTGCACACTTTCCGATCGCGTAGTGGTGACCAGCGACAATCCGCGCAGTGAAGATCCTCTTCAGATTATGCGTGACGTCGAGTTGGGCTGCAGTGGGCAATACACATTGGAGAGTGATCGCGGCCAAGCAATCGCGCTTGCGATCTCTGGGGCCAGTGGTGGTGATTGTGTGTTGATTGCAGGTAAGGGTCACGAGGATTATCAGCTGATTGAAGGCGAGCGTTTGCATTTCAGTGATGCGGATCAGGCCAATAAAGCATTGGCGGGGAGGGTGAATACGTGATGCGGCCGATGAGTCTCGCTGAATTGCAGGCGCCAATGGCAGCCCAACTTCAGGGTGGGGATGCGAGCATAGAAGGAGTGTCTACCGACAGTCGTAGCCTGCGATCAGGGGATTTATTTGTGGCCTTGCGCGGAGAAAATTTCGATGGCCACGACTATGTGGCGCAGGTACAGGACAGTGGTGCATCTGCGCTACTCGTGAGTTCGCCGGTGTCTGCGGCTCTGCCCCAGTTACAAGTGCAGGATACGCAGAGGGCATTGGGCCTTCTTGGCGCCTATAACCGACGATTTTACGATGGACCACTGGTAGCCATTACCGGTAGTAGCGGCAAAACTACTGTCAAGAATATGGTGCATGCTGTGTTCGCGCGCTGCGGTGAAACCCTCGCTACCCAGGGCAACTTCAACAATGAGATTGGTGTGCCGCTGACGCTGTTGCGGCTGCGACCCGAGGTCGAATTCGCTGTCGTAGAGATGGGCGCTGCCAGAGCCGGAGATATTGACTGGTTGTGTGAATTGGCACATCCCAATGTGGCGCTGTTGCTCAATGCTATGCCCGCGCACCTGGAAGGGTTCGGCAGTATCGAGGGCGTAGCCGCCGCCAAAGGTGAGATTTTTGATCGCCTTGGAGAGACCGACACCGCTGTTATTAATGCGGATCAGCCCTGGGCCAAAGTGTGGCGCAAGCGCGCGGGTGCGGCCAGAGTACTGGACTTTGGACTGCAGCAGCCCGCGGCGATTGGCGCGCGAGATATTCAAAGCAGGGGTGTAGAGGGGGTTAGCTTTACCGCGTCTACGCCGGCCGGAGAGATGGTCATGCGCCTCTCTTTACCGGGTGTGCATAACGTGGCCAATGCCTTAGCTGCCGTTGCCGTGGGACTGGCTTGTGACATTGCGCTTACCGATATTCGTGATGGCCTTGAATCGGTACAGCCGGTTGATGGCCGCCTCTGTTCTGCGCACTCTGAACTGGGCGCGTGTGTTATTGACGATTGTTACAACGCCAATCCCGGTTCAGTGCACGCGGCTATTGAATTATTGGCTGCCTGCGCTGGTCGGCGCACATTGTTGTTGGGTGCGATGGGTGAGTTGGGTCCTCTTAGCGCTGCCCTGCATCGGGAGGTTGGCGAATATGCACGAACCTGCGGAATTGACCAGCTGTGGGGAGTAGGCGCAGAGCTGGAGGTGTGTGTAGATGCATTTGGCGCGGGTGGTCGCCATTTTGTAGATCGCGCTGCCCTGCTGCCTGCCTTGCACGGCCAGTTTGGAGACGGGGATACCGTGCTGGTCAAAGGTTCGCGCAGTACGGGTATGGAGCTGATATTACAGGCCCTTCTGCCAGCACCAATGGCGGGGGAGGGCTAAGCGATGCTATTGCTATTGGCAGAATACCTCACCCAGTATCAAAGTGGATTTAGTGTGTTTCAGTACCTAACGCTGCGCGGTATTTTGGCAGCTGGTACTGCCTTGGCTATCTCGCTGCTGGTCGGCCCGGTCATGATTAGGCGCCTGAATTTCCACCAGGTAGGACAGTCTGTACGTGATGATGGTCCCGAGAGCCACCTGAGCAAATCAGGTACGCCAACAATGGGTGGCGCCCTGTTACTTGTTGGCATTGCAGCATCCACGCTGCTTTGGGGCGACCTTAGCAATCCCTACCTGTGGATTGCATTACTGGTAACGGGGTCGTTCGGCGCAGTCGGCTGGGTCGACGATTATCGTAAAGTGGTAGAGGGCGATTCTCGCGGTCTGCCGGCGCGCTGGAAATTATTCTGGCAGTCATTGGCAGGCTTGGCCGCCGCGCTCTATCTATATCTGGCGTTCGATTCGCCAGTCACTACGCAATTGTATATCCCCTTCTTCAAGGACTTTGCCTGGAGCATGGGGCCCCTGTTTATAGTGCTGACCTATTTCGTGATTGTCGGCGCGAGCAATGCTGTCAATCTCACCGACGGTCTCGATGGCCTGGCGATTTTACCGACGGTGCTGGTTGGCACTGCGTTGGGAATTATTGCTTACCTTACTGGCCGTGTTGATTTCGCCGAGTACCTGCACATTCCCTATATTGCCGGCAGCGGTGAATTGGCTGTTTTTTGTGGCGCTATCGCTGGAGCAGGTCTTGGTTTTCTTTGGTTCAATACCTATCCAGCCCAGGTTTTCATGGGCGATGTCGGTGCGCTTTCGCTGGGTGCTGCGTTAGGCACTGTGGCCGTTATTACGCGTCACGAAATCGTTTTCTTCATCATGGGCGGTATCTTTGTGCTGGAGACCGTATCGGTCATTCTCCAGGTCGCGTCTTTTAAATTAACCGGCAAGCGAATCTTCCGCATGGCGCCGATTCACCATCATTACGAATTGAAAGGTTGGCCGGAGCCGCGAGTCATCGTGCGCTTCTGGATTATCACAGTCATGTTGGTCCTGTTCGGACTGGCGACGTTGAAGTTGCGTTAGGTGAGAATGAAAGTGGCCCCACAGGTGCATGCAAGCAATGAAAACCGGGTAGTAGTCGGCCTGGGTGCGACTGGTCTGTCCTGCGCGCGGTATTTGTATGCGCAGAACCTGCCCTTCTGTGTGATCGACTCGCGGAAGCAGCCTCCGGGTCTGGATGAGTTGCAGCGGGAGATGCCTGAAGTTCAGGTGTATGCGGGTGACTATCCCACAGAAATAGTTGCTCACGCGTCAGAACTGGTGGTCAGCCCGGGCGTCGCCATGAGTGAGCCGATTATCCGCGAGGCATTGACCGCGGGGGTGGCTGTGGTCGGAGATATTGATCTGTTTATGCGCGCGGCGACGGTGCCAGTTGTGGGTATCACTGGTTCCAATGCAAAGTCTACGGTGACAGAGCTACTGGGGAAGATGGCTGGTGCTGCGCAGTTGAATGTAGGCGTCGGTGGCAATCTGGGTACGCCAGCGTTGGAGCTGCTGGCAGATCACTGTGAACTGTATGTGCTGGAGCTTTCCAGTTTTCAATTGGAGCGGGCCGCTGCATTGCACCTGCAAGTCGCCACCGTTTTGAATGTCAGTCCTGATCACCTCGATCGCCACGGTGATCTGGCGGGTTATCGACAGGTCAAGCATCGGATCTTTCCGGGTTGCGGCAATGTTGTCGTGAACCGGGACGATCCCAGCACCCTGCCCGTGCTGGACGTTGATCTACCTGTTGTTGGGTGGTGCATGCGCGAGCCCGAGTCCGGCGATTTTGGTTTGCGTGAACATGATGGTGTGGAATACCTGTGCCGCGGCGACCAGCAGTTGCTGCGTGTGCTGGATCTGGGTCTGAACGGTCGACACAATGTGGCCAATGCGCTTGCTGCGCTGGCATTGGGATACAGTGTTGGACTGCCTTTGACTGCGATGACGACAACATTGCAAACCTTCAAGGGCTTGCCGCATCGTTGTGAACTGGTTGCCCAGCATGAGGGTGTGCGCTACGTCAATGATTCCAAGGGTACTAATGTCGGTTCGGTCGAAGCGGCCTTGCGCGGGCTCGGCGGAGAGCGCGATATCATTCTTATCGCCGGCGGCCAGGGTAAGGGCGCTGATTTTTCCCAGTTGCAGCAGGCGGTGACACAACATTGCAAGGCCCTGGTACTGATTGGTGAGGATGCCTCGCTACTCCAGCAAGTTCTCCAAGCCAGTGCGCCGGTCACACTGGCCTCTTCTATGGAAGAAGCGGTAACGATTGCAGTCGCGGCTGCTTCTTTCGGTGATACGGTACTGTTGTCGCCGGCCTGTGCCAGCTTTGATATGTTCACCGGCTATGTTCACCGTGGCGAAGCCTTTCGCAACGCGGTGGAACAGCTCTCGCAGGAGGGCGAATGAACGTCGCGGGCCAGCCGACTACCGTTTCAACCGCGCCGGATATGCCGATGATTTTGCTGGCATTTGCACTGCTCATGGTGGGGCTGGTGGCGATTAGTTCCGCTTCCATCGAATACGCCGACTGGCATTACCAGAATGCCTGGTATCACACCCAGCACCATTTAGTGTATTTGCTGGCGTCAATTATCACTGCCGCCGCCGTCTATTGTGTCAAGCCGCAGTTCTGGTTGGATACGGGTTGGTGGTGGTTATTCGCCGCGCTAGCGCTTCTGATACTGGTGTTGATACCTGGCGTGGGTCGTGAAGTAAACGGCAGTCAGCGCTGGCTTCCCATCGGTCCGTTTACACTGCAGCCCTCGGAGTTTGCCAAGCTTGCGGTGGTAGTGTACCTCGCCGGATATATGGTGCGCCGTGAGTACGAAATGCGAAATCAATGGCAGGGCTTTCTCAAGCCCATGACACTGTTGTTTGCTATGACCTTATTGCTCATGATCGAACCGGATTTTGGAGCCACGGTGATAGTGTCTGCTGCGGCCTTCGGTATGTTATTTCTGGCCGGCGTCAAGCTGGGGCATTTTTTGCTGGTTTTGTTGGGCGCACTGGCTGCGCTGCTGGTGCTGGTTGTCAGCGAACCCTACCGGGTAAAGCGCTTAACCGCTTACACAGACCCCTGGGCAGATCCCTACAACACCGGTTTCCAGTTGACCCAATCGTTGATTGCCTTTGGGCGTGGCGAGTGGTTCGGTGTTGGCTTGGGAAATAGCGTGCAGAAGTTATTCTATTTACCCGAGGCACACACGGACTTTGTGTATTCCATTTGGGCCGAGGAAACAGGTTTTGTCGGCGCCATTGCAGTTATTGGATTGTACGCGGCGCTGATTGGCAGAATCCTGTGGGCGGGCCGCCAGTCTTTGAAAGTGGGCAATCCCTTCGGGGCCTACCTATGCTACGGCGTCGCTTTAATATTTTCTGGCCAGGCCTTTATCAACATGGGTGTTAGCTCGGGGTTGTTGCCTACCAAAGGATTGACTCTGCCTTTTGTCAGCTACGGTGGCACCAGCCTGATTGTGTGCTGTGCCATGGTGGGCCTGGTGTTGCGTATTGACCGCGACACACGCGCGTTGAAGCCGTCCGTGCGGAGGAAAAAATAGTGGCTACCGCGAAACCACTGATACTCATGATGGCGGGCGGCACGGGCGGACATGTGTATCCCGCACTGGCAGTTGCCACCGAGTTAATCGCCCGAGGCTACCGCGTGGAGTGGGTGGGAACTGTCAGGGGCCTGGAGCATCGGGTGGTTCCTGCTGCAGGCATTCTTTTGCACTGCCTGCCGGTACGTGGTGTGCGTGGGAAAAGTGTGCTGCATAAGTTGCTTGCGCTGTGGTTTCTCGCACTTGCCTCTTGGCAAGCACTGTGGCTCGTCTTTCGCCGGTCTCCCGGCTGTGTTGTTGGCATGGGCGGCTACGTGGCGGGTCCGGCGGGAGTAGCCTCATGGCTATTACGCAAGCCGCTTCTGATCCACGAGCAAAATGCTGTAGCTGGGACGACTAACCGCATATTGGCTCCAATGGCGACTAAAATTGTGGCTGGTTTTCCTGGCGCGTTCAGTAAAGAGATAGCATACGTCGTGTTGGGTAATCCGGTACGTCGCCAGTTAATCATGGCTAGGGGCGTCAGCGCGTATGACTACACCGGCCAACGTCCTCTGCGTCTATTGGTGCTAGGCGGCAGCCTAGGTGCGCAGCCTATAAATGAAGTGATGCCCGGTGTCATTCAACAGCTAACGCAAAGTCAGGGTGCCGGTATTGAGGTGTGGCACCAAAGTGGTGGTGGGCATGATGAGGAATTACGTCACCGCTACGGAGGTTTATTGCAACAGGGTGTGCGGGTTGCTCCATTTATCGAAGAGATGTCTGAAGCGTATGCCTGGGCCGATTTAGTACTTTGCCGCGCCGGTGCACTAACGGTTGCGGAGTTGTCCATCATGGGCAGACCAGCAATTCTGGTGCCGCTTCCGCACGCGATTGACGATCATCAGACGGCCAATGCGCGGGCGCTCACCCACTGCGGAGCTGCCGCCTTGTTGCGTCAAAGTGATATGAGCGAGTCTACTCTGATCGATATGGTAATGGACTACCTAAAGTCACCACAGCGGCTTTCTGAGATGGCAGCGGCAGCCTATGCGGCAGCCATCCCGGATTCGGCCGAGCGCGTCAGTGATTGTTGTGAGGAACTGCTGTATGCCTGATGCCAATAGCGCCTACAGTCTCCCGGAAATGCGTCGCATTCGGCGCATACACATGATTGGTATCGCTGGTGCAGGTATGAGTGGTATCGCCGAGGTACTGGTTAACCTCGGTTATGAGGTTGCGGGTTCTGATCTGCTGGCCAGCGCAGTGACCCAGCGATTGGCGCAACGCGGCATAGAAGTGTTTATTGGCCATGCTGAAAAAAATATTGGTCGCGCTGATGTGGTCGTTAGTTCCAGTGCCGTCGATGAAGAAAATCCGGAAGTGATTGCTGCTCGCAAAGCGCGTATTCCGGTGGTGCCCAGGGCGGAGATGTTGGCTGAACTGATGCGATACCGCCACGGTATTGCGGTGGCCGGCACTCATGGCAAGACCACAACCACGAGTCTGATCGCGGCTATTTTTGACGAAGGCGGTCTCGACCCTACATTTGTTATTGGTGGTCTGGTGAATAGTGTCGGCAGTAATGCTCAGTTGGGAGCCGGCAGAATATTGATAGCCGAGGCGGACGAAAGTGACGCATCGTTTCTCCACCTGCAACCCATGGTGACTGTGATCACCAATATTGAAGCTGACCACATGGAAACTTACGGCGGTGACTTCGGCCTACTGCGCCGCACATTCCTGGATTTTCTCCACAACCTGCCGTTCTACGGCATTGCCGTCATGTGTATAGACGACCCGGTGGTGCGTGAGATGTTACCTGATGTATCGAGGCGAGTTATCACCTATGGCTTTTCCGAAGACGCTGATTATCGTATAGAAGAACTGCGCCGCAACGGATTAATGACTGCCTATGTAGTGCAAAGGCCAGATGATCGCGCGCCACTGGCGATCAATTTGAATATGCCTGGCACTCACAATGTACTCAATGCCACTGCGGCGGTCGTCGTCGCCTGTGACGAAGGCTTGGCCGATGCGGCAATCCAGAAGGGGCTTGCGGGGTTTGCCGGGGTCGGACGGCGTTTCTCCAACCTCGGCGAAATCGTTTTCCCCGGTGGTAAAGCTCAACTGGTAGACGATTACGGGCACCATCCAACCGAGGTGAAGGCCACATTGGAGTCGATTCGTCAGGCCTGGCCTGAGCGCAGAATTGTGATGGTCTACCAGCCGCATCGCTATACCCGAACGCGAGATTTGTACGAGGACTTTGTGGCGGTGTTGTCCGGATGCGATGCCCTGATTTTGCTCGATGTGTATGCAGCAGGTGAAGACGCTATTGCCGGCGCGGACAGTCGCAGCCTGACGCGCAGTATTCGCCAGCGCGGTCAGTTGGAACCGGTGTTTGCGGAGCGGATCGAGGATGTTCCCGCGTTGCTTGGCACCCTGGTTGTCGACGGCGATGTGGTGGTGACGCAAGGTGCGGGAAATGTTGCTCGTCTGGCACAGGACTTGAACGCCATGTCTGCAAAGCAGGGGGCGCTGCTATGAATCTAGCGCAGTTGCGGGAGGTTCCATTGGCCGTTTTGCTCGGTGGCAATTCGGCGGAGCGTGAAGTGTCGTTACAAAGCGGCAAGACGGTGGTGGACGCGCTGCGGTCACTGGATCTGCAAGTGCAGGCCGTGGATCCGGCTGCTCCGGCTTGGGCAGCCGAGCTCAAGAACGCAAGCCTGGCGTTTATCGCTCTGCATGGTCCTGGCGGTGAAGACGGCAGTATGCAGGGCGCGTTGCAGACTTTGGGGATTTCCTACACGGGCTCAGGCGTTCTGGGCTCTGCTCTGGCGATGGATAAAAAGCGCAGTAAACAATTGTGGCAGGGCATCGGACTTGCCACCGGAGGCTTCGTCACCCTGCGCCCCAACACTGACTGGCAGAGTGTGATTGATCGCTACGGCAAGGTGTTCGTCAAGCCCACCTGCGAAGGCTCAAGTATTGGTATGAGCATTGCAGATAACGCCACTGCGCTGCACAGCGCCTTCGAGTTGGCGTGTGAATACGGAACTGAAGTGCTCGCAGAGCAGTTTATTGAAGGGCCCGAGTATACCGTCGCCATTTTGGGTGATGAAGCGCTGCCCTCCATTCGCCTGGAAACCGATAACGAATTCTATGACTACGACGCTAAGTACATGTCCGATGAAACCCGCTACCACTGTCCAAGCGGACTGGATGACCGGGAAGAGGCTGAAATTGCAGCGCTGTCGTTGCGGGCGTTCCGCTCTCTGGGTTGTGCTGTGTGGGGGCGTGTAGACCTGATGCGTGCTGGTGACGGTCGCTTTTTCGTATTGGAAGTCAACACCGTTCCGGGTATGACGTCCCACAGTCTGGTACCTATGGCCGCCGCAGCTGCGGGAATGGAAATACCTGCATTAGTGCAGCGGATACTGCAGTTGAGTCTTGAGGCGGGACAGAAACATGGGTAGACCAGAGAGTCGGCTTACATTTAAAAAATTGTTTGGCGGGGGGCGTCGTGGCCAGGGTTCCGTGCGCAAGAAGCCGGCCGCGAAGCGCGCCGCACGGAAACCGGCGCAGGGGGCGACTCGCAATACGGCAGTTGCTACACAGGGTTCCGGTAGCCCCCACGCCTGGCTGAACCGAATGTTGATCCTGCTGGGTACCGGGGTGGTGCTGGTTGCAGCAACAAAGGGTTTTATCGTTGTGCAAAGTGTGCCGGTGCAGCGCATTACTGTTACCGGCGAGCTGGAACATACCCAGGCGGAAGCGGTGCAAGACATGGTGCAGCCGTCATTGGTGGGCGGTTTCCTCGGGGCAGATCTGCAACAAATGCGTCGTCAGTTAGAGGCGCTTCCCTGGATCTACGAGGCCACTGTGCGACGTAAATGGCCTAATGCATTGGAGATCAGTGTCGTTGAACAGTTGCCCATCGCGCGTTGGGGGCGTAATGGGTTTTTGAACCATGAGGGCGGGATATTCCATTCCAATAAGAGCGGCGATTGGGAGTCGCTGCCACTGCTAACTGGCCCAAAGGGTACAGCCCAATCCCTGATGGCAAAGTATCAGCGACTTGTTGAGATATTGGCGCCGCTAAATCTCTCAGTGGCACAGCTGTCGGTGGATGAGCGCGGGCAAATGGAAGCAGTGCTGGCTCAGGGGATGGAATTAATTGTTGGAAGTAACGACTTCCTCGGTCGTATGCACCGGTTCGCGGTGGTCTATCGCAGCGAGCTGGCGGCACGTAAGAGTGACGTTGTAAGGGTAGATTTACGCTATGAGAATGGTATTGCCGTGGCCTTTAGTGAGCCATCGCAAGTAGCGGGATTATAAGAACGCAAAGGGACAGACAAGGGAGACACTGCCATGGGCAGCGTGCAGGATAAAAAATTAATTGTCGGCCTCGATATCGGAACTTCCAAGGTAGTGGCGATAGTTGGGGAGATCGGACTGGAAGGCGATATCGAAATTGTGGGTATCGGTTCTAATCCCTCCAAGGGAATGAAGAAGGGTGTAGTGGTCAATATTGAGTCCACGGTGCAGTCCATTCAGCGCGCAGTTGAAGAGGCTGAACTAATGGCTGGCTGCCAGATACATTCGGTCTATGTCGGTATTGCTGGCAGCCATATTCGCAGCCTCAACTCGCACGGCATTGTAGCGATCAAGGACAAGGAAGTTTACGGCCTGGATCTTGAGCGGGTGATTGAGGCTGCTCAGGCGGTTGCTATTCCCGCCGATCAAAAGGTACTGCACATCCTGCCGCAAGAATACGTTATCGATAACCAGGAGGGCATAAAGGAGCCCCTGGGCATGTCTGGTGTGCGCCTGGAGGCCAAGGTTCACCTGGTCACCTGTGCTGTAAACGCCGCGCAGAATATCGAAAAGTGTATCCGGCGCTGTGGTTTGGATGTTGAGGAAATCATTCTCGAACAGCTTGCCTCCAGTTATGCGGTACTCACCGATGACGAGCGCGAGTTGGGTGTTTGTATGGTCGATATAGGCGGAGGTACTACCGACATTGCGATATTTACCGAGGGCTCAATTCGGCATACAGGTGTGATTCCTATTGCCGGCGATCAGGTCACTAACGATATCGCTATGGCGCTGCGTACGCCAACGCAATACGCAGAAGAAATCAAGATCAAGTATGCCTGCGCCCTCACGCAGTTGGCCGGCGCGGATGACACGATTAAAGTCCCCAGCGTTGGCGACCGTCCTCCCAGAGATCTTTCGCGCCAGTCACTGGCGGAAGTAGTTGAGCCGCGTTACGACGAGTTGTTCACGCTGATACAAGCGGAGCTGAGACGCAGTGGTTTTGAGGACATGGTGCCCGCGGGCATTGTGCTGACCGGTGGCACCTCCAAGATGGAAGGCGTGGTAGAGCTGGCGGAAGAGATATTTCACATGCCGGTACGCGTTGGATTTCCGCAGACGGTAATGGGCCTCAACGACATTGTGCGCAATCCGATTTACGCGACCAGCGTGGGACTGTTGCAGTATGGCATGCAGCACCGGGGGGATGTGGGCTCGGTATCAGCAGGTAAACCTGGCAGTACCTCAGGGAGCTTATGGAGTCGGACCAGAACCTGGTTGCAGAGTAATTTTTAGGTGTTTGTGAGTAGTTGTTTAGAAGAGCGGCGCGCGCAAGTGTGTCAGTTTAATAAAAGGGGAGTAAGACCATGTTTGAACTAGTTGATAATGTTCCATCCAATGCAGTGATAAAAGTGATCGGTATAGGGGGTGGTGGCGGCAATGCTGTCAAGCACATGATTGATAACAATGTGGAAGGCGTAGATTTCATTTGCGCTAACACCGATGCGCAGGCGCTCTCGGATATTGAATCCAAGACCGTGTTGCAACTTGGTGGTGATATCACCAAAGGCTTGGGTGCTGGCGCCAATCCTGAAATCGGTCGGGCCGCCGCAATGGAAGATCGCGAGCGTATCGCCGAGGCCATCCGTGGCGCAGATATGGTTTTCATCACTGCGGGTATGGGGGGAGGCACGGGTACCGGGGGCGCACCCGTAGTCGCTGAGGTGGCGCGTGAATTAGGCATACTGACTGTCGCTGTAGTGACCCGTCCGTTCGCATTTGAGGGCAAGAAGCGTTTGAGTATAGCCCTTGAAGGTGTAGCGGAGCTGCAGCAGCACGTTGATTCGCTGATTACCATTCCCAATGAAAAGCTGCTTGAAGTGCTGGGTAAGAACACCAGCCTTATGGACGCTTTCAGGGAAGCGAATGACGTACTGTTGGGTGCTGTGCAAGGTATCGCAGACCTGATCATTCGCCCCGGCATGATCAACGTCGATTTCGCCGATGTGCGCACGGTGATGTCGGAAATGGGCATGGCGATGATGGGAACCGGTTCTGCTATCGGCGAAAACCGCGCCCGCAGTGCAGCCGAAAAGGCTATCAATAGTCCGCTGCTGGATGATATCAACCTGGCGGGGGCGCGTGGTATTTTGGTTAACATCACCGCCGGTTTCGATTTGTCACTGGGTGAGTTCGCAGAAGTTGGCGAGACGATCGAAGAGTTTGCGTCGGAAGAGGCAACAGTGGTTGTGGGTACGGTTATCGATCCGAATATGAAGGAAGAGATCAAGGTGACTGTGGTCGCCACAGGTCTCGGCGGAGAGTCGGCACGGGTGCCGCTGCAGGTTGTGGACAGCGCCCCCAAAGCGGCTGTCGCCGATCCTGGTCTGGAGCCTGATTACAAGGAATTCGACCGACCGCCGGCAATGCGCAAGCCGCGTCCTTCGGCCGGTGGACAGCCAGATGCTGGCCCGGAGAAGACCAGTGAGGAGTATTTTGATATTCCTGCGTTTCTGCGTCGCCAGGCGGACTAGCGAACGCTTGGCCTTTACGGTTCTCGCCCCGGCCTTTGGTCCGGTGTAGAAGCTCAGAAATCGTATAGGTCGAAGTTTGCTGCGGAAATGCACACCGCTAGGCTTAGGGCGCCAGTGGCATCGTCCTGTAAGCGGGAGCATGATGCAGCGCTGACTTCTTCGCGCGTGATGCACCAGGTTATGGTTGAGGTTGGTAACGAGGTGGCCAGTTTTCTCCCCGTTGATGGTTGCTAAGTGCCAGTCCCCGCCAACTTTGACCAACCGGTGTTTCGTGAGCAGAGAGTCTGCGCTGCAGCTGTCCAATCACTGGGTGGCTGCCGTCAGTGTTATTGCTGCGGGCTTGCGACATAGAAGACTTGAACCAGCCGGTCCAGAGCGCTTGGAAAAGGGCTCATCGCAGTGTGGGCTTGGCATTTCAGGGTGGTTTGTGGCATAGTTCGCGGCAAATTTCATGTCTCACACGCGCACCAGCAACCAATTAATGAAAGTCATTCTTATTAGCCGAAAGCTTGGTAGTTCGCGGTCCATCGAATTGAGCCGTTGGTCGCGAGCATTACTCTCCCTCTGCTGTCTGGGCTTGCCGCTGGGCCTGATTGCCTCGGGGTATTATCTGGGGCAAGAGAGTGGCTCTGCGACTGTGCGCGGAGAGGCATTGGATGCCCTGCAGGATGAGTTCTCACGGCAATCCCTCGCTGAGGCGGATCTCGCGGCATTGACTGAGCACCAAATGCAGGCAATGACCATCAATTTGGCGGAACTCGAAGCCAGGATGACCCGGCTGGATGCGCTGGGACAACACCTCACAGCAATCGCTGATATGGAGGATGGTGAATTCGATTTTAGCCAGCCATCAGCCCTGGGTGGCCCCCTGATGCAGGGGTCAAAAGTTGCGCTAAATCCGGATGATATCAATGCGGAATTAGGTCTTTTTGAGGCGCATGTGGAAGATCGGGAACAGCAGCTGGATATTCTGGAATCTCTGCTCACTAACCGTAAGCTGGGTGAAGAACGCGCCTTGTCCGGTCGGCCTGTCAAGAAAGGCTACCTGTCTTCTAGTTACGGGTGGCGTGCGGATCCCGTTAACGGCAAACGCGCGATGCACAATGGCCTCGATTTTGCGGGTAAGGCTGGCTCTGCCGTTGTAGCGGTGGCCTCCGGTGTGGTCACCTGGGCCGGTAGGGATTCGGGTTACGGTAATCTGGTAGAAGTGTCACACGGCGACGACTATGTGACACGCTATGCCCACAACAAGCAAAACCTGGTGGTACCCGGCGACATCGTGCGCAAGGGCGAGACGATAGCGTTAATGGGCTCCAGTGGCCGCGCTACTGGCCCCCATGTCCATTATGAGGTCTACAAAAACGGCCGCTCAGTCGACCCCTCCAGTTACGTGGCTCGCACCCAACCCTGAGCCCCGTCTCTAGCCGCAGTGCGCTCCCCTCCGCGGGTTGTCGGCGGGGCATTTCTCATTCCAAATACGATGAATCATCATGCTAAGTAAAACTCTTAAAACCGTTTTCGGTACCCGCAATACCCGCGAGCTGAAACGTATGGGAAAAGTGGTCAAGCGGATCAATACTCTGACCGACGACATAAAGGCGCTGGATGATGCGCAGCTAGCCGCCAAGACCGACGAATTCAAGGCTCGGCTTGCAGACGGGGAGGCGCTGGACAAGCTACTTCCGGAGGCCTTTGCGGTGGTGCGGGAGGCTGGCGAAAGGGCGTTAGGCTTGCGCCATTTCGATGTGCAGCTAATCGGCGGAATGGTCCTGCACGAGGGCAAAATAGCAGAGATGCGTACCGGCGAGGGCAAGACCCTGGTCGCCACGCTTCCGGCTTATCTGAATGCACTGACTGGTAATAGCGTTCATCTTATTACGGTCAATGATTACCTCGCTCATCGGGACGCCCATTGGATGGGGCCCCTGTATAACTTCCTTGGAATGTCTTTCGGCGTAGTGAAGTCAGGTCAGGCTCCCCAGGAAAAGCAGCAGGCCTACCAGGCGGATATCGTCTATGGAACTAACAACGAGTTCGGCTTTGACTATCTGCGGGACAACATGGCTTTTTCTCTGGAAGAACGGGGTCAGCGTGGACTGAGTTTCGCTATTGTCGACGAAGTTGATTCCATCCTGATTGACGAAGCGCGCACGCCGTTGATTATTTCCGGAGCCTCAGAAGACAGTTCTGAGCTCTATAAGCACATAAATAGCATGATCCCGTCTCTCAAAATGGACAAAGAGGATGAGGCCGGCCATTTCACCATCGACGAGAAGCAGCGTCAGGTGGAATTGACAGAGCTGGGGCACGAGTATATCGAGGAACTGATGATCAGCGAGGGCTTGCTGGAAGAGGGCGATAGCCTTTACGGCGCCACTAATCTCAATTTATTGCACCATGTGCATTCCGGATTGCGCGCACACATACTGTACAACCGTGACGTCGAGTACATTGTCCAGGGCGGCGAAGTGGTGTTGATCGACGAACATACCGGTCGCACCATGGCGGGAAGGCGGCTGTCCGAAGGGTTACACCAGGCTATTGAGGCCAAGGAGGGTGTCTCTATTCACAGTGAGAGCCAGACTATGGCCTCGACTACCTTCCAGAACTATTTCCGGCTGTATGACAAGTTAGCCGGCATGACCGGCACCGCAGATACCGAAGCCTTCGAGTTTCGCCAAATCTATGGCCTGGAAGTGCTGGTTATTCCCACCAATGTGCAACAACAGCGCGACGATCTGAATGATCTGATCTATCTCAGCGTGGAGGAAAAGTTTGACGCGATTGTAGCCGATGTCCAGGAATGTATGGGCAAGGGTGCCCCGGTACTGGTGGGCACTGCTTCGGTAGAGACCTCCGAGGCCATGTCGGAGCGGTTTCGCAAAGCCAAAATTGAGCACAAGGTGCTGAACGCGAAGTACCACGAGCAGGAGGCGGAAATTATTGCCCAGGCCGGTCGTCCGGGTGTGGTCACCATCGCTACCAATATGGCCGGTCGTGGTACCGATATTGTGTTGGGAGGCAACCTTGAGGCGGAACTTCACACCCTGGGAGACGCCAGTGAAAAAGACCAGGAGGGCGTTCGTGACGATTGGAAGCAGCGCCACGATCAGGTGTTGGAGGCGGGTGGCCTGCACATACTCGGCACGGAACGTCATGAATCCAGACGTATAGATAACCAGTTACGTGGGCGGGCGGGTCGTCAGGGTGATCCTGGGGTATCCCGATTCTATCTTTCCATGGAAGACAACCTGATGCGTATTTTTGCCTCTGACCGGGTGAAGGGTTTTATGCAGGCGCTGGGTATGGAAAAAGGTGAGGCGATCGAGCACCGCATGGTGACCAATGCGATTGAAAAAGCACAGCGCAAGGTCGAGGGCCGCAACTTCGATATTCGTAAACAGCTGTTGGAATATGATGATGTTTCCAACGACCAGCGCCAGATCATTTATCAACAGCGCAACGATCTTCTGGGCGAAGCCGAAATTTCGGAAACGATAACCGCCATTCGCCGTGACGTCGTTCAGGAGGCCATCGATGGCTTTATTCCGCCTATGAGCGTGGAGGAGCAATGGGATGTCCCGGGCCTGGAGCGACAACTGGAAGCCGAATTCGCGTGTGCACTGCCGCTGCAGCAATGGTTGGAGGAGGACAATAAGCTCCACGAGGAGGCTTTGCGGGAGAAAATAGTTGATTCCGTTCAGTCCAGCTACGAGGCCAAGAGCGCCGAGGTTGGCGCCGATATGCACAAGCTCGAAAAACAGATCATGCTGCAGGTACTGGATACTCTGTGGAAAGAGCACCTGGCCACGATGGATCACCTGCGACAGGGTATTCACCTGCGTGCTTATGCGCAAAAAAACCCCAAACAGGAATACAAGCGGGAGTCCTTCGAGTTATTCGAGCAACTGCTGGTGAGCCTCAAATACGAGGTAATCAAATTTCTCAGTCATGTAGAAATTCAACGTCGCGGCGAAGCAGAAGCGCTGGAGCAACAACGGCGTGAGGCAGCGGCGCGTGAACAGTTGGCTTTTGAGCATGCGCAGGCATCCGGCCTGGAAGGGGGCGCGAGTGCATCCCCAGCCAAGGACGCTGAGATACCGCAAACCTATACGCGGGAGCAACCAAAAATTGGCCGCAATGAGCCCTGTCACTGTGGCAGTGGCAAGAAATACAAACAATGCCATGGCAAGTTGTGAGAGGTGTATCTGTCTCGCTTAACTAGAGTGCTTTACTGATATGGCAGTGGGTGAAGACACGTTGGGACTGCTGCACCCGGTGGCGGGTGTGCGTTTGGCTACGGTTTCTGCGGGCATAAAAACCCTCGGTCGCAAGGACCTGGTGCTGATTGAGGTGAGTGATAAAACGCGCTGTGCTGCCGTGTTTACCCGCAATGCGTTTTGTGCAGCACCCGTCACTGTGGCCAAAGAAAATTTGCAGAGCTGTGATCATCAACCACGCTATATGCTCATCAACACAGGGAATGCCAACGCGGGAACAGGAAGTTCGGGGATTGAAGATGCGCGAGATTGCGTGCAGGCGGTGAGTGCTGTAGCCGGTGTTGATGCGTGCGCTGTATTGCCTTTCTCCACGGGTGTTATCGGTGAGTCGCTGCCCGTTGCTCCGATAGAGCGGGCGATACCTGTTGCCTATAGCGCGCTGACGGATACGGGTTGGACGGCAGCCGCTGAAGGTATCCTTACCACTGATACACGCCCCAAAGGTTACTCGGTGCGATTTGACTGCGCGGGCCACCGTTATGTGGTCACCGGTATTGCCAAGGGTGCCGGCATGATCCGGCCCAATATGGCCACCATGCTGGCCTTTGTCGCCACAGATGTGGCGGTGGAGCAAACCGTACTGCAGGATTTGTTGTCGGAACTGGTGGACGTCTCATTCAATCGCATCAGCGTTGACGGAGATACCTCGACTAATGATGCCTGCCTGTTACTGGCGACGGGAAAGGCCGGTAATGTTCCCGTCGAAAAACCCTCCGGGCCGCTCTATCTCGCGTTGCGCGAGGCGGTTGAGGAAGTCTGCATTATGCTCGCCCAGAGTATTGTTCGCGATGGCGAGGGCGCCAGTAAATTCGTGACGGTGCAGGTCAACGGTGGCCGCGATCAACGCGAGTGCCTGGACGTCGCCTTTACTATTGCCCACTCGCCGCTGGTGAAAACTGCGCTGTTTGCCAGTGATCCTAACTGGGGTCGGGTATTGGCTGCCATTGGTAGGGCCGAAATCCCTGAATTGGAGGTGGAGCGAGTGACGCTGTTTCTCAATGAGGTTTTAATTGCCGAGGGCGGCTGTCGCGCCGGTGCTTACACAGAGCAACAGGGCGTAGCCGCGATGGCACCGGAGGAAATTGTCATTCGGGTAGAGCTCGATCGCGGCGAAGCTTCCACGGTAGTGTGGACCACAGATTTTTCCTATGATTATGTGCGCATTAATGCGGATTATCGTACCTGAATGACCGTCGTACACGTCGCCGTCGGCGTTATTCTCGATGCGGATAACCATGTCCTGATTACCCGGCGCGCGCGGGACGCACACCAGGGCGGGTTGTGGGAGTTTCCCGGCGGCAAGGTAGAAGCGCACGAAACGCCCCTGGCTGCACTGGCTCGCGAATTGCGTGAAGAACTTGGCATCGCCATTGGCCGTACCAGCGTGCTGCTGGACGTTCGCCACGATTACGGCGACAAGACGGTACTGCTGGATGTTCATGTGGTGTGGGGATTTACCGGTGTAGCAAAGGGACTGGAGGGTCAGCCGCTGGCCTGGGTCACGCCGCTGGAGTTGTCCGGCTACGCGTTTCCCGAGGCGAATTTACCGATTGTTGTGGCCATAGGAAAGTTGCTGGCGTAGTAGTGGGCATCCCGTTTTTTTTACACGCAATACGCACTCGATGTGCGCTCAATTTAGTCGCCCAAGCCCGCTTCTAATGTTCTGGGTTCACAAGCCGCAGAAATTCCCTATGCAATTCTTCTACCCGGCGGTCCAGGTCAGCCAGGGATCCGCTGTTATCGATCACAATATCCGCACGTTCCACTTTGTCTGCCCGTGCCATTTGCACCGCCATGATGCGCCTGATCTGGGCCTCGTCGTTATCGTCTCGTTGCATGGCGCGCTGCAGTTGCACCTCTTCAGGCACATCCACAACCACCACGCAGTTGGCCAGTCCTTTCTGGCTGGTTTCCAGCAGCAGCGGTGAACTGAGTATCGTATAGGGACTGCGCGAAGCTTCCAGTTGATCCAGTATTTCCTGCCCGATCAGCGGGTGGGTTAACTGTTCCAGCCAGCGCCGCTGGTCCTCGTCGGAAAAAACGCGGCTGCGCAGGGCGGCGCGGTTGAGCGCGCCATTGTCCAGCAAGATGTCATCACCGAAGTGTTCTGTGATGGCCTGCAGCGCAGGTTTGCCAGGCTCGACGATGACCCGCGCGGCTAAGTCAGCATCCACCACGGTAATGCCGTGTTGCTCAAAGCGCTGGGTCACGGCAGATTTGCCGCTGCCAATACCCCCCGTAATGCCAATTATGAGGGGCATGTCAGCCGGCACCCATGGCGCCCAGGTAGCGGGCCATGATGTCGTCGCCCCAGAGGAGGGCAATCCAGCCGGCCATCGCCAGGTAAGGACCAAAGGGAATAGGAATATCTTTGCCGCGGCGTTTGATCACCATTAAAGCGATGCCACATATTGCGCCCACCAGCGACGACAACAAGATGATCATCGGCAGCTCTTGCCATCCCAGCCAGGCACCGAGCGCCGCGAGCAGTTTAAAATCACCATACCCCATACCGTCTTTTCCGGTGACCAACTTGAATAGCCAGTAAACGCTCCACAAGATGAGGTAACCCACCATGGCGCCGATAACGGCATCGGTCAGGCTGACGTA
>TARA_R110002072_G_scaffold289510_1_pt1 | contig 24140 bp, 32 predicted proteins | sample TARA_R110002072 | Tara Oceans TARA_R110002072 (sample SAMEA4397118) | marine metagenome | biome: Polar Biome; feature: [SRF] surface water layer (ENVO:00010504); material: water (ENVO:00002006), including particulate matter (ENVO:01000060) such as... | depth 5 m | reverse complement strand
TTTTTTTCGTATATTTAAACACATGGCAGATTACAGTGATATAATAGATGAATTTAAAGCAGTTTCAGATGCTTTTACTTCTGTTAATTATTTTAAATATAATAAAGTTAGTGATATTAACGGGAGCTTACAGGATAAAGCCTATCCTTTAATACTTGTTAAAAGTTCACCTAATACAAGTAGAGGAAATGTTAATAATTTGGGCTTACCAACTAGCAAGAAATATACCTTTGATATATTTTGTTATAATATCTTCAATGCAAAGGTACAAAAGATTAAGAGCTTACAGGATGCACAAGCAGAAGTTGATTTATACATAGATCAATATATAGCAAAGTTTTTTGAAAGGAACATAGATGCTAGTAGAGGTTTTTTTGTAGTAGATAGAGAACAAATAAACGGTTTTCTAGCTCATGATGTTCATAATGATAAGTTAGTAGCAGCAAAGTATTCTATTTCAATAGGTTTAAATAGTTCATGCGATCAAGGTACATTCGTATTTTAATGGCTAAATATTCAAACATATTAAAGTTAATTATAAGTGAATTACAAGCTGAGTTAATAGGGCAGGGGCATAAAGCTACTGGAAGCCTTGTTAGTTCTTTTGAGGGTTCTGTTTTAACATTACCTAATTCTATTGTTATTCAAATTTTAATGAATGATTACGGAATATATGTAAATGAAGGAAGGAGAGAAGGAGCTAAAAAAGTTCCTTTAAAGGTTCTTATGGATTGGGTAGAACAAAGAGCAATAGCACAAGGTAATAAAGAAGTTAAAAATGTTGCTTTTGCTATTCAACAAGTAATATTTAAAGAGGGTAGCCCTACTGATGGAAGTTCAAGGCAAGGAACTATAGGAAGCTTTAAATTTAGTCCTAATGGAAGAAGGAAAGGCTTTATAGATTTTGTAATAGATAATAAAATAGATCCAATATTAAGCTTATTAGGAGATGATATATTTAAAGAATTTGATACTTTAGTAAGTAATATTACAAAGGATTTTAATAAAAAGAATAATTAAAAATGGCAATAACAGCAATAACAACACCTTCTGCACCTACTTTAGCATATCAGCCTATTATATTTAAATTAGAAAGTGATGAAGCAACAATAGTTAATTTAGTTATAGAGGTTGCAATTTCAGAAGATGGTGGTATTACTGCATCTAGAGTAGCTGCTATAAGTGTTTCACCTGATTTAGGTACTGTTGATTTATTTACTTTTGATATTCAGGAAGTAATTAAAAAGCACGTTTCTTTTAAATTAAAAACTTTAGGATCTAGCACCGTTTTAAATGATATTGATAATATACAATTTAGAATAAAAGCTTATGAAGTTGTTTTAACAAATGGTGTTTTAGTTACTAATTATGATCCTGATAATGATAATAATTTTACTTTTAATTATCAATCTGGTAGTTTTGCAGCGTTTAATTGGAGAGAATCTCATTTAAGTTTAGCAACTTTTGATAAAACAAATTATCAATTAAACGGATTAACTAAAAAGTTTTTAAGTGAAGCACCAACTACTAAAGATATTGAATTAGGAGCTAATGAGTTTCTAGGTATGGCATGGACAGAATCTAGTGGAGGTTTAAAAAACTATCTAATTAAGATTTTAACATATAATAGTTTAGGAGCTTTATTAAATACAGATAATTTAAGTGTTTTAGATTGGAATACCATAGTGGTTTCTTCATTTACTAATCCATATTTAGATGTGCCAGTAGGAACTGCTAATTTAATTGCAATGGGTGTTAGTTTAACCAATGTAGCTAAATATACTATTCAATTAATTAGTGATGATGGAATAAGAAGCGAAGTGAAAAGTTATAATATAGTTGATTCATGCCCTAGTGATGCTAGAATACACTTTATTAATAAATTTGGAAAACAGGATAGTATAACTTTAAAAGGTAATCAAATAGAAGGAATAGCGTATAAAAGTGCTACATATGAAAAAGCTTTAAGTACTACATATTCAGCTAGTGATTTTGGAAGGGCTGTTATTCATAATGAACTAGAAAGAAACTTTACAGCGTATTCTAAAAGCATTGGTAGAGATGTTTTAAACTTTGCTAATACTATGTTAGTTACTAGAACAGCATGGATAGAAATAAACAACAACTATTTTAGTATCTTAATAGATGAAGGTTCTAAAGTAGTAAGGAACGAAGAAGATATGCCTATACAATTTGTATTAAATTTTAGTTTAGCTAATAACGAAAAAGGTCATAAATTATAATGAGCGTAGTTATAAGAATAATAGATAATACTAATAATGTTTTAGGAAATTTAGATTTAGCTAATTTTAAAGATTTTCCTTTAGCATTAACTAAGGGTATAGTGAACTTAGATAATTTAAAAGCTAGAACGGGAACGTATTCTAAAACTTTTAAAGTACCTAACACTAAGAACAATTCTAACCTACTTTCTAATGTAGATAATATAAACAGTAAGAAAGATTATAGAGATGCATTAGGTAGAAAACCATGCGTTATAATAGTTGATAATAACCAAAATGACTCAGGATTTTTACAAGTAAGTAAATCAATTAATAAAGATTATTTTGAATTAATATTTTTTGGTAATAATATTGATTGGGTAAAAAGTGCTAGTGAATTAAAATTAAATGCTATAACATGGAATAACAATGCTCAAATTTATAATGAAGTAGGAATAACTACAGCAAATTCAGCTACTTCAAATACATATGATCATGCATACCCATATATTTCTAGAGGTGGAAATGCTTCTAATGGTTTTGCTAGTGTAACAGATTTTTATCCTTGTATGTATTTAAGAAGCATATTAGAACGTGGTTTAAATCAACTAGGATGGAATCTAAATAGCTCTTTTTTAATTAACAATGATATTAAAAAATTAGTATGTGATTTAAGTAATAGTATGACTGTTGCAGATACTATTATAGATCAATCAAAAACTAGAGCGCAATTTACTCCTGATGTTGTAGATTATGGTGGAGATATAATTTTTAAATTTGATGATGATTCTTCTGCACCTAATAATGATAATAACAATAATTACACACCATTAACAGGAATATATATAGTTCCTTCTAATGGTAGATATAATATAAATGTATCTATAATAACTGATAATTGGATAGTAACAGGAACTACTAAAGATATAAGCGTTAAAATGTATTCAGGATCAGGTAGTTTTATTATATTACCTGCATCTTTAAAAGATATTCAAACTAAAACAATATCTACAACACAACTAGAAACTACAACATTTGAATTATCAGCAATATTAACACAAGGTGATAAGCTACAAATAACTCATGATTGGACAGCTAATCCATTTTCTAGTTTTCCTGAAGAAGTTAAATTTAAAGCAGGTACATTTTTTGATATTCAAAGAAGTCCTAAATTATCAAAAGGTGATACTTTTAGTTTAAGTGAATTAATACCCGATAGTGTTAAGTTAATAGATGTAATAAATGATTTTACAAGAATGTTTAATATTTATTATTGGACTGATACAAAAAGTAAAACTATATATTTTGAGCCTAGAAATGACTTTTTTAAACCTATTACACAAGCTTTAGATTGGACTGATAAAATAGATTTTAGTAAAAATTATGAAATAGATTATATTAATACATATAAAAGAAATGTAGAGTTTAAATATAAAGAGCTTAATAATGATGAATGGCTAAAAGGATGGCAGGACGTAAATAAGAGAACTTATGCAAGGTATAACTATGTTTTACCTGATAGATTTGCTGAAGGAACTGATACAATAGAATTAGGTTTATTTAGTGCTTCTTATGGTAATGCTTGTTTAGAAGTTTCTACAACTACCAGCAAAGATACATCTCCTGTTAGTTTAAAGATATGGAATGAGTATATAAATACAGGATTACCACCAACAGGTGCAACAGGTAGAATAAACTCTTATAATCCTAGAATATTCTTTTTTAATAATTATTTTCAATATTCTACAAGTGGAGCTAATAAACTTATTAATTTATTTGGAAATATTACTACTTCAATTGTTCCTTCTGGAGTATTTGAAACATGGAACAATTTAACTAGCCCAATGAATTTAAGCTTTACGGGTGCAGATGGTTTATTTGCTACTCACTATTCTAATATGTTTAAAAATATAGAAGATGGTGGAAGGCTTACAGCTTATATTAAATTAGATGATGTTGATATAAATAATTTAGATTTTAGAAATCTAGTTTATATATCTACACCAGCAGAAATAACAGGTTATTATATAGTTGAAAAAGTACAAGATTATAAACCTTTAAGTGATGGAACTACAAAAGTAAATCTTTTTAAGTTTGAAGATTTAGGAAATGTTGCAATAGATCCTAACCAAAAAGGTAATAACGGAAATAGTAATAATGGAAATAATCCAGTTTCACCTAATCCTGTTTATGTGGTTAGTAATGGACAAATAATAAACGTAGTTGTTTTTGATCAAATAACTCAAAATTTTGAACCAGTAATATTATAAAAATGGCTGAAAAGATTATAGCAATAAAAATAGATGTACAAGGTACAGCAGACCAAAAAAAGAAAATAGTAGGTTTAGAATTAAACTTAAAAAAGTTAACAGATCAGCAGAAGAAACTTAAAAAACAAGTTAAAGATGGTGTTATAACTAATGAGCAATATGCTAAAAGTATAGCTAAGGTTAATTTAGGTTTAAAAGGTACTAGAAGACAGTTATTAGTTACTAGACAAGCTATGTTAGGTATTGATGGCTTTACTACTAGATTAGGAAAATCTTTTAAAAAGTTTGGAACACAGGTTAGTGGTGCTTTTGTTGGTTTGTTTGCAGCACAAAAGTTATTTCAAGTTCTTAAAGATGGCTTTGATACTATTAAGAATTTTGAGCAACAAATGGCAAAAGTTAAAGCTATAACTGGTGCTACTTCTGAAGATTTTGAAAAGCTTACTAATAACGCAAAAGAACTAGGTAAAAGCACAATATTTACAGCTGAAGAAGTTGGTAAACTTCAAGAAGAATATGCTAAACTAGGTTTTTCTACTGGTGAAATATTAAACGCAACAGAAGCTACTTTAAATTTAGCAACTGCTACAAGTTCAGATTTAGCACAAGCTGCAACTATTGCAGGTGCAACTATTAGAGGTTTTGGATTAGATGCAAGTGAAGCAGGAAGGGTAACCGATGTAATGGCTAAAGCCTTTAGTGGTTCTGCTTTAGATTTAGATAAGTTTGGTTTAGCAATGGCAAAAGTAGCACCTGTTGCTTCTGTAGCAGGGGTATCTTTAGAAAAAACTACAGCTTTATTAGGAAAGTTAACAGATGCAGGTTTTGATGCATCCACTTCAGGAACTGCTTTAAGAAATATTTTTATTAAACTAGAAAAAAATGGATTAACATTAGAACAATCTTTTGAGCAAATAAGAAACGCAACTAATCCAGTAACTGAAGCAGTAGAACTATTTGATGTTAGAAGTGCATCACTAGCATTAACATTAGCAAATAACGAAACTGCAGCAAATGAATTTGCAAGTTCTTTAGAAAATGCAGAAGGAAGTGCTAAAGATATGGCTGATACTGTATCTGATACTTTACAAGGAGATATTAAGGCTTTAGGTTCTGCATGGGATGGTTTAATACTATCTATAGAGAATAGTGAAGGTGTATTTAGAGATATAACTCAAAGCATAACAGGTTTACTAAGTGATATTAGTACAGGTGTTGAGGATATGGATATTTCTGAGCAAATAGGTTTAGATTTTGTTACACTTAGTGCTAGTTATGAGAAAAGAGCAGAAGCAGCAGTACAGAAGTTTAGGGATTTAAGAAAAGAAGTAAATGAAGCTGGTGGAGATGCTGTTGCATTAAGAAAACTACAAGCAAGAATAAGTAAAGATAGTGTAGAAGATATGGATGCTTCCATAGCAGATACTAAAGCTGTTATAGCAGTACAAAAAATACTTACAGAAGAACTAAAACAAACAGAAAAAGCAGATATAGAAAGAGCTAAGAAATCAAAAGAAGTTTTAAAGCAATTAGAAATAGAAAGCCAGTTAAGAGATGTAATGGCTAAAGACTTTAAAAGTCAATCTGATGAAGTATTAGAAGCAACAATAGAACAAAATAGATTACAATTAACTAAAATAAAAAGACAAAAACAGGAAAAAGTTTTATCTGTTGAATTATTTAATAAGGAAAAAGAATCTATACAAGGAATAAACAAATTAATTAGAGTTGAATTATCAGAAAGAGAAAAGAATTTAACAGCACAAAAAAAGCAAGAAAAAGCAGATGCTAAGAGATTAGGCGATTTAAAAAGGGCTGATGAAAAAGCTAAAAAAGCAGCTGAAAAACTAGCTAATGATAAGTTAACAGCAGAAGAAAAGTTAATTAAGGATTCTGAAAAACTAAGAAATGAAGCCGATTTATTAGCAATTACAAAAAAAGAAGATTTAGAAATAGCTAAATTAAGAATAGCAATACAAGCTCAACAAGATGAAATAGAAAATTCTATAGCTAATGAAGACTTAAAAAATACTGCTCTTTTAGATTTAGAAGCTAATAGAATAGCAAAAGAAAAAGCTATTAGAGGTAAATTTAAAGACGAAAAGGCAGCAGATGATTTAAAAGATGATGAAAAAGATAAAGAAAAAAAGAAAAAAGAGTTAGATGATAATGCTGCTTTTGCTTTAGAGGTTAAGCAACAAGGAATACAAATAGCAGGAGAAACAGCAATTTTATTAACTGATATAGCACAACAGAAAGCAGATAGAGAAAAGGATATAGAACTAAGTAATTTAGATGCTCAATTAGAAGGTGGTTTAATTACTCAACAACAATTTGAAGCTAAAAAACTAGAAATTGAAAAAAAGGCTTTTCAAAAGAAAAAGAAGTTAGAACTGGCAAATGTTGCAATATCTTTAGCAACTGAAATAGCTAGTATACAAGCATCAGCAGCAGCTAACCCATTAAACGCTGTTACATTTGGTGGAGCAGGTATATCACAAGCTGCAGTATTAACAGGAATAGCAATAGCTAAAAGTGCAATACAAGCAGGAGCAATAGCTTCTCAGAAATTTGCTGATGGTGGTTTTACTGGTGGTGGATCAGGTATAGCAGATGAAACAGGTTTTAAACAAGCTGGTATAGTTCATGAAGGAGAATACGTAGTACCTAAACATGTTCTAGGAACTTCTGAGGGTTCTAGCTTAGTTGGTGCTTTAGAAAACATGAGAACTAATCAACCAATGCCTAATTTAGGAATAGGATATGCAAATGGTGGAATGGTATCAGGTGGAAATTTAGACTTACAAGGTTTAGAAAATAGAATGACTAAAGCAATAAGTAATAGTCTTTCTAGTATTCAAGTTACCAATGTAGCAACAGAAACTACTTCACAAGCTATTAAGGTTAACAACATAGAACAAGAGGCTAGTTTTGGTTAAAAAAATACATTTAAAATATGTTAGGTAGATTATTTGGAAGTATTAAAAATTTAGAATATTCAGATATTTTAAGCACTAAAGAAAAGCAAAAACGGTTATATATTTGTGGTTCTTGTGTTTATTTTAGAAAGGATTTTAGATACTTGTTTTTCTTTAAAAAGAAAGGTATTTCACAATGTGGAATTTGCAAGTGTTCTATAAATGATAAAGTACTTTTTGAGGGTGAGAAATGCCCAAAGAATAAATGGTAATTAAATGTTTTTTGTTATATTTATAACATGTTACAATTTGATGTAAACGAAAATTTAAAGAACTTAACAGAAGAAGAAAGAGCTGAAATATTAAAAGCCTTCAATAAAGTATTTAATAAAATGCTTCCTGATTCTAAAAGTTTAAATTATTTATATAGTCTATTTACTGAAATAATAGATCCAACTTTTACGGGGAAATGTTCAAGATGCAAAAGAAGAATACTGTCTTATTGGCAACAGAGATTAAAGAGCTGGAAGATGATCTAATTAATACGCTTTATTTAATTACTAAAGATTCTATAGATGTTAATCATTCGTGTTTAAAATTATTAGAATCAGGTTTAATTAATATAAACGAATTAAGGAACTTTTCAGTATTAAGAGATTATGATATAATGAATAGAAACCCTTTAGAGAGGCAAATGAGTATTTACTATAATTTATCTGCTAAATATGATCTATCTGTTAACCATATTAGAAAAATTATAAAAGATACTAGGTATAAAAGTTAAAAATGTTTTGTGTGTGTTTTGTTTTAGGGTAGTAGTTTAAAAGCTATTACCCTTTTTTTGTTTAAAAAATAAACATATACATATATCTATAGTCGTTATTATTGTTTATATGAACTGGTATAATATAAATAATTCAATTAACAATGCTCTTTCTATTTCAATAGATGAAGAAATAGGTGGTTTTGGTGTTAATGCTAAAGACTTTATAGAAGAAGTTAAAAGTTCAAAATCTAAAGAAATAAACTTAACTATTAATAGTGGTGGTGGTTCTGTATTTGAAGCATTTGCTATTTACGATTTTCTAAAAACTTCTAATATAAAAGTTAATGTAGAAATAGTTGGTATAGCTGCTAGTGCTGCATCTGTTTTAGCTTATTCAGGTAATGAGCTTCCTACAATGACAGAAAATAGCGTTATCATGATTCATAACTCATGGATGCCAATAGTATCTATGCAGGGTATGAACTCAGACGAGATAAGAAAATATCAAGAAGAACTAGGAAAGCAGGCTGATCTAATGGATTCTATAAATTTAAAAATTGCAAAGGTTTATACTAATGCAACTGGTTTAGGTTTAGAAGAAGTTCAGGATATGATGAGTAATGAAACTTGGATCTTCTCAGAAGAAGCTAGTGCAAAAGGTTTTGTTAGTTCAATAAAAGAAGGAATGAAGGTAGCAGCATTTGCATCTACTGAAAAACTTCAAGAAATGGGATATAAAAATATTCCTAAAGATTATGTAAATCAATTAAATCAATCAGATATGAGTGAGAAAAAGGATTCAATTTTGGATCAAATTAAAGCTCTATTAGGTGGAGAAGCAAAAGCAGAAGCACCTTTAGAAGTTAAAAATGAAGCTATTGATATGGACGCTTTAAAAGCTGAAATCAAGGCAAGTATTGAAGCAGAAGCTTCAGTAGAATTAAAAGAAGCAAATGCTAAACTAGTAGAACTAGAAGAAGCAAATGCTAAAAAAGATGCTGAAGTTAAAGCGAGTGCTGAAGCTTTAGAAGTATCTAAAAAAGAACTTGAAAAAGTATCTGCAAGTCGTGAAGTAATTCCAGCTAAAGAAGATGTTTTAGAAAGTAAAAAAGAATTAATTAAAGATGAATTAGGAGAAGCTATTTTAGCAACTTTTGAAATGTCAGGATTAAGAAATAAAAAGTAAATTAAAAATTAAATTAAAAAAGAAAAAAAATGGCAAATTTTATTACAAAATCATTAAGTACTACTTACCAAGGTACAGATGTACAAGGATTGTTTTTTGAGCCTTCTGAAGGTTCTGATGACTTAAAAGGAATTAGAGTTTTACCAAATGTAAAGGTAAAGACTAACATGTATTTATCTTCTCCACTTACTAAAATAGTAAGAGCTTATTCTAGTTGTGGTTTTTCTGCTACTGGTGGAATAGTTGATGTATCAGATAGAACTTTAGAAGTAAAAAAACTTAAAGTAAACTTAGAGCAGTGTGGAGATACTTTCTACGGTACTGTATTTGAAGAAGCTTATGGTTCAGGAACTGCAATAGATGATTTATTACCTACTGTAGTTGGTGAGATTGCAAGAAAGTCTGTAGGTGAAGCTATTGCTGATGATAACGGGCGTATTGCTTGGTTCGCTGCTTCTACTGCTGCTTCTGCTGATTACGCTCAGTTTGATGGATTTATTCAGAACTTTGTAGCAGATTCTGCACAGTTAGGAAAATACATTGAAATGAGTACTATTGCAAGTGTAGAAGATACTAATGGAGATCTAGTAGCTGATGGAGCTTATGAGCTTTTAAAGTCAGTTTACGAAAACCAAACTAAAGTATTAAGACAAGTACCAAATAACAAGAAATCAATTAGAATTACTTGTACTATTGAGGATAACTTAACTACTACTTATGAGCAGTTAGGAACAGGAAACGCTTTAGGATTGTCTAGACTTATTGATGGTCAAGGAAACTCTCAATTAACTTTTAGAGGTATTCCATTAATCACTATTACAGGATGGGATACACAACTAGCAGATGCTGCTAATCCAAACTCAGCAGGTTTAGGAATTGATATAGGAAAAAATATGTTAGTTTATACTGCAGATGAAAACCTAGTAATTGGTTCTGATGTTAATGATCCTGAAGCTCAATTGAAATTTAGATCAAATGATGATGATGATGAATTGTTAAAAATCATTGCTAAGTATAAAATGGGTGTACAGTTTGTTTTCGGTGAACTAATCTCTTTCTACTGGTAGAATATAAAAGCCCTCACATTATTAGTGGGGGTATTTTTTAACTTATAATAAAAAAAAAAAATGGCAGAAATTACAACAGACGTTTTAATCAGTTGTGCTGATGAGAACAGAAGAGGAGGTATAAAAGGGGTTTATGTTATCAATAAAGATGATATTGTTTCTTTTACAGCAAGTGCTACAAACCAATCCTATACAGCAGTAACATTATCAACTACTAATGATGTGTTTTACGAAATTGAAGGAGAATTAGAAACTAAGGTTTATAGTTCAGAAGGTTCTAGAGAAAATGGATCTATTTCTTATGAAACATCTTTAGAAGTTTTTACTCCAAAAATGGAAAAAGTAAAAGCATTTGGAATCAATGAGTACGTTGAATCATGTGGATTAGTAATTATTTTTGAAACTTACAATAAAGCAACTGCTGAAAATATAGCTTTTGTTTTAGGATATGATGAAATAATGGGTACAGATGCTTCAGTAAATGCAGTTACTAATGAAGTATTAGAAGGTGAGTTACAAGGGCAAAATGGTTATACTGTTACTTTTGCAGGTAAACAAGCTCAATTACTTAGAGAATTTGTAGGAAGTATTACTTTAAACGGTGGTGCTACTAAAAGCTTTGGTGCATAATCAAAACTTTAATTAATAATAATAATAAGAAAGGATGGTTTAAAAAGCTATCCTTTTTTTTTGTTATTTAGAATGATTATAAATAGTGGTTTTTTTTTAGTATATTAGGCATATGAAAAAGTTTATAATAAAAGCTGAGTTTCTAGGTAAAAAAGTTATGGGTTCTGTAGGTGTTATATCTTTAACAGAAAAAACTACTCAGAAGGATTTAAGTAAGCTATATAAAGCAGGTTTTGGTAATATTGTTGAAATAGTAGAAAAGGATGCAGAAAAAGAAGACTAAAGGAATTAATAATATAGTTAAAAAGAATAGTATTAAAGCCAGTACTGTAAAAGATCCTATAACTACTCCAATAATTAAAAAGGAGAAGGAAATAAATAAGGATATTGAGCAGAAGTATGTACCATTTTTTCAAGATTCTAGTAATATATATCCAAATGATTTAGCTAAGCGTGCTAGAAGATCAAGTACACATAGTTCTATTATTAATCAAAAAATAACTTTTACTATTGGTAAAGGTTTTTTATATTCTAAAGATGGTGAAGATGTAGATTTCAAAGATTTGCCTTTAGACTTTCAAAACTGGTTAAATGAAGTTAACCCTGAAAATGATACTATAGATACTTTATTTAAGGAATTAGTACAGAATTATGTTATAACAGGACAATGTTATCCACACGTTAAAAAGTCAGGTGATTATACTGCTATCTTTAGTGAAGATGCTACAACAGTTAGAAAAGGAAAAGATAAAAAAAGAGCTTACATTTCTAACTTTTGGAGAGATATTCTACTTAATTACGCTCCAATTAGTGACTATCCAATAAATAACAGTCTTACATTTTGGAACGGTACACCAAAGAATGAGTATTTAGTACATATAATGCGTAAATACCCTGAGTTTAGTTATTACGGTCTACCTGATTATGTTGGTGCTTTAGATTGGATTGATATTGAATATAGAGTATCTAAATACAACATAGATAAATTCGATAATGGTTTTTTTCCTAGTGTATTAATGCAGATGTTTGGTGAAGTTCCTGATGGAATGAATGCACAAGCTTATGTACAAGAAATTAAAAAAAGATACACAGGAGAAGGTAATAATGATAAGTTTTTAGTTGAGCTTTTAGATAGCCCTGAACAAGCTGCAAAAGTAATAGAGTTTGAAAGAGAAAGAGATGGAGAGTTTCAAATGCTTAGTGAATTAGCAGTTAGAAATATTATTACAGCACATAGAATTACACCAGCTTTAGCAGGTTTAGAAACTTCAGGAAAACTAGGAAGCAATGAACAAATAAAATTAGAGTATGACAAGTTTATGAATTCTGTTATAGTGCCTGATTTTCAAGAACCAATATTAAGAGCTTTAAATAATATTATTAAAAGAGAAACTAAATTCGGTGAATATACTTTAAGCGTTTTAAATGTTTCTCCAGTTGGTAATTCTGATAGGGTAGAACTTAATGCAGTTACTACAGTAAACGAAGGTAGATTAATGATAGGTTTACAGCCATTTGAAGAAGGAGATATTAGAGGTGAATTATTCATTAATCAAAATGCTGTAGCAAATATTGAAACAGAAGAAACTAAAGAAGAAATAATAGAGTAATGGCTTTAAATACAGAAATAATAACAGATGTACAAGTAGCATCACTAGCAGTTAATGATGTTGCTTTTGATGAGGCATATTTTACAAATTACATTTTAACTACTCAAAGAAAATATATTAAACCTGTTTTAGGTGAAAAGTTTTTCAATGAGATCTTAACACAGATTGAAACGGCAACTATTTCAGCAGATAATGCTGTTATATTAGATAGTTTTATTAATTCTATGTTAGCTCATTATGTGGTTTATGTTTGTTATTCTAAAGTTCATATACAAGTAACTAATCAGGGTTCTATGCTTAATGATAGCGAGTTTGGAACACAAGCGAAAAGTGGAGATTATGCACAAAGTAGAGATTTTTATATATCACTTGCTGATGATATAAAAGTAACTATGATAGATTACATTTTAGAAGTTAAAAAAGCAGATAGTACTAAATATCCTTTATTTAAAGACTGTGGAGATATTCCACAAGTTAATAAAAGAGGTATAATATTTTATGATTAATGAGCTGGAGGCATAGAGATATTTTAGAAGCAGAATTACACGAGCCTAAAGGCTTTACAACTGCTAACAATGGAGATAGTATTTGGAGGAATGAACAAGGTTTAGGAGAGTGGACTGATAGAGAAGTTTTACCTGCAGCACTTAATTTTGTAGATGCAAGTGTAGCACCACCAACTACAGCAAGTGGTGATATTTACGTTCTTTCTTTAGGTGCTTCTATTCATGCAAATTGGGGTACTGTAGCTCTAAAAGATTGGGTACGGTATGATGGAGTAGCATGGAAAGTTATAACACCTAGTAAGTCTATTCTATGTTATGATAAAACAGAAGATGCTTTAATGTCTTATGATGGTTCTTTATGGGCTACTATAGGTGGTGATAGTATATATACTGATAGTGGTGTTGTACCTTCTTCTACTGTTGCAACTATTACAGATTCTTTAGAGTTTTCAGGTGGTAGATTAAATTTATCTTCTATTACTGATGGTTTTCTATTACCTAGATTAACTGCAGCACAGAGAGATGCAGTAAATACACCTACTACCAATTTAATAATACTTAATACAGATACTAATTCTTTTGAAAAATATAACGGTTCTGTATGGGTATCTGCTAATTTAGCAAAATACACTTTAAAAAGTGGAGGTATTAATAAGCCTTATTCAAGTTTTTATACTGCTGTTAATGATGCTGTTAATGATGATGTTATTGAGGTTAATGTAAGTGAATCTGTAAACTGTGGTCTAGGTAATGGATCTTGGAACTGGAGTTCTAACATTTCTATAAATTTAAAAGGGCATAAAATAGAGTTAACAAATTTAAGTAGAGTTTCATTAGCAGATAATATAGATTTATCAATTACAGGTGGTGGTGTTTTTACTATGACACATGGAAGCCAATCTATATTTAATTCTAATGGAAATGCTACATTTACTAGTGATGGATCTGTTATAATGTATAGTAAAGGTGGTGTTTTTAAACAGTTATCTAATGATGCTACTAAAACATTTATAATAAATAATGTAAGACAAACTATTAAAGATAATAATAGATATTTTATTTACAATAGTACTACTGATGGTAAAATTGTAGCAAATAACTGTTATGGAGAAATGGATAATGTAACAAACTCAGATGCTACTTTATTTTATGGTAAAAATATAGTAATAAATAATGGTATTTTTATTGGTAGAATATATTTTAGTGGTGGTGGTAATGTATTATCAGAACAATCTACCATATTTAACAACTGTTCTATTGACTCAGATGGGCAAGGTGTATTTGGAGATATAGCAGTAAAAATTAACAACTGTAATATAAAATGTAATAATGCACAAATATTAAGTAATGGTAACATAATAGCTAAAAATAGTTCTTTATTACATACTGGTACTGGTACTTATGCTTTAACTACTAGAGGGTATAGTAATTTTTATAACTGTACTATCGAATCATCTACTAGTGGTATTTATTTTTTAATTTTTGGTGGTACAACTAATAGTAATATTGAAAATTGTAAAATTACAGCTTTAAATGGAACAGGTATTGTAAAATATTCTACTCCTCTATTAGTTTTGGTGGTGGTTAAAAATTCAATTATAGAATCAACTGGGGGTAATTGTATAGTTGCAACGCAATCAAATAAAGGTTTATTAATTGATTTATCAGATAGTACTCTTATCTGTAATACAAATGGGCTATTTTGTATAGGAGCATCTTCAGGAACTTTTGCTAGGTATAATAATTTAAAAATGAAAAATACAGCAGATGCTGCTGATATTCTTAATAGAGCTGCTTTAGCAACAGAAAACCCTCAATCATCAACAGTAGATACAATAGGAAATATAATACTAGATTAAATAAATATTATGAACTCAAAAATATACGAATACGGAATAGATCCTAATAACGGATTGCCAAGAAGATTAGTTAGAGATACTGCATTAGTTCAGGAAGAAATGGATAGCAACCCTAAACCTAGAGCAGTAATACATTTAAGAGAACAAACATACATAAAAGAAACAGGTGTAGTAGTTACTGATAAAACTGCAGGTTATTCTGTTATTAAAGGTGAAATATCATTAAATGTAGATGGTGAAGTTTTGCCTAAATATATTGTTAATCCTGTTACTGGTGAATCAACTTTAGATATTGATCCTGAAACAGGTGATCCATACCCTAGAAATAACGGATATGATAACGTAGTAACTTTATCTAAATGCCCTATAGCATTTGATTCTGTTTTAGATAGTGGAATCAAAGAATATTATAAAATAACAGATTAAAAAATGAGTAATGTTATATTTTGCAGTCATACTAGAGTATTTCCTATTTCTTTTGTATTAGGTAAAAAAAATAAACCTTATAGAATAACTAAAGAAGTTAGATATACACTTAGTAATGGTAAGGAATACTTTGTAGAAAAAGGTTTTAGATTAGATGGTACAAGTGTTCCTGTAGTTTTAAGGTCTTTAATGCCTAGAATTAATAATAAAATAATAGGTTCTACTGTTCACGATCATATGTATATTAATGATTATTTAAGAAATGAGTTAGGAGATAAGGAAGCTAGAAAATTTGCAGATAAAGAAATGCTTTTATTTTGGAATAAATACGATCCTAAAAACAAGATACAAAACAAAATAATGTATTTCTTAGTAAGAACTTTTGGAAAAAGAACATTTAATAAATATAAAAAAACTAATTAAACGTATTTTTGTGTTGTTTAATACAGTAAATATAGCCATTGGTATAATAAAAAAATGTTTTATTAAATAAAAGCTAATTTTTACTAAAAAGTATTAAATTTATGCAACTAACAGACTTTTGTAATAAAATGGATATTGAAAATGTTTTAGCTATCTTAATACCTTTAATAGCAGTTCCTGTAATTGCATTAATAGGATTCTTTTTAAAAGGCTTATTAAAAACTATTAAAGATGATTTAGATAATCAAGGTGTAAACATTAAAAAGTTATCTGATCGGTTTAGTGATTTCCAGTTAAGTATTCAAAAAGTAGGATCTACATTAACAGCAGTAGAAAAAGATTTAGATAGGGCAAATGTTAATTTAAATAAAACTAATTCACTAGCAGAAGGAAATAGTGATAAGATAAGAGATATACAACATAGTTTATTAAATACACAAGCTAATTTACAGATAGTAAATGAAAGTGTAAAAGATCATATTGATAAAATAGATTCTTTAGAAAAAAAAGTATTTGTTTTAAATCAAAAAACTAAATAAATGTATAAGCTAGGTAGAAGATCACTTAAAAACCTTAAAGGAGTTAACCCAATTTTAATAGAGATACTTAATAGAGCTTTAGAAATTAGCTCCAATAGAAAAGATGGAGTAGATTTCACAATAATAAGTACTGCAGGAATAAGAACAGCAGAAGAGCAAAATGAATTGTTTAGAAGGGGAGTATCTAAAGCTGATGGATATAAAAAACTATCATACCATCAATCAGGAAATGCTTTAGATGTTGTTCCTTATGTTAACGGTGGTGCTTCATGGGAAGAATCAGAACTTTTAAAGGTTGCTGTTTGTATGCTTCAGGCTGCAAATGATTTAAACTATAAATTAGAATGGGGTGGCTTTTGGAAAACATTTAAAGATTTACCACACTACCAAATTAAATAACTATGAAGAAGGTATTAAATATATTAGGAAGGGTTTTAAAAGGTGCTGGTGATGCTTCTACTGGTGGTGTAGTTTCTGCTGTGTTAAATGCTAAACATAGTGCAGATGGTGGAGAAGGTAAACACGATCTAGCAAAGATAGCAGGTTATTTAATAATGGGGTTTATAATCTTTGGTGTTATATTCAAGGGTTTAGAAGCTGAAACTGCTGAAAGCTTAATGAAGTTGATCGTAAAATTAGGCTTTTGGTCTTAAATTAATTTTTTTATTTTATTGTTTATACCTCGTTAACCTAGTGTTTACGGGGCTTTCTTATTTAGAACCATTCTAAATAGCATAAAATGGTAGTTCAATTGAATGTTTTTCATAATATAATTACTATATTTGTATCACACACTAAAACAAAACAAGATGAATATTTTAGAAAGTTACTACATAAGCGAAGCAGAAACGTTATTAGTTAATAATAAAAACATTTCTTACTTAGTAAATTACGATGTAATTAAAGAAACAGAAGAAGGTTTAGGATATGTTGATTATGATACCCCATATGACTGTGATGAAACTACTACAGAAATAGAGATAATAGAATGTTTTATTTGTAATGAAGATTTACAAAATACTGCAGAAGTTTCTGAAAAAGATTTAGAAATTATAAAAGATTATTTAATAACTATTAACCAGCATTAAGATGAACTTAGAAACACAAATAGAAGGATTAATAAAAGAGTTTAAAGACTATGGTAAAGATAATTTACCTGTTGAAATACTTAGAGCTAAAGCAGTAGTAGAAATAGTAGAACTAATTCAAAAGAATATAGAAGTACTTAAAGAAAGAATTTACTTTAATAAAATGGATGATAAAAGAACAGATACCTTAAACAAATGTATGATTAGACTAGAACAAAGAAAAAGAAAAGCAGTTAATAACATTTTAAAACCAAACAACAATGCAACAATACAAGCAGAAAGATTTTATTCATCTATTGGCTAAGTCTAAAGATGTAACACTAACAGAATTAGCAGGAGTTCTAAATTTAGAATTAAGCTCCTTCAGGGTAACTCTAGAACGTAGCAATTTAATGCTGTACCAGTTCCTTACAATATATAAGCACTTATACGGTAAGGAATACAAAACAGATAGTTATTTTTTAGATGTTATGCGTGAGCTTTACGATTTTACGCTAAAGCAATTTGTAGAAGCAATGGCAATAGATGAAGATCAAAAAGTTATAGTAAAGCTTTACAAAAAAACTAAGATTCAATTAATTAATTAATTTAGAACCGTTCTAAATAACATTCAAATAAACTTTTTTTAAATTATAACACAAATAAATAAGTAACTTCACTAAACACTAAAACAAAACAATTTATGGATTATTTAGAATTTTTAGAAAACAAAAAGCACTCAATAGGTGATTTTGGTTTTAAAGCTAACTACATTCCTGATATGGCTTTTGATTTCCAAAAAGCAATTATTGAGAAAGCAGTTAGCAAAGGTAGAATGGCTATTTTTGCAGATACTGGATTAGGTAAGACTTTAATGCAGGTAGCTATAGCACAAAACATAGTTAACCACACTAACGGAAAAGTATTAATATTAACTCCTTTAGCTGTTGCTTTTCAATTTATAATAGAAGCTGAAAAGTTAGGTATTACAGATATAGAATATTCTAAAGATGGTAACTACTCTAAAAGTATTGTAATATGTAATTATGAAAGATTACACTATTTTAATAAAGAAGACTTTCAAGGTGTTATATTAGATGAATCAAGTATATTAAAAAACTTTGATGGTAAAATTAAAAATCAAGTTACAAGCTTTGTTAAAAAAATACCTTATAGATTTTTATCAACTGCTACACCATCTCCAAATGATTTTATAGAATTAGGTACATCTTCAGAAGCTTTAGGTTATATGGGCTATATGGATATGCTTACTAAGTTCTTTAAAAATAATATGGCTAGTATAGCAAAACAATCTAAAAATATAGGTGAAAAATACTATCTAAAACCTCACGCAGAAAAAAGTTTTTTTGCATGGGTTAATCAATGGAGTATGATGGTAAAAATGCCTAGCGATTTAGGGTATGATAATACTAGATATGAGTTACCTGAATTAATTACAAATAGGCACGTAGTAGAAAATACATGTACTTTAGATGTAGATGGACAAGTTAAAATGTTCACTTTTGTAGCTAAATCATTTAGAGAAATTAGACACGAACAAAAAGTAACTTTAGAAGATAGATGTATTAAAGCTGTTGAATTAGCAAAAGATAAAACTTCTGTCTATTGGGTTAATCTAAATGATGAAAGTTCATTAATAAAAAAGTTAGATCCTGAAGCTGTAGAAATTACTGGAAGTATGACTATAGATAAAAAAGAACAGATACTAATGGATTTTGCTAAGGGTAATATTAAAAGATTAATTACTAAAGCTAAAATGACTGGTATGGGTTTAAATTGGCAGCACTGTAATCATTCTGTATTTTTTCCTACATATTCATATGAACAATACTATCAAGCTATTAGAAGGTTTTGGAGATTTGGACAGAAAAAAAATGTAACTATTGATCTAGTTATATCAGATGGTCAAACTAGAGTATTAGAAGCTTTACAGCAAAAAACAGAAAAAGCAATACAACTATACGAAAACTTAACAAAAAATGTAAATTCTGTTTACTCAGAAACTATTAAACAATTTGAAAACACAATTATTAAACCTAAATTTTAAAACAATGAACAAAGTAAAAGAACAATTAGTAACAGAAGACTACGCAATTTATAATAGTGATTGTATGTATGTAATGCCTACCCTAGAGGATAAGTCTATAGATTTATCAGTTTACTCTCCACCATTTGCAGGGCTATATAATTATTCCAGTAGTGATAATGATTTTAGCAACTGTGAAAGTAAAGAACAGTTTTTAGAACAGTATGAGTATTTAGTTGAGCAAATTGCAAGAGTTACTAAAGATGGTCGTATAACTGCTGTACACTGTACAGATGTATTTGATAATGTTTGTAGACTATGGGATTTTCCACATGAAGTAATTAAAATACATGAAAAGTACGGTTTTGAATATAGAAATCGTATAACAATATGGAAGGAGCCTTTAAAGGTTAGGATGAGAACAATGGTACAGAGTTTAATGCACAAATTTATAGTAGAGGATTCTACAAAGTGTTTTACAGCTATGCCTGACTATGTTTTAATATTTACTAAGAAAGGAACTAATCAAGTACCTGTAACTCATCCAAACGGATTAAAAAAGTATTACGGAGAAACTCCAATATTACCTAACATTTTAAGAGCATGGAATAATGCTAATAAATCTGATTTAAACGAGGCTCAGTTATGGGAGTACTTAAATATAGAATTTAAAAATCATAAAGATCCAAAAAGTAATAAATTATCGCATTACATATGGCAAAGGTACGCTAGTTCTGTATGGGATGATATTAGGATTGATAATGTTTTACCTTTTAGAGATTCTAGAGAAGAAGATGATGAAAAGCACGTACACCCATTACAATTAGATGTAATTGATAGAATAGTTGAAATGTACTCTAATAAAGGTGAAGTAGTTTTAACTCCTTTTATGGGAGTAGGTTCTGAAGTTTATTCTCCAGTATCATTAGGAAGAAAAGCAATAGGAATAGAATTAAAAGATAGTTACTTTAAACAGGCTAAGATTAATTTAGGTTTAGCAGATGATAGATTTAAAGAAGCTGCAGAACAAAAAACATTATTCTAATGAAAGATATAATAGAAGATAATTACAAAACCATAGTAGATAGAGGGTATATAAAGCCCTCTACTACTTACATAGAGTTTATAGATAAACTAGATGAAGAAGTAAAAGAGTTTAAAACAGCTTTAGACTGGTGGACTAGAACAGATAGCTTAGGTTTTAAGCCTATGCACATTTCAGTATGTGAAGAGTTAGCAGATGTTATAATGGTATGCTTAAACTTTGCTAAACATAATAATATAGATATTGAGCAGGAAATAAAAAACAAAATTAAAATAAACGAACAAAGAGCAAAAGATGGAAAATAAAAAAATAGTTTTAGAAAGTAATATAATGTTAGCTTTAATGAAAGCAACTATAGAACAGTCAGAGCATTTAAGAGGTGAATTAAAACAAAAGCCTAAACAAGTATTTAATAGGTGGAATAATATGGGTAATTCTTTATTAGATGAATTAGAAAAAAGAAATGTAGTTAATGAAGAATATTTAGATCAATTAACTGATATAATACACGATGTATTACATGAAGTAAGAAAAAATAGTATATGATTAAATAGTTTAAAAAAAAGTTCAAACGGTATTATTTAAATACTAAATAACTATCTTTACAAAACACTAAAACAAAACACTATGAAAAATTTATTTAAAGCATTAGCAGGATTTCAACAAGAAGTACCAGCTATTCATCAAGGCACTAAAGGATATGGATATACTTATTCAGATCTAAAAACTATTTTTAAAGTTATCAATCCAATATTAAAAAAGCATGATTTAGGATTTACACAACTAATAGAAGGAATTAATATTAAAACTATTATTTTCCATACTGAAAGTGGAGAAAGTTTAGAAAGTATTACAGAAATACCACAAGGAATAACTTTAAAAGGTATGAATACTTATCAAGTTAACGGATCAGGAATAACATACTACAGAAGGTATTCACTTTCTAGTGCTTTAGGTTTAGTAACAGATGTTGATTCAGATGCAGATGGTACTGAAATAAAGAAAACAGATAGCGAAATAGCAATAGAATACAATACATTAATTAAAACTGCTAAAGCTAACTTAAAAGCTAGTAAAGATATTGATTCCCTTGTTACTGCATGGAAATCATTACAATCTAACCAACAAAGCAATAAAGAAGTAATGGCTTTAAAAGATTCATTAAAAACAAAATTATCTTAATATGTATATAGACTACGATTTAAAACAAGGTTCTGAAGAATGGCACGAATTAAAAAACGCTAAAATTGGAGGTACTAGAGCGAAATCTGTACAGGTTAAAAAATCAATTACTGAAGCTGTAATATTTGATGAAGTAATGAGTGAAAGAAACACCTTCTTTAATTATGAAGAAGGATTCACTTCTGAAGCTATGCAGCGTGGAATTGATTTAGAACCTTTAGCTATTGAAGAAGTAACAAAAGAAACTGGTATAATATTTAAAGATGCTGGATGGATTGGTAGAAATGATTTCCATGGTCATTCTCCTGATGGTATTTCATTATGTGAAAAGATAGGATTAGAAATTAAATGCCCTTCAGCTAAAGTACATAACAGCTATGTAAGAGAAAACAAAATACCTTTAGAGTATGTATGGCAAATAGTTAATTTTTTTGCAATGGATGAAAGCATAGAAAGATTATACTTTGCTTCCTTCAATCCTGATTATCTTTTAATGCCTTTATTCTTATTGGAAGTAACAAGGGAAAGCATTATATTTACATCTAAAAAAGATAGTGCTATAGTATCTGAATTAGCAGCAGACTTAAATAAAAATGTTGATGATCTAATACTAAAGATTAAGCAAGAAGAAAAAGTAATAATACAAAGGATTTCAAATAAATTAAAATTTTAACAACTAAACATTTACAATTATGAGCAATTTAACATTTACAGGAACGGTTAACAAATTAAAAGAAGTACAAGTAATTTCTGATAAGTTCAGAAAGCAGGAAATAATATTAACTGATAATCATGAAAAGTACCCTAAGTTTATAAACTTTGAAGCTACTAATGATAACTGTGATTTATTAGCAGGAATTAAAGAAGGGCAGGAAGTAGAAGTTAACTTTAACTTAGAAGGTAGATTATGGACTAATCCAAAAACAAACGAAGAAAGATGTTTTAATACTTTGAAAATTTGGAAAATAAATATTAAAAATAGTTCAGTAGATGCAAAAATTGCAACAACTGAAACTAAACCTAATGTAACTTCTGATTTACCATTTTAATTTTAAGCTATGATAGAAAACAATTTTTTTAAACTAAAAGTTAAGTACTTAATACAAGATCCTGATAAAGGAAGTATTAAAAAAAAGACTAGTGAATACGTTTTAAAAGCTGTTAGCTTTACAGATGCAGAAAAAAGTCTATTAGAGTGCTTAAAAGATGATTTTGAATATAACTTAGTAAGTTGTTCAAAGTTCAATATTCAAGATGTTAGAATAGATGAAACTAAAGAAGGTTATTTTAAAGCTAAAATAGTTTCTACTTCTTCAGATGTTGAGAATGGTAAAACTAGTAAGATCATTGATAATTATATAATTCAAGGTGATAATATAGAAGATGTAAATAAATCAATTAAACAACTTCTTTCAGGTTCTGTTATGGATTATGAAATAGAAAACATTCAAAAAACTAAAATAGAAAAAGTATTTTATGAAGTAAACAAATAGAAAATAACTGTAATAGCTGCACATATTACAATTATAAAACCCTGTTAGATTAAGTTTTAACAGGGTTTTCTTATTTAGAACCATTATAAATAACCAATAAAAACATTCAATTGATCTTTTTTCAATCGTAGTTAGAAATAAATAACTATATTTACATACACACTAAAACAAAACGATATGAAAAGCAAGTTATTTAAAGCAGCATGGAACTTAGTAAGAACATTAGGTATCTCAATTTCTGAAGCATTAAAAAAATCATGGAAAGCTTATAAGCTTAAATTGAAATTAGAAGCTGGAAAGGTTAACTTTACATTTAAGAAGAAATCAGGAGAACTTAGAAAAGCTACAGGAACATTAAAAGCTGAATTAATCAATTACGATTTTAAAGGAAGCACAAAAGATAATTTTTCTGTTATTGCTTACTGGGATTTAGAAGCTGAAGGTTTCAGAAGTTTTAAAATAGAAAATTTAGTATAAACTTAATGCCCTTCGGGGCTTTTTAAAAACAATATCATGATAAAAGAAATAAAAAGAGTAAAGCCATTAGTAGAACAACTTTTAAAAGAATTTCCATTAACTAGAGATAATGATAATTTATTATTACTTAAAGTATGGACTGAACAGGATAACACGCTTAGAAGGGAAAAATTATTTTCTGATTTCTCAATAGGAATGATAGCAGGAAAATACATGAAATTTGAAAGCGTATCAAGGGCTAGAAGAAAAGCACAAGAAGAAAACCCTGAATTAAGAGGTAGATATTACAAAGATCGTAAAGAGCTATCAGAAGAAGTAAGATTAAACATAAACAAAACTATATAAATTTTAAAAGTAATGATACAGGTAAACAGAGTTATTTAAACGAAATAAAAGGAAAAAGATGC
>TARA_R110002072_G_scaffold7773_4_pt1 | contig 24146 bp, 27 predicted proteins | sample TARA_R110002072 | Tara Oceans TARA_R110002072 (sample SAMEA4397118) | marine metagenome | biome: Polar Biome; feature: [SRF] surface water layer (ENVO:00010504); material: water (ENVO:00002006), including particulate matter (ENVO:01000060) such as... | depth 5 m | reverse complement strand
ATCGTTGCGGCCCATATACTCAGTATCTAATCGGGCTTCCCAGCGATAATTTCAAATCTCTGAAGTTCTATCAACCAAGATTTCCAGATATGTGCTCTATGCCACTTTGACCACCAGTAAGGTTCACTAAAATCTCTTAATTTCCTTTTGTACTTACGACGGCTTGAGATGCTCAATTGCGTTATTGCATTGTTTGGACCTCTAAATCTACAAGCATCGATAAAATGCATGAGAGCTTCAGTTTGTTCTTTGAAATTCGGTATCTCGTAAACCTCGACCTTTTCAAAAGGGTTCTCCATAGATGCTAAATCGAAGAATTTTGGTAGTTTCTTGTTAAACCTAATTTCGAATCTTGTCATGGCATCATGTTCTAATAGTATTTTTCCCCTCTTTCTCATCTCCAATTTTTTGTCATAGCAGGACATGGATTTTAGGCTCTTGCGGCTTCCGTACTCGATAGTTTCTAAACCGAGTTTTCTACTGTATACGCGATTAATCTGAACACGGGGAACGAATACAAGAATGTCATTAAGGTCTACCTCATACAGATCGGTGTTGACATCCAATCTTGTAATTCTTCCTGAGACCAATAAATCTTCTCTAGCCCCGTTTGGCAGGATTGTATCCAGTAGATTGAGAGTTTCTTCCAAACAGTTAGCTGGATTAAACTCTACTCTTCCATCTAGCCCCCCTTCTCCGCCTCCTCCTGTGAATTTCTGTCTTAGTCCTAAAGAAATAAAGAGCCCCAAGGTTTTTAAAAGATATTTTGTCGAATAGTTGTTATCCGGTAACGTCATTATGTTTTCGGATCTTAGTATTTCTTTCTCGACATGGATTACTTGCCTTCTTGTTAAAGAAATAACAAATGCAATTCTATCTATTTTTATTTGAGATGCTCTCTTAATCTTGGCCCGGATCATCTCTCTTCCCCTTGTTCTAGTGTGTACGTTATACCCTCTGTAAGTAGCCTCCTTTGTGTGTGTAACCTTGATACGATATGTTTAGTTTCTTGATCATTACAACCAGCAACAGTAGCTGTGATTAGCACTTCAATTTCATTACTAGGCCAACCTTTCGATCTTGCGCCCAAACTCACTGGTTTGGTTACTAATCCACCGTCAATTTTTCTATCTAAAGTTGTGCTGGAAATGCCAAGCTTTGATAGCACTTCGGGACGTCTGATGATTCGTCGGTTTTCCATATCAATTCTCCTAAACAATATTTAGGCCGAATGATCCGAAAAACTGATGATGGTGTTTAGGACAAAGTCTGGATAAAAAGAGTGACTTTTTCTATTACTGAACAAGCCCGTCAATTGCTGACTTATGCTCTTTGTAACTTTTGAAAGCACTGGAGCCATCAATACCAAAACAAATCCCTACGAACGTAAAAAAGTCGTCTTCTGGATTCATATTGAACCCGCGATTTTCATCGAACCATATTTGAGTTAAATGTTTGAAAGTAGAGACCTGATATTTTGGGTGTTTTATTTTAAGGATATGGATGACTTCATCAAAACCGCTTCGATAAAGCTCTGCATCGGATGCTGTAATAAAATGCTCAGCGCTCATTTCGATTTGATCAAGAGTGGCTTGTCGCAGGGTGGGCAAAATTTTCTCAATTTTTGAAAGAAGTTTTTGGACTTCGGCAATTTTTCGGATGTCTGTATTCACACCGACTTCTCTAGAGACTTTTCCCGCATTGCGATCTTCACTATCTCTGTCACTGTCCCCGCGACGCTTTACCAGAAACCCCTCATGATCGATCATTAAATCGATACGCTGAATAACAGAATCCCCGAACCACTCCTGCAACGCAGCTCTTTGTTCCTGATCCAAGAACTTATATTCGTAATTATCCATTTCTCTCAAAATATCGTGAATCGTTTTTTTTTGTGGCTTTGCAATGCGTACACATTCTGGCTGACTTCTCAATTTTGTACTTCCAAGCACTGCAGATGTAATAACTGCCGAATGTGTTACCGATACCATTCATGATTACACCAATAACAGGGCCGATTAGGAAGAGGAATAGAAGCACAATCCCGACAAGTAGTATTAACGTGTCGCATTTGGGATTGATCGCGAGCGGAACATCAAAGCTGATCGATGTCTCGATTCGTCTTTGAGGAAAGAAAGGGGCATTCATAATTTACCTTGATTTGAGAACTCGGGCTATCAAGATTGCCTGTGGTCAGGAATGATGTGGCAGCGAAAGCAACCAGGACGATTAGGGATATTATTAGCGGACTATACTCCCAACTTTTTGCAATGCCGATATTTACCACATAGTTGAAGATGCAGAGCGGAGCTGGCTGAAAGCGGCCAAACAGGATAATTCGGATTCTGGGCAAAGATACTTCGTGGCTCCTCATATTTTAATTTCTGTAACCTGTTGTTCGAACTTTACGGCAGAGTTTCGTCGATGGAATAAAGCGTATCTAGCAATAACCAAAACAATGGCATAAACTAGGACTCATGCCTCGATCTTTTCTCTCGTACCTATTTATTTTCTCGTTACTCTTTGTGGGTATCGAAAGCGCGGGGGATTATGTGGGTGGCGAACAATCCCACGGAGTAGGTAACTCACACCTTTTGGTCAGCGACGATATTGCTTCGCAAGACACCCAAAGCGATGACACCCATTGCCAACACTGCTGTCACGGCCATTGTAGTAGCATTTCCGGGCAACTCACTGTTGTGCACAGTGATGTGACAAACCAGAGCTTTTCTCTTTACGAACCGAACATTCTCAATTTCGCACAGGCACCACCCACTCCTCCTCCCAGCGCATAAATCATTTCTGATGCTTTTCAGCGTACTTCTGTTTCTGTAAACCCACGACCGGTTTCAGGCTAGGCAGAGTGCACGATCGTTCATTACTATCGGATTTTGATTTATGCAAACGCAAAACATTGCTGCCACATTCCTGTCTGGCGGTTTAGTCACTTTTGGTTGCGCCGTATCTAGCGCACCTTCAAAAAGAACAAGAGTAAAAAGTATCCCATTCGGAAAAATGCTGCTTGTCTGCTTCATTCTCAATGGACAATTCCCTCCAGCTCAAGCTCAAGCTGAAGCTGAAACCATAAACAATAACCTAACGCTCAGCACAGCACTGAAGAGAGCTATCGAACAACACCCATCCCTTAAGCTCTTCGACTTTCGCGATACAGCGCTAAGTGGGCAATTGGAATTAGCAAACTTGAAACCCGCATACGAACTCGGGCTGGAAGCGGAGAACTTTTCTGGCGCTGATGAGTTCAGAGGTGTTGATGCCGCAGAGCTAACTGTTTCACTATCTTCCGTGGTGGAAATGGGCGATAAGCGCGCGGCCCGACGAGGCATCATCTCTAACAGTCGCGCCGTACTCGATGCCCAGCGGCAGGTAGAATCGCTGGCATTGCTGGGAGAGGTTACCCGGCGCTACGTGGACGTACTGGCCGCGCAGGAACGAGTTTCTCTGGCCAAAGAAGCTGATGAGCTTGCCAACCAGACCCTAATCATCGTGAGAGAACGTGCCGACGCGGGCGCAACCCCTGATGCGGAGGTAAAACGCGCCCAGGCCGCAGCCTCACAAGCACACCTCATGCTGCAATCCGCTCGACAACAATTGGGCTACCTGAAAGTCGCACTTGCAGCACTCTGGGGAGAAACATCACCAAAATTTGCGACTATCGACGGTGACTTGTTTCACTTTGGTGCGGATATCGACTTTGAAATGCTCTACGCCAAAGTGGAGATGAACCCGGCAATCCAGATCTTTGCTGCTGAAGAACGACTCAAAGAGGCGGAAGTACGCCTTGCCCAAACACAGTTAAAAGCTGATATCAGCTGGTCTGTTGGTGTGCGCCGTTTTCAGGAAAGTGATAACTCGGCACTGGTTGCCGGCTTTAGCATGCCGCTGTTTTCATCGAAAAGAAGTGCTGGCGCTGTTTCTATTGCACTTGCTCAACGCAACGAAATTCCCGTTCAAAAAGAATTAGCAGTGCTCAACATGCACACGCAATTATTTCGAGCTTTTCACAATCGAAAGCAAGCCATTCTTACCGCAAAGGAACTCCGAAACACCATTATTCCAGCGCTAGAAGAAGCGCTCCAAGAAATACAGACAGCTTACCAACGTGGCCGTTATGGTTATTTGGAATATGTTTCCGCCAGACAGGAATTGCTTAGCGCCAAGCGCACCCTAATCGAGTCCGCCTCATCCGCACTAACTTATGGAGCCGAAATCGAACAGCTGACAGCAGAGCCTTTGTCCGCCTCTCGATATGGTCGATCACCCGAATCAGCAGGATCAGTACAATGAAATCAAACAACCCAATTCAAACACTTGCCATCAAGATTATTTTTTCGCTCACATTTTGTTGTATGTCTACTCTGTCACTCGCAGAAACGGGCCATGGTGAAAAAGAAGAAGAGCACGAAGAAGATCACATCGAACTCACACAGGAACAAATTGAACATGCAGATATTGGCCTCTCTCGAGTTAGTGCTGGAAACATGCGAGAAACACTCCCCTTGTATGGCGTTATCACCAGTAACGAAGAGCAAATGCAGTCGGTCAGCGCCCGCTTTGATGGCGTCATTCGCTCGGTCAAAAAGAGGCTTGGTGATCAGGTTCGTAAAGGAGAAACCCTCGTCACGGTTGAAGCCAATGAGAGCTTGAAAACCTATCCCGTTGTTTCATCACTCAACGGTGTCGTCACTCAACGCCATGCCAATATTGGAGAGCAGACTGCCGACAGAGTTCTCTTTGTAATAGAAGATTTTTCCACCGTTTGGGTAGACCTGTCATTGTTTTCAAAGGACGTGCCTAAGGCAAAAATTGGACAAAGTGTCCGCATCAAAAGCACTAACAATGTTATCACTGGCGAAGGGCAGATTATCTACGTCGCGCCTGTAGGCAATAGCAGCAATCAAACCACGATTGCACGAGTCTTGGTTGGCAACATGGAAAATTTGTGGAAGCCAGGGCTTTTTGTAAATGCCGAAATAACTCTGTCTGAAACAACTGTCGCAATGGTTATTCACAGCGAAGCTGTACAGCTTGTGGAAGGCGAGAATGTTGTTTTTGTACAAAGTGATGAAGGCTTCGAGCCACGTCCCGTTACTTTGGGCCGCACCGATGGCGACTCCCGCGAAGTACTGTCTGGGTTGAATGTCGACGAAACCTACGTCTCGAAAAATAGTTTTGTTCTGAAATCAGAAATGGGCAAGGAGGATGCTGAACATGGCCATTAACAGTATCCCCAAAGCGACGCGCTACGCGCGTCACTATTTGCCACGAGTGCCACACATTTTTGTGGCGCAAGATTTTGTAAGGGCTTCGCTATGATCGATAAACTGATTCAATTTTCCATCGCGCGTCGGTGGCTGATAATGTTCTTTGTGCTCGTTGTCAGCGCACTCGGTGTCTGGAATTACCAAAACCTGCCAATAGATGCCGTTCCTGACATCACCAATGTCCAGGTTCAGATTAATACAGAAGCCCCCGGCTATTCACCACTGGAAGTCGAGCAGCGCATCACCTATCTGGTTGAGCTTGCAATCACGGGTTTGCCATACGTGGAAAGTACCCGTTCTCTATCGAGATACGCACTATCACAGGTGACGGTTGTATTTGAGAAAGGGACAGATATCTACTTTGCGCGAAATCTGATTAACGAAAGACTACAGCAAGCAAAAAGCGATATGCCATCAGGCATCGAGCCAGTGATGGGGCCGGTTGCAACGGGTCTCGGAGAGATCTTTCATTACGCCGTACATGCGGACAACGATGTCCGACAGGATAATGGTGAAAAATACGACGCCACTGCGCTGCGCACACTACAGGACTGGGTGATTCGCCCGCAATTGCGCTTGGTGCCAGGCGTTACCGAGATCAATACCATCGGTGGTTTCGAAAAGGAGTTTCATATTACGCCTGATCCGAGTCGACTGTTGGCGTTCGAACTGACCTTTGATGACATTGTTGATGCTGTTGAAAAAAACAACGCCAATGTCGGTGCAGGCTATATCGAAAAAAACGGCGAGCAGTACCTGATCCGAGCACCGGGGCAAGTCGCAGATATCCCTGCAATCCAACAGATTATCGTCGCACATAAAAACGGAACTCCAGTAACCGTGGCCGATGTCGCTGACGTTGGTTTTGGTAAACAACTTCGGACCGGCGCTGCAACTCTGAATGGTGAAGAAACTGTATTGGGTACCGCTGTGATGCTCCTTGGGGGCAATAGTCGCAGCGTCTCCGAGGCTGTTTCTGCCAAGCTAGTTGAGATTAATAAAACACTACCCAAAGGTGTTACTGCCGACCCGGTGTATAACCGAACTGTACTGGTAGATAAGACTATTGCGACGGTGCAGAAAAATCTTCTCGAAGGTGCTGTGTTGGTGATCGTGGTCTTATTGGTGATGCTTGGCAACGTGCGGGCTGCTTTACTTACCGCAATGGTTATCCCGCTCTCCATGTTGATGCTGATGACCGGAATGGTACAAACGAAAGTCAGCGCTAATCTAATGAGCTTAGGCGCATTGGATTTTGGCCTTATTGTCGACGGCGCAGTTATCATCGTGGAGAACTGTATTCTCAGACTAGCTGGCCAACAGCAACATCTCGGGCGCAGGCTGAAATTGGAGGAGCGCTTTCAAACGGTTTTCGTTGCAACGCGAGAGGTATTCACCCCTAGTTTAATCAGTGTTTTGGTCGTAATACTGGTGAACATACCCATCCTCGCACTTACTGGAGTAGAGGGGAAAATGTTCACCCCAATGGCCATGGCAGTGATTATGGCACTTCTGTCGGCACTGGTTTTGTCACTCACCTTTGTACCCGCAGCCGTGGCTCTTTTGCTTACCGGGCACATTGAGGAAAAGGATAACCTTATTGTCCGTCAATCAAAACGTGCCTATACCCCGATCCTGGGCTGGGTGCTCAAGTTTCGCCTACCTGTGTTGATAGGCGCCGTACTGTTCGTAGTAGGCATTGGCGGGCTAGCCACTAGAATGGGCACCGAGTTTATTCCGAATCTGGATGAGGGTGATATTGCCATCCAGGCTCTACGAATTCCCGGCACAAGTCTCACACAATCGCTAGATATGCAGTTTAAACTCGAACGCGCCGTACTAGAAATTCCAGAGGTGAAGCTATACTTTTCACGCGTTGGCACCGCAGAAGTTGCCAGTGACCCAATGGGACCGAATATTTCTGACGGTTATGTGATGTTAAAGGACAGAATAGACTGGCCAAACCCCGATAAATCGAAGGCCCAGTTACTAGAAGAAGTTCAGGAAAAGCTAGCGCTAATCCCCGGTAATGCATTTGAGATTAGTCAACCGATCCAGCTCCGTTTTAATGAACTTATCTCCGGTGTTAGATCAGATCTGGGTGTTAAAGTTTATGGGGATGACCTAGATCAATTACTGGAATCAGGTACTGAGATAGCGGCTGTTCTCAGTCGTATCGAAGGCGCGGAGGGTGTAAAGGTTGAGCAAGTTTCCGGATTGCCCATCTTGGCCGTCGAAGCCGACCGCTCTGCTTTGTATCGCTATGGACTCAACGTGGCTGATGTTCAGGACATCCTTGCCGCGGCCACGGGTGGCGAGGAAGCAGGTTTGATATTCGAAGGGGATCGACGTTTCAGCATTGTTGTCCGAGTGACCGAGGAAATCCGAAATGATCTGCAAGCATTAGAGCGCTTGCCAATTCCATTACCGCAAGGCGGTTACGTACCTCTCAGCGAAGTGGCAACGCTGAATCTTGCACCGGGGCCGAATCAGATTTCCCGAGAAAATGGCAAGCGTAGACTTGTTGTGAGCGCCAATGTACGAGGTCGCGATTTGGGCGGTTTTGTTGCTGACGTGCAAACACAGGTCGAGCAACAGGTGAGTCTGCCACCAGGGTATTGGGTGGAATACGGCGGTACATTCGAGCAATTACAATCGGCTACTGAGCGACTAAGCTTGTTAGTGCCTATCACGTTGGTCATGATTTTCGCCCTGTTGATGATGACCTTTGGTTCGGCCAAAGATGCGGCGCTGGTCTTTAGTGGTGTGCCCTTGGCGTTGACCGGCGGTGTTATCGCATTATGGCTACGAGATATTCCACTCTCCATCACTGCAGGCGTCGGATTTATTACACTGTGCGGTGTTTCCGTGCTGACGGGCGTCATGATGGTGTCGGCGTTTAGAGACAGATTGAACCAAGGCGACGATATCAACACTTCTATTCACCAAGGTGCGATCTTGCGATTAAGGCCAATACTAATGGTGGCACTGGTTGCCGCTCTGGGTTTTCTACCAATGGCCCTAAACACCAGCACCGGCGCAGAAGTTCAACGCCCCTTAGCAACAGTGGTGATTGGGGGAATCATATCCTCCACATTATTAACGTTGTTGGTGCTGCCAGGTCTGTACCTTATGGCTTACCGTAAACCAAAAACGATTATAGGAAATAGCGAGGATGTGGTGACATCCTAATTGTTGTTTCACGGGCCATGGGAGAGTATCTCCTCCCGTGGCCATACCAACTACCCAAACAATCTATCTACCCAAAGTGAGGCGTAAAATCATGAAACAAATCAAGGCATTTATTCACCATGTCCGGTCCGCCACAGTCGTCGAAGCATTGCGGGATGCAGGTTATAAAAATATAACGTTGCTCGATGTAAAAGGTACATTAAAACCTCTGAGCGAATCTGAACAAAATTATTCTACGGATGCTGGTGCCATTATTTCGGAGGTGAGAATATCGCTGGTTTGCGATGACTCGCAAGTTGATGAAGTCACCGACCTTATTCGCAAAGCGGGCAAAATTGGGCCGTATATCTCAGGCTGGGTTTATGTCAGCCCTATCGAGCAAGCGCTACCGATTGGTGGCGAAGCCGGCTAAATGTCAGGATATCGATATGCATAGCCACTCTAAAAAAGACAGCAGCGATTCTTCTTCTCGCATTGGCTGGGCATTTTTTCTCAATGTGGGATTTACAATCATTGAATTCATCGGCGGTTGGTTGACCAACAGCACTGCTATTATGGCTGATGCGGTTCATGATCTTGGGGATAGTTTATCCATAGGCTTAGCTTGGTTACTAAATAAGACTGCGGATAAGCATCCTAATGACACATACAGCTATGGATACCAAAGATTTTCATTATTGGGTGCACTTATCAATGGTGTGGTGCTGGTCAGTGGATCAATTTGGGTAATGAGTGAAGCGTTACCCAGGCTAGTCAGTCCGGAAATGCCGGATGCTCAAGGCATGATCCTATTATCAATATTTGGTGTGGCTGTTAACGGTTTTGCGGCCTACAAATTAAGCGCCGGTAAAACCCTAAATGAGCGAATTCTGAATTGGCACTTACTTGAGGATGTGTTGGGGTGGGTCGCCGTACTGATTGTGGCGATTGTACTGCTTTTCGTAGAAGTCCCTATTTTGGATCCGATATTGTCCATAGGTTTTACATTGTTTATTTTGTTCAATGTCACAAAAAATCTTACCGAAACTATCAAAATTTTCCTACAGGCCACTCCCAACGAAACAACTAGAACTAAGATCGTTGACGATCTTAGTTCTCTAAAGTTAGTTAACAATGTGCACCACGTCCATCTGTGGTCACTTGATGGTGATAATCATGTATTGACCGCGCACTTAGTGCTCGATAATTCGGTTGATCAATCGACACAAACTAGCATAAAAAATGAAATTGCTACCCTCTTGCTCCCTTATAAATTATCACATACTACAATAGAGTTGGAATTCCCTGATGAATTCTGTCGAGATGGTGAATAGGCTCGCGCGTCTGAATTTACTCCAATTTATAGCGGCATCGATGCTTCTTCTTTCAGCGAATCCCAATTATTCTGATGAACCATATTACACTTGGGTTGGTAAGAATGGCGTTGTGAACTATTCCCAGATAAAACCGTTGGGAGAAGATGCAAAGCTCATTAGCGAAAAAGAGTATCGGTTCGGTGTAAGGAAAGTGAATAAACCTAAGGACAAACCGGATACTCCACCCTTCCCTAAAGATAGCGCAACAGAAAGAGATCGTCTTATAGCCAAGCAACGAAGGCAAGAAGCGTTCGATGCAACAATGATTGAAGGTTCAGATAGAGAACAAGTTGACTCTATAGCCACTATAGAGATTAAAATTGCGAATAGTTATCACTTGCATAATATTATTAACTAAAGGCAGAATTCGCATGCAATCTCATTTAGTGCCTCTTTTAACTGAGCAGATCCTCTCTGCTAGCCGTGGGTGCGCACTTTCCCTCCTGTTTACAGTCATTTTCTGGTCAAGCGTAAGTCGGGCTATAACTGATGATTATTTGATCGAACTGCAGCAAATCGCTCAGCTCGCAGAATATATCGGTGTTGACTATTCGGAGGCTGTAAAGGATGGACGAGTGATTGATGTCGGCGAGTACCAGGAAATGGTTGAGTTCTCGGGAATCATCATCAAAAAAGCCTCTCTGATAGTTGAACGTTCCGAGAATTTTCAGACTGTTGCTTACCAAGCGGAGTCGCTTCGATCCGCCATTGAAAAAAAACAACAGCCCAATGCCGTGCAGGATTTGGCAGCTGCACTAAGACACACCGTGCTAGCCTTAGCACCGCTATCCTCCCTACCAAGTGCATTAGTGAGGACCGCTAAAAGTAAAACAATATTTGAAAATTCTTGTGCTACCTGCCACGGCATGGCTGGGCGCGGTGATGGGTTCATGGCCGAAAAGCTAGACCCGTCTCCAACCGACTTCACAAACAAGGCGCGTGCATTAAACCGGTCTGTTCTGGGTTTGTATGATGCCGTCGCTAACGGTATCGAAGGGACTGCGATGCCTTCATTCCCGCAGTTATCTGAACAAGAAAAATGGTCGCTAGCATTCTATGTTGGCGGCATTGCCTTTCATTCTTCGGAACAGTTTCAACCGCAGGTTCCCCCAGTTGTTTCCCTGGAGCAGCTAGTGAACTATAGCCCTTCACAATTAGCTAAAGGGCTACCAACAAATCAAAAAAAAGCAATTGAACGACTTCGCGCAAACCCCAATCAGCTATTCGCTGCGAATAAGAGCCCATTGGCGGTCACCCGTGAACGCCTTGAGGCAGCACTAAAGGCTTACCATAGTGGCGACTACGATATGGCGCACAATCTTGCTGTAAGCGCATATCTCGATGGCTTTGAATTGATTGAAACCAACCTGGACGCAAGGAATCAAACGCTACGAAAAAGTATTGAAAATACTCTAATTAGACTTCGCCGAGTTATCAGCCAACCAGAAAATGAAGCGGAATTAGAAATTGTGATGAGTGATGCATTCGATCAATTGAATCAAGCCGAGAAACTTTTGGCTGAAACAACTTTATCGAGCGGAACACTTTTTTCAGTTAGTTTGGTGATTCTTTTACGCGAAGGTTTGGAAGCCCTGCTGGTGATTATCGCGTTAATTACCGTATTGAGACGGACTCATCGTCAAGACGCGCTAATGTACGTACATCTTGGATGGATCGCAGCTCTATTGGCTGGTGGCGCTACTTGGCTGGCTGCTCAATCACTGATCAGTATTAGTGGTGCCAGTCGTGAAGTGATGGAGGGCGTCGCAGCGATGCTCGCGGCGATTGTACTATTTTACGTGGGCATTTGGATGCATAACAAATCCGATGCTGCACAATGGCAAGCTTATATCCAGCAACATATCAATACGAAGCTTCAATCTGGAACTCTTTGGGGGCTGGCTGCTCTCGCATTTGTAGCCGTTTACCGTGAAGTGTTTGAAACAGTTCTTTTCTACCAATCCTTGCTCACACAGGCCGTTGATACTCAATATTTATATATCGCTGGCGGATTCTTATTGGGTACAGTCATACTCTTCGCGCTCGCGTGGGTATTGATCAAATACTCAATCAAGTTACCTATCGCTCGTTTCTTCACAACAACCACTTATTTATTATTGGCACTTTCTTTTGTGCTGATGGGGAAGGCTATCTCGGCACTTCAAGAAGCAGCGGTCATCAGTATTTCATCAATGCCCGTGAATTTTTCAATTGAATGGATTGGGGTTAATTCAACATGGCAGGGGGTATTGGCCCAGACATCAATAATTCTCGCTTTCGTCATCCTTAATCTTCGAGCGAGATTCATGCGGCACAATAAACAGGAAGCAACCTAAGTCAGACGAGAAACATTAGCATCATCAAATCTACAATTGTTTTGCCGACAAGTTTTGAAGAATTCCACACTCCTCAACAGTTCGGTTGGTTGAGCAACTATTGCGAAGTGATTTTAGTTGTTGTCGGAGACCTTTTAGCTCTTTCATCCGCTGCTCTACCTGTTCAATGTGATTGTCAATCATCGTGTTCACGTCATCGCAATGTGTACCCGGTGACTGATTCAAATCGATTAGCTGGCGAACCTCTGCCAAGGCGAGATCAAGGCTTCGACAATGTTTGATAAACATAAGTTGTTCTACAGCCGACGAGTCGTACAGACGGAAATTTCCTTCGCTGCGCTTTTTAGACTCGAGTACGTTCGCTTTTTCATAATAGCGTATCGTCTGTACAGAGCACCCCGTTAACCTAGCCAACTCACCTATTTTCATTGTATTTCCTCAAATCTTGACTCTATAGTAACTATAGATATTAAGATGCGATCCTATGTAAGTACAAGAGTTCGAACATGAAAGATGGTGATAAGAAACCAGAGGTGGAAAGGATAGAGCCCACGATTGCATCACAACCTGTAAAGAACACACAATCTAACGGTGGGTTTGTCAGTCAATTCTTGATTACCAAGATGGACTGCCCGTCTGAGGAGCACATCATTCGCTTAGCACTGGATGATCTTGAGCCACGGGTGACACTTGAATTCGACACGCCACATCGACAACTCAAAGTCTTTCATGAAAATAGCCTAGATGCTATTCAGTCACGTCTCGAATCACTTGGTCTTGGTGCCGTACTTGAGCACACTCAAAACATTGGCAGCACTGAGTTATCGAAGGCAATATCCTCAGCCGAGGCAGTCAATCAAAAGGAGGCTGGCGTTCTCAAGTGGCTGTTAGCCATAAATGCCATAATGTTTGGTGTTGAAATAATTGTCGGCTGGTACGCACAGTCAACCGGGCTAATTGCCGACTCATTGGATATGTTTGCCGACGCAGCCGTCTACGGCCTAGCGCTCTACGCAGTTGGGCACAGTGTTCGCATGAAACTGCGTGCTGCGCACTTTTCAGGATGGCTCCAAATGATCCTCGCGCTAGGGGCGATGAGTGAGGTCATACGTCGATTCGTGTTTGGGAGTGAGCCTGAATCTGTACTTATGATGAGTTTTGGACTAGTGGCGCTAATTGCCAACTCGCTGTGTCTCGTGATGATCAACACGCAACGGGACAGTGGCGCGCACATGAAAGCCAGTTGGATTTTCTCGGCCAATGATGTGATAGCTAATCTGGGTGTGATCGCGGCAGGTTTGCTCGTGGCATTGACGGGTTCACGCTATCCGGACTTGGTGATTGGTTTCATCATTGGTTTGATCGTACTGAATGGCGCACGCAGCATTTTGCAACTGAAATCCTGAGTACGGGTGTTTGAATTTGTGAGAAGCAGGGACTACAACCCGCATCGTCGAAGATGGCCATCCGTTCTACAACACATTTCATCCGAACAGTTTTCACTGACAGTACTCCAGCAGACTTGAAGCAAGCGGAAACGAAAAAAGAGGATCATTCAGGCCATGAGCATTAAGACTCCGGAAGAGAAAACATTTACTCCAGCGCTCGGCTATTCGTTTTTGACACCGCTTTATGACTCGGCGATTGCAGCGCTGACGCGTGAAAGTCTTTGGCGAGGAAAGATGATCGAACAACTTAATCCAGCGCCGCATGAAAGGATTCTGGATGTGGGTTGTGGAACGGGATCGTTGGTAACTCAGATAAAAAGCCTTTCACTCTTAACGCAGGTCATAGGACTTGATCCGGATCCTGAAGTTCTTGAGGTCGCAAAGAATAAGGCTAATCGAAAAAATTTAGAAATCGATTGGAAAGAAGGTTTCCTCTCGGCAGAACGTGTGTCAGAGATTGGACCAGTATGTAAGATAGTCTCCTCGCTCGTCTTTCATCAAACGCCACTTGATGAGAAGAGACGCATGCTAAAACAGATGTTTTCAGTACTTAAGACGGACGGTGAGCTTTGTATTGCAGACTACGGTTTACAGAGAACAAAGCTTATGCGTCTGTTTTTTAAGGCGACTGTGCAACAGCTTGATGGTTTTCGTGATACTCAGCCAAATGCGGATGGTGTTTTACCAGGGCTTATCGAAGAAGCCGGTTTCTCTCAGGTAGAGGAGCTTGAGGTTATCCCCACTATCACGGGTTCCATATCAATCTATACGGGCCGAAAAATCGTGTAAGAGAATGCGGAAGAGGACTCGTGATTTTAGTTGTGGACGACAATGAAGAAATTAGACACCTGCTTTTTGCAACTCTAAATGCTCGTGGTTACGAAGTACTCACCTGTTGTGATGGTTTTGAAGCTATTCGCTTGTATGAGGAGCACCTGTCGGATTTAGAATTGGTCATAATGGACGTCACGATGCCGATGCTATCTGGAATCGACGCGATGGGTGAACTGCGTAAGATTAGTCAAGAGACACCGATTGTAATTATGAACGGCTATTTTCATGATCTTGATGTCCCTTTAATTCAAAGACCATTCACGCAAAAACAAGTTCTCAGTTTAGTTAGTTAGGAGTCTGGCGCTGTGAGTGAAATTAAAGTGCTATCATCTTTGGTTGTTCAGCTGGGGATGCAACGGGGATGCAATGCCCCTTGCCAAGATTGTGCCCGTATTTCAGTGCACACATCTTGCCGGTTTTGTATTCATGGCTTCTGTGTGAACTATGCAGATGCGTTCTGAATCAAGATGAACTTCTTTTTCTATCCAGACCGGTTTAGGTGGACATTAGCACCTATGCACTCACTAGCTTGAGGGTGTGAGAGTCGATTTGGGTAGGTTGAATTTCTTCTGACCACCAATTCATCATTTCGCGGCGTTGCTCTAAGTACTTTGCGCGGTTGTAAGCACTGCGGACGGCATTTTTATCAACATGTGCCAAAGCTGATTCGATTAAGTCTGGATCAAATCCTTTCTCGTTTAGAGTAGTGCTGCCTAGAGCACGAAACCCGTGCGCAACTAAGCGACCTTTGTACCCCATTCGCTTCAATGCCATATTGGCCGTCTGCTCGCTTGTATGTCTCCTATTGTTGTGTGGTGATGGGAAGACAAATTCTGACTGACCGCATAGAGCTGACATTTGGGAAAGTATGAATCGTGTTGCACTCGTCAACGGAACGATGTGTTCCCTTCTCTTTTTCATTCTTTCTTTCGGCAAGGTCCAAAGGCCAGTAACCAAATCAATTTCTTCCCATCTCGTACCGGCTGCTTCTGAAGGACGAGCCAAAGTGTGCAGCTGCCAAAGCATCAAGTTTCTTGTGCAAATTTGGATGCTGGCTTTATTGATGTCTTTTACTAAGCTCGATAGCTGCTCTGGCTTGAGCGTTGGGTAGTGCCTTTTTGGTGGGTTCTTAAAAGCGCTTTTTATTCCTGAGAGAGGGTTCGCATGGATTTTTCCGGTATTCACAGCGAAGGTCATTATCTCATTCAGCTTTTGACATAGCCGCTTTACGGCCTCTAGCTTCCCTTTGGCTGCTAAAACCTCTAGCACCTCAATAACCTGGGGTGCTCGAATGTCTTCTAAAGCGACATTACCTAGCCTAGGAAATATGTGGTTTTCCAATGAACGCCAAATATCATCCCTGTAGTCCGGAGTAAGTGTTTCTCTTTTGACTTCGAACCATTTTTTGGCTGTTGATTGAAAGGTCGATTGTTGAGCGTTGAGCTTGTGTCTTTTGAGGGCTTCGCGAGCAGTTTTAGGGTCAATATCTTGCGCCAACAACTCCCTTGCTTCATCTCGGCGTTTACGAGCTTCAGCAAGGCTGATTTCAGGGTAGGAACCAAGGCTAAGATTCGACCGAGTCTTGATAAATGGCTTTTGATAGTTCAGCAGCCAACTCTTAGAGCCATTGGGCTTGATTCTGAGCAACAATCCGCGCCCATCTGCAAGATTGTATTCCTTGTCTCTGGGCTTCGCGTGAAGCACTTCAGTAGACGACAGAGGTTTTGTTAGCTTTGCCATAATCTTTCCCCAATCTGTGTGACATCCGATGTTACATATCGATCGGAGTGTTACAAGTGAAATTGGGGCTTATTGGAATACTAATATTTAACTAAAACAAAGACTTAGGTGGCTAACGGAGTGTCTTGGGGGCGCTTGGGAGGTAGATATGGCGGAGGGGCAGAGATTCGAACTCTGGGAGCTTTAACACTCAACGGTTTTCAAGACCGCCGCTTTCGGCCACTCAGCCACCCCTCCGAAGACGCGCAATATACGCGAATAGAGGGGGTTTGTTAAGTCGATTTAGGCTCTGATTTTCATAAACATGAAACAGTTTCAGTGAGCGCTGGGCAAGCGGCTCCACCATTCTGGGGTTCAACCAGGATTGTGCGACTTCTGGTCACGGATCCGCCAAAACATGAACTAAATGGCGTCCATTCGCTGACAACACAATCTATCGCATCTGGTTGATTCTGTACCACCTCTAGAGAAACTGCCCCATATCCTACGGGGTAAGTGTCAACATCATCAATCTGTGTGGTATTTCGGCCGGTGCCACTATAGAGCCCGGGGGCAGCATCAAGAATCTGTAGTCTGGCGCTAAATCGGTTTTTGTGGCTAATTTTACATATCAACCGATAGTTGTCCTCACGGATTTCAGTTGCTAGCTCTCTGGTTGCGGAACACTGTTCGGTCCTGAGTACATTATCGCTGCTATCCCTGATCTCAAGCTCGGCTGATGCTGCCCCTTCAGGTGATAGTTGGACGTTGTGGATCTGATAGACGGCGCTGACAATAAGCCCATGGTTAAGTGATTCCCGCATGTTGATCTTATAGCCCGCTCGGGGTTGTTCACGACGGGCTTTCTCCGCTGCGGCTTTCTCAAGCTTTGCTGCTTTAATTTTTGCCAGGCGTTCTAGCTTTTCTTTCAGCTTGTTCGCCTTGGCTTCATTCTTACTATGTTGTTTCGTTTGTGAGTGGTTCTTGTGGCTTGATGAGGATTTGAATGACTTTTGACTAGATGCATACACCGAAGGTGCCGTTAACAAACTGCATAAAACGACAACAATAACTGCACTAATTTTATTTGCCCGCATTTGATTTCTCCCGAATTAATCTTGAAATGATGTTAGCTCCAAGAACTTTGTTTAGGGGGTGTAAAACGATGATCGTGCAGAATTTTGGGTCTGGCGGTATGAGATTAATATGATGTTATATGTTCTGATTAGGCAAGGGCGACTGGACCAGAATAAGCGCCTGGTGCGGACTATTAGGATGCACTAACCCAGTTGTTAGAAACGTGAACTGGTCTACAATTTGGCTTTTGTAGAAACCGTTCATCGCCAGAACGACACGCTGGTCCCGGTTAGTAGTTCTGGTTGGTAGTTCTGGTTAAAAGTTCTGGCTGGAAGTTCCGGGTAGAAGCGCTGGTTTGTTAATCACCGATCCATTTAGCTTTACGTTTTTCGCGAAAGGCTGCCATTCCTTCAGCGCCCTCCTCCGATTCGAACATTTTTACACTCCAGGCGGTGGCGTGTTCAAAACCCTCATCGATGGGTAACTCGGGAATCTGTCGAATCAATTCCTTGCAGGCTTTTAATGCTTCCGGTCCACCCTGGGCTAGCGCCTGGACTTCTTTTTCTACCTCTGAAGTAAGCTCCGCTGCAGGCACAACAATATGAGCAAGGCCGTATCGAACTGCATCCGCACCATTAAATCGTTCACCGGTTAAGAACAATCGGGTAGCAAGGTGTTTACCCAGTTTAGGGATCACAACCACAGAAATCACCGCGGGTATCACCCCTAGCCTCACTTCACTAAAACTAAATTGCGCAATATCTGCGGTGATTACAATATCAGCAGCTCCAACCAACCCGAGCCCCCCACCAAAAGCAGCACCATTAATGGCTGCAATTACAGGTTTGTCTGCACGCATCATAAGTTTCAAAACGTCCGCAAAAGGCACAGCATTTCCACCGCCGCTAATGGATGATCCTGGCGGGCTTTTCAGATCCGCGCCTGCGCAAAATGCTGGACCTGTACCCGTAATCACAATGGCTCGAACCGAGGTATCCGCAAGAGCGTTTTGCAAATGCTCATATAAACCATTCACCAGTTCCGCTGACAATGCGTTGCGATTATCGGGTCTGTTCAGCGTGATCCATGCGGCATGGTTTTTAACTTCGTACAGGGATGCGCTTGATTCCATAATGGGTTTTCCTTGGTTATATAAGCAGATATATACACAGATATATAAGCAGATATCTGGGCTGAGTTATGAGCTGAGATATGAACTGAGAGTAGAGCGGTAATTATCAATTATGTGAGAGTTGCATTCAGGATCATATTTGAGGAGTCTGACAATATATATTAACAAAGGAGGTTTCACGATGTGTCGGAATATCCGTACGCTTTACAATTTTGATCCACCTGCCACGGAGAGTGAAATCCAGGCCGCTGCACTTCAGTTTGTTCGCAAGGTATCGGGCTTCAATAAACCGAGCCAGGCGAATGAAGCAGCGTTTGTGCATGCCGTAACTCAAATCAGTCTGGTTGCAGCTGATCTACTTAACCAACTGGAAACAAAATCCCCGGCGAAAAACCGCGAAGCAGAAAAAGCCAAATCGGCAGCAAGAAACCAACAGCGGTTTGGTGGATGAAAGACTTTGATTTGAGTCAACAGCTACCGCCTAATTTGATTTGTCATGGTGCGCTCGACTTTGATGTTCGGCCCAAAGGCATAAGTCCCCGTCGCCTTTCTGCCTGGACGAGAGCCCAGGTCCCAAAAATGATGGATGTTATTGTCAGAATGCCTTCGGGGGTTCGACTCGTTTTTGTGACGGGTGCAACGGAGGTGAGCGTCAAAGCACTGGCCACAAACCTTGTGACGCCACCAGCGGAAAAGCGCCCTGTGGTAATGGATCTGGTGTCCGAAGGGGCGACCTATACGGCCTCAAGTCTGGAAGGCAATACCATCTTGCTCAATCCCAAAAATCCCGCTGATATTAATCTGGTCCGAGGTGAAATGACGGAGTGGAGATTTAGTGGTCTGCCGTCTCACAAAAAACGCTGTGAAATATGGTTACCCCACAATGCCATGATTGAACTGCGGCAACTAAGTTTGTCTGATGGCTCAAAGCTCGAACAGGTGGATGTAGATGATCGCCGCAAATGGATTCATTACGGCAGCTCCATTAGCCATTGTATGGAGGCGGAGCAGCCTTCACTCATCTGGCCCGCCGTTGCAGCAAAGGAACTTAATTGGAACCTACAGAGTCTGGGCTTTGGTGGTCAATGCCATCTGGATCCCTTTATCGCTCGGACGATGGCTCAATCCGATGCAGATATCCTGAGTATTAAAGCCGGCATCAACATCATTAATATGGATTCAATGAGGGAGAGAATATTCACGCCACTGTTACATGGCTTTCTCGACACAATCAGAGACAAGAAGCCGAAGGCCCCAATTTTACTAGCGTCGCCTATCTATTGTCCCAGTGCGGAACACCATCCGGGTCCAACAATCCCGGATAAAAATGGTAAGTTTGTGGTGATTCCTGGTCATCAGGCAGTGCGGAGAGAGAGCCTCACGCTGACCCGGGTGCGTAAGCTAATGTCTGAGTTGGTCGAAGCACGGCAGGACCCGAACCTCTACTATATTGATGGACTAACGCTTTTTGGTGTGCAGGATGCCGGGGACTTGCTGGATGATCTCCATCCTAACCCGGAGGGTTATATCCGCATGGGGCACCGATTCAGCAAAAAAGTGAATTTTCTCGGTCTATAAATGATCGTCTGCCGGCTTTTTTGCGTAACAGAATTTGTCACACTACCACTACAAGCTCCTATTTACATACCCATAACATTCATGGGGAGAAATTAGGTTATTATTAACGTCGAATAAATCAATAAACGGGCTGCCACTCAATGAAATCACTGTCGCTTTCTTTTTGCCTCGCGATATCGCTAATGTTTGCGGTCGGTTCGATGACCGTTGTCACCGAACAAGCGTACGCTGGAGACAAATCTAGTAAATCCCATCATTCCTCTAAATCAGACAAAAGTAAAAAGTCCAATCATTCCAAGAAGTCCCAAAAGAGCAAGAAGAAATCGGACAAGAGCAAAAAATCTGATCATTCCAAGAAGTCCGACAAGAGCAGTAAGAGCTGGGACAAGAGCAAAAAGTCCGATCATTCCAAGAAATCAAAGAAATCGAAGAAATCCAAGAAATCTAAAAAGTCTTGGAAGCATCACGACCATCACGGTAGCCATGACCACCATGGAAATAACGGCAATCACGGTCAGGGCTGCAACCAGGAAAAAGTGACGTTTTGTCACATCACCGGCTCCGGCGGCATTGTGATTAATGTATCAACCCGGGCAATACCCGCCCATGAAGCCCACGGTGATCGGTTGATTGATGAAGATGAGGGCCTTGAGTTAGGCGATGTATGTTACGCCGCCCCAACCTGCACAACCTACTGGGCAGATGTTGACGGTGACGGTTTTGGTGTAGAAATAGATCGATTTACCGGTGCATCACTTGCGGTTGAGTTCTGTGGCGTGCCAGATCCTGGTTATGTTCTACCGGGTGTGGTTGATCTTTGCCCTACGGCCCCTTCCAGCTCAAATAGCGGCTGTCCCCTAGACTAGGCGTTAATCTTCTTCCCAATTCAGTGCGGTGCCCTCCCCCTTTAATAGGAGGGTGCCCGGGAAGACCCGCAAACGCCAGGGCTCCAATTTAATCACAGCAAAGTTATCTGCCTCTGGAGCCGCCCAGGCAGGAACAATGGCCGGATCGTAGCCAACTGGTTCAGGAGCAGCTTTAAACTTTTCCCAAATTGCACGTTTGGTTTCTACGTCAAAAGCCCACTGGGCACGACACTCCGCTACACAGGTATCCTGGTCAGGGTGCCAATAATTTAAAGAAAGATAAGGGTGTGCTTGAAAGTGCTGTCGCTTGGTTGCGGTAGGACTGGTCGCGATCCAACCGGTCAGCTGTTTACCGTCCCAATCCCAAATTGGGTGTAAAACCCGGGATCTCGGCCTTCCCTCAACATCAACGCTGGCGGCGTTGCACCAGACAATTCTGTGGGCCATTGCAACAAAAGCCTCTGCAGCTTGCTGCAGGCTATCCATCGGCATCTTCCTGGTCTTTTACTGACTGGAGTTCTGAATCCAGCGGTGAATTAAGTTCTGAATCAGGTTCTGGGACAAAAACCGTAAAGGATTTTTTCACCAGCCGGGCTTTCTTATGCCAGACCTCAAAAACCCATTCTCCCGGCACTAGCTCCCAACTTTCATCAAATCCATAACCGTGGAGATGACCCTTGCCGATACTGACGCGTTTGGTTTCTCTGGATTTTTTATAGGTGCGGCCTCCGGGCCGTTTTAGTCCCGGTTCTGGAAAAACAATAACCGTGGTGATATCGATTGGGCGGCCACGGGGTTTGGTGTTGATCTGATATTCAATGCCAAATTCAGTGCCGATTTGCATTGGGATCTGAGTCGTAAAATCTTTAAAACGGTACTTCTTAACCGAGTCCACGGGTGGCGCGTCGTCGGTGGCGGGTTTGGTCAGGGTTTGTCGCTCCGAAGAATCAAACACGCCATAAGCGAGCGTTTCCGCGGCATTGATAAAGGTGTCTTCGGCGTATGCAGAGATCGGGAGCAGGAGGCAAAGCAAAAAGAGTTTGTTCAATTCAGGCTCTTTATCTATTTTTGCAACAATGATGCGCTTTTATTGACCAATAGAAAAGCTGGTGGGAAGCCTTGTAGATTGAATTTTTAGCCCCATACCTGATCTAAGGGAATGCGGGGCAATATTAAGTCTATTACGCCCGAAGGGATGTTAGTTGCAATTGCACTGGTATGCCGTAAACTCTTGAAAAGTTAGCCAATTTGGAGATTTCGATGGCAGATGCACAATTTTTAACAGAATCAGGTACTGCTCAAGGTAGTTCGGTCATTGCGACCAACAAGGTCTTGAGAAACACCTATATGTTGCTTTCAATGACACTCGCATTCAGTGCCCTGACAGCGGGTATGTCAATGGCATTTAACTGGCCTCATCCCGGTTTAATCATCACCCTCGTGGGATATTTTGGATTGCTGTTTTTAACCACAAAATTCCGAAATAGCGCAATTGGTGTCCTGTGTGTGTTTGGCCTGACGGGTTTTATGGGCCTGACCATGGGTCCAATCATTAATATGTACCTGCAAATGGCAAACGGCGCACAACTTGTCACCTACGCCTTTGGGACTACAGCTGTGACTTTCCTGGCATTATCCGGATACGCAATTGCTTCGAAGAAAGATTTCAGCTTTATGGGGCCGATGTTGATGGTGGGTATTCTAGTGGCTTTCTGCGCAGGAATTGCTTCCATATTTATACAGATACCAGCGCTGTCTCTAGCTGTATCGTCTATGTTCGTCCTGCTGATGGCTGGCATGATGCTTTATCAGACGGGTGAGATCGTCAACGGCGGCGAAACGAACTACATCATGGCTACCGTGTCTCTCTATGTCTCTTTGTACAATATGTTCATGAGCCTGCTGCATATCTTCGGTGCCCTCGGCGGCGAAGACTAATCTCTAGCGGATTAACTAACCCCGGTATGGAAATTTCATACCGGGGTTTTTTTGTGACATTTTTTGACGTCGACTTTTCTAGCAAATAATTAAAGAGATGCAGATGAACTTTGCAATAGCCGTTTTTGCAGGACCTCAGAATTCTGAGGCACCGCTATCAGCATTGCACTTTGCCCGGGCAGTTTTAGCTTCGGGACATCAGTTAAGTCGCGTGTTTTTCTACCATGACGGCGTCTATACGGCGAATAAGCTCAGTTATCCCCCCCAGGACGAACCCAATTTGCCCGCAGAATGGTCAGAATTTGGTATGACAAATCAGATTGAACTGATTGTCTGTGTCGCGTCAGCGCTCCGCCGAGGAATTCTTGATGCTACCGAGTCGGAGCGCTACGAGAAGTCTGACCATAACCTGGCGCCTGGATTTGAAATATCCGGTCTGGGTCAGCTGATCGACTCAAGTCTGAGCGCTGATCGACTGGTCACTTTCAAATGAGTCAAATTCTGTTTGTGCAACAATCCGCTCCCCATGGTTCAATTGTCGGCCAGGAAGGACTGGATGCCTGTTTAATGGGTTCAGCATTTGCAGACTGTGCTTTGCTGTTTTTGGGGGATGGTATTTATCAGATTCTCTCTGGTCAGGATACCGCCGGTCTGGGGCTTAAGGACTATTCCGTAAGTTACGGAGTGTTGCCGGATTACGGAGTGAGTCAAATTTTTTGCCGTGAGCAGGACCTGAAAAATCGTGGTCTGCAGTTAGATGATCTTACTTTACCGGTATCACCCCTGTCGGACCAGGCGGTGTCAGATCTGATTCAACACGCCGGGCAGGTGCTAACGTTTTGACAACGCTGCATATTAACAATCAGGCAAACTTTGCACTCTCACACCTTATTTCTCAAGGTGATGGGCTGCTTCTAATTGAGAATGGCGTCTACTGGACAGATCACACCCATATCCCGGTCTATGCACTTAAAGCAGATGTGGCAGCTAGAAATGTAAAGTTAGACGATTCCATTGCCCTGATTGACTACCTCGGTTTTGTTGAGCTTTGCGAGCAATATGACAAGGTTGTGACCTGGTAGATGGTGACCGAAACAGATAAAGAAGGCTTCCTACGAGATTACCGGGACTGGTCATCGGAAGCTGCACCTGAACTCGCAGCGTCCGAGGGAATTATCCTAAATGACAACCACTGGGAGGTCATTCATATCGTCAGGGATTACTATGATCGTTTTCACGTTTCGCCTACCTCTCGGGTACTGAGTAAAATTATCGGCGAGCAACTTGGTCAGGAAAAAGGCAAAAGCATTTACTTGATGCAGTTATTTAAAGGTAAACCAGCAAAATTAGTGGCGAAGATTTCTGGTCTGCCAAAACCCACAGACTGTA
>TARA_R110002072_G_scaffold174802_11_pt1 | contig 24166 bp, 13 predicted proteins | sample TARA_R110002072 | Tara Oceans TARA_R110002072 (sample SAMEA4397118) | marine metagenome | biome: Polar Biome; feature: [SRF] surface water layer (ENVO:00010504); material: water (ENVO:00002006), including particulate matter (ENVO:01000060) such as... | depth 5 m | reverse complement strand
ACATAAGGGCTCCTGAAGCTTGGGACATAACAACTGGGTCAAACAATATTGTAATTGGAATACCAGATCCGCAGAATTTTCAAACTCAACATGAAGATCTAGAAAACACATTAGATGTTTTATTTGGTAATAATATTCCTACATCGCCAGATTATCAGCATGGTACACAAGTATCTTCTGTCGCAGCTGCAGAAACTAATAATGGAATAGGGATGGCTGCAATAGGTTTTGATAGTTATATTTATGGTGCTAAAAATACAAGTAATATCTTAAACTTATCTAACGAGACTAATGTCAGGATTCTGAGTGCAAGTTATGGATCATCTTCTCAAAACCCTCCTACAATTACACCAACAGTTTTTGAAGAGATTATAGAAGTTAATGGGGATATTGTAATTGCTGCTGCTGGAAATGGTCCACATCCTGACACAGGATACCCTCCAGCTACCTTTTATTACAGGCCAGCGTCATATAAAGGTGTAATTTCCGTCTCCGGTATTGGTCATCAAAACGAAAGCTTCAATGCTTATCATGGTCTTGTAGAAGTATTTCAGGATTCATTTGAATATAAACTTGGAGGAAATATAAGGACTACTCAATATAACGACTCTATTGATATTGTTGCCCCTGCAATAGGAGTTTTAGTTGCAAACGGATTAGGTTATATTAATAACGCACGTGGAACATCTATTGCTGCTCCAATGGTTGCAGGAACAGTGGCTTTAATGCTAGATATGAATTATTGTTTAGAGAATAAAGAAGTAGAAACTATATTAAAGTTGACAGCTGTTGTGATAGATACCCTTCCGCAAAATATTCAATATTATGGGAAATTAGGAGCGGGTAAGTTGGATGCTTATGAAGCTGTAAAAATGGCTAAGGATATGTCTGAGGAATTTGGAACCGTGGAAGTAAAACATAGAATTTTATATAGACCGTGGTTTTATAAATTAGAAACTGCACCTTATGAAATAAAAATGTTTAATAATACTGTAACTGACGGGGCTAAATTAAAATTTAGAGCTAGATCAAATATAGAAATTACAAGTGGTTTGTATTCTCCAATAGAGGGTTACATGGATTTGCAAATAGACCCTAGCCTAGATATCGATTGCCCTCCACCAACATCAGGGTTTCGTTATAAAGATAGGAATATTCTTAAAGAGAAGAAACCTGATATAAATTACTTAATTTACCCAACAGTAGTTGATGAGTTTATAATTATTAAAGAATTATTTAAGAATAAGATCATGTCAAGTATTGAAATATACGACTTGTCCGGAGTGCTAGCCCATAAAGAAGGCTCAATTAGTAATTCGACAATTTCATTAAACCTTGTTAATTTAGAAGCGGGTATTTATATTATAACGATTTTTGATCGGAACAGGAATGTTTTAAATACTCGAAAGATTATAAAAAAATAATTAGCGTTCAATAGTTTAATTTATAAATGAAGAGTTTCTAAAGAAGTTGTAGAAGAATTTAAAACTTTCATTTGTTACACTTTAACAAGATATTTTTTTATATAAAATAATTTACTATTTTTAACAACTTATTTTTATTCAATTAATTATCTTTAACTTAAACTTTAAACTATGAATTTTAAAAATTACTTAAGCCTACTATTTTTAGTATGCTTTGTGGGTTTTGTAAACGCACAAGAAGAAACATTTCCCCCTGTTGACCATGGGTTTTTTGCTACCCCCACACTAGTTCCAAGCTTTGCAGAGCAAATGCGTAATGGAACTTTTATTGAAGGTCTAAGCGGGTTGGAAAACAGACCTCTTGGTGAATCACCTGAAATTAATATACGACACAAGCATGTTAACAATGTCATTCCCGGGAAAGGCCTTCCTGCAGAAGGTCAGGAAGATCCTTTAGCCAGAGCGGCAGCACAAGCTTTAAAATACCCCGGAAGAGATCCTATTTATACAAACTTGAATGCTAACAATGGAGCCTCATTTACACCCACAGACCCAACAGTTGCTGTTGGTCCAAACCATGTAATTGCAGGTTGGAACATTGGATTTAGAATTTTCAATAAAGATTTAACTCCCATTACAAACGCTGCCTCCCTAAATACAATTTTTTCAGGTTCTGTGATTGGTGACCCTATATTTTTATATGACCACGAGTCTGACCGTTTTGTGATTACTGAATTCAGCAACAACCCAAATGGATTTAAAGTAGCTGTATCTCAGGGTCCTGATCCAATAAATGACGGATGGTTTGTATATCAAGGACAATTTAATACCGGTGCATTTCCGGATTATACCAAATTCTCCATCTGGCATGATGGTTATTATGTGACGGCAAATATTGGAAGCTCTAATAGACTTTTTGTGGTAGAAAGGGAAAAAATGCTCTTAGGGCAGGCTGCACAATTTCAATCATTTCAATTGCCCGGTATTGTTACTTCAGGCTTCTATAGCCCGCAGGTATTTAATGCCTTAGGCACAGATTTGCCCAACACACCTGCAACGGTTGTCTATCAACAAGACGACTCATGGGGTGGAGTTGCAAACGATCATTTAAAACTTTGGTCGGTTACATTAGATTGGGTTACTCCGGGTAACTCATCAATATCTTCTGCGGTCCAAATACCTGTTACACCCTTTAATGGAGTATTTAATGGGGGAAGTTTCAATAACTTGCCACAACCTTTTGGTGGAGGACCTTTATTAGATGCTATGCAAGCAACTGTAATGAATCAAGCACAATTGAGAAAATTCCCTGCATACAACTCTGCTGTTTTTAACTTTGTTGTAAGAGTAAATGCCAGTGGTGCCAACCAAGCGGGTATTCGTTGGTATGAACTACGTCAAGATCCGGGAGGCGGGCCTTGGACAATTCACCAGGAAGGAACCTATACTTCAACAGGTGAGAAAAGTGCCTTTAATGGAAGTATGGCTATTGATGTAGATGGAAACATTGGTATGGCTTATTCAAGTATTGGTACGAGAGATGTTCAAGAGCGTATAGCAATTAATTATACAGGTAGATTTGCAGATGACCCACTGGGTAATATGACAATAGCAGAAACACAGATTGGACTTAGCTCTGCAAATGCAACACATCCAAGTGGTCGTTATGCAGATTATTCACACACAGTTGTTGATCCTTCAGATGGTTTAACCTTTTACAACAACAATGAGTTTTTTAATGCGAATAGACGAAACATATTGAGCGCATTTAAAATAGCGCCCAATTTTGATGATGATTTAGGGGCTGTTCAAATTGTAACTCCTGTGAGTGGCCCATTGACTGACGAAGAAGAAGTAATTATCACTATTAGAAACTTTGGAACAAATCCGCAATCAAATTTTGATGTTTATTACAACATAGATGGAGGAACAAACGTGGTAGAAACTTTCACTGGCACTATAGATCCGCTTCAAAACGCAGACTATACTTTTACTACAACTGCAGACCTTAGTGTTGTTAGTCAAACTTATACCATCACAGCCGGCACAGATTTAACTGGTGATGAAGACCCAGGTAATGACGAAGTAAGTGTTGATGTTACAAATGAGCCACTTAATATCAATGATATCCCTCTAGAAGGTGCAGATTTAATAGTTGTTAATCAAGGAAACAATCAGTTTGAGGCTATTTTAACTACAAATATTGACATTGCAGATAAAGTATTTATTAATGTTTATAATATTAGCGGACAAATTATCGCTTACAATTTATTAGATAATGTAGATGGTAAATACACTTACAATCTTGATATGTCTTATGCTTCTTCAGGAGTTTATCTTGTGAGAGTAGGAACAAATTCTCAAGGATTTGTAAAACGAATTATCGTGAGATAAGTTATAGAATATTTAATTTCATTTTTACATAAAAGAGTTGTAAGTTAAAACCTTACGGCTCTTTTTTTATTTAACCCTAAATCACTATTTTTGAAAAAATACAAAATTTAAATCATGAAAAAAATTATTCCATTATTGTTATTTTCGGTTGCGTTACTTTTTAGCCAACTAAATTATTCACAGGTAGAACGTCCTGTAAGTCCAGAAAACAGCACAAGTCTAGAAGATATTTTAATACCCAATGAAGTGATTGTGAGACTCCAAAAAGGAGCAAATGCAGAGCGTGTTGTGGATCAAATGCCGGCAAACTATGAATTTAAAATAGAAAGACTACTATCTGCACCCACTGATATATGGCTTTTTACTTTTAATGATGAAGTAACAAATGTAGATCAGATAATTAGAGACCTCAAAAATTTGGACGCTGTTTTTCAAGCCCAAGTTAATACTCTTGTTGACCTAAGAGAAGCCCCAGATGATCCTTTATATGGCAGTCAATGGCAACATCAAAATATCAACTCTGAAGAAGCTTGGGATATCTCTACAGGGGGAACCTCTGCTACCGGTGAAGATATTGTGGTTTGCATTATTGAGAGCGCCAATGTAATGGGACATCCAGACTTGGTTGGAAATCACTGGACAAACACCGCTGAAGTCGCAGATGGTACAGATACAGACGGAAATGGCTATATCGACGACATCAATGGATGGAATGTAAGTACAAACAATGATAACATTGGAACAGGAGGTCATGGAACCTCAGTAGCCGGTATGATTGGCGCTGTTGGAAATAATGGAGTGGGAGTAGCAGGAGCAAATTGGGATGTGAAAATGATGGTAGTTGCAGGATACAATCAACCCTTTACACAAGCAAATATAGTTGAGGCATATACCTATCCCTTGCAAGCCAGAATCCTTTGGAATAATACAAATGGAGCAGAAGGAGCTTTTGTAGTGGCAACAAATGCTTCCTGGGGAGTAGATTTTGGAGACCCAAATGACTACCCAATCTGGTGTGGTTTTTATGATGATTTAGGTCAAGCCGGAATCATAAACTGCGGGGCTACCACAAATCAAAATGTCAATGTAGATATTGTTGGTGATGTGCCTACAGCCTGTCCAAGTAACTATATGGTGGGAGTAGCTGCTACAAATATCAATGATATCAGTGCATCCGGTTATGGGCCAAACACCATTAATGTTGCCGCACCGGGTACCGGAATTTTTACCACAAACAATGGAGGTTATGGAACCACATCAGGAACCTCTTTTGCCAGTCCACTTACAGCAGGAGTTATAGGGTTGATGTACTCAATACCTTGTGAAAGCTTTATGACCCTCGTTAAAGACGACCCTCAAGGTGCAGCAGATATAGTGATGCAGGCACTCTATGATGGAGTTGATCAATCAGCCCACCTAATGACCAGAGTAATCACCGGAGGAAGAATTAATTCAAAAAATGCCATAGATATTTTAATGGATGCTGTATGTGTGGTTAATGATAATGATGTGGGTGTAATTGAAATCAATCAGCCGGAAGACGGTTTATTAAGTGAAAATGAAACCATTGAAATAACAATCAGAAACTTTGGTCTTAACACGCAGTCAAATTTTGATGTGACTTATCAAGTTGATGGTGGCACTCTTATTACCGAAACCTTTACAGGTTCAATAGCATCTGCTTCAAATGAAACTTTTACATTTTCAACAACTGCAGACCTTAGTACTGTAGGTGAGACTTACAGCATTTCAGCCTCAACCTCATTAACAAATGATGAGGATACAAATAATGATTCATTTACAAAAGAGGTTACTCACTTGTTCCCAGATGACATTGGCGTAACTGAACTTCTTGAACCGGTTTCAGGTAATGGTTTAACAGATGCTGAAGAAATCACCATTGAAATTACAAACTATGGTGGGGTTGCTCAATCTAACTTTGATGTTTCTTACTCCATTGACGGTGGCACTTCTGTAACTGAAACAGTGCCAGGACCTTTGGGTGTTGGTGGAACGATTGAATATACCTTTACTCAAACGGCAGATTTCTCAGAACTTGGAGATTATATTGTTATGGTCACCACTATGTTATCGGGAGATTCAGACCCTGATAATGATGCGTTAGTAACCACAATTACTCACGAAATTTGTCAACCGGAATCAAATTGTAATGAAGGTGATGGTTTAACCCGATTTATTTTAGAAGAAATAAATTTACCAAATATAAACTGTAGCGGAAATGGATATATGGATATGACACAACACGCTGCTACTCTTGATGCAGAAGTTGGGGAATACACGGCTACTATCAGATCAGGATTTTCAAATCAAGAGTTTTCTGCCTGGATAGATTATAATGATAACGGGGTGTTTGAGCCTTCAGAGCAAATCTTTTCCAATGTGGCCGTTGCAACGGCTAATACAGATGTGAATGTACCCTTTACTATTCCTTCTGATGCATTTAATGGTGACCACCTGATGCGCGTTAGAGGAAAATGGGGATCAGGTACCGGAGACCTTAATGATCCCTGTGCTGACTTGCAATGGGGAAATACAGTAGATTTTACAGCAACCATTATAAACGGAACTTTAAGCACAAATGATTTTGGTTTCAATGATTCAGATTTTGTAGTACTTAGTCAAGGTGATAATCAATTTCAAGCGATACTAACGACTACAAATCTCGATAACCAAGATGTAAAGTTATCTGTTTACAATGTTTTGGGTCAAAGAGTTCATTTTTCTGAGTTAGAAAATAATGATGGAGTATATACTCTTGTTTTCAATATGAATTCAAATGCTTCAGGAGTGTACCTTGTGAGAGCCGGCACAAATTCTCAAGGGAAAGTAAAGCGTATTATTGTTAAATAAAAAAGCTTTGAGTTGTATTTTATAAAGGGATGGCAATTGGCCATCCCTTTTTTTTGTGTTCTAATTTCGCGATGAAATCTCTGTAATTTCTACAGGGTTTGCTTTTTCACATCGATTGGGCATTCTAAGTGGACGGTATTTTACCCAAATATTGGTTTGAGATTTTTTGTATTCTTCTCCTAAGTTAATCGGGTCAAAAAGTGTCGATTCTCCATCAACCGATAGGGTATAAGGACAGTCACCTTCAACTTCAGAATAAACAATTATGGCCTTTTTAAAGCCATCTTCACTCATTTTAAGGTCAGATTGATTCATAGTTTCAGTGCTTGAATGTGTTGCCTCTTTTTTACTTTGACAAGAAAATATTAAAAGTAAAAGAATGCTAAAGGCTACCAATTTATTAGTTTCCATAATTTAAAATTATTTTATTTTATTAAATGTACAAATATTATACCTCACTTTCTAGAGATCTGAAATTTGATTTTAATGGGTGTTAATATTTTGGAAGTTTATACTACAAAAGGTATATTAGCATTCCTTAACAAATTCTTAATTAAAACTTAAAAAATGAAAAAAACACTATTGTACATGTTTTTGTGCTTTACGATTGTGGTTTCAGCTCAAGTTACCAATGAGGGTACACCTGAAAGTTGGAAATTAAACAATGCAAAAAACATAGAGAGTATTAAAATGCCTTCTTTTGATTTAAAGGCTTTACAAGCCGAAGATGCTATTTATGATCGTCAGGGTGACAGACCTTGGCGTTTTGGTAAAGAGTTTTTAGTAAATCATTCACTTCAAAACGCAGGTGAGTGGACAACTCTAGCTAACGGTGATCGAATCTGGAGAATCAGATATCAATCTGAAGGTGCTATAACAATGAATTTTCTATTTGAGGACTTTTATTTGCCAAAAGGCGCAAAAGTTTACTTGTACAACAATGACCGTTCAGATCTTTTAGGAGCTTATGATTACAACCAAAACAATGAAGCCCGCGTTCTTGGAACTTGGCTTGTTGATGGAGATGATGTTTGGATTGAATACTTTGAGCCAGCAAAAGAAGCCGGTAATGGTAAACTTCAAATTGGAAGAGTGGTTCACGGATACCGAAGTCAAGCTCAATTTTCAAATAATAAAGGGTTAAATGATTCCGGGAACTGTAATCATGATGTAGATTGCCCTATAGGTGAATTTGAAGATCTTAAAAATCATAATAAAAAAGGAGTTGTTCTTTTATTAAGTGGCAGCAGCGGTTTTTGCTCCGGGTCATTAATTAATAACACATCAAATGATGGTACACCTTATATCTTAACTGCAAACCACTGTTTCAGTAACCCTGCAAACTGGTCATTCAGATTCAATTGGATAAGCCCCGACCCTGTATGCGCTTCTACTCAGAACAGTACAAACGGTCCCACAACCCAAACGATGAGCGGTGCAACTTTGAGGTCAAGAATAGGTCCATCAGACTTTTGTCTTGTTGAAATAAACAACCCTATTCCCGGTGGCTGGGATGTTGTTTGGAATGGCTGGGATAGAAGTGATGATATACCAGACAAAACCTGGGGAATCCATCACCCTGCCGGAGATATTATGAAGGTATGTGTTGACGAAAACCCTCCCGGAAAGTTAACTCAAAATGGAAACCAACCCGTTTGGAGAATATTTGACTGGGATTTGGGTGTAACTGAAGGGGGATCATCCGGATCTCCACTTTTTGACCCGCAGGGAAAAATCGTTGGACAATTATGGAGAGGAACTGCCGCTTGCGCAGGTACAAATGATAATGGTGGCTGGGATGAGTATGGACGATTTGGCCGTTCCTGGGCAGACGGTACTACACCTGCAACACGTTTGGAAGAGTGGCTTGACCCTGATGGAACAGGATTGGTGACAATTGATGCATTTCCTCCACTTGAAGTGTTTTCTTACAATGCTGGAATCAGCATTACAAACGTAAACACATTGCTTTGTGATAATGTAATTGAACCCATTATCGTTATAAGAAATTTTGGCTCAGAAACACTCGTTTCTGCAGATGTTTCATATCAATTGGATGACAACGATCCGGTTTTAATTGAATGGACAGGTAGTCTAGAAACAGGAGATTTGGAGGAAATTATACTTGATCCTATAACTGTTTCACAAGCCGGAACACTAGTGGCAACCATCGAAAACCCTAACGGACAACCAGATGAGTTCCCGGGCAACAATGAAGCAAATGCTAGCTTTGAAACACCAGACGTTTATGAAACTGCAGAAGTTTTCTTAACACTATTACTAGATGATTGGCCCCAAGAAACTACTTGGGAATTTGTAAATTCTGCAGGCACTGTTCTTTACTCAGGAGGACCTTATGCAGGGCAACCCGGCGCTACAATTGAAGCCACTTTTTCAGTTTCTGATGAAGATTGTTACACATTTACCATTTTTGATTCATTTGGTGATGGTATTTGTTGTGGTTTTGGTAATGGAAACTATTCTTTGGAAACATCAGATGGCACTATTATAGTTGAAGGTGGTGACTTTGGAGGTGAAGAGGCAACAACATTTAGCAACTTTAATGTGTTAAGCCTTAATGATAATTCACTAGGCTCTGAACTTGTTCTATATCCAAACCCATCAACCGGAATTGTCAATATCTCTAATGTAAAGGGAGCTAACTTAAATTATGAAGTTTACAATGTTTTAGGTCAGGTAATTTCTAAGGGTAACAATCAAAATCCTTTATTCTCTCTGGATTTATCAAACGCAAACACAGGATTGTACTTTGTTAAATTTGTAGATGCAGAATCAAACAGAACGACAACTAAAAAATTAATCCTTAAATAATTTTTAGCAAATAGTCTATTTAAAGGTCTCACTTTTGTGAGGCCTTTTTTAATTAAAAATAAGCCTTTAGCTGAACCGTTCCTGTGTGAATGGTGTTTGAGTTTTCACTCTTTCGGCCAAAATAAGATAAATTAGCATCAAGATATTTTGTGATACTGCGTTGAAATAACAAACTCCAGGTGAAATTTTTATCAGGCTGTAAGCCTTCCAGCATTTGAAAAGCAACCGGTGAAAAAGCACTTCCGGTAAAATTGTTTGAAATAAAATTAAATTCTCCGTTGATTGAATACTTTTCAGCATTATTGAAAGCAAATTGAACACCCATTTGTTGTTGCTTCAAAAGCTCTCTTTCTCCCAAAAGATTTTCTTTATTTGCATATTGATACAGGAGGGAGAACTGAGCATTTTCAGAAAATAGATAAGATAGTTTGGGAGCAATATCATAACTTTCAATCGTAAAATTGCGTTGTTCAAAGTTCTCTGAAGTTGTTTTGTTTTCCGTCAGCTGTGTTTTGAAATTTGCCAGCCAGCTGGCACCAAATTTGTGTGTAAAATTCAATTGATGCCCTGTTAATGCATTTTTTTGTAAGCCCACTGAAAGCAAGTTTTCAGACCGGGAATCAGTAAAAGTATAACTTGTGGTATAATGTTGCCTCCCTCTATTGAAAAATAGAATATTTCTAAAATTTAATGCCAAACCGAGTTGGTTTTCCTCATCCGTTACAAACGGATTGATGTCAAAACTACTTCCTGCCCTTCTTGTTTTTCTGTCAATTAAATAAGATGTTTGACTATAAAACTTTGATAGGACTTTTTTAGTCCTTTCATTTTCTGTGAAAAATCCGGGGTTAATGGTGAGTACTTGCCCCAACTTGTTTTGATGAATTTTGACAAAAACCTGATTGGGTAATAATACTCTTATAAATTTTGCTTCATCAGGAAATTGTGCGATTTCAAATTCTTCCAGTTCTTGTATTCCGTTACCGTTATAATCAATCCAAATGTGGGTTCCCTGCCCAGGTTCAACCTCCACAAAAGTAAACTCTTGTTGTGGCAAAACCCCGCTGTTTGTTTCATAAGTAGTGTTCCACTGGATGGCTCCATTTAAAAAACGTTGGTTGTATAATAAACGACTGTTTAAAGATTGCTCATCATCGCGATCACCAAATTCATCTCTTAGCACCCTATAATTGGTAAAAAGGGAAAGTTGAGTGTTATCAGACTGAAGCAATTGTGATTTTAAATAGAATGTATTGGATTGGCTCACCCGTTGCAAATTAGATTCCCTAAGGCTGTCATTCACACGATTTCTAAAGCCCAATTCAACAAAAACAGCGGTGCTGTCCCCCACACCCACAAAGGTTTCATAAGCAATAAATCGTTGGCTAATGGGCGTTAAACTGTCATTTGCAATAACCCGTTGTTGGTTATCTTCTAAAGCTATTTTTGCACCCACCCAAGCCTTATTAAAACCATAAATGCTGCGCGCATTTAGTCTTAAAAAATCAGCTTCTTGTAAGTTGCTTGAATTGTTCAAAATACTTCCGTTTGCAAAAGTTTGTAAGTTTCCAAAACGCATCGCCCCATTCAAAACGTGACGACTACCACTGAAATCTTCAGAAAAATCAAGTTTTTGAAATTCATAATTGACAACCCCAAGTTTAGCATCTGCTAACTGCAATCCGGTTTCAATATAACTTTGATTTCCCTGTGGATTATCAAGACTCCAGTCACGATTAAATTCAATGTTATAAAGTCGCTCAATGGTATTAAAATCTGCGTCAATATAATCAGCATTCATGTAACCGTCTAGCTGTAGCCCTTCCTCCTTTTGAATAATTTTTTGTTTGGCTTGAATTCTTGCAGCAAATCCGGTGTTGTCTTCGTTGTCAAGATTGGAAAATAAATTCAAGTCTTGTTTGCTTGCAGCGAGTTCAAACCCAACACTTGTTTTTTCAGTGGGGCGAAAGGTACCATTCACGCCTCCCACTTGTATTTGAGTGGGCGCAAAAAGCCTGATGACAGGTTCATAATTTCCTTGCGGAACTCCATTTATCGGAGGCACAAATTCAAAAATCCGGCTGATTGCTGTGTTGTCTGAAATAACATAATTACCCTGATTTTCTCCAATGAGGGTAAAACGAACCTGAAACAATTCATCTTCGGGATTGTTTGAAAAAACAAAAATCTCTTCTCCATCAAAAAACTCTTTTCGATATAAAATTTTATTGTCTGAAAATGAATCCGGCACGGCTGAAGGGGCAACCATTTGAGAAGTATCGTCACCTGCATCCTTTAAAACCTGAACCTGTTCCGGGCTTAAGTTTTGCTGTAAGGGCTGGTTTTTTGCATCACTTTCAATGTACCCATAAGCACCAATATCCAGTTTTTCTGAAGTATAATTTCCGCCACCATAACCAATAAAACGGGTGTAATTTCTGTCTGAATATTGATACTCCACAGTAATGCGCATATCTGAAGTTATTGGAAAAGTCGAGTTAAATCGAACCTCGCCGGCATTGTAATCAATCACATAATCACGGTTTTCACCACGTTGCAATAATAGTCCATTGATAAAAACCCGCTCACTCCCTGAAATGATGAGAATAAAAAGCTCGCCATTGGGTCCCACCAATTTATAGGGTCCTTGATTTCCTTCCTGTCCCACAAACTCACTGCGTGCAAAAACGCCACGCACCACACCTCCTGAAACAAACATTGATGTTTCAGACTCATCAGACTTTATGGTTCCTCCCAAAGAAATTCCCTGAATCTTTTTTTGAAATCTACCAAAGTAACTTTGCTCATTCACTAAGTCAATATCTCCTGCTCTTATGGTCCAGTTGTCACTAAAAAGCTCGATAAAAATCTGGTCAAATTCGTTTAAATTTTGAGAATACCCACCTTCTTGAGCGGGTATATTTGCATCCTGAATGGAGGCTCTTATTCCCACTTTTTCACTAATTCTACCGGTTATTTGAAGGTCAAGTTCTGAGTTGACAACGGCGTTCTGGTTATTGCCAATGGTGATTCCCCTTGAAATGCTTCCGCTGGTGTTTAAACCATCAAAGGGAACAAATGTGTTTTCGCGTGTGGATTGTTGAAGTGAGTAAAGCCGGTCCATTGCGCCGGTGCTTTCAGAAATAATGCGTGTATCGAGCAGCGAATATTTTTTGGTTAAAAAAGTTGGGTATTTTAAGTAGTTGATGGTGAGACTGTCCAGACTGTTTTGAAGCTCTTCAGAGAGGTATAAAATCCCTTTTTCGAAGTTTACGCTATAAGCTGCAATATCAATAGGATTATTTTTTTTATCCAGAAGGGCAAATCGCGCCGGATTGATACTCACAGAATCAATCACAATTGTATCTTTAACTGCTACTTTTACCGAGCGGTAATTGCTCTGGACTTCCTGCGAAAACGCAAAAAGAACTGAAAAACAAAGTATGATTAAAAAGATACTTCTCATCAACTACTTAAACTTAATCACAAGGTATTTATTTTATTGATAAATGTATAGAAATCTTTGTTGGCATCTATTGTTGAAAGTGGTTTAGAATAATTATTTTAGCACAAACATTAATTAGGAATTTAAATCACGGGATTCCTCCCCAAGAAAACTTGGGGACGGGAATATGGGAAATGAAAATAGTATCATACAACGTCAACGGAATTAGAGCAGCAATCAATAAAGGGTTTTTAGATTGGTTAAATCTTGCTGATCCAGATGTTATCTGTCTTCAGGAAATAAAAGCAACGGAGTCTCAACTTGAGCTGGCGATGTTTGCTGATGCCGGTTATGAATTTAATTACTGGTTTTCAGCACAAAAAAAGGGTTATAGTGGGGTAGCCATTCTTTCAAAAACCAAGCCCAATCACGTAGAATTTGGAACCGGTATTGACTCTATGGATTTTGAGGGAAGAAATATCAGGGCAGATTTTGACGACTTTTCTGTTATGAGTATGTATTTGCCCAGCGGGACCAATGATGCCCGTCTGGGTTTTAAATTTAATTATATGGACGATTTTCTGGAGTATTCAAAAGACCTTAGAAAAGAAATTCCAAACTTGATAGTTTCCGGTGATTACAATATTTGTCATAAACCGATTGATATTCACGACCCCATTAGAAATGCTAAAGTATCGGGTTTTTTACCTGAAGAACGCGAGTGGTTAAGCCGTTTTATTGACAGCGGTTTTGTTGACTCATTTAGGGAGTTTAATCAGGAGCCAGACAATTACACCTGGTGGAGTTATCGTGCCAATGCTCGAAATAACAACAAAGGATGGCGCATAGATTATCACATGGTTTCAGAGCCTCTACAAGAAAAGTTGAAACGTGCCGTTATATTACCTGAAGCAAAGCACAGCGACCACTGTCCGTTGCTTGTTGAAGTAGACACCAAAAAACTGTAAACCTCTTTAAAATGATAAAATCCATTTTTACATTTGGCCTAATAACACTAATGTTCACCTCCTGTGTTTCTTCAAAAGTTTTTGAAGACCTCAAGGCAGAGTATGACGCTCTTAAAGCAGAGAACGCTGCTTTAATGGCACAACTTGATAACCGCTCCGGAAACACAGACCAGTATGCACTTCAAAACCTGAGAAGAGATTTTGAGCGCCTTCAGGCAGAACGTGACCAACTTGCCCTGGATTATGCAGCGACGCAAAACCAATTAAATCGTCTCCAGGATTCTTATAATGCACTGGAAGCAAACAGCTCAGAAAATCTAACTTCAAACTTAGCATTAAACCGGGATCTTCTTGCACAACTGGAAGAAAAGGAAAAGGCATTGGCAAAAGAACAAGCACGACTCGAGCAACTGCAAAGAGACCTTGTCGCTCGCTCACAAAGAGTGGATGAGTTGGAAGGTATTATCGCTGCAAAAGAAGTCCAAATGAACAATTTAAGAGATGCCATTTCTGCGGCACTTACTAATTTTGAAGGCAAAGGTCTCACCGTAGAAATGCGAGACGGTAAAGTATATGTCTCAATGGAAAATAAGCTCCTTTTTGAAAGTGGTAGTTGGGCAGTAAATAGCAATGGTCGTCAAGCAGTGGTTCAACTGGGGAGAGTACTGGCACAAAATACAGAAATTGCAGTATTGATTGAAGGTCATACAGACAATGTGCCTTATGGCGGAAGTGGTCCTTTAAATGACAACTGGGATCTATCTACAAAAAGAGCCACCTCCATTGTTTCGATTTTGACTGAAAATTCCGGAATTCCAAAAGACAACCTCACTGCTGCGGGTAGGGGAGAGTTTGCACCTATAGCACCCAATACAACTCCTGAAGGTCGGGCTAAAAACCGAAGAATAGAAGTCATACTCACTCCAAAACTTGATGAAATTAGTAAGTTGTTGAATGAAATTTAAATCCTCCCGCTTAAGCTCTAAAACTATTTTAGCGTCTGCGGCCAAACCCCTCTTAGGGAGGGGAATTTGATTAATATGAACTATAAAAACATACCCAATACAAATCTAAAAGTTAGCAAACTCTGTCTTGGAACAATGACCTTTGGCGAGCAAAATACTCAGGAAGAAGCCTTTGAGCAACTCGACTTTGCATTAGAAAATGGGATCAACTTTATTGATACAGCCGAAATGTATTCTGTTCCCGGAAGAAAAGAAACGCAAGGCAGCACAGAGACTATTATTGGCAATTGGTTTGCAAAAACCAGAAATCGTGATAAGGTCATTTTAGCTTCCAAAATTGCGGGTCCCAGCCGTACTTTTGAGCACATTCGTGAGCCTCTTGACTTTTCAAGAACATCATTGAATGATGCTATCAATAAAAGCCTCAAACGCCTTCAAACAGACTACATTGATTTATACCAACTCCACTGGCCGGAGCGCAATACCAATTATTTTGGGCAACGCAATTACAATCACAATCCCAGTGAAAAATGGGAAGATAATTTTGCTGAAGTTCTCGAAAGTTTAGATTTTTTCGTTAAAGAAGGTAAGATTAGACACATTGGTGTTTCAAATGAAAGTCCTTTTGGAGTGATGCGTTTTGTTGAAGAAGCCCGAAAAGGAAAACGTAAAATAGCTTCAGTTCAAAACCCTTTCAGTCTGTTGAACCGTAAAGATGAAGTGGGTTTAACTGAAATTCTGATGCGGGAAAATATAGGGTATTTGCCCTATTCACCTTTAGGATTTGGTCAACTCACCGGAAAATATTTAGAAGATTCGCCCAAAAATGCCAGGGTTACCTTGTTTCCAAACTACAACCGCTACCACAAACCTAACGGGTTTGAAGCCACCAGAAGGTACAATACCTTGGCAAAACAAAACAATTTGTCATTAACACACCTGGCATTGGCTTTTATAAGACATCAACCTTTTGTAACCAGCACCATTCTAGGCGCAACATCAATTTCGCAGCTCAAGGTGAACATAGAAAGTAAAGAGGTGGTCTTATCAAAAGAATTGCTCAGTGAAATCAATAAAATTCACGAAGAAATTCCCAATCCGGCACCGTAAATATGTTGTGAGTTTGTGAGAGGTGAGTTGAAAATGAAATCCACTCAGAAACTCACAAACTCAAAGACTCACAATCTAATGATATGGATTCATTAACTCAAATTGTTTTAGGGGCTGCTGTTGGAGAAGCGGTATTAGGAAAAAAAGTGGGCAATAAGGCGATGCTTTATGGCGCCATTGCGGGAACAATTCCGGATCTGGATGTTGTTGCAAATTATTTTACAGACACCATTACTGCCATTGAAATTCATCGTGGCTTTACACACTCTATTTTCTTTTCTGTGGTATTTGCACCGATTTTTGGGTGGCTTGTGTCAAAGATTGAAAAAAAATCAGGACTGAGTTGGAAAAACTGGAGCTGGTTGTTTTTCTGGACATTGATTACACATCCCATACTCGACGGTTTTACAACCTGGGGAACCCAGTTTTTTTGGCCTTTTGAATACCGGGTAGCTTTTAAGAATATATTTGTGATCGACCCACTATATACGTTGCCTTTTTTATTCTTTCTTATTTTAACGATGTTTCAAAAGGGCACATCGCCAAAACGAAAAAAATACAATCGTTTAGGGCTCATCATTAGCAGTAGCTATTTAGCTCTGACACTGGTTTTGAAAGGAGTTACTTATATGAAATTCACCAATGCCCTTGAGCAGCAAAACATTGCATACAAACAAATTCAGAACAAACCCGGGCCTCTCACGACAATTTTTTGGGTGGCCAATGTAGAAACGGAAGATGCTTTTTTGATTGGTGATTATTCGTTTTTTGACAGTCAACCCATTGCATTTCATTCTTTTCCAAAAAATCATCATTTGTTGGGTGACTGGATTGAAAAACCAAATATCAAACGATTGAAAAAGATTACTGAAAATGGATGGTTTACCATTTCAGAAAAAGAGGGCCATTTATTTTTTAACGATTTGCGTTTTGGTTTATTGAACAATGACCCATTGAATCCGGAATTTACTTTTAGTTATCTTTTGATAGAAAAAGAGGGTATTATTTATGCTGAAGAAACTAAAAAAAACAGAGAAGATGCCCAAGAATTATTGGGGGATTTGTGGGAAAGAATAAAGGGGAATTAAAAATAAAAATAACAAAAAAGGCTGTCTTAAACGAGACAGCCTTTTTCATTTATTAAAAGATATGTTATTTAGTTTTGAACTCCTGTAATTCTAATATTATCAAGGTGGTATCTGGTAGTCGCAGATGGGTCTGAACCTTCATATTTAAAAGCAATTCTCACATTGCCTTCAAAACAGGATAAATTAACCGGGCCTACAGCCTGGAAGCCGCCAAAACCACTTGAAGGGCCTGTTGGAACTTCTAAGTCAAGCAATTGCCAGTCTGTTGTTGTGACATCACCAGTGTAATTTGTAGTGATTAGAACAGTAAGAATTTTACCATTATCAAAGGCCGCTTCCATGTCAAGATCCAATTGGTGTCTTGTAAATGTGTCGAAGTTCATTTCAGGAGATACAAACCAGGCTTCAATTTCACTCTCCCCAGAGCTGAATCCTGAGATTTGAGCATATTTGTTTCCGCTAAACTCGCCAAGTACAAATCTTGTGTTTCCGCCACTAACGTTTATATTCACCCAATTTGTTAATTCGTTGATATTTGAAATAGACTCAAAGTTTTCAGAAAACAGGGTGTCAGGACCACCAAATGGACCGTCACAGCCAATAATGTCTGGGTCACATCTTTCAGGGCTATCAAAATTGAGAGTTGTGGGATCATTTAAATAAATTGTATAAAACTCATCAAAGAAATCGCGTGTTAAAATAGCATCAATTGTTCCTCTGCCTGCAGGTACTGTAACTCCCTTAAAGCTGGCAAAAGTACTTGTGCTTAATATCACTGAGGCTTGATTGGCACAGCTCTCTATGATACGTTCCCCGTCAAATTGATCTCCAGGTTCTGCTGCAAATGTTTTAGACAGTTCATTTCGGTTAAACTGCATATCAGAGAGTCTAATCATCAAATTAGTATTTGCCATTGAAAATTGTTCAATAGTTAATGGTTTAGGAACAATTTCAGCAATTTCAGATGAGCGTAAGATATGTTCTTCTCTATTTGGAAAAGGAATTCTTTCAGGTCTAATTCCTCCTCTAACACCAAGAGCTAGCACTCCATTTGATATGCCAACAGTCAGGCCATCTAGTTTGATAAAGACTTTTCTTCCTACCTCATAAGTAACAAAAAGAGGGCTCACATCAATGAGTAGATTGATACCTACAGTTGGATTTTCAGGTTTATCTTGAAGAACCAATTGCTTGAAGAAGTTTCCTCCTTCATCGCTTGAAATTACATAGCCCACCATATATTTTCCGGTTTCGCTGAAAGTAAACTGATCTTCTTCAGATTGGGCTAATTCACCTGCTACTGCGCCAATTTCAATAATGTCTGCAGGGTTTATATTAGGCTCTTCAATATTTAAGTTTGGAATGTCAAAGTCATCGTCTTTAACACAAGAGGTTGCAACTACAAAAGCGAGAAGCACCATTACTATTTTATTAAAATTCATCGTTTTCATCTGTAATTTATTTATAAGGTTTTTTTATTAAAATCTAAAATATGCGTTTACGTAATAGGTAGTTCCGTTTCCGAAAAAGTATCTAGAACCAAAAATAGGTGTATCTCTGTTTGACTCTTCAACCAGTTTTCTGTAATCTGAATATCTTGAGTTTTCAAACCCTCCCGTTTTGAATTCCTGATTGAAAACATTATTTATAGTCGCAAAGAAACCAACAAAATAGTCATTGATTTTCCAGGATTTACCCCCCACGATGTTCACTAAAACATAATCGTCAAATTGTTCTTGTTGTAAAAGTCCTCTCGCAATTGTTTCATCAAAGTCATTAAACGGCAATCCGTCTGTGTCTGTTGTAAACGCATCTGTTCTTCTTAATTTGCTTATGTTGACATATCCATTTGAGAAATAGTTTGTCGTTGCGCCTACCCACCAAAAGTCAGGGTCTCTGTATTCAAAGCCTAATTGATAAGCTTGTTCCGGTCCACCAGAAAGATGAAGATTTTTAAGTTTTGTAGTGCCATCACCAAATGTTTTAGGTCCTTCAAAATCTGTACTTGTGTAATAAATGTTTGGATTGTTATTATAGATGTATTGTCCTAAAGAACCGGCGGCTTTCAATTTGATTGTGGGCGTTACCTGCGCTTCAATTCCAAACTCACCACCCAGATGTCTTTTTTCAATTCCGGTGGTTACTTCCTGAACAAAAGCGGCATCGTTATTAAACCCTTGTCCTTGAAACGATTGGGTAAAGAAGAACCCAATTTCTGTTGCATCTTCAAAACCTGTATAGAAACCGGTAATTCTTGCTTTTATTATTGGAGAGCGGTATATATAGCTCAAGTCCACAGATTGAATTTTTTCACTATCAACACCAATAACAACATCATTGTTTTGTCTTGCATTTGAAAAGGAGTTTCTTATGCCGGGAGCTTTGGTCATATAAGCAGAATTGAAGTCAATCAAGTGACGCCCAGTAATCTTATAAGTAAGACCACCTTTTGCTCCAAAGTCTGTAAAGTCAAGTTTTTCACTTTTCCCAAAAGATCGTTCTCCGGGAAAATAACCATTTTCAAAAAGTCCATCTCTCTGATAGGAAGTTTGTGAACCCTGAGCGGCGATATAAAAATCAATCGCTCTGTATTTGAATTGGGCTTGTGCAAACCCACCGGCAACAGTTGCATCAATTTCATAGTTGTATTTATATCGGTCGCCTTCTTGTACAATTCGGTTTCTATTCCTCAAATCACTTTGAGCAATATCTCCTGCATTCACATCAATGGTTTCTTCAGCAAAAGAGTCTATATCAAGAAAACCGGTGCCACCAAGTAAATCTTTTATACTTGCAAAGTTTTCACTTTTTAAGGACCTAAAGTTCAAGCCCGCATTAAGTGTAATATTGCTGGTGAGAATTGTATTTAATATAGTGTTTGCTGTTATTTGAGTGTCATCAATGCGGTCTTCTTGGAGTGCATAAACAGCATTTTTCCCACTATTTGTAGCAATTTGGTTTGCTAAGTATAGATTTTCCCAATTAAATTGACCATTGTTTCTAAATTCCTGCTCAGCAAGATAGGCATTTTGATAATCATTTGCAGTAGGATTTTCAAACCTTAAGAAGTAGCTGGGCATTCTTTGATAGTAATTTGGGTCTGGATTTCTTGCCCCACCAATGTAGGTGTCTTGACCGTTAACAGTCACCAGGGTTGTCCCGTTATTATCAATTCTTGAATTTCCTATTTTACCAAATTGATACCCTAGGTTTGTATTGAGCCTAGTTTTATCTGAGATTGTCCAATGGTGATTTAACATAAATACCGGTTCTTCAATTTCTCTTGTTCGTGCATTTCTTATATCACCATCTAGTTTTCCCCAGTATGGGTTGTATTGATTTCCTTTTATATCAAAAACTTCCTGAGTAATCGCTGTAGAACGTCCTCTTCTGTTTGGGGTATAAAAGGCAGAGAAATTTAAGCTATGGCTTTGATTGATTATTTTCTCAACAGAAGCAAAGAATGAATTAGCATCATAGAGTGTTCCCTCAATAAATCCTTCATTTCCATATCGCCTTGATATAAGAACCGAGTATGCCCATCCCTTTGCTGAAACACCAGAATTGTATGAGCCCATTGCTCTTCCTTGATAAGTTCTGTTTGCAAATGCGTGAGAAACTTGACCTCCCTGGCGGTATTGTGAAGCTCTCATCACTATGTTTGTGGTTCCTGCAAGGTCGCCAAAGGCGTAATCATTGGGAGTAAGCCCCATTGAAAAATCACGGTTTCTTTGAGCGTCATTTAAACCGCCCCAGTTCCCCCATTGAGGTCTTCCGTCAAATTGTTTGTTCATTTCAATGCCATTGATAAGCACTTTTCCATTGGCATTGTCAAGCCCTCGGGGTCTAAAGAAAGTGGCGCTAAAATCAAATGCAGCTGCGTTTAGAAAAACATCATTTGATGCTTGTAAAAGCCCGGAAACGTTTGTTGAAGAACCGTCATCATCATCGAGTTCATCATCTGCAAGAGAAATAACACCAATCTGAGATTGTGCATCAGTAAAATCAACCTCCATTAAAACAGGGTCAAAGTTGACGGTGCTACCACTTTGAATGGTAATAGGAAATCTTAAAGTGATGTAACCTGATTTTTCAACTAAAAGGATTTGTTCTCCAAGTGGAAGATTTGAATCAGTAAAAGTAAAAACACCATTGGCATCAGTTGTTGTACTGTAGATACTTTCCTCAATACTTAACTGAACATTTGGAATGGGTTCGCCTGAATTGGTTTCAATCACTCTACCTTTTACTGTTGCTTCTTGTGCTTGTAAAATACTCATCACAAAAATGCAGAACAGAAAAGTTAATGTGTTTTTTTTCATTCGTAATTGGTTTTGAATAGATTAAGAAATCATTATAATTGTGGGGCAAAATTACATTATTTAAATGAAATATTTACCTTTGACGCAAGTTTTGCCTTAGGCTTTACAATTAATTAATATTATTAAGAATGATAAAATTACAAATTTTAGTTTTACTTGCTTTTATTGCTATCAGTCCAAGTTTATTTAGTCAGGAAAAGAAAACTTATAAAGTAAACACAATAGCTTTTTACAATGTGGAAAACTTGTTTTCTCTTGAAGATGATGAGTTTACTGTTTACCATGACAGAACAACAAGAGCAGATGCTTATTATACTAAAGAGGTTTATAATGCTAAGGTAAATAATGTAGCAAAAGTAATTTCTGAAATTGGTACAGACGTGACTGGCACTACCCCCGCTGTTGTTGGTTTCTGTGAAGTAGAAAACAGAGCGGTCATTGAAGACCTCGTCAACCAGAAAGAGTTGCTTTCGAGTGATTACGGAATTGTTCACTACCATTCGCCAGATAGAAGAGGTATCGATGTTGCACTAATATACAAAAAGGGACTTTTTGTACCAACAAATACGCAAAGCAGAGAGCTTGAACTTTACAGAGACAATGACCCAAATCAGCGCATTTATACCAGAGATCAACTTGTTGTGAGTGGTTTGCTTGACGGCGATAAAATTCATTTTATTGTACATCACTGGCCTTCGCGAAGTGGTGGTGAGGCCAGAAGCAGACCAAACAGAATCAAGGCTGCCGAATTAAATAAAAAGATTATAGATTCATTGCACGCAATTGATCCTTATGCAAAAATTATTAATATGGGTGATTTTAATGATGATCCCACAAACCACAGTATTAAAAAAGTGCTTCAAACAAAATCCAACAGAGAAGATGTAAACATCAAAGATCTTTTCAACCCATTTGAAGATATGCACAGACGTGGACTAGGAACTTTAGCTTGGCGTGATGGCTGGAACTTATTTGACCAAATGATTGTATCTGCAGGATTACTGAGTAAGGATTTTTCAACTTATCAGTTTTATAAAGCCGGTATTTACAACCCTCCTTATCTTGCAAACCCCCGAGGGAGATATAAGGGCTATCCTTACAGGGCTTTTGCTGATGGAGGTTTTACGGGTGGTTACAGTGACCACTTTCCGGTATATACTTTATTAATCAAAGAAGTTGAGTAATCGATTTATTTGTGATTATTTTTAGAAATTCACAAAACAAAAATATACTAATCAAAAAGAGTGAGTTTGCATATTATTGCTTTCCGTCAATTTTGATATTGAAGTTCCAAGAATGCTCAAACCATACTCCAGCATCATCCAATGTAGAGTTTTCACTAACTTTTGATTGACCTGAATATCCTCCATTGAAACAAAATCCGGTTAATGCATCATCATTGTTTCCTGGACTTGACGATGTAACTCCTAATAGTTCTCCATCTATCAAATACCATTGAAAAATATAAGGTGTGTTCTCCTCAAAGAAAATATATTGGTTTGTCAAATCAAACGTAATAAATCCTCCGCTGAAATTTGCTGGTACAATTGTGTTTACAGTTGACAAAATACTTCCATTCACATTTTTAATATTCAATTTCAATTCTAAAATTTCATTATATGGAATATCTCCCTCAAAATATCTAAATCCATTTAAAAGATGTATACCAAAAAAGGTGGGCGAGAAATCATTTTCAAAAATTAAAGTCTGTCCAGTACCCACATTTCTATCAAATGGTAAAATATCGGGCACAGTAGTTCTATTATCTCCCCCAAACCATTTTGAAGCATTCATTTCATCACAGGTTTGACTAAAATTTTGATCCATATGCATTATTTCAATAACATATGTTTTTTTAAGACCAGACTCTGAAGTAACAATTAGAGAAATGGGTAAAGAAAAGTCAAAAAGTTCACTTTCATCTATATTTAAGCTTGCTTTATCTGAAATTGTTATCGATACATCTAAGTTTGTAAGGTCAATGAATTCAGGAATTTTTTGACGGATTGTTCCATTTTCAGAATCAATAGTCGCTAGAGTAGAAAAATATTCTGTGTTAATTTTGAACTCTAAAATGGAATGGGCGTCACTCAATTCTCTATTTATTGAAACAGTGTAAATTCGCTCATTTCCATTTTCAGCGGTAACAGTAAAAGTGAAAGGCTCTGTAATTGAGGTTATTGTGTTTGGATTTGGTGTTATTGTAGATTTGTCTGAAATCAAAATATCTAAATTTATTCCTGTCAAATCGATATAGCTTTCAACTGTTCCTTCAATAGAATTTTCAGAAACATTAAAATCTTGAGTATAAGTATCTTTAGTTAACTTGAAGGATACTATTCTATTTTCTGAACTTAGGTTGTCATCTGAGCAAGAAATTTGAATTCCCACTAAGGATAAAAAAATAACTTTGATAAAATATTTAAACATCCTTTTTTTAAATTATGATATACAAATAAATAGTTTTGAATTCACTGATTTTTAAAATTCAGTTTATTTAGGAGTTCAACCAGTGATCCCAAGGAATCCTACTTAAAATCAATATTAAGCCAATGGTATAGAAAATGGCCAGCATTTTAAATTTTCCTTTGGAGGTCAATTGCTTTTTGTGTTTTGAATAACCAATTGTTATAAGAACCACGGCAATAATCATAATTAATGGATGCTCAACAGCAAACATTCTTAACTCACTATTTCCCATAATGTCTGCCATTGTCAAATCATCACGTGTAAAAGAAGCAAAGCCT
>TARA_R110002072_G_scaffold8842_3_pt1 | contig 24178 bp, 22 predicted proteins | sample TARA_R110002072 | Tara Oceans TARA_R110002072 (sample SAMEA4397118) | marine metagenome | biome: Polar Biome; feature: [SRF] surface water layer (ENVO:00010504); material: water (ENVO:00002006), including particulate matter (ENVO:01000060) such as... | depth 5 m | reverse complement strand
CGAACTCAAAAATCGCGAGTTCCAGGATTTTATTGACGACTCCACCGGTAACCATCGCGGTGCCTTGTATGCGGAAATACTGCTGAACGGCAAAAATCATGTTGTTGGTTGCACGCACCCCACCGCTAATCTTGAGGGGACGCTCGCCTATCCCGATTCGGGCAATTTCACTTCGTGGGAAGCAGAAAATCGTTTTATGCAGCAAGAAATGATTAGCTTTGTAAATGCCAAGGCTGGCAGCAAACCCATCTTTTTCGGCGGTGACTTCAATTGCAGCATTGCCAATGCAAGTACGAGTGTCGATGAAGAGTTCCCCGACAATTGCCAGTTGTGGCTGGATGATGGCTTTATCGATCCCGCCGCCGCGCAACTGCCATGCACCTATTGTGAAACAGAGAACCTGGTGCTTCAGCCGGGTGCAGGCACCGGTGCTTCCCTTCTGGATCACATCTTCGTGAAAAACTTGGGTGCAACCGCAACCGCGTCGATCGTTGCCGAACGCGTGTTCGATGATCCAGTGAATATAATCGCATTGGATCCAGTGTCTGAACTACAGCTGCTAGATTCGCCGATGGTGACGCACCCCTCAGATCACTTTGGAGTTGAGCTATTGATTGATCTGCCGCTTAGGCCATAGCCGTGAAGCTTTAAAAGTCAGAGCTTTACGGTCCTGCCTGCGTGGATGCTGAACAGTTACCTGTCAGTCCAATGGCATTGCTTCCTGATTCATCAAGCGGAGCCATCCACGCAGCATGCGATACAAGACCCATAAGCCGACAATCGTCACCAATATCCACGCCAGTGGTATGCCGATAATGGTGACCACCAAAATCGCGCCTACGCACAACCACAGGAAGGCAAACCAGAAGGTGCGGATTTGCCAGCGAAAGTGTGATTCCAGATACGTTCCGCGCGTATTTCCTTGTTTTAGGTAATTGAGCAACACGGCCAGTATAGATGGCCAGCCACTGAGAAAGGCCGTTACGACGAAGGCGCTGGTTAGCACGCCGTTGATGGCACTGAACAAATGCAGGCCATAGATCAGATAAGTGAGATGGACCATATTTGCGCTGGGTGACTGATGCATAGCGAAATCCTTCATGGCTGTCTGGAAATTGGGTTTGATACAAATTGTACGTCGGATAATGATATGGCACCAATAGGCGATTTTTCAAGAGCGGCGCGCATGGCGGCTATTCGATCGGGCGTCGCCTCAGTAGTGTGAGAAGCACTCGCCGGCCTGACACGAGTGCGGGATAAAGCAGTCGCGCGAGCATTGCGTGGCGAAAAACGTAATGATGTACTTTATTAAACAAGCCAGACTTACCACTCATTAGCGCCAGCGCCTGAATCGCGCGATCACCGAAATAGAGCTCTTCCTCAACAAATAGGGCGAAGCCCTGATTTAGATCCAGGCCCAACTGTTCCACGCGACTTCGTTGAGGCGACGCCTGGCGAGCATTGAGCAGCGTTAACGTACCGAAATTTTCACGTAGCTGCAGCAAGGTGACGTAGCGATTGCAGATGGGGCAGTCACCATCGTACAGAAGCGTTAATGTCATCCCTTCAGTCACCCGCTTTCTTCTTTTTCTTGCTGTGCGCGGCCAGGTAATATCGGGTACAAAGCTGAAGTCATGCCATGGCGTGAATTTCAGCCAGCGCCCGATCGATTTCAGCCTCACTGTTGAGCAGGCTCGGCGCAAAACGTGCATAGCTTTGACGGTAGGGGGTGCTACTCATGATAATGCCTTTCTCATGCATGCGTTTTACTACCGCATCAGGTTTCATGTCGGCCACCTCAAAACAGACCAGCCCTGAGGAATACTCGGTTGTCATCGGTGTGTGCAGTTTGACATGCGACATCGCTGCAAGACCCTGCTTGGTTTGGGTATTCAAAGAATGGATACGTGATTGCACATTAGCCTTGCCCAACTGCTGATGCAGATCAAAAGCCGCTGGCAGCGCCCAGCGATGCTCAAAGGAATGGAATCCCCCGGGAGTGAAGTGCATGCCGTCGGGCACTTTGTCGATAGGCATTAGTCCCAGCCAGGCGGCGTAGGAAGCACTGAACGATGGAATGATCGGCACACTTCGCGCCCAGGCCTTTTTGTTACCCCAAACCACGCCTGTGCCCCTTGGGCCAAAAATCCACTTGTGCGTGCCGGCAATGAAGACGTCGCAACCCAGCTCAGTAACGTCCTGATTTTCTATGCCAAACCCGTGGACACCGTCGACACAAAAAACGATCTGATCTGCCTCGCCGCGTGTTTGATTGGCGGTGTTTACCACCTCTGCCAGTGCCTTGATTGGCAGTTTGACTCCGGTGCTGGAATGCACCCAGGTGACAGCGACCACTCGTGTTTTCTCGGTTATACCCTGCTTAAGTCGCTGCTGGCATTGCCCGGCAGAGACCTCGGCGGGGTCATCGTACAGTGTCACTTGCTTGACCACTGCTCCGCTGCGCTGGGCCTTGTGGGTCAAAGACATATCGGTGGAATAGTGATCATGAACGGTCTGCAGCATTTCATCGCCCGGATTTACTTTCAGGCCGTTATAAACCATTGCCAGTCCCATCGTAGTGCTATCGGTCAGAACAATGTCGGACCATTGACCACCCATGTAGCCTGCCGCTGACTGGGCAATTTTTAAATCCATGGTCCGACTGTGATCGTGTAGGTAGTCCGCGGGATTTTCGTCGAGCCCCCGTCTGTGTTTTTCAATCTCTTGAGACACCGGGGCAGGGTGTGAGGCCAGTAGAAATGTGGAGAGATGTATGTAGTCGTGAGTCAGTGGGAACAAGTTACGCAGCGCCGACCAATCCGCCGCTTCGATTGGCTTGGAGGCGTTTTCCGTGGAAGCGTCAGACAGCGCTGAAGGCGCCAGCGCCGTGGCTCCGATAGCCACACCGGCAGTGCTCAGGAATTCTCGTCTTCGCATAATTCGACCCTTGAGATGATTCGAGTATAGCAGTTTGCAGCGCTTTCTCAGGGTGTCAAACTCTGTCATTGGTCAATCGACTCTACTCTGCTTTGCTTTGTTTATTGACAAATCCACCAAATGACATATTTTGTCAGGTGACATTCATTGAATTAGTGAGCTCAGGCTTATGGCCCAGCAGGGAAAAGTGATTTACGCCGATAGCGTTCTGGACCAGAAAGAGTCCATAGCAGCCATTTATGGCGATGTTGATTTCTCAATTCTGCCGGAGCGTTATGTCAACGATGCCGATGTCGGCAATAGTTTACCGCCGCGATATAAGCGCTATGCAGAAAGTGCACTGTCTGATCCGGCGAGGGTGGAAAAAATCCGCAACTACACGATGACAGGCGATCGTGTGGCCGATGCCTATGCGGCCCTGATTCCTGAGTACGGTTTTCGCACGCTTGTCACCATGCTTGATGATGCTTGCGAAAAGGGCGTTGAGGCGGTTCCGGATGCACCAAAGGAATTGGTGACTTTTATTCGCTCAATGGAGGCAACACCAGATTGGGTCGATATGAATATGGTTGAAAAAGGGGCACGACAGGAACGTATTCCCCTGGCCACAATTTCGCCTTTTGTGATTCGTGGGGCGTTTATTGCGACCTTTATGAATAAGTACACGGCCCTACCGATGACCATGACCGGCACACTTTCCGATTCAAAATCAGCCAAACGCGTATTTGAAACAGCTAGTTTTTTTACGGCAACCGCCATGCCGGGTGCACTGAAACGATTTGGTAGTGGTTTTAGGGCGGCGGCCAAGGTGCGCCTCATGCATTCCATGGTCCGTTACAACATCATGCGCACTGGTAAATGGGATGTCGCTACCTACGGCATCCCCATCCCGCAGGTGGACCAAATGCCTGCAGGACTAATTGGCATCTTTTTACTGTCATTTAAGCTACTGGCAAAGGGCCGCACAAGTTTTACTCAGGCCGAAAGGGAGCGGGTGGAAATGGCGCGCTATCGTTGTTTTTTGCTGGGGCTACCGCAGGATTTACTGGGAGAGACACCACAGGAAATTGTCGACCTGATGATGGCCCGTACGCTGTCGTTGAAAGAAGAATTTGATGACGATACTTGCGGCGTATTGATACGCGGCACAATGGACGCGAAACTGTTTGATGATCCGTCTATAACCGGTCGGCTTCATCGATGGATGGAGCGCGGATTCTCCAAATATTTTCTCATCCAGAATTTCTGTGATGGAAAGCCGGCGCGTGCCGAAAAGTTAGGTATCAGCTATCGCTTTGAGGACAAACTGGCCGCGGCGGTAGCGATAGTCGTCGTTCTGGCCAGTACCAATTTTTACAAACTCGGAATGCGTATCCCGGTGTTGCGCGGCGTAGTGGACAGGCAACTGGTCAATAAGCTTGCGGGGCTTTTGGATAGCTACGGCCACGCTGATTTCATCACTGATGCCAACCAATACAAATTGGCTCCAGCGGAATAGGTGGAATACTTTAAGCTATTGATATATATAAATATAAATTGAAAATATCGCTCTGCGCGCATGTTCTTTGCCCCCTACAGCCCGCTTGATACGATATCTTTTCCTCCTCTATGATGAGTAAGTCTATGAATCGACTCTTACGCAAAGCGCTGGTGGTTTGCCTGCTGGGTTCCTTTACTAATGTCTCAGTTTCTCAGCAAGACACAGCACCCGTCTTGGCCGATATTGTTATTAGCTCCGGCGTTGAAGGCGGCGGTTATTGGAGCGTGGGTAGTCGCCTACAGGCAGTGGCCGGCGGCATGGGTCTGACGGTACAAAACCAAGCCAGCATTGGTTCGCTCGCTAACCTGAGGGAACTTATGAAGGAAGGCAGTCCGGTCAGCCTCGCTTTTGTACAGCAGGATGCCTTGCAGTATTACCTCGACAGCAAGCCCCGCGCAGTTCAGGCAATTGAAGCACTGGAAAATATCGGTCAAGAATGTGTTTTCATCATTACCGACAGTAAAGGCGATATCGATACCGTTGAAGACATGCAAAAAGCGAGTCGGATGCAACTGGGTATTAAGAGTCCGAACAGCGGCATTAGAGTGACATTTGACTACATGGCCAGCCTGGCCCCGGGGCTTGGGGATATCACCGTGAATTATGGTAATGCCGTCGATATGATGAACGGATTTGCGCACCCGCTAACTAATATTAAACGCGCCGTAATGGTTGTTCACGCGCCCGATGCGCATTCACCGGAAATCGATATGGTTATTGCCAACCCGGATCGATTTCGCTTTGTGGAGATCAGGGATGAGCGCTTTACTCGGAAAACCGCCAGTGGAGAAGCCATTTACCACAGTATGAAAGTAGCGCCCGGCGCAGTTGAAGGTGCAGGCTCAGTGCAAACGATTTGTGTGCAGGGACTGTTGGTGGCCAATAAAAACAAGTTGACTGCAGAGCAGCGTGAGAAAGTAATTGCGCTTATAGACAATCACTGGTCACAGGTGCGTCCGGATACCGAGTAACAACTGATAGATTAACTGAGCAGGGTTTAAAGTGACCATTGAATGTTTGCTAGCGGCAAGCTACGTCGTTGATATGGAGATATGCAATGAGTCATGTCTCCAGTGCGCATAGCGAGTTATTCGTTTATGGCGCAATGCGGTGTCATTTTTTTCGGAGCCGCTGAGTAATAAGTTCGCTTTCGACGAGTGGCACTTCTACTTCACCTCAACCACCATCGCCATCACGTGCTCAAAAGCCAGGTCTGCAATCGCAGCCATTTCTTCATCGGTGCGATCCTGGATGGGGTGCTGTACAAACACCTTCATTGCGGCAAAGCCCAGAGCTTTCGCCTGCGCCAGATCGGCTTCCCGAAATTCTTCGGACAGGATGTAGCCGCCCGGTATACCGCGGCTTTCCAGATCCATGATGTCATGCAAACTGCACGACGTGCAGGAGCCTCAGTCGGCTAGCGCTTCAATTACCGCGTGGCACTCCAGGGCGATTTGCTGTTTGACCGCAACCGGGGCAACTCTGGTCATTGTGGGCTTCTTGTAGCGTTTTGTTTTGACACCGCGTGAGTTGAAAAGCACTTCGAGACGGTCCAGAAGTACATTTCCACGCGGTTTGTTGATATCCAGTAAGCCAAGGGTTTTACCCTCGAGGCTGCTCAAACGTGGCAGTAGCGGCTTTACAGTAGGACTCAGTTCTGCTGTTGGATCCAGGAACACTTCTGTCATAACGCGATCTCCTTGCTTACAGGTGAACTGCCAAATTCACCGCTGGCCAGCCAGCCACCAACAATGGCGGAGAATAGGCCTGCAGTGCCACCGGCGCGCACAATATTAAGGCCACCGGGCTTGAATTTTGACAGTTCCATATCTTTTAGGAATTCCGGCATACCTTCGGCAATTCCGTCGACACCATTTATCAATTCGCTGCCATCACGAGTGGTGAATTCTGTCAGTGTATCCAGTACCTGCTGTTTACTCCAGTTGGCATTCGCAAAGATTCTTTGGTGTTCGGGCGAAAGAATGATGAAGGCATCACTTAGCATAGCGAACTTGCGGTGCCCCACGGAGAGTAGGCTCGCCGCCAGTGAGCGGCACAAGGATTCCGGGTCTCGCGATTTCTGATCGGCGATACCCTGCACACCGTCTGCGGCAAATAATGTAACCGTTGACTGCCCGCTGCTGAATCCGCGCTGTACTGCCAGCGACTCCCAGCATGAGTGATCTTCATCTTCGGCAAAACAGAAAGTGTATTTGCCGGGGTTGCCCAGGGTAGAACGGTCCACACCGCCTGGTTTGCCCCCGCCTACGTTGCGTATAACCAGCTGCAACGCCCTCCCGATGGTGGCGTTGGCACGATTGCCCTGCCCGAGCGCGTTCGCGCCGCTGTTCATGCCGATGGCTTTTGCAATGGGGCCGTTGACGATCACCATGGGCCCAGAAAACCAGGTAGTAGCTAAAAGGCCATGCATACAAAACTCATCGATGAGGCAGGCTTCAACTGCGGCGATCACCACTGGTAGATATTCGGGTTTGCACCCAGCCATAACAGCGTTAATGGCCACCTTTTCAACGGTACAGGGTTGGAGGTCTGGCGGCACCGAACCCAGTACTTCGGCAGGATCGCGGCTGGTGCCTGCCAGCATGCGCACAACACGAATTTCGGTAGGAGGAACAACAGGCAAGCCATCACTCCAGCCACGTTCAAAGCAGGATTCCATCGGGTCTTCCATTTCACCGATGTCTATGCGCCGGGACTGCAGCGCGATATCGCCGTATTTGAGCGCCAGCTTTTCAGGCATGCCGGGTGCGACACTCATTGAGCCGCAGCCGGGCCGAAAGTCGGGAAGACTCGCGCCCAAACTCTGAACGTCAAACAACCGCAGCCATTCTGCACGGTCCCATCCGACAGTGCGTTCAGACTCGGCGTCGTTATCCATGCGAATCACCGTCGGTACAGTTTCTATGTTGAGCTGCCAGGACTGTTGCAGGTCGCGGTCATCGCCAACATTGTCCGCTGAAGCGGGGAAGCCCGGATCATCCTGGCTCCAGATATGTATCGACTGGCCTGTTGCCTGTAACTCGGCAATAACGGGCTCCACCAGCATGCAGGTAGGGCAGTCCTTTTTAACGACGACGATGAAATCTGGCTCTGATTTGCTCATGGTTTCCAGTATAGAGTATTGTCATATTCAGGTGTTGAGTATTGGTTCAGCCATCTGATGTAAGCTCATCACGCTCTTCGCCACATTCCGTTCGTCCGATTTTTTGGACAGCCCCTTCCATCTCCGTCAGCATGCTGACATAGGTTTCAGTCATTATGTCGATCATTATTTGTGGCTCCAGGTCACCGGCGACACCACTAAATTGACCCTGCCATAGCGCTACGGTAGACGCGTCACCAGCGGATCGTAGGCTCGCCTCCACGGTATAGTCCTGCATAATATTGATTTCGTTTTCCAATACCGTGTAAACAAGGCGGTGTTGCAGCGGGTCTAATTCCAGAAGCCGCTCCTCAATAGCGGCTGGGATACCGGGCATGGTGATGCGCCTGATTTCGCCGATGCCGCTGCCAAGCTTTTCGATTTTCTCTGCGGGCGAATACCAGGACAGGTTGGAGAAGTCCGAAACTAGAGCCCAGAGTTTTTCGATCGGGACTTTGAGTTCACGCTCAACCTTTATAATGTGCATCGATTGATTCTCTGTTTTATGGGTGTTCATAGTATGCCACAGCAAAATAGGGAGGTACTATACGACTAAAATCTACAGAAAAACCTGGTCAACCTGCAGTAGTTGAAAAAAATGCCCGAGAAATAGAATTGCGATAGTGATCGGCCTTAAAGGAGGCGCAAGTTATGTCCCATGAAATGGAATTGAAGGCAAAAGCCGCGGAAATTCTGCGTGACGCAACATGGCCCTGCGAGGAGTGTGGCGGCGATATGCCCCTTGAGTATGAGGAGGATGATAGCGATGAAGTGGGGTATCAGATTGTCGGTGCGAGCTGTGACGGGTGTGGTATGCGTTACGATAGTACTATCAACAATGCGTACGGTGAAAAGCTTGATACCTGTTCCACCAGGGAACTGTTAGGACTGTAACCCCGATTGCTTCCCTGGTGCCAGTGTGGCTGAACCGCAGTAAGAAAATCTTTGGCTTTGACTCACAGCAAGTGGACCTCGTCGCAGCGCGAATAGTGATATTCTCTTAACATCTAGTATTAATGGGCTTCAATCATGGCGGATTCACTGCAGGACCAATTACTCAAGTCGGGCCTGGCCGATGCCGACAAGGCCAAGAGATTGGCCAAAGAAAAGCGCAAGGCAGCCAAGCTGGCCCGCGGTACTGGCATAGACTTAATTGATGAGAATAAGGAGGCGGTCAGGCAAGTGCTGGCGAAAAAAGTCCAGCGCGACAGGGAGTTAAATCAGGCCCTGAACAGCAAAGCGCTGCGCAAGGCGATTAACGCACAGATTAAGCAACTGATAGAGAACCACAAGTTAGAAAGCGGGCAGGGTGAGATAGGTTTTAACTTCTCGGATGGTAAGAAAGTGAAAAAGCTGTACGTCACTTCATTGGAACAGAAGCAGCTATCGGCCGGTGTTTTGTCTATCGTTAAGCAAGGCGATGAATACAAAATAGTACCCCGGAAAGTGGCCGACAAAATTTCTGAACGCGACCCGGACCGTGTTATTGCCAGTGTGACGAATCCGAATGTTGCACTGACGCAGGAAGAGCAGGACTGGTACAAGGATTATGAAGTACCGGACGATCTGAATTGGTAGTTTAGTTTTCGGGCTGTGATCAGAGCACGCTCGTCGAACCATGTTCGGCGATTATCGCGGCATTAATGGCCGCCTGCTCCGCGTCGGCATCTACCTCGGCGCAATGACCCTGATCCCACGTCTCGTATGTTGCGTAGTCGGGCTCACCTACCTTGGTCAGCGTGTCCCACACAAGCAGGCAAATTTCTTTGTCAGTTACTTGCTCCGAACGTTTGACCTCTGCGAGTAAGCTTGTCATCGTCGCGCTGTCTTGGGATATGCGCAGTGCATCGCCGACATCCAGATGTACGAAGTTGCGATCAGCCGCAGAGAAGGCGGGCCAGTCTATCGGTATCTCAGGTTTACCGGTTCTGGCGAATTCGGCCCACGCGGACATCATCAATTCACGCATTTGCTCTCGAGACTCGCTTTCGGGATAGACATAACTTGATATCGGGCCGTAGGTATATGATCCTGTTACGAAGGCGATATCAATACCGTGTGCGGCGCCAATAAGTTTGGGAAAGTCTGCAAAAAAAGACTCCTCTTGATCATCCCAGTCGAAGCTATATGCGTACAGATCTGAGTAGCCGGCGGACTCCATGGCTGCAAGCGGTTCATCGACCCCACGCAGTTTCCAAGCCTCGGAGCGTATGCGTGTCCAAAATGCGTAAAGATCTGGATCCTTGATCCGCAGGCGTGGGGGGAAAAAACGGGTGAATGGGTAGTTAGCGTCAACAAAATAACGATGCCTACTAAGCCATAACGTAACCTCGTCCCGGTTGGCACCTGCTATTACCGGCACACGCTTGGCGACGCTTTCATCCGCCAGCGCGGCCAGCATGCCGCCCTCGGGGATCACGATTCCATCAGCAGTTGTCAAGGGGATATCACCTGCTATATCTAGCTCCAGGTACCGCTCCATCAACTGTTTACCGGAGACTTGATAGATTGATTCGGGCGTGACTTCTCCAAGCTCGCCGGCATCGTTCATGGATGCAAATAACTGTGTGCTGGAGCGGCGCATTCGCGGATAGGCGTTGTCGGCATTGATGGCCTCTTCGACAGAGGCTGTTTCCAGATAACCTGACTGCGATATGGCTTTGTGAAACAGTCCTTTGCTCAAGGGGCTGGCCAGTAGCGCGAACACATTGTGGCCGCCCGCCGACTCACCAAAGATTGTAATGTTCTTCGCGTCGCCGCCGAAGGCACCAATATTTTGTTGTACCCACTTCAGTGCTTGAATGATATCAAGCGTACCGAAGTTTGAACTTCGATCCAGTCCTTCGGCTTGCCCCTGCACCATTGGGTGACTAAACCAGCCGAACGGTCCCAGGCGGTAATTGATCGTAACAACAATGACTTGTTGCGACTTCACCAGGGAAGAGAAATCATAGTAACCCTTGTAGCCAGAGGTATTGCCGCCACCGTGAATCCAGAACATCACTGGCAGGCGATCGACTTTAGTAGTCTCGGAGGGGGCCCTAATATCCAAATACAGGCAGTCTTCCGATCCGACCACGCCTTCACCGGGAAGGCCACCCACGTCACTGGCAATTTGCAGGCAGGCGATATTATCGCGCATACTGATCTGGCTCAGGGGTGCCGCCATTGACCGTGGCGCGCGCCAACGTAATTCGCCAACGGGGGCTTGCGCATAGGGAATGTCTCGCCAGTATGCGACTGTTGTATCCACTTGCGCGATTACTGGCCCGGAAGACGTTTCTACTTGCAGGGGCTGAGAGGAGGTGCTGGAATCACCACTGGCAGAACATGCCACGACCAGTAGCAGTAAAATTGCGGTAGAAATGCGCTTCATTATTATCTCCTGGACCACCAACGCGCGTTACAAAGCTTGATCAAGTATAGGGTTAATACTGCGTTAACTCTAGCGATACATTGACCAGGGGCGCTGTAAATTCAGGTTCAGGTTGCGACCAAAGTGCATTACTACACGATGTTAAAATCTCGTCAGTACGATCAGGACTGGACCTAACGGATGGAAAACCGAGAATGCCTTTGCCGGGCGGCGTTACCTGATTTGGAGACGACTGCGCAGGGGCTACTCTTCATGCGTTACAGCATCAAGTGAAAGCGCAAGCCCCAGACTAGCCTTCAGCTGTTAGTTGTTAGTTGTTAGTTGTTAGTTGTTCTCCGTGCTATATTCATCGCTGCTATTTGAAAAAAATGCGCTACTTATAGTGAGCAAATATGAAAAAAATTGTTCTTTATGTGTGTGTGATTGGTCTGCTGAACACCGCTTCGGCTGGTGCCTGTGACCTCATCGATAAACGAAAAATTCGCGTTGGCGTTAGCGAGGGTATTGCCGGTAAATGCTCTAACAACACACTACCCATTCAATGCGTTAGTGACGGAAAAGAAGCTACCCGTTTGACCTGCAATGGCCCCGAAGGGAGCTACAGCGGCTCGGACCTGCAAGATTTGATATCCACAGCTTGTGGCTGCTCCGCCAACTCAGATAACGGGCGAAGGGAACAGCTGCGCAACGAACTTGAGGATTCATAGTACTTTCAGCGACTCATAGTTTCGTGTTAGAGGCCCACGAATTGCCCTTGGGATTCTCTAGAAGTGCGCTATCGTCAAAGACAATGGGCTTGGTATGAAATTTTGAGAAGCACTCTTGCAGGTCAGTTTTACGTCACTAAAGTCGCGTTCTGCTAACACCACACTTGGCGCTCACCAGTTGCCCTGCCAGAAGTGATAAAAAACCCGAAATATACTGAACAAACTGGCTAGCTTCCAGGATATAAAGATTGTGAAAGCTGGCTTTTTGGGTCCATTCAAAAGTGGTGGTTATCTATTGAAGCGTCAGCTGCATCTGTGGCACCAAATTCTAAACCCGGTTCGATTAGTAAATGTATGCACACAGCCTATAGTCTTTTTGGCTTGATCAGTTATGCTAATTACGCTGCGGCGAGCGGCCTGCATTCATGCTTGGCGGTTCAGCCTCTTCGGCGAATGCGATGTCCCGCAGCTCTTTTTTGGTAGGCGGTCAGTCGGGGACAGGTCGACGACCACTCTATGTCGGGAGAGGATTGAGCGATGGTCCCTATGGGGGGCTATACTGCCGTTCAATTATAAAAAAACAGGAATGCCCACATGTTATTTTCCCGTCAGCGTCTGACTTTTTTATGCATTTTTTTGTCGATCACAGCATGCGGCCAGGTCGAATACAGTTGCGATCCGCATGGCGACGTTATACCTATTTGCGGGGTGCAGATGCCAGAGGATCTTGCGCCCTTGCCCGACAACGGTGGAATATTGATTAGTGAGTATGGCGACGGAGGGAAAATACCCGGTGCGCTCACCTGGTTCCAGCCTGCTGAGGGTTACGCGTTTACCCGGCTCGTCGATAGCAGCAATATGACAGAAGGAGCAGGTCAAAAAAACTGGGGAGAGGCAGACTGCCCGCTGCCTGATCAGCTTTCACCCCATGGAATTCATCTTTCACAGCGGGGTGATTCACTCCAGCTATTGGTGGTCAATCACAGCAGCCGGGAGCATATTTTATTTTATGAGGTGCAGTCTTCTACGGGTAACAAGACTGCGCCAACGCTTTTCTGGCGCGGCTGTGTCGCGCTCCCAGAACATGCGGTAATTAACGACGTCGTTGCCCTGCTGGACGGAGGTTTTGCTGTTACCCATATGTACAATCGCGAGAACCAAACACTGGCGCAAATCAAGTCGTTGCTCGGGCTCAATAACGGTCATGTGTGGCGGTGGAGTCCGGGCTCGGGTATTCGAGTAATGGCTAACACTTCAGCGCGAATGCCGAACGGGATAGAGGTCTCACCCGATGGCAAGAGTATTTGGGTAAACAACTACATAGAACAGGAATTGCGACAGTACGATCTTGTGACCGAACAGTTGCTGGCCACAATTAGTGTACCCAATATCGATAATTCAGCCTGGTTAGGTGATGGTCGTTTACTGTTAGCCTCTCATACATCTCCGTTGACGATGGCATCCTGCTTCGGATTAACCAAGGGAAGTTGCGGTTCACCCTATGAACTGGTAGCCGCAGATACAGAAGCAGGCACCATTGAGGTACTCTTTCGAGCAGAGCAGGGCGGGCCGTTTGGCCCAGCAACTGTTGCTATAGAATATCAGGGAAAACTGTATGCGGGATCTTTCTCTGGTGATCGATTGGCGGAAATTCCCTTACAACACAGATAAGAAAATTTATGACACTTCCCCGCAATCGGTGAATAAAAGGACGGCCCAAGCCGCCTCTTACTCCTAATTTGAGGCAGTCGCGGCCGGTTCAGCCGGAGCGGGCTGATTAACTTGCTCATCATGGTTAGCGAGTATGGCGCCGAGAATGATGAACATTTCATCGTCACTGGTTATGCCGGCCGTGATTGCACAGGCATCGCACCAGCCGTCTTCGGCGCCGAGCACAGAGTCGCAACTTGCATCGTCATCGACACCATTGCAGGCCGCGCCGATATTGCCAGCGACACAGGCCACCGGTTCACAAGGCTTCGCATTGACAGGTCTATCAGAGGCTCTCGTCACTTTGTCTAAATTAAAGGAGTCATCCGCATTAAGGCCGTTATTGTAGGTCGCGCAATACTCCAGCACTCGCTCTGCTGGATCGGTAGTGTTGAACACTATCGGTGGATCAAAGTGTTTGTTCAAAGGCTCATCGTAGGTGTAAGTTTCGTACAGCTGCTCACCTCCTTTCAGAGAGATTTTAAAGTATTCCCCTCGTTGATGGGTATGGGAGGATAAATAGATTAGCCCATCGCCCTGGTCCAGCTGATAGTCGCGACAGACGGTCTGGCGCTCAAACGGAGGCGTGCCCGCGGCGGCACTGATATGAGTGCTATAGGTAAAATAGTCCGCGTCAAATCGGCGGTCATCGGTATAAAAAAGATTGCGCCAGACATGGTGAGAGGCATCTTCTGTCGTCAGGTTGAACACATGTGAATTCCAGTAGAAAACGCCGTAGGTTGGGAAGGTTTCGAAGTAACCCTCCTGAGTGAGGTATGACCCCACATTGGATGCCAACGAGGCAACGGGTCCATTACCCGGCCCAACTCCAATACAGGCCACGCTTTCTTGCAACTCACTGCGGCACTTGCCTGCGCCACAGGATTGTAAGTCGGTCGGTTCGCAGACATTTCCTTCCCGTTCGCCACTAACACAAGTCCATGAACCTAAGGAGGGGTCATGAATATCTTCCGGCGGTATGCCCGCGTACATGAGGACATTGTGGTGTGTAAGGGCGTCTTCTCGTATCTCGTCCCCCTGCACATAAAAGAACTCGCGATCCGCAGACATATATTGCGGCGGGATGATATCGCGGAAATCTTCGTAAACGGCGAAGCACAATTCCTTCTCGCTTTCTGCCGCTATACCGTGCGAGGGCATGACAAACTGCAGGCCTATTTCCCGTTCAGGCGGCGGCAGGGGTAAAGTATTCACGGGCTCTGCTTCCGGGAGGCAAACGCCCAGTAGGCGCTCAATCTCATCTTCTCCGCGACCTATAGTATCTCCTACCGACCCTGTTTCAGGCGCACCTGCCTCGATCCAAAGTCTGATCGCTTTCAGGGCGCCGGCCGATATTGCCGCGGCAGGGCCAGGCATTGGGCTGCCAGAGATATCGTAACTGCCGGGGTAAGTCGCGGCAGACAGTTTGTGGAAAAGAAAACTCTTGTCTGGTTCTCGCGGTGAAATCCGCCGCAGGCTTGAAGCAGTCGCAGAAACGCCAACCGTGTTGTCGTAGGCGACGCCAGAGGAAAGGTCAAGCCCGCCAGCCGCGGCAACGCCATGACATTGAGCATTGTTACAGCCTGACTGCTCAATCACGACAGACTCGATAGCATCCCAGGTACTGTCGAAAGAAGCACAGAACTCCAGATCTAACTCCTCGGAAACCAGGGCATGGATGGAATGCAGCGTGTAGGTATTTTGGCCATGATTTGTCAAGTGTATATCGATGGGGTCGCCGGAACTGACTGCAAATGGCAGATGCACCGATTGCGTGATAACGTTTGTTTTGCTGGGTATAGCAATGTTGATTTCCCAAATAGTATGTCCCGCTATGGTTATTGCCACGTTAGCAGAGGAGGGAGCATTGAAATCGAGATCACTATGGCTCAGAGAAAATTCCAGCGGTGTACCAGCCTCCATATTGAGCAGGCTCTGCTGTGTGAGCGACAGATAGTTGCAGAATTCCGTACGGATTTCCAAAGCATCATCTTCAGCCAGCCAGCCCTTGTTGCGCTTGCAGTCAATTTGCGCAGGGCGACGATCTAGAAAAATATCTCGGTTGCGTGGTGTGACGTCCCAGGCTTGGGCGGTGACCAAAGAAATACGCACTGTCTCTCCGCTAGATGTATAGGGCTGATCGGTCAACCAGGCAACAAGTTTTCGGTATTCTACTTTTGACAACTGCGGCGTGCCGGTAGGTGGCATCGTTCCAGATTCGATCGCAAAGTGCATGGCGGACTTGAAGGAGTTGGCTAGTTCGCTGCCCTCCAGCGAAAACGGCCCCAGTGCACTGGCCTCATCACTATGACAGCCAAGACATTTGCCCTGCATGATAGGCTCGATATCATCTGCGAAGGACAGCATGCGCGAACCTTCGGGAGTGTTGGCTGCTGCGCTGTTCTGTGATGCGCTGTCGACACCCCCGCCACCCCCGCCACCCCCGCACGCTGTAAGAAGGCCTATCACTGTGACCAGGGTCATTCGACAGAGTGTTTGTCGTAAAGAACTCATGAGAGACCTGCTAAGTCAATGGCGTGGCAACCCGTGTTTATAGTCTGAGATTTTTGGGGCAAATTTACTATATCAAGACATTTAGCCAAATCCCACCCTAGGAAAATAGGCAGCATAAACAGTGTGTTACGAGATTTTTTCCGGGGTGGGCCTGGAGCGGCCCGGGTGCGTATCGCATGCTCAGCCACGCGGAACCGAATTTTCCAGTATCAAAACCTAGAACAGGGGCGGTATACCACCGGTATCTTCCACCGGCGGCGGCTTGCCCACCAGTTTGTCCGCCTCGTCGATCCAGCCGCCCCCCATGGCTTTGTAGATATCAGCTGATGAGTTCAGTACTGATGCGCGCAACGCGGCCAGTGTCAGTTCAGCCGGAAAGAGGGTTTGCTGGGCTTGCAGCACGGTGGAGTAAGGCACATAGCCAGCATCGTATTGCAGTTTGGCGAGTCTTTCGTAATCGGCCAGTGCCGCCACCAGTCGTCGTTGCGCGGCTAGCTGCTCGCCTATTTTCAAGTTTACCACCAACGCATTGTCGACATCGGCAAACGCGCTCTGCACGGCAAGTTTGTAACTCGCCAACGCCGCTTGCTGCGACGCCTCTGCCTGCGCTACCTGGCCGCTAACAGCACCAAAGGTAAAAATGGGCCCTATAACCTGGCCGGCGTAGTTCCAGGACTTTGTTGATCCTTTAAACAGATCGGACAGGCTGGAGCTGGCACTACCGAAGGCGCCGGTCAATGAAATAGTAGGAAAGTACAGGGCCTTGGCAGCGCCGATTTGCGCGTTGGCGCCGATAAGCACCTGCTCGGCCTGTACCAAATCCGGCCGTCTCTCCAGCAATTCAGAGGGCAGCTCTGATGGGACAACAGGTGACGACAATTGCGCAATCGGTTTGCCCCGGGGAATGGGCCCGGGATTGCGACCCAGCAGCACCGACAGGATATTCTCCTGCTGGTAGATTTGCGATTCAATCTGTGGAATCTGCGCCGCTGCCACCTCATATTGCGACTGCGTTTGTGCAACAGTCATTTGCGACGTCTGGCCGTACTTGAACTGCAGTTCATAGAGGCGAACAGATTCGCCGTAGGTATCGAGCGTTCGCCGGTTGATGTCAAGTTGCTTATCCAGTCCACGCAACGTGATGTAACTTGTCGCGACCGATGACACCAGTGTCAGAATCACACCACGACGCGCCTCCTCTGTGGCTAGCATGTTTGCCTGTGTGGCCTCCGACAGACTTTGAATTCGACCCCACAAATCCAATTCCCAACTGGCAGACAAAAGGGCCTGGTAGGTCTCCTGTGGAAGTGGGAAATCAGATATTGCGGCAGGGTAATGTACTTTCTCACCACTGGCCGTATAGCCGACCTGTGGAAACAAGGCGGAGCGCGTCTGGGTAACGATTCCAATCGCCTGCGCGACATTTGCAGCGGCTATCTGGATGTTGTAGTTGTTGGCCAGCGCAGAGGCAATCAAGTCATCCAGAACCGGGTCGCCGAACTGTTGCCACCACACGGTATTGGCAGTCGTCGCAACGGCCATGGAGTCGAAACGGTACGCGGCTGGTATTTCTACATCTGGCCTTTGATAGTCGGGGCTTAGCGTACAACTGCTGAGTAGAATCACTGCGGCCATCGTGGCCAATCCTAACCCTCGATGATTTGCGCGGGGCAGGGTCAGCGCAGATCGAATTCGCTTTATGTTGGGGAGCGCCATATCAGTCAGCCTCCTCAGGCAATTTCGAATCTGCGGCACCGTCTGTGCTAGCACTTTCGGTGGGTAAGTTCGGTTTCTTTTTCTTGCGCTCTGCAATATTGTCAAAGAGGTAGAACAGCAGCGGAACGTAAAGCATTGCAAGCGTGGTTTCACCGATCATGCCGCCAATAATACCGGTACCGATTGAGTGTCGTGCATTCGCTCCAGCACCCATCGCCAGTGCCAACGGCAGACACCCTGCAGCGAACGCCAGCGATGTCATAATAATGGGACGCAGTCGCTGTTCGCCTGCCATTATTGTCGCTTCCATTATCGTTTTGCCTTGTTTGCGAAAATCAACAGCGGCGGACACGCGCAAAACTGCGTTCTTGGCACCCAGCCCTATCAGTACCAGCAAGCCAATCTGGAAGTACACATCGTTCTCCAGGCCGCGGAAGGTGATCATCAGCAGTGCGCCGAGAATTCCAAACGGCACGGCGGACATCACGGCTCCTGGTAAGGTCCACGATTCATACTGCGCCGCGAGCACCAGGAAAACGATAATGAGGCCAAATCCAAAGGCGATCATAGAGGTGCTGCCGGATTGCTGTTCCTCGAACGCGATGCCTGACCAGCCGTAGGTGTAGCCCTTTGGCAAGATATCGGCCGCGACAGCTTCCATCGCGGCAATGGCGTCACCAGAACTATAACCCTCGGCAGCGCTGGCATTGACCTTGGCCGCCGGGAAGCCGTTGAAATGCGGCAACATATCCGGCCCAGACACCCACTCGGTGGAGACAAGCGCTGACAGGGGGACCATCTTGCCATTGTTTGATCGGGTATAGAGGCGTTTGATATCCTCCGGGGCTTGCCGGTATTTGGCGTCAGACTGCAAAATCACCCACCAAACCCGACTGAACTGATTAAACTGGCTGGCAGTCAATGAACCGAACTGCGCCTGAATTGCATTGTAGACATCCTCTACTGGCACGCCTAATAATGTGGCCTTGTCACGATCAACATCGACGCGCAATTGCTGTGAGTCGGCGCGGAACGTGGAATTTATGTGCGTTAGCGAAGACTGTTCACGCGCTTTCTTCAGGAACTTTTGCGTCACAGCATACAGCTCCGACGGATCACCAGCGCCGGTATCCTGAATCCAGAATTCAACACCACCGGTGGAGCCAATACCTGGAATCGGTGGCGGCGCCACCGGATAAATAATGGCCTCCTCAATGTGCGCCGTTTCTTTGGCGAGGTTCATCAGCACTGCGCGCGCATTCTCTTTGCGCGCGGTCGCGGCGGAACTATAGCGTTCCTTGAAATCCGTGAGTGTTATAAAAAATGCTCCGGCGTTGGTCTTAAAGCCACTATCAAGCAAGCTATAACCAGTGATCATAGAGCGCGTTTCGACACCGGGAATTTTTGCTAATATCGCATCCACTTTCACGGCCACAGCCTGGGTGCGCTCGATGCTTGCAGCTTCAGGCATAATAATAGCCGCCATTACGTAGCCCTGATCCTCATTCGGAACAAAACCCGTGGGCGTGATCGAGAACAAATGGAAAATGCTCCAAAGAAAAAAGAGCATTAGCGCCAAGGCAAGAATCCACCGTTTGATGACCAGTTCAACCGCGTGACCAAAGCCACGGGTAGTCGAATCTACCTTGCGGTTGAACCAGGCAAAAAATCCCTTCTTTGCAGGCGGATTGTATTTCAGCAGCAGCGCACACATCGATGGTGTGACTGTGAGCGCAAGAAATCCGGAGACGATGACTGACACTACGATTGTTATGGCAAACTGTTTGTAAAGCTGGCCAGTGGTGCCCGGCAAGAACGCGGCGGGGATGAACACCGAGGCCATTACGAGCATGATGGCTATAAGGGACGTCGATATCTCGTCCATTGACTTAATGGTGGCTTCCTTCGGCTGAAGTTGGTGGTCATGCATATTGCGTTCGACATTCTCAACCACGACAATCGCATCATCCACCACCATGCCGATGGCCAGCACCAGTCCAAAAAGTGTGATCAGGTTGATAGAAAAACCCAGCGCCAGCATGCCCGCAAACGTTGTAATCAACGCTACAACAATGGCCACCATACAGATTATCGTAGTGCGGAAGCTCTGCAGAAAGATGAATACCACCAACACCACCAGTAAAATCGCCTCAATCAGCGTGCGGATGACTTCTTCGATCGAGAGTTTCACGAAGTCGTTGGTGTCCAGTGAAATGACATAGTCCAGTTCGGCTGGAAAACTTGATTTCATCTCTTCCAAAGTCTTCCTGATCCCTGCAGAGACCTTAAGACCATTGGCTCCCGGTTGCAGGTAAACTGCGATAAACGTGGCCTCCGTCCCATTGAATTTGGAATCAACGATATACTGACGCAGCCCGACTTCGGCGCGAGCCACATCCCCGACTCTTACTATGGCGCTATCGTCCGGGTCGGCGCGCAGGATAATATCCTCGTACTTTTGGGGGTCGATGAAGGGGGCCTGTGTCACCACCGGAAGCGTCAACTGCACTGATCCATCGCTAGGCTGCTGGCCTATCTGGCCGGCACCGAATAACGCGTTCTGCTTGTTGATCGCCGAGGATATATCGCTGGTCGTAATCTCCAATGATGCCATTTGGTCCGGGTTCATCCAGATGCGCATGGCCTGATCGGGTACCCCCATAATTTTTGCCTGGCCAGCACCTGGAACGCGCTTAAGCGCATCCAGAATGTACACGTTAGCGTAGTTAGCGATGTAATCGGAACTATAGCGATCACCTTTACTGTAAATGCCGACCAGCATCATGATGGATGAGGATTTCTTCTGCACCGAGACACCTTGCTGCGTCACTGCGGTGGGTAATTGTGGCAGTGCAAGATTGACCCGATTCTGTACCTGCACCTGCGCGATATCAGGGTCGGTTTCCAGAGCGAAGTAGATGGTCATCGTCAATTGGCCTGTCGCCGAACTAGTCGACTCCATGTAAAGCATATTGTCGACACCGTTGATTTGCGCCTCGATGGGCGAGGCCACGGAGTCAGCCAGCGTTTTCGAGTCAGCTCCGGGGTAGGTCGCAGACACGTTTATTTGAACCGGAGTAATAGTTGGGTACTGTTGCACCGGCAGCACCAGCATGGAGACTGTTCCTGCGAGGCACAGAATTATGGCCACCACACTGGCGAAGATGGGACGTTCGATAAAAAATCGCGAGAACATAATAGCTGGCCCTCGCCTAGTGACTTGTCGTTGCAGTTGAGGAGCTGGTGGCCTTGGGTTCCGCCGCATCCGTCACAGTGAGCGCCGAGCCGGGTGCCAGTCGTTGCGCACCGTCGACAATGACGCGATCACCACTGGCAAGCCCCTCGTTAATAAACCAGTCATTACCATGCCAGTTGCCGACAACCACAGGGCGCATCTCCGCCTGTGACGAGCTGTTCACAATCCAGACAAAATGCCCCTGCGCACTTTGCTGCACCGCACGCTGGGGAATGAGAATGGCATGGGGCCGTGTGGCACCGACTATTTTAGCGCGAACGTATTGGTTAGGGCGCAGGGTGCCGTGGGGGTTATCGACGACCGCGCGAATCAGAAATGTTCCCGTTTCGGAGTTGTAGGAGGGGTCAGTGAAATCGATCGTACCTGTTTTCGGAAATAAGCTGCCATCGGATAGCTCAATCTCCACAGTAAACTTGCCATCCTCGGGAGGCTTGAGCCGGCCTGCCTTTTCTTCTTGACGCATTTGGCTGAGATCATTTTCCGAGAGACTAAAGTTTATCCACATCGGAGAAAGCACTGAAACGGTTGTCAGTTGGGCGTTCTTGGCATCGACGTAAGTACCATCGGCGACCGCCGAGAAACTGCTGACGCCATCCACAGGTGATCGGATGGTGGCGTAGGACAAATCAAGCTTTGCGGAGTCCAATTGCGCTTGTGATTGTGCGACGGCAGCCCCCGACTGCTCAAACTGACCGCGCGCATCGTCGAGATCCTTTTGTGACAAGGCATTTAGTTCAACCAGGGGTTTGGTGCGCGCCAGATTTGTGCGCGCCACTTCCAAAGCCGCCTCATTACGCTGCAATGCAGCTGCGGCGCCATCTACCTGCGCCTGGAATGGCCTTTTATCCATTTCAAAGAGAATCTGTCCGGTCTTGACACTCGATCCCTCGGTATAGACGCGCTTTTCCAGGAACCCGGAAACACGGGCCTGAATATTCACCCCCTGGGAGCTCTGCGTCTGGGAGACAAAAAGAGTGGTAATAGGCACGTCGGTAGGCGTAATGGTCTGCGCGGTAACGGCAGTAGGCGGCGGCTTGGCTGGCGCCTCGGAGCTACTACACGATGCAAGATGGAGCATGGCTGCTCCCGTAAACAGCGAAAATCGCAGTAGCGTAGAAAGTGTCCGGGTATCTCTTAACCGCATATGCCGGCCTCGGTAGTTTGAACGTGGTTTTTATGGGCTGATCAGTGTACGCGGTCAAGGGATTGGGTGCCAATCCAGCCGCTGGTACTGACAAGTGCCGATCGTCAGGCCATATGGCGCAAATGAGTCTCCCGAGTATGAGTCGGTTGTTGTGTTGTGGGAGGCTGTTGCGGAGTCTCTAGCTATCGCGCCGAACCACTAGCACGTCGTAGTTTCCTTTGGGGCCAATAAAGTGGGAGCACAGACCGCTTACCAGGCTGACCACGATGGCACCAAACACTGCGCTCCAAAAACCCACCACGTTGAACCCATCTACAAACCAGCTAGCCAAGTTTAGCATGCCGGCGTTGAGGAGCAGCAGAAATAGGCCAAGTGTCAGGATGGTGAAGGGCAGGGTGAGCAGAACCAGCACAGGTCGCACAAATGCATTAATAAGACCGAGCGCTATCGCTGCCCAGATTAGGGCCTCGGTGGATGCCGCGCTAACACCAGGTACAAGGTAGGTCGCAAACCAAATGCCCAGTCCAGTTATCAGCGTGCGTAGTATAAACCCTAACATGGGCCTAAGTTACCATCACCAACTTTCTGGCGCCACCCAGTAGCGAGCAAGAGTTCACACTTTGGAGATTAAAAGCGGATGTGACGGTAGATTCACCAATTCTCATATCCGGGATGAAGCGCAAGAAGATGAGCTAATCGAGGCTCGGACTGATGGCCGACATGAACGAATCCAAGGAAACAGCGCACGCCGAGACGGATAAACCCCCGGCTATTGGATGACTGGGAGGTACTCCGTCTGAATCTCCTCGCCCGCAAAGCCAATAACATCCCCAGCCACAATCTTTCGTCGCTTGCGAGTCTCTACTTGACCATTCACGGTGACCTGGCCATCACCAATGAGTAATTTCGCCTCGCCGCCGGTGGTAACCAAACCCTCAAACTTCAGGATCTTATAGAGTTCGGTCGGTTCCTGGGTGAGGGTTACCGTTCGCATGGATGTCCGGGTTGAATCAAGCGATTCGGTGCAGTGCACACACTTTGTTGCCGGAGGGGTCCCGCAAGTAGGCGAGGTAAATCTTCCCGGCAGCGCCTTCGCGCACCCCAGGTGGCTCTTCGCATGTTACTCCGCCATTGGCGAGTCCCGCTGCGTGCCAAGCCTCTGCAGTTGCGGGGTCTGCTGCGGCAAAACCGATGGTGCTGCCGTTGCCATGGCTGGCGGGTTCGCCGTCGATGGGCTTGGAGAGCGAGAAGATACCGCTGTCGGTGAAATAGAAACAACGGCCTTTGTCATCGAAGATTCCGGGGCCGTGGCCCAGTGCGCCGAGTACGGCATCATAGAAAACCTTGGACGCCTCAACGTCGTTCGCACCCACCATTATATGACTGTACATTATTGCGCTCCCGATCGATGTAATTGAAAGGGCAACTTACGCTGCCTCTGACTCAGCTTCTTCTTCTGCAGGCTCCAACTCCGCCAGCTTCGCTTCCAACTCTTTCACTTTCTGCTCCAGCTCAGCCTTTTCAGACTTGGTCTTGTTCAGATTCTTTTGCAGCAGGTCGGTGGCGGCGGTCTTTTCAGCCAGCTTCTTTTTGCTTGCATCCAGATTCTTCTTCATCTTGGCCGGATCAAACTTCTTCAGCTCTTTGACCTCTTCCCGCTCCAGCGCGAGATCCTTTTGCTGGGCTTTCAGGCGCACCTTCTGGGTGGCGATTTCCTCCTGCAGATTCTCGCTGCGATTGTGTAATTCGCGATTGCGCTGCTCGAGCTTCTGGTTGGCACCGGCCTTGGCCGAAAGATCAGTAATGGTTTCCAGCTGTGTAGCGATAGTAGCCTGCTGGTCTTCCTTTTCCTTGATCAATTCTGCGATTTCGGCAGATTTAGCGTCCAGTTTTTCCTGGTACTGCCCTTTGAGGTTGTCCTCCAGTTCGATGATTTTTTCCAATTTGTTTGCTGTCAGCATTCATTCATTCCTGTGTTTAAGTTAATCCTAAGTGGTCGCCCCGTTGGGCTTGTCTTCACACTCATGACTGACCTCCGCTTTCAGCACTGAAAGCCGGATGCTCACTTTTATAGAAAATCTATAAAAATCAATAAGATGGTGGGCCCAGAAGGAT